>Ga0163144_10026938_pt1 | contig 11152 bp, 12 predicted proteins | sample OliLak19BULKMAT1_FD_123175 | JGI IMG/M metagenome (GOLD analysis project Ga0163144, IMG submission 123175) | Freshwater microbial mat bacterial communities from Lake Vanda, McMurdo Dry Valleys, Antarctica - Oligotrophic Lake LV.19.BULKMAT1 | ecosystem: Environmental > Aquatic > Freshwater >... | reverse complement strand
GGTATATTCAACTCTTTAGCCAAGGCCTTTAGGGACATCGAAATCTCAGCGATCTCTCGCTCCCGACTTTCGATTCGACCCTTCACTCGCATGAGCTGCAAATAATCGATAACAACAAAACCAAGCTTATGGTTCTTGGCCAAGCGCCGGCATTTCGCCCTTAGCTCCATAGTGGTCAAACCCGGAGTGTCATCAATAAAAATAGGAGCTTCAGAAAGTTGGCTCGCCGCCGCCGTCAATCGTGGCCAATCCTCATCGTGAAGAAATCCCCCTCGCAAGCGCCCACCATCAACACGGGATTCCATACACAACATCCGCTGAACCAATTGCTCTTTTGACATTTCTAAAGAGAAAACCGCGGTGGTACAATTTTCTCGCATGGCCATATGAGCCGCCATATTTAAACAAAGTGCCGTCTTTCCGACTGAAGGCCGAGCTGCAAGAATGATCAGATCCGAGCGCTGCAGACCAGAAGTGAGACGGTCTAGGCCGTAGTAACCCGTTGGAATTCCAGTAACCTGAGTTCGTTTCTCGAAACGCTCCTGGATAATTCGAAACGCGTCTTTGACCATGTCGCGGATCGCCATGGTATCTCGCTTCAGACTGCGCTGAGCAATTTTAAAAACTTCACGTTCGGTTTTATCGAGAAGATCTGCAACCGAAGTCGCTCCTTGAAAGGATTCTTCGATGATATTCGTACCCACCGTGATCAATTCTCTTAAGATCGCTTTTTCGCGAATCAATTTCGCATAAGCCTCGACATTCGCGCTGTTGGGAACCGTATCAAAAATTGCATTAAGAAAACTGGCCCCGCCAATCATAGCGAGCTGGTTCTGGGCCTCAAGATAATCGGTAACGGTAATGAGATCGGCGCGTCCCCCTTGAGAGTGCAAACTCATGATTGCTGAAAATAAAATCTCGTTTGGACGATGATAAAAGTCTCTAGACTCAATATGCTCGACAACTTTTTCTATGCTTTCAGGATCCATCAACATGGAGCCCAAGACATGAGTTTCAGCTTCTAGATTTTGAGGAGGGACTTTTAAACCTGAACCTCGAGAGAAAACGGGCGAACCCATTGACGAATCGTCAAGTCGACGAGAACCCCCACCCTCCAGATTTATGTCCATTAGGCAGACTCAGTGTCGTCCGCATCAGACTCGCTAGAATCAGCCTTCTTTTTCTTCGCTCGCTGTAAAGGAACTGCGTCTACCTCTGCTTCGCTAGTTTCTTCATCATCCGAATCGGTTTTTGCACTTCGAACTTTAGCCGACTTTTTGGCTTTCTTTTCGGCCGCATCTTCAACGCCTTTAACTTCGAGAATAACTTCGGCAAAAATATCACCCGGCAAACGAAGCTTTAATGTGTAGGTTCCAGGACTGCGAACCGAATCCATTTCGATGTCGTTCTTTTGAAAAACAGTATGACCTTTAGCAATCAACATTTCTAAAACGTCTTGAGTGGTAACCGAACCAAACATTTTTCCGGACTCGTTTACTCGACGTTCGGCGGCTAATTTAATTCCTTCGAATTCTTTGAGCCTCTCTTGGCTGGCTTTTTGAACTTTCTTCTTATGAGACTCTACCAATCGCTTTTGATGCTCAAAAGATGCTTTCTGAGCGGTACTCGCCATAAGTGCCAAATGCCGTGGCAACAAATAGTTTCTGGCATAGCCAGCCTTCACTTTGACCAGGTCTCCAATTCGACCCAAATTCGCAACATCTTGCTTTAAAATAACTTCCATGGCTTTTCCCTTTCGTAAACTTTGTAAGGATTCAATCCTTTAAATCTCCTGAAGCCGTACTGGCTCGGAGACGCCGCCGTAGATCAAACCAGATATCGGCCAGACCGGTAAGAGTCAACACGGGAAGCGTGTAGACGACAAGCAGGAAAAAAACCACAAACAGAAGCATGTAAGACAGCCTTGGAAGAAGCCAAGCCAGCAGACTTACGCCGCTAAACATCAAGGGAAGAAGCGATAAAAGCATGAGATTCCAAACCGCCCAAGAGTACCAGTTGAATTCACGAGGTATTAAATTGGGAGCTTGAAAGGCTAGGGCTGCCAAAGAAAAGACCAGTGGAATGAGGATCCAATCTGGCGCTCTCCAAAGACTAAACTCCACTAAAAAGCGTCGGTTAGAAACCGGCACCTGGTAGAGCCGCAATAAAAGCCCACTAAACAAATAACTTAAAATCAGGGATACTAAAAACCACCCTATAAAAGTGGCTTTGTAGAGAGGCCAAACGATCTTATAAATCTCGTCTAATTCTTCGGGCCAATACTGCTCGGAAAAGACAACGGGAAGAAGGTTTCCCTGACTCTCGCGCTCCAACCAGGTATTAAAGCTATCCCCGCTTAACTGAAAGCGCTGGAACACGAAGTAAGCCAACGCCAGCCCCGTTCCCATCAGACCAAACCAAAAAAGGCTCCGATAGAAAGTCTTCGCCCTTTGGCCATAGCGAAATAATAAAATCCCCCCAGCAAAGAGCATCGCTAGACCAATAAAATCCAAGTCCGAAAGCTCAAGCCGATTTAAAAAAAGAGTGAAAAAAAGGCTGGCTACTCCGAACAAAACTCCCCATTGCCACTTCCAACCTAAAAAGAATGCCAGCCCAAGAGGGATGAAAGTCCAAAGATAAGCGGAGAAAGGAGCCGACCCTAAGACGACAAGACTCAGGAGGACACCAAAAAGTGCCGACCGCGACTTCAAGTTTGCCGAAAAAGAGATTCGATCAGGCATGACCGAAAACTATTCGAAATCCGAATATTCGTCTGCTCGAGTGTGGTTCGGGGGAGTAGAAGGTTCTTTCGCTGCTCTTTGCTTAAGATCTTCTTGCTCGGCCCCAGAAAGAACATCAGAGAGTCGAACTGTCAAAAATCGCAAAATTGCCACTTCGAGCTTGAGGTTTCGCTCTAATTCCAAAACCGCTGAAGCCGTCGCAATATACCGATAATAAAAATAACGTCCCTGACCATGCTTTTCAATTTCATGGGCCAACTTCATTTTGCCCCAGTCATCTTTTCGGAGAATGCTGCTGCCCAAAGTCTCTAAGCTAGTGGTGTATTTTTCTAAAAGAGCCGTCACCACTTTCTCATCGGTGCCAGGGGCTAAGATGAAAATCGTCTCGTAATGACGTTTTCGATTGGCAATGGTGTCAGATCGCTTGGTGTAAATGTCGGGGTTCAAAGTATTTACTACTGCAGTCACAAAATTCTCCTAAACACAGGGCTATAGTCCATTTAGAGCTAAAATCAAAGATTTAACTAAACATTCTAATTGGTCATTAAAATCAAACATTAAAGCGAAAGTGCATCACGTCTCCATCCTGAACAATGTATTCCTTACCCTCGGCCCTCTGGATGCCTTGCTCCTTAGCCAGCTTCTCCCCCTTGCAACGAACATAATCAGGAAAATGAATTACTTCAGCCCGAATAAAGCCTTTAGCAAAGTCTGAGTGAATCTTGCCAGCCGCTTCTTGTGCTGTTTGACCTCTCACAATAGTCCAAGCTCGAACCTCTTTCTCACCCGCCGTAAAATAGGTAATAAGGCCCAAAAGCTCGTAAGCGACTCGAATAAATCGATGGAGACCAGGCTCCTTGATCCCATACTCCTCTAGAAATAGGGATTTATCTTCAGCTGGAATCTGACTCATTTGATACTCAATAGCCACCGACAGTGAAACCACTGGAGCTTTGTCGAGAGCTGCAATGGCTTCTAAATCTTTTAGCCAATTTTTTGTCTTTTCGGACATTTCTAGAATCTCAGTCTCGGCGATATTAGCCATATACATAAGAGGTTTAGCGGTCAAAAACTGAGAGAGATCAGAAAGTTTTTCTAGTTCTTTAGTATGTCTTCGAAGTGGTGTCCCTTGATCCAAAAGAGCAGCCGCTCTTTCAAGTAAATCCATTTCTGCGCGAGCTTCGGCGTTGCCGGCCTTCGCGACACGTACAATTTTCTCAACCCTCTTCTTAATGGTGTCGAGATCCGACAAACAAAGTTCAAGATCGATAATCTCAACGTCCCGCTTTGGATCCACTCCTCCCATAACGTGGATGATGTTCGGATCTTCAAAACAGCGAACTACATGTACGATGGCATCTACCATTCGAATGTGAGAGAGAAATTGATTGCCGAGGCCTTCCCCTTGAGAAGCCCCTTTTACGAGTCCGGCAATGTCTACAAAGGTCACGTTCGCCTGAACCATTCGCTGCGGTTTTACTATTTTTGAAAGCTCGTCCATTCGCTCATCGGGAACATCCACAACACCTCGATTGGGATCTACCGTGCAAAACGGAAAGTTTTCAGCCGCAACCTGGGCCGAGGTAAGGGTATTAAAAAGCGTGCTCTTTCCGACATTTGGCAATCCTACAATTCCACATTCCAAACTCATAAATTATCCTTCTTCATTTTTTTTCTTCGTTCTTTCGCCAGGCGTTGATGGCGTTCATTGCTTTGCTAACATCTTTTAACAATAACTCGGCATGATGAGGAGCTTCGGCGAACAATTCATCCAGACTTTGGCGCTCTTCAGGTCGAAAACGAGACAAAACATAATCCGCCGCATCTTCTGGCGGCCTGCTAATTCCGATTCGTAGTCTTTCAAACTCATCGTTAACGGCATATTGAACCATCGACCGAATGCCCCGATGACCCCCATCGCCTCCGTCCAAACGATAGCGGACTCTGCCGACCTCTAAATCCAAATCGTCATAAACGACAATGGTACGCAAATCCCCTTGATGCTTGTCGCGAAAATTGGCCCACGCCCTCCCACTTTCATTCATAAAAGTTTGGGGCTTTAAAAAATGGATTTCGTGGCCGAAGAGATCTTCTTGCAACCAATAGGATTCAAACTTTTCTTTCCATCTAGATTTGGGGGCCAAGCTCTGTGAAACTCGGTCCAACCAATCAAACCCAATATTGTGCCTGGTGCCAGCGTATTTCGCTCCGGGATTTCCCAAGCCAATAAAACAAACCCGCGCCATCGAAAAAAATTATTTCTTCGAAGAAGCTTCGGTCTTAGCACCAGCGGTACCACTCGCTGTAGAAGCAGCCGAACCGGTTCCTGTTGCCGTTGCAGCCGCAGCGCCATCTGCAGAAGTGACAGCAGCCACTGCGACTTCTTCTTTCTCAGGTTCTGCGACCGAGGCCAAAGTCGAAGTCAAAGCATCAACTATTCTTAAGCCAGCGGCAAAGGTCACTTCGCTCAAATGCAAACTGTTATTGAGTTCAAGGCCCGAAATATCTACTTCGATTTTTTCTGGAATATTACCGGGAAGCGCTTCGATAGAAATTTCACGGCGTACAATCTGAAGAATACCTCCACCGATTTTAACACCGACTGGAGTGCCTTTATATTCTAGCGGAACCTTAACGGTAATAGGTCGCTTGTCAGAAATCTCATAGAGATCGACATGGTCCATGGTCCACTTGACCGGATCACGTTCAACGGTCTTTACGATTACTCTACGGCCCGCGAGAGTCTTAGATTCTGACTGCAAAGTCAGAATCGTGTTCAAGTTGAAATGCCCCTTAAAAGCTCTTTTCAGATCTCGCTCATCAAACGAGCAACCAATATTGCCAGAATCTGGACCATAAACAATAGCCGGAACCATTCCTACGCGACGAAGACGTCGGGTTTCTGATCGGTTACCAACAACACGCTCTTGAACTTTTAACTCAGCAGATTTCATAACTTCTCATCCTTACAACATACAAACTGATGAACTCAAACATTGAATCTTAAAAAACGATTCTCGCCCTTAAACAAACAATTCGCTGACCGAATCCTCGTCATGGATACGTCGGATTCCATCTGCCAACAGGTCAGCAACACTTAAAACCTCGATTTTATTGGTCATTTTCGCCCTTTCGGACAGCGGAATCGTATCCGTTACAATCAGCCGAACCAGAGGGGAGTCCTGGATTCTTTGAATCGCTGGACCTGATAAAACCGGGTGCGTGGCGACGCCCCAAACCATTCTGGCCCCCTTTTGGTCAATCAGAACCCGCGCCACTTCACAGATGGTTCCCGCAGTATCGACCAAGTCATCAATCATTACGCATTCTTTGCCGGGTACTTCTCCGATAATGTTCACTTCGGCAACTTTACCAGGAGCCGAACGACGTTTGTCTACGATGGCGATCGAGCAATCCAAACGCTTTGCAAATGCTCGAGTTCTTTCGACACTCCCAGCGTCCGGCGAAACCAGAACCAAATCTTCTAGATTAGATACTCGCTCCCTCATGGTCTTTAGTAATACCGAAGCCGCAAACAAGTGATCGACCGGAACCTTAAAAAATCCCTGGATTTGAGGGGCATGGAGATCCAACGAAAAAACTCGGTTCACTCCGACCGCTTCTAGAAGATCAGCAACCACTCGCGCAGAAATCGGCGTTCGAGGCACATCTTTTCGATCTTGCCGCGCATAACCATAGTACGGGATCACGGCGGTGATTCGAGCTGCAGAAGCACGCCGGAGGGCGTCCGCTATCAGAAGAATCTCCATCAAATGATCGTTTGCCGGGCTGCAAGTGGACTGCAAAATAAAAACATCTGCGCCTCTCACGTTTTCTTCGACCCGTACGAAGATCTCTCCATCCGAAAATCTTTTGATCTCAGTCTTGGCAAGCTCAAGTCCCAAATGCTGGGCGACCTTTTTTGCCAGGTCTCGGTTTGCGTTCCCGCAAAGGATCTTCAGAGGCGTCTTTTTCATGGATAAGTTAGAGTTATCGCTTTTGAATTAAAAGTGCCATCGGGAACTTTCAGCCAACCAGCATTGAAATAGCGAGATTTTCAATGGCATCTCGACTAGACCGAAGTTCTGGTTCATCTTTTATAAATGCTGCATCGATACTTAAGCTTTAGCCCTGAGGTTCACCCCTCAGTTTTTATTGCTCCTTCGGCAGATGTGATTGGAAAAGTGAAAATCGGGGCAAACTCTAGTATTTGGTTTCAAGTGGTGATTCGCGGTGACGTGAACACCATCGAGATCGGCGAACGAACCAACGTCCAGGATCAAAGCGTTCTCCATGTAACGAGGAGGATTGCTCCTTTAAAAATCGGGGACGACGTTACCATAGGCCATCGAGTAACTCTTCACGGCTGTACTTTGAATAATCGAATCTTAGTTGGAATGGGAACGACCATCATGGATCAAGCCGAGATTTCAGACGACTGCATCATTGGAGCTGGAAGTCTCATTACCGAAAATAAAAAATTTCCGTCCAAGGTCCTGATCATGGGCGCTCCCGCAAAAGTTGTCAGAGAACTCACAGAAGAAGAAATTCAATTTCTGAGAACGAGTGCCGCTAATTACGTCGGCGACGCGAAAGATTACTTAAGCCAGAAGTGAACTGAGAAGTTCGGAGCGACTTTCTACATTACACTTTTTAAAAACAGAAGAGAGATGAGCCTTCACAGTTCTCTCGGACGTTCCTAAAGACGAAGCAATCTCTTTATTAGCAAGGCCCCGGGCCAGAAGTTCAAAAACCTCTCGCTCCCGTGCGGTAAGTTGAAACTGCTCAGCCATAATGCCGATCTTCTTATGAAGATCGCCCTTGGGAGCAATCGCCTCTCGAACCATCTTATCTAAAATCGAGAGATCGAAAGGCTTCTCTAAAAAAAATCGAACGCCTTTATTGATCGCCAATTTCAAAACTTCGTAATCGGCGTTCCCTGAAATTAAAATTACCGGAATTGATTTGTCTCCAGATTGATCGAGAACTTGCAAGCCTCCTCGACGATTAGAGCCCAGCGAGATATCACAAATGACCAAACCAAATTTCTTTGCACTAAGGGCTGTCGTTGCCTCTTCGACAGAACCTGCCTTTTCAACGGCGTAACCGGAGTCCATTAAGGTCTCTACCAAAATATCTAAAAGGTCTGGCTCATCATCTACGACTAAAAGCTGTCCGGATTGTGACATTCAAAAAATTTAACGGAATTCATACAGGGACTCAATGAAGTTGTTGGACCTACCCCCGCTTAAACTTTTTTCTTCACGGCACTCGGCAGTTTTGTGACTTCCATACCCTCAAAACTTCTCACTCGACAGCTTAGACCTTTGACCGCCTTAGCATTTTTCATAAAATCAATGTGGCAACGCTGACAAGAAGCGTTCCAACAGAGTCGCGCATACTCTATCTGAAAATCTAAAAACTGAAATACGCGAAGCATCTCGAGCTTGTCAGGCACTTCATACTCTTCATTCTCAATTCTTACTTTGATGAAGCGCTCTATCTCGCCGAAGAGATTCTTGTCGTAATCCATTACTGACTACATTCGAGGCAGAGTAATACCAGTTTGACCTTGGTACTTTCCGCCTCGATCTCGATAAGAGACTGCGCAAGGGTCGTCCGATTCAAAGAAGAGCACTTGGCAGATCCCTTCATTTGAATAGATTTTTGCCGGCAGCGGAGTGGTATTAGAAATCTCAATGGTCACATGCCCCTCCCATTCGGGCTCAAACGGGGTGACGTTGCAGATAATTCCGCAGCGTGCATAAGTCGACTTTCCGAGACAAATCGCCAAAGTACTACGGGGGATTTTAAAATATTCAACGCTTCGCGCTAGCGCAAATGAGTTGGGGGGCACTAAAATCTCATTTGCTTTCACTTCTACAAAATTTGAGGAGTTAAATTTTTTGGGATCGACCACGGTCGAGTTCACATTGGTAAAGATCTTATACTCATCCGACACTCGCATGTCGTAGCCATATGAGGACACCCCATAAGAGATGGTTCCAGCGCGAACCTGAGATTCCTCGAACGGAGAAATCATTTCGTGTTCACGAGACATTTTTACAATCCACTTATCACTCTTAATCGACATAGCGGCGACGCTACCGATAAGCCTATAACTTCGACAAGTCTTAAGAAGAAGGAGCCAGCCCTCGCTTTTTTATTTTTTCAACCAAAGTAGTGCGATTCATTCTCAAAAGCTGGGCGGCCCGGTTTTTATTCCAACGAGTTCGCTCTAAGGCTTTCATAATGAGATTATTCTCGAACTGAACAACCAAATTCTCAAGATCCATTCCTTCTTCTGGAAATCCTTCACTCGTCAAAAAATCCCATGGATTGCGACCCGCTGACATGACACGCGGCTGGCGAATCTTCTCGGGCAAATCTTCGACTCCGATCAGACCGATTCCTTTGAGGATGCAGAGCCTTTGACAAATATTCTCTAGCTCGCGAACGTTTCCGGGCCAGTTATAAACGAGCAAAATTTCAAGCGCCTCACGACTGAAGCCCTCAATCTTGGTACTTTTCTTCTCGTTAAATCGTTGAATGAAATGATTGATAAGAAGGGGTATGTCTTCTCTGCGCTCTCGAAGAGAGGGAAGATGAATAGGGATAACATTTAATCGATAATAAAGGTCCTCGCGAAACGATCCCTTGGCCACTTCTTGCTCTAAATCAATATTGGTGGCCGCCACCACCCGACAATCCGAGCGAACCGATCTCGTACTTCCGACCGGCTCAAACTCTTTTTCTTGTAGCGCCCGTAACAACTTCACTTGAAGACCGGAGGGCATGGTCCCAATTTCATCTAAAAACAAAGTCCCTTGATGCGCCATGGTAAAGCGACCCAGCCGAGCTTGATGGGCACCCGTGTAGGCGCCTTTTACATGACCGAATAGCTCGCTCTCTAATAACTCCGAAGGAATCGCGCCACAATTGACTGGTACGAAAGGCTTAACTCGGCGAACGGACTTCTGATGAAGCGAACGAGCCACTAACTCCTTACCCGTTCCACTCTCTCCCAAAATTAAAATAGTAGAATCGGTATCAGCCACTTTCTCGATCAAATGGAAAACCTTCATCATGATGGCCGAATTGCCAACGAAGGGAAAATCAGTGAGGACTCGTGAAGAAGCCATGAGGTCTTCTTGTACTTTGGCCAGCTCTCGAGCCTCCGAAGCGGCGCTCATTAATGCTTCTTTAGTCCAAGCCTCGGGCAATCCTTTTGGCATTTCAGTTTCGCGATCGCGGATCTCAAAAATACCATCCTGCGCGCCATGCCCTCGCTGTTTATCCATGAACTTGTCCTCCCCGAGTAACTAGAAACCGTCAGCACCTAACAATGCCATTGGCCCTATTCGAAAATTGTCAAAAGACTGACGACTCCAGGCTATCAGAACTTTGACGGTAGCAAAAGGCATGATGAAACTTTTCTCATCATCTGAAACTCTTGTTACCTTCTCTACCTGTAAACATTTGTTACAACTCGTGTATTTTCAGGGGCTTATATTTTCTTAAAAACTCCCGTAGAAAGCGCTTAAACTTATTGGATTTTTGGCGGAGAATTCCGTTACTTCAACGCGTTTTTGGATAAAATGGTCACGATAAATTGACGCAATTGGCAGGAAAGCAATTAGCAAGAAAGCAGTCGGCAGAAGAGATGAAACCCGGATTCAATCGAAAGAAAAGAAGCGAAGTTCAGCCCGAGCAGACCAGTCTGCCGCTGAAAAGCGTTCGGCCATCGAAGAATGCAAACTCTAAAACCGTTTTCCAATTAAAGAGCGAACTCCATCGCTTACAAAATCGCGATCGTGAATGGAAAATGCTTTTTCAGATGCTAGCTCACGATTTGAAAGAGCCACTCTTGACCCTAGAAGGCTTCACTAAACTTTTGGACGAAAGCACCAACTTAGATAAAGACCAAAAGCGCTATCTTAAAGTTATTCGAGAATCTGCGAATTCTTTACATCTACTGGTAGGCTCCATGCAGTCCATTTCAAAACTCTACCAAGAGCCCAGCGAAAGAACCGAAGTGAGCCTAAAACAACTTTTATTGAGCGTATCGACCATCTTGTCGGAGCAAATCAAGCGCAGCCGAGGCGAGATCGTTTTACCCAAAGAAGATCTAGTTTTCAAAAGTGAGCCCGTACGCGTCTACCAAATCTTGCTTAATCTGGTGGCAAATAGTCTGAAGTTTCAGCGAAAAGAAACCCCCCCCAGAATTATTATTCGATTCTTTAAAGAGACGAAATTCTATCGCATTTCGATCGAAGACAACGGAATAGGAATGGACAAGCATGATTTAGAAAGAATTTTTGCTCCCTTCACTCGTTTGGAAGACGTGAAAACGGAAGGTCTAGGACTTGGACTTTCAATCGTAAAACGACTGGCCGAAAGCTTAGGGGGCT
>Ga0163144_10026930_pt1 | contig 11153 bp, 6 predicted proteins | sample OliLak19BULKMAT1_FD_123175 | JGI IMG/M metagenome (GOLD analysis project Ga0163144, IMG submission 123175) | Freshwater microbial mat bacterial communities from Lake Vanda, McMurdo Dry Valleys, Antarctica - Oligotrophic Lake LV.19.BULKMAT1 | ecosystem: Environmental > Aquatic > Freshwater > Lake... | reverse complement strand
TACTTCTCCTAAGCTGCGCGTCCGTTACCCCTTTGATAACCATGCAATCGAGCCATTCCTCGCTTCTCGCCCGCCTCGCCCTCGGTGTCGCGGCCGCCATCGTCCTCGTTTCCCCGTTCGCCGCGCATGCGGCCGATGCGGAACCCGTCCGTGGGCCGTTCTGGTCCGGCACGCTCATGAGGAAGGGCGGCAAGCCTGAATCCCTGGCCAACAAGGGCCTCGCCGTCTACGTGGGCGCGGACAAGAAGAGCTACATGGTCTACGACCTCGACACGCTGCGCTTCGCGGGCGGTTGGTCGGGCGACTTCGTCGAATGGGGCAACACCCTGACGGCGATCCAATGGCCGCAGCCGCCCAAGGTGAAGGGCGACATTTCGGTCGGAACCGACAACGGCCCCGGTTGGGCCGACGCCAAGGGATCCTTCGCCGACAACCGCGACAGCAAACAGGGTCCGCTGCCGAAGACCTGGGCACACTACAAGGGCGCCTACGTCCATGACGGCCACGCCGTTCTGAAATACTCCGTGGGGGACGCCGAAGTGCTGGAACATCCTTCCGCGATTGCGGCCGATGGCCGGACGGTCTTCAGCCGCACGCTGCAATTCACGACGGCCGCGAAGGACGTGAAGATTCTCGTGGCCAGCGCGAAGGGCGCGGCCGCCCAGGCGAACGTCCCCGGTGATTCGCTCACCATCGCCGACGGCACGAGTTCGATCAGCCTGAAGGTGGAGGGCGCGACGAAGCAGCTCTGGAACATCGAGAACGGCCAGATCACCCTCAAGCTCGACAAGGTTTCCAAGAACTCGGTCATCCGCATCTCGCTCGTCAGCGGCGACGCCTCGGCTTTTGCGAAACTCACCCCGGCGCTCAAGGATCTCCGGCCTTGGACCAAGGGCGGCTCCGCGCAGTGGACCCAGACGGTCACCACGCAGGGCAAGATCGGCACCGAGGACGGACCCTACCAGGTCGACAGCATCACCGAACCGTTCGAAAACCCCTACGGTGCGAAGCTCTACTGGAGCGGCTTCGACTTCCTGCCCGACGGCCGCGCGGTCGTCAGCGCGTATCACGGCGACGTGTGGATCGTCTCCGGCCTAGATGCGAAGATGGACAAGCTGGTCTGGAAACGTTTTGCCACCGGCCTGTTCCAGCCGCTCGGCGTGAAGGTGCAGAAGGGCGAGATCTACGTGGCCGGCCGCGACCAGATCACCCGCCTGAAGGACCTCAATGGCGACGGCGAAGCCGATCTCTACGAGAACTTCAACAACGACACCGTCGTCACGCCGAACTACCACGAGTTCGTCCTCGATCTGCACACCGATCCGCAGGGCAACTTCTACTTCGCCAAGGGCGCCCCGTGGGAACCGCTCGTCACGTCGCCCAGCCAGGGTTCGCTCTTCAAGGTCTCGGCCGATGGATCGAAGTCGGAAGTGATCGCAACCGGCTTCCGGGCGCCGAACGGCATGACCGTCGGACCCAAGGGCGAGATCCTCACCGGCGACAACCAGGGCCATTGGATGCCGTCCTCGAAGCTGAACCTCGTCAAGAAAGGCGGCTTCTATGGAATGGTGCCTTCGGCGCAGAAGGAACTGACCCTGCGTTATCCGGACGGCCGTGAGATTAAGACAAACCCGAGCCTTCCGGAAGAACGGGCCAAGCATGGATTCAAAGGCTGGGACAACCAGATGCCCATTCCCACCAGCTACGACCAACCGGTCGCCTGGGTGCCGATGCGCTGGGACAATTCCTCCGGCGGCCAAGTCTATGTCACCAGCAAGAGCTGGGGCCCTTGGTATGGTGCGCCGCTCTTCATGAGCTACGGCAAGTGCCTCCTCTACGGCGTGATGATGGACAACGTCGATGGCGTCGACCAGGCCACGCTCGTGCCCTTCGGCCTGAAGTTCGCCAGCGGCATCATGCGCGGGCGCTTCAACGAGAAGGACGGCCAGCTCTACGTCGCCGGCCTCAAGGGTTGGCAGAACTCGGCCTCCCGTGAAGGCGGCTTCTACCGGGTGCGCTATACCGGCAAACCCGCCCGCACTCCGGTCAAAACCCACGTCGCCGCCAACGGCATCGAGATCACCTTCAGCGACGCGTTGGACGCCAAGTCCGCGGCCGACGCCGCCAACTATGGTGTCGAGCTGTGGAACTACCGCTACAGCGGCGGATACGGATCCCCTGAGATCAGCGTGAAGACCCCCGGCAAGAACGGCCACGACTCGCTCGAGGTGAAGGGTGTCCGCCTTTCCGCCGACAAGAAGACCATCTTCATCGAGGTCGCAGGGCTCGAGCCCGCCAACCAGTTCTCCGTGAAGTATTCGCTGACTGCGGCGGACGGAGCCGAAGTGAAGTCCGAAGTCATCGGCACGATCCACAAGCTCGGCCAAGCGAAGAACTGATCCGGCCCCGCCTCATGACCATCCACAAGTCCATGCTCGTGCCCATCGCCGTTCTGGCGATGGGTCTCTCCTCCACCTCCGTCGTCGCGGCCCAGGCCCCCAAGAAAGCCGCCGGCAACGACGAGCGGATGATGGAGACGGCCCGCAAGTTGATGGTCAAACAGCCGCGCCCGGCCCGCGCGGAACTTCCCGCAAGCGTCCTGCCCTTGAAGTTTATCCAGAGCGAGCGGATCGCCTTCGTCGGCAATTCGCTGGGCGAACGGATGAACCTCTTCGGCAACTTCGAGACGCTGCTCCACTCGCGTTTCGGAAAACAGGAGCTGGTCGTCCGCAACTTCGCCCGGCCCGCCGACGAGGTCTCCTTGCGTCAGCGCCCGAACGACTACACCAAGCTGGATGATCCGCTGACGGCCTTCGGACCGGACACGTTCATCTGCTTCTTCGGCTTCAACGAGTCGTTCGCCGGCGCGGAAGGCGTGGCCAAGTTCAAGGCCGACTACGCGAAGTATGTCGACGAGATGTCGTCGAAGTATCCGCGTGACGACAACGGCCAGAAGCCGCGCTTCATCATCGTCTCGCCCATCGCCTACGAGGGCGCGACCGACGGGTTCCTGCCCGATGGCAAGAAGGAGAACGCCAGCCTCAAGCTCTACGCCGCGGCCGCGCAGGAGTTCGCCAAGGAACGCAAGCTCGCCTTCATCGACCTCTTCGGTCCGACCACCCAGCTCTTCAACCAGAAGACCGGCCTGCAGTTCACCACCGATGGTTTCAAGCTCAACGAAACCGGCGACTTGGAAATCTCCCGCCTTCTCGACCGTGGCCTCTTCGGCGGCGAGAACCTCGGCAAGCCCGGCGGCAAGGACTACGAGAAGCTCCGTGCCGCCGTGAACGAGAAGTCATGGGTCCATCTCCAGGACTACCGCATGCTCAACGGCTGGTATGTCTACGGCGGGCGTCGGACCTTGGACACCGAGACGTTTCCCCGCGAATACATCAAGATCCGCAACATGGCGCAGGTGCGCGACCGCTACGTCTGGGACGTCGCCCAGGGCAAGAGCGTGCCCGCCGAACCGGATGATTCGCAGACCGGCGACCTCTTCACCCCCGCGACCGGCTTCGGCACGAAGCGCTATTCCGAACCGACGGAGCTGAAGTATCTGACGCCCGAGGAAAGCATGAAGACCATGACCGTCCCGGACGGCATGGAGGTCCAGCTAATCGCCAGCGAACGGGAGTTCCCGCAGCTCGCGAAGCCCGACCAGATCGGCTTCGACAACAAGGGACGCCTCTGGGTTTCGTGCATGCCCACCTACCCCCAGTGGAAGCCCGGCGCCAAGAAGCCGTCGGACCGCCTGCTGATCTTCGACGACATCGGAGCCGACGGTAAGGCGAAGAAGATGACCGTCTTCTACGACAAGCTCTCCTGCCCGACCGGTTTCGAGTTCTGGAACGGAGGCGTGCTTGTGGTCGATGAACCGAAACTGATCTTCCTCAAGGACACCGACGGCGACGACAAGGCCGACGTGGTCGTGCAGATCAGCGACGGCTGGGCCACCGACGACACCCACCACACCATCGGCGCGTTCGAGTGGTCCAACGGCGGCCTGCTCCACATGCTCGAAGGCGTCTCACTTTCCACGGCGGTCGAAACCCCGTGGGGACCGATGCGCCGCCAGAACCGCTCCGGCGCCTACGTCATGGACCCGCGCACATTGAAGCTCCGGCACTTCGTCACGCCCGGCTACGGCAACCCGTGGTGCTACGTCTTCAACTGGTGGGGCCAGGGCATCGTCGGCGACGGCACCACGCCCCAGCAGCATTGGGACACGCCGCTTTCCGGCGCCGAATACAACGGCCGTAAGGGCCTCAACACCGTGTTCGACGGCGAAGGCATGCGCCCGAACGTCGGGACCGAGTTCCTCTACTCGCGCCACCTGCCGGACGACATCCAGGGACAGTTCATCTTCGCCTGCGTCATCAACATGAACGGCCTGACGCGCTTCGAGGTGCGCGACGACGGTGCCGGCTACAAGGGGAATCGCCTCAAGCGGCCCGTCGACGGCAAGCAGGTCCCGCATGATCTCCTCGTCAGCACCGACAAGAACTTCCGCCCCACCGATCCGCAGATCGGACCCGATGGTGCGGTCTACTTCGGCGACTGGCACACGGCTCTTCTCGGCCACATGCAGTATTCCCAGCGTGATCCGAACCGCGACCACCAGCACGGCCGCGTCTACCGGCTCGTGAACAAGAACAAGCCCCTTCTCAAGCCCGTCACGCAGTTCGGAAAATCCATCCCCGAGCTTCTCGAACAGCTCAAGGAATACGAACCCCGCACCCGTTACCGCGCCCGCCGCGAACTCTGGGACCGCCCGGTCAAGGACGTCGTCGCCGGTGCGAAGAAGTGGGTCGCCGGACTCTCCGAAAGCGATCCGCAATACGACCACCAGCTCTGCGAAGCCCTGTGGGTTCTCCAAGGCCACCACGCCGTCGACGAAGGCCTGCTCAAGAAGGGGCTCTCCGCGAAGACCGGCGAAGCCCGTGCCGCCGCCACCCGCATCCTTGCCGACGAATGGGAATACTTCCCGAATGCGATGGCCCTAATGAAGACGCAGGCGAACGATTCCTTCGCACGCACCCGCTTGGAAGCCGTCCGCGCGTTCAGCTTCGTCCGCACGCCGGAGTCCGTGGAGGCGGCCCTGCAGGCGGTGAATCAACCCATGGACTACTGGGCCAACTACACCCTCGATGCCACGCTCGGGGCCTTGGAACCGGTGTGGAAAGGACCGTTCCAGGCGGGAACCATCGCGAGGTCAAATCGCAAGGGCCTCGAACTGCTCACCGAGATGGCCAACGCCAGCAAGCCCGAAGGCGCCGCCGCCGCCGCTCTGAGAAAACTGGTCGCGGGCGGGGTTCCCCAGCGTCAGATACAGCAGAGCTACTCGACGATCGCCAAGGCCCGCGGCAGCGCCGACAACGGAAAGGCCATCTTCCGCCGCATCTGCGCCGCCTGCCATAAGTTCGGGGGCGAAGGCATCGACTTCGGCCCGGACATGAACGGCGTCGCCACGCGTCTGAAGCGCGAGGAGATCATCGAGTCCCTCATCGAACCGAACGCGAAGCTGGATCCCAAGTTCATCACCACGAACGTCGAGACCAAGAACGGCGATGCGCTCACCGGCTTTGTCATCGCCGAGGATACCACCAGCGTGACGCTCCGCATCGGCGGCGGCTCCAGCCAGAAGATAACCAAGGCCGACATCGCCAAACGCGAAGACCTGAAACAGTCGTCCATGCCGGAAGGCTTGGCCGGCACCATGTCGCCCGGGGAATTCCTCGACGTCGTCGAGTTCCTCTCCAGCCTCAAGTAGCGGCCGGAAATCGCTCGATCACAGCAACAGCCCCTCCTTAATTGGCGGGGCTGTTTTGCTTTCTATGGATCACCTCGAAACGCGAATCTCCTGTTTGGCAGGACGGGGAAGGGAGATCGCGAAGAAGGAAACTGGTGCCCCGGGCCGGACTTGAACCGACAACCAATTCATTAAGAGTGAACTGCTCTGCCATTGAGCTACCGAGGCACGACAGGTGGCAGATACAGCCGAAATCCCCGACCGTTGTCAACAGGCTGTTCTCATCCAGCTTCCACCTCCAATCGCCCTCTCCGCCGCGTTCCTTCTCCTCCCGGTCCAGGCGTGGTTTCAGGCTGGCTTTCGGCCTCCATCTCAACGAATTCAACTCCAGCCAGCCCCAGCCTCCCAACACCATGTCGTCACCCACTCCACGCAGTCGTAAGCCCGCTGCAGTCCAAGCCGCCTACCGCCTCGCCCACGAACGTTACGCCGCCTTGGGTGTCGATGTGGACCGCGCACTCAAGGCGCTCTCCACGATTCCCGTCTCCCTGCACTGCTGGCAGGGCGATGACGTCGGCGGCTTCGAGAACCTCGGCACCACCCTTGGCGGCGGACTTGCCGTCACCGGCAACTATCCCGGCAAAGCCCGCACGCCCGACGAATTGCGAACCGATCTCGAGAAGGCTCTCTCGCTCATCCCGGGCCAACACCGACTGAACCTCCACGCCATGTATGGCGAGTTCAGTGGGAAGAAGGTCGACCGCGATGAAATCGAGGCCACCCACTTCCAGGGTTGGATCACCTGGGCCAAGTCGAACGGCCTCGGTCTCGATTTCAACCCGACCTGTTTCGCCCATCCGAAGGCGGCTGACGGCTTCACGCTCTCGCATCGCGACAAGGGTATCCGTCAGTTCTGGATCGAACACTGCCGCCGTTCCCGCGAGATCGGCGCGGCCATGGGCAAGGCACTCGGCACGCCCTGCGTCGCGAACGTCTGGGTTCCCGATGGCTTCAAGGACACGCCCGCCGACCGCGAGGGACCACGCGAACGCCTCGCCGCTTCGCTCGATGAGGTTTTCAAGAAGCCGCTTGCCGCCAAACACAATCTCGACGCCGTAGAACCCAAGCTCTTCGGCATCGGCGCGGAGAGCTGCACCGTCGGTTCACACGAGTTCTACCTCGGCTACGCCATCACCCGCCGCAAGCTGCTCTGCCTCGACGCCGGCCACTTCCATCCCACTGAGAGCATCGCCGACAAAATCTCCAGCGTGCTGCTTTACGTCCCTGAGATTCTGCTCCACGTCAGCCGCGGCGTGCGCTGGGACAGCGACCACGTCGTCACCTTCACCGACGAACTCCCGGCCATCGCCCGTGAGGTCATCGCCAATGGGCATGCGGGGCGCGTCCACCTGGGTCTCGACTATTTCGACGCGAGCATCAACCGCATCGCCGCGTGGGTCATCGGCACGCGCAACCTGCAACGCGCTCTGCTCCTAGCGCTGCTCGAACCGCCCGCCATCCGCGCCGCCGAATTCGCCGGAGACAACACCGCCCGCCTCGCCCTCCAGGAAGAAGCCAAGTCGCTCCCCTCCGGGGCCGTGTGGGATTACTACTGCGAAACCAATGGCGTCCCCGTCGGCGAAGCGTGGCTGGCGGAGGTGAAGGCGTATGAGAAAAATGTTCTGAGCAAACGCGGCTGAAATGAATCAGATGGAGGACATAGAGTGAACGGTGAACAATACCCTCGGGAACGAAAGCTCTGGCCAAAGTGGAAGTGGCTTCTGGCCGGACTGGGGGTGTTTGTGATGTTCATCGTCATTTTATGTGGGGCGGATGCCGCTGGAGACCGGACGGCACAACGATTTGAAGCCGTTCTGCAACTCAAGTTTCCGACTCAATCGAAGATTGTCGGCATCCATCGCGACATCGCAGGATTCGACGGATCTAAGTCATGGCTTGTTGAACTTGATTTGAACACTCCGCGAGGGTGGGAGTCATCGCCGCAGTTCGATGAATGTCCATCCAATGAAACAAGAGGCGCTGATTACGAGTTCATTAGTGGGATCGTCTGGAATGAGTTTCCTGAGATGAAGTCACGATTCCTGCGGCCAAGAATTTGGCGAGGTGGGCGCGAAGGAAACTGCTACATCGTCGCTAGCGACGACGGCCGGTTGACGTGGTTTCACTACTTCAGGACGTAAAGTTTGACTGCTCCTTTGCTCCAACTCACCTCCGTCACCAAATCCTTCGGCGCGATGCGCGCGCTCAAGGGCGTGTCGTTCGACCTGCGGGCGGGCCGTAACTCAGCCACCAGTCTTTTCGAGGCCATCTCGGTGGCCTTGCCATTCATCTTCGACGGAAGCCATCTCACCGCAGCAGAGCTGCGCTGGGAAAGATTGCCGCCGATTCCTGCGACGATTGGCGTGGCCGGTTCGTATGCCGGCGTGAGCGATGGAGCCTTGCTGGTGGCGGGCGGCGCGAACTTCCCGGGCAGGAAGCCGTGGGAAGGCGGGACCAAGGTCTGGCAGGACGACGTCTTCGTGTTGGAGACGCCGGCTGGACCATGGATGTCCGCCGGAAAGCTCCCGCTTCCGCTCGGCTATGGCGCCGCGCTGACGCATCCGCTCGGGCTGGTTTGTATCGGCGGCAGCGGACCGGATCGCCATTCTCCCAACTCGTTCATCCTTCGCTGGTCCGCCGAGAAGCTTACGACCATTACCCTGCCCGATCTGCCCGAGCCCCGGGCAAACCACTGCGGCGGGTTGCTCGGCGACACTGCCTTCATCTTCGGCGGCGCGTCCACGCCGGGCGCGTCCAATGCCATGAACTCGCTGCTTTCCCTGAACCTGACGAAGCCACAGTCGGGTTGGCAAACCCTTGAACCCCTGCCCGGTCCCGGACGCATCTTCGCGACTGCCGGAACCCAGGGAGGTTCTCTTTATGTCTTCGGCGGAGCCGCCTAGATTCCGGGAACGAACGGAAAGCCCGTCCGCCAGTGGCTCCGCGACGCGTGGCGTTACACTCTCGGCAAAGGTTGGGGCCGACTTGCTGATCTGCCACGTCCCGCCGTGGCCGCTCCATCGCCCGCGCCGTTGGTCGATGGACGACTGCTCATTCTCGGCGGAGACGACGGCACACAGGTCGCGACCGCTCCGACGAACCACACCGGATTTCGTCGCGACGTGCTGGCCTACGATCCAAAGGCGGACCAATGGGCGACGGTGGACAACCTGCCCTTCGCCAATGTGACGACGTCCGCCGTGGGCTGGCAGGACCGGATCGTGGTTCCCAGCGGCGAAATCAAACCGGGAATTCGTTCCCCGGAGGTTTGGTCGACCGTCGTGCGATGAAGTGCTGACGGCATAGAGACACTTCCCTACGATCCACAGCCAATGCCCCCGGACTCCCGACAGCTCACGCGCTTTGCCTGGCTTGTGGTCGCGTTGCTGGTTCCCGTGGCGCTGCTCAACTACCTCGACCGCCAGATGCTCGCGGCGATGAAGTCCTCGATGGTCGCGGACATCCCCAGCATCGCGAACAAGGCCGACTGGGGCCTGATCCTCGGTTCCTTCAAATGGGTCTATGCGCTGCTCAGCCCCGTCGCGGGCTACATCGCGGACCGGTTCAGCCGGCGTTGGGTCATTGCCGGAAGCCTCTTCACCTGGTCGGCCACGACCTGGCTCACGGCGCACGTGACGACGTTCCACGAACTCATCGCCAGCCGCGCGCTCATGGGCATCAGCGAGGCCTTCTACATTCCGGCCGCACTGGCGCTCGTCACCGACTACCATGTCGGCCAGACGCGCTCGCGGGCGGTCGGACTGCACCAGATGGGAATCTACGCGGGCCTGATCCTCGGCGGTTTCGCGGGCCATGTGGCGGACACCCCGACGCTTGGCTGGCGTTGGGCGTTCACCACCTGCGGCATCATCGGTGTGATTTACGCGGTGCCCCTGTTGCTGCTGCTCCGCGACGCGCCTCGTTCTGCTGGGCAAACCAAGTCCCAGTCGCCCAAGTCGGCCGCAGGCGAACTGTTGGGGAACCGGAACTTTCTCCTGCTTGTGCTCTACTTCACCCTGCCCGCGATCGCCGGTTGGGTGGTGAAGGATTGGATGCCGGACATCCTCAAGGAGAAGTTCCACCTCGGCCAAGGCAAGGCCGGTGTCGTCGCCATGTTCGTCCACCCGGCTTCCATTGTCGGCGTCGCGCTCGGAGGGTTCCTCGCCGACCGCTGGATGAGGCGCTCGCAACGTGGCCGGATCTACGTCAGCGCGATCGGCATGGTGCTGTTCCTGCCCGCGCTCTTCGCCGTGGGCAACGCCTCGGTCCAAACGACGGCCATCGTGGGTCTGGTCGTGTTCGGCCTGGGCTGGGGTTTCTTCGACTGCAACAACATGCCCATTCTCTGCCAGATCGCCCGCCCCGATCTCCGTGCCACCGGCTACGGCCTCATGAATCTCGTGAGCATCAGCTGCGGCGGTTTCGGCGACTGGGGCTTCGGGGCCTTGCGCGACCAAGGCGTTCCTCTCAACCTTATTTTCGGCGCGTTCGCGGGCCTGGCGCTGCTTTCAGTGTTCATCGTCCTGATGATCCGGCCACGCTCGATTGAATCCGCGAAACCAACCACCTGACCCTCATGTCCGCCAGCCAATCCAAGCGACTCTCCGGCCTCGTCGCCGCCACGCACACGCCGTTCAACACGGACGGCTCGCTCAATCTTCAGGCTGTTGAGAAGCAGGCCGAGCATCTTCTCCACACGGGAGTGGACACGGTCTTCATCGGCGGCACCACCGGCGAGAGTTCCTCGCTCACTCTCGACGAACGCCGCGCCCTGGGACGACGCTGGTGCGAGGTCGGCCGGGGCGGCGCGATGAAGGTGATCGTCCATGTGGGGAGCAACTGCCTCGCCGATTCGCGGGTGCTCGCCGCCGAAGCGGAGTCCCTCGGTGCCGTCGCGATCTCCGCCGTGGCACCGAGCTACTTCAAACCCCGCTCACTCGATCTCCTCGTCGCATCGTGCGCCGAAATCGCGTCGGCTGCACCCAACACCCCGTTCTTCTATTACGACATCCCCGGACTGACCGGCGTCGCGTTCTCCATGGCTGAATTTCTCGGCGTGGCGGCGCCAAGGATTCCGAATTTGGCGGGGATCAAGATCTCCAATCCCGATCAGATGGCCTTCACCGAATGCCTCCACGTCGACGCGGGAAAGTGGCAGCTCCCATGGGGCATCGACGAAGCCCTTTTGGCTGCGCTGGCATTGGGCGCGACCAGCGCAGTCGGCAGCACCTACAACTTCGCGGCGCCACTCTACAACCGCCTGATCGCGGCCTTCGCACGCGGAGACCTGGCGACGGCCCGTGAGGAGCAATGGCGCAGCGTGCAACTGGTGAAGCTTCTGAGC
>Ga0163144_10026928_pt1 | contig 11153 bp, 8 predicted proteins | sample OliLak19BULKMAT1_FD_123175 | JGI IMG/M metagenome (GOLD analysis project Ga0163144, IMG submission 123175) | Freshwater microbial mat bacterial communities from Lake Vanda, McMurdo Dry Valleys, Antarctica - Oligotrophic Lake LV.19.BULKMAT1 | ecosystem: Environmental > Aquatic > Freshwater > Lake... | reverse complement strand
GGCTAGTTGACAAAATTGGTGCGGGCAATTGGTAAAACCGTGGAGGAAAATAATGACACGGTCGGTTTTATGGCCGTGGGCCAGCAATTGCGTGCGACACAGTGGGTTGATCTCATCCGCTTCTTGTGCTTGCCATTGGTGCAAGCGTTCAACCGCGGCGCTATAACTTTGTGGGGCTTGAGCATTCATACGTGGGTACGATACGCTGGGTTGATAAGCGAAATAAAGCGTCGGCCTTGTTAGGCCGACCCTCCCTATTTGACTTTAGGCAAAATATCCTCACCGACGACAATCCGTACATCCACAGGCAACGTACTGTTAAGGCCATTGAGGCTGGATAAATTGGGTTGCAGATCCAGATCGGCGCTCACCTTTTCCAGCAGTGGTTCAGGCACGCCATAATTTATGATAATCGTCCGGCCGTAATCATCGCGGTCAGCATCACCAATCGACACCACATGCCAGCCCTGTGCCACCAACAAATCGCGTGTCCGTGCGGCCACACCGGGTTGATTCGTGCCATTGAGCACCTCAATGCGCACCCAATCCGGGTTAGCCATGGCCAGTCCGTCGGTTACGTCTTGCGGGGCAGGGTTAAAAAATTCTGCCAGTGCGACGCGTACCTTGGCACGATCTGGTTTCAAAATCCACGCGCCTTCGGGTCCAATCTCCCCTTCATCACCAAATTGACCATCAATGACCAACTGGCGGATCTGGAGTTCACGCGGGTTGGCCTGCCGCATATAATTGGCCAATTCAATTTGCGTTGCGAGCGGAATATCGGTTTCAATGCTGTTACGCATCGTCGAGAGCAGAGGCAATGCTTTGGGCAAAAGGGTTGGGATCATATCAGCGCGCAAGACTTTATCCATCACGGCGCGAATCAAGGTCTGTTGGCGGCGGGCGCGACCGTAGTCGCTGTCAACATGTCGAGTCCGAGCATATTTTAGCGCCGTTTCGCCATCTAAATGTTGCGAACCGGCTTCGAGATGAAAGGTCTCCACGCCATAATCGGCAGTTGGATAAGTTTCGTCATGGATAGTTTGAGGAACGACTACATCCACACCCTCAATCATGTCGACCAATTCAACAAAGCCGCTAAAGTTGACGCGGATATGGTAGGGCACAGATTGGCCAATAAATTGGCTTACGGTGTCTTTGATCAGTTGCACACCGCCCCCGGCGTAGCCAGTTTCCTCACCCCATTGATACGCGGTATTGATCTTATTATTGCCAATCGTGGGAATAGGCACCCACAGATCGCGCGGCAACGAGAGCATACCCACCGTTAAGGTGTTGGGATCCAATGTCAACAAAATGATCGTATCGGTGCGCGGGGGCGAATTATCACCGGCACGCGCATCGGTGCCCAGCAAAAGCACGTTGATCGGCGGCACGGTGGGCGCGGCTAGCGCCACAGCTTCGGCAGCCGTCTCACCGCCAGCGACCGGCGCCGCATCACCCAAGGTTATATTGCTGGCGGGCGCACTTGGCACGTTGGCAGAAAAATCTGTCACGGCAAGCGCGGAAGCGTCTAAAATCCGCGTACGCGCCCAGTCGTACAGTTGTATGCCACCCAGCAAGGCGATACTCAGCGCGATAACGGTGTATAAAATTGTTCCGATAATTGCAGCGCCCCGTCGTGATGAACGGTCGGTTTGGCGCGCTTCGAATGAATCATGCTGCATAAGTTGGCAATTATACCATATGTCTCCTTAAGGTCCTATCAAACCGGACAAAAGGATCAACAATTCACCAAATAAAAACCGGTCGCTGGACCGGTTTTTTCTCGCTTTGTCTTTCTGCCCATCAATCGTACACAAACGGACCGAATTAACCGGCGAACCCATTAGCCTTCGTCCTTCAGCTAATTCATTGGGGCAATACGTGTTGATACAAAGCAGATTGCGTCAGAATAAAGATTGAGCTTGTCACCTCATCAACAAACATACCACGCAGACCGCGCAACGGATTGCCCTCTGCCGCCTGAAGCTGGCGTTGATATTTGCCGTCTTTACTAAAGATCAAAATGCGCTCACCGGCGCCATCAGCCAGATAAATGGACGAATCACCTTGATCACCCAACACCATATCGACGGGTTCTTGCGGGCGACCGACACTATTGTCCAAAGAAAACGCCACCTGTTTGCCTTCGCTATAGCGCAAAAGCAGGCCATCGGTAAAGAGCAACCAAATATCACCATCAATAGCCAAAGCTTGCAAGCCTGTAAGCCGGGCTTGCGTTTCGGGCGCAAACCAAGCTTCGGGTGGCGCTTCGTAGTTGCCCCCAGTATAGCGGAAGATTTGGGCGGCGCCCTCATCGGTAATGTACAAGCGCCCAGAATAGGTTTCGATTTGGTTTGGTAAGCGCCAAGCGCTCTGGTCCGCAAAGGTTAGGCGTGTAATCCCTTCCACCTTCTGGTTGTAACGGAAGACGTTATTATTGCGGTCCAATACAAGCAGATTAGCCTTATCCTCAACGCCAGGAATTGGCAATTGCCAGGCAATATCGACCAAGCGGCCGACAGTAATATCATCGACGCGCGCACCCGTTTCCAACACAACTTCACCGGCTTGATCAGCCACACTGTTGTTGGCTGGATCAAAGCGGAAGCGCAGAATCTGTTGACGGCCGATATCCAGCACATAAATATCTTGGTCTACCACAATCACACGGTGGGGTTGCGCATCGGCTGGGAACTTGACCAACGGTTGGGCCAATCCATACAATTTGTGGATCTGTAACACATTGGCCAGTTCACTCTGCACTTGCGCCGACAACTCGTCGCCCTGGGTAGTCCGCCCTTGGATCTGCATCGCCCGATCAATATGTTCTTGGGCTTCGGTTAACTGGGCACGGGCATTGACACTATCACCGGCATCAAGTGCTTGGCGGGCACTGCTAAAACGCGCCGCCGCCAAATCCAGTAAAGCAGCCGCCTCGGCGCGATTATCGGCGCCTTGTTGCCAATAGACCGCAGTAACCACCACCGGCACCAAGACCAGGATCAGAACCGCCAACAAAATAAAAAGACGAGCGCGGCTGCCTTCGCTACGGCGGGGCAAGGCAAAAAGTGGGTTTGCTCGGTTACTGAGTGGGGCATTGGGCAAGTTGGTTACTTGGGATTCAGCGGGAAGCGGTTGTTCAGCGGCCCGCAGCACCGCTGGCACAGTTACAGTTTGATCAAACGCGTCGTAAGTCGAAGATGTTGGTGGCATCCGATCCGGTAACATACCGGTTAGCAATTCGCGTACCCGCTGTAACCCCTGGCGTGTGGTTTGTGCCACCCTTGTGGAAAGCCCTGGCCCACGTGCAGTGGATCGTTCGCCTGGTTCGGCTTGTGCAGTCGCACGCACTAGCATCGCTTGCGGCTCCTGGCCGAGCCGAGATCGATCCGGCGCGGAGGTAGTGATTGCCGGCAGAGCCCGCGACGCAGAAGAATCAATGGACGGCTGGTGCATGGGCGGCTGGGCATTGACCGCCGTGGGCAGCCCGCCACCGCTGCGGGGACGCCGTAAAAGCGGCGGGCGCGCCGGCACAGGTCCATCTGCAGTGTCGCCAGAGGTGAGCAGCACCAATAGACCGGGCAATTCACTGCGTTGGGTCAGCTCGCGCAGTCCGCTAACAGCATCATTACAATTTTCCTCATCCAAATAAGCAACCGTCCCCGCCAGTTCGCGCATGGAGATCCGTTGCAACCAGCGGCGACCGCCTAGAAAGAAAGCACTGCCGATCGCCAGGCTCTGCCGATAGATTTCGGGCGTTGCTTCCACATCCGGTTCGTTTGGCAGTGCGCTCGCCGCCCCGGATGGATAGACATCCACCCCGCGTTCTGCCGTGATCAAGGCCAGGGCCGGTCCACTGCCGACAATGAGCAAACGTTCGCCCAGGAGGGCGGCGATCAAAATGCCGGCTTGTAGTGGCACAGGGCCCCCACTTTGCAAAGACGCCGCGGTATCACTTGGCAACGTATCTGCGTTGTCACTGGGCCGAGGTGCAGATGTGGCCGTCTGGGCAGCGATAGCTTCATGGTGGAGATTCAGCTCTTGCAAAGCGCGTCGCGCCTCGCGCAAAGCTTCGGTGAGGACCAATGATTGGCTACCTTTTAGCGTATAATAAGTACGTTGGATAATGCTAAGTAGCCGTTCAGAGTAGGCTGCGCGCTGGGTGTCATCGCCAATCAGGTCAACAAGCGCATAGAGGTTGCCACGCATCGCCTGGCGAGTATCAGGGGGTGGCTCGACCACGCGCAAACCGGTCGGTCGCCCAGCCTGATCATCGACCAGATAGGCGACATTCGTACGGATTGCAGGTGAACGCGCAGTAGATGGCGGAACGTTGGTCATAGCAGGAATTGTAGCGCGCCCTATCTGGAATGTCAACCTGGATGACGGATTAGGGTACACTGTTAGAGGGATTGGTAAGATAGGACAGTAGGACAGTGGGACAGTGGGACAGTGGGACAGTAAAAACTGATCCGCTGTCTCACTGTCCTACTGTCGCACTTCTTCCCCGTTGACCAATTTGATTTTCCTCCCATAGCAACGTAACATAGGCATATAGATCTAAAACTGACTGTGCCATCCCCGCTTCCACCTGGAGCCTAGCCACTATGCAAACCGATCTGGAACTTTACCGGTGCGAGGTAGATGTGACAACCCAGCCCAGGGTGCATCTATCAGTAATTGACATAGCCCCGGAATTGCCGCAAAAAACGCTGGTCTTGATTCATGGCTTTGGGGGTCAGGCTATCCAGTGGCAGCATCAATTGAGCCATTTTGGCCTGGCCCATCGCGTCATCGCCCTCGATCTGCGTGGGCATGGACGGTCCGACAAACCCAGCCTGCCCTACACCATGCCGGTCATCTTGCACGATCTGGAAGTGGCGCTAGAGCGTTTACAGGTAGCTGGGCAGATTGTCTTGGCGGGCCACTCCTTTGGCGGCGCGGTCGTCACCGAATATGCGCTGGCGCATCCGCAACAAGTGGAACACTTGATTCTGATTGCAACGGCGGGTGAATTCAAACTCAACTGGCTTTCGCGCACGCTTTTTAAGCTGCCATTGCCGATTCTGCGCGTGATCGAACGTTTCACCCGCCAGTGGTTGCATGCGCCTTTCCACGTCTTAAAACCCTGGTATCAAAATATCCTGGCGCCCTGGAGCGGCTGGACCCACTTTCGCAGCCTGACCGTACCCACCCTGGTGATCCGCGGCCATCGCGATTTTCTCTTTGAAAAGCCATTTTTTGAGGAGGTGCCCAAGGCGATTGTCGGCGCCGAGGATATCGACGTGGGCGCATCGGGCCATATGGTCATGTTAGAGCGCCGCGACGCGGTCAACCGCGCCTTCGAGCGCGTGTTGGAAGGCGCCACTACGCGCTCTTGGCGCGATGCCAAGGGCAACGATGAGGCCACGGAGCGCAGCCTATTACTACGCGAACGTCCCTGGCTAGCCAATTATGAACAGGGCGTCGCATTTACAATCGCTGCGCCGCGCACAGGTCTGCCATTTCTGCTGCGTTCGGCCGCGCGGCGCTTTGCTCAGCAGACGGCCATACAATTTGCCGGTACAGCGATTACCTATCAGGAGTTGAATGAATGGAGCAATCGCTTTGCCCACGCCCTACACATGTTGGGCGTGCAGCCGGGCGAACGCGTGCTGCTACTCCTGCCCGATTTGCCCCAATTCATCATTGCCTTTTACGGGGCATTGAAAGCCGGCGCCGTCGTGGTGTTGACCCCACCCCAGACTGAGCGCGGTGAACTCGCGGCCCAAATCAATGCCACGGGGGCAAAAGTGCTGATAACCGTGTACGAGATGAGTGAAATTGCGCTGCGTATGCAGGCAGAAACACCACTGCAACATCTGATCTTTACGCGCAAAGATGAATTGGCGACCAATCGGGAAGGTGCAGCGGAGCGCCCCAGCACGCCAACTGCCAACGTTTATCATTTCTCGACCTTGCTGGCCAAAGCCGATACGGCCGAACCGACCGTCACGATCGCCGCCAGCGATCTGGCGCTGATCCAATATACCAGTGGCACGACCGGCGCCGCCAAAGGCGTTATGCTTTCGCACCGCAACCTGGTGGCGAATACACTGCAAACCCGCCAGTGGATCGCCAATGCCCAGGAAGGCAAAGAGCGCTTTCTCTGCGCGATCACCTTTTCGCACATTTATGGCCTTACCACAACGCTTAACCTGCCAATTGCGCTGGGTGCTACGCTCATTTTAGAACCGGATTTCGATCTGGCGCGTGTGTTGGAGGCCGTTAAGCGCTACAAACCCACGGTCTTCCCCGGCGTCCCTGGCATGTATGTGGCACTGAACAATTATCCAGGCATTCGCAATTATGGCATCGAGTCGATCAAAGCCTGCATCTGCGGCTCGGCCCCGTTGCCGGTCGAAGTGCAAGAGGGCTTTGAAAAATTGACCAAGGGCCGTCTGGTCGAAGGGTACGGACTGACCGAAGCCGCGCCGGTGACGCATGCCAATCCGCTCAACGGACGGCGCAAAGTGGGCAGCATTGGCATCCCCCTCCCTTCTACCGAAGCGGCGATCTTTGATCTGGCTAGCGGTGAACCTGTTTTGGAGCCGGGCCAGATTGGTGAATTGGGCGTACGCGGGCCGCAGGTGATGCTTGGCTATTGGCAGCAGCCAGAAGAGACCGCCCAAGTGCTCCGCCCCGACGGCTGGCTCTTGACCGGTGATGTGGCTCAACGCGATGCCGAGGGCTATTTCCGCATCATTGCCCGTAAAGCCGAAATGTGGTATCCCAACCGGCCCAGCCAACCCAACAGTGAACCCGCCTTCCCACGCGATGTCGAAGAAGTGCTATACGAAGTTCCCCAAATTAAGGAAGTGGCGGTAGTAGCGATTGCTAACCAGCCGATTGCCTTTATCACGGCGCAGACAGATCGCCCAACACCCGATGCGCTGCTCGCCTATTGTCGACGCCGTTTGCCACCAGAATTGGTGCCGCGCTTAATTATTTTTGTCGAAGATTTTCCACGTAGCTTCATCGGCAAGATTCTGCGTAAAGAATTGGTAAAACGCTTTGAGCATTTGAAGAATATGAGCGAGTTTGCCGAGAAATAGCCTATATCTATACACGGAGCAAGCGAAGATGGGACTGCAAGGGCCAGAATTCTACGATGACAACGCTGTCTTCAATACCTATCAGATGCAGCGTAAAAACCGCCGCGATAGCCCCAACGATGCCCTCGAAAAACCCATCTTCGACGAATTGACGGGCAATCTGGCCGATTTGCGCATTCTCGATTTGGGCTGTGGCAATGCCAAGTATGGCTTGGAAGCCTTGCAACAGGGCTGTCGCACCTACTCGGGCATCGAGGGCTCGCGCAATATGTTTGGATTAGCCGAGCAAACCCTGGCTGGTAGCGCCGGGCAGGTTGTACAGGCGACAATCGAAGGCTGGGATTACCCAAAACAGCAATTCGATTTGGTGACCGCGCGCTTGTCGCTGCATTATGTGGCCGACATCGGCACGCTCTTTACCAATGTATTCAACGCCCTGGCTGATGCAGGACGCTTCATTTTCTCGGTTGAACATCCTGTCATTACTTCAAGCGATAGCGCTTGGCGTACAGGCGGGCCACGACAGCACTGGATTGTGGATGATTACTTCACCACCGGTGCGCGGGTCACAACCTGGATGGGTGGCGAGGTGATCAAATATCACCGCACAGTGGAAGACTACTTTATCGGCTTGCAGAAGGCAGGGTTTACAGTTACTAGCCTGCGCGAATCGCGGCCTCAGCGTGAGCACTTCCATGAGCAGGCCAACTACGAACGGCGCGTGCGCATCCCGTTGATGCTCTTTTTTTCCGCGACGCGTTCGTCAACGCTTTCGCTGGCCGCGGCGTAAAATAGGGCAAGCTTGACAAGTAGTGCGATAATAGAAAGATCAATGGCGATCCATTTTATACACGACAATTTCTCAGCCAGTAAAGTTGGGAAAACCAAGCCAATCAGTAATTACGAATCCACCCCATCCCAGTCTTTCCCCAGTTTGGAGAAGGAGCCATCAGAGGACAGACCCAGTAACCTCTTCTGTCCTTCATCAGCCCCATCTTCATTTAGGGAGGGTTCGGGTGGGGTTAGCAGTTACGCAACCTAGTAAAGGACAATCTGAACATGATTATTAAACCAGCGTTGATCGAGCCGATCAACCACCAAATCCGCCATGAATTTACCAACATGTTTGGCTACTTAGCCATCAGCGTCTATTTTGACAACGAGAGTTTGCCCGCGCTGGCCGCCTTTTTCTCGCAGCAGGCGGAGGACGAGCGTCTGCACGCCATGAAATTTATCAATTTCTTGTTAAACGTGGGCGTTCGGCCCCTCATCCCTGGCATTCCAGAAGTGGGCAATGTTTTTGAGAGCGCAGAGCAAGCGGTCCAGTTTGCATTGGATCAAGAGCTAAAGACCACCGAGCAGATCAATCAGTTGGTCTCTATCGCCGTCCAGGCCGGTGACCATACAACCAACACCATGCTGCAATGGTTTGTCACCGAGCAGATCGAAGAAGTCGACACGATGACGAAGCTATTGCAGACGATTAAGTATGCCCGTGGCAACTTGCTTTGGGTAGAGGATTTTGTACGCCGCAATATGCCTGCCGTCAGCACCGCGGGTGGCGCGGCGGACGCTTAATTAGGAAAGCGAAAGCTGCGTTTTTGAGATGTTGAGTATTAGTTAGATTGGGTAATCGGTGTGAGATGTTACTCGCTAATACCTAATATCTAATACCCATAGAATTTACGCTGGCTGAGCTTGTCGAAGCCGGCTTCGACAAGCTCAGCCAGCGTAAATCTTAACCCAATCTCTATTTGTGCCACAGACTGACATTGCGCGCGGTGCAATTCAGATTCGACAAAATAAGTTCATTGCTGTACTATTTACTTATGAACGAGATTGATAACGCACAAAATTACGATGTGCAACGTAATGACCCCTATCGCCTGATCGAGGTGCTCATCCATAGCGGCAAGTTTACCGAGACGCAGTTGGATGCGGCGTTGACGCCGGTCGGCTTGTCGACCGCAAAATGGGGTGTTCTGCGCCATCTGATCGAGACTGGTGGCCAATTGCCACTCGGTCAGCTCGCGGCAAAACTCGCCTGTGTTAAGTCGAATGCCACGCAGCTGGTCGATCGTTTGGAAGCGGAAAAACTGGTGCGCCGTGTGCCGGACGCTGAAGACCGCCGCAGCGTGCTGGCGGAGCTGACGCCCGAGGGACGGCTCTGTTATACAGCAGGCCTCAAAGTTGTACGCAATTTCGAACGACAGTTACTGGAAGATTATCTACCCGAAGAACGGATCTTACTGCATAAACTGCTGACGCGGCTGGCAGGCATTGAAACTGTACAGGTCTAGATTTTTTATGCAAATAGTTCATTTATGCACTGTACAGCTATGAATATTATTCTCGTAGGTTACACCTCCGGTGTGACCTGGCGTTGTAAAAATACCCGGTTTACCCGCCATATTCCATTAAACGCGATGGCATCACGCTAGCAGCAGTGTCAACGTAAGCTTGGAAGGACAACACACAATCCTTGCCTCATCCTTAGTTAAGTTTTGCAACACAAATTGAAAGCGAAAAATATTATGTCGAACCAATCTTTCTTACCCAACGCCGATATGTCTACAAACAAAGCTGCTTTCGAACTGGGCGTCTATTCCTTTGCCGAGCTAACCCCCGATCTAGTGACTGGGGAGACAGTGAGCCCGGCCCAACGGCTGCACAATCTGATCGAAACGATGGAGTTAGCCGACCAGGTTGGCCTAGATGTCTTTGGGATTGGCGAGCATCACCGCCCCGAATTCCTAGCCTCTGCGCCGGTAGTCATCCTAGCCGCCGCGGCGGCGCGTACGAAGCGGATCCACCTATCGACAGCGGTGACCGTGCTCAGTTCGGACGATCCGGTGCGGGTCTTTCAGGACTTCGCCACTTTGGATCTACTTTCCGATGGACGCGCCGAGATCATGGCTGGGCGCGGTTCATTTATCGAATCATTCCCCCTTTTCGGCTACGATCTACATGACTACAATGCCCTTTTTGCCGAGAAACTCGATTTGCTTTTGAAGCTACGCGAATCGGAAAAGGTTACCTGGTCTGGCGTTCACCGGCCAGCCCTACAAAACCTGGGGGTCTATCCACGACCATTGCAACCCACACTCCCCATCTGGATTGCGGTGGGTGGCACCCCGGAGTCTGTGATTCGCGCTGGTACGCTGGCGTTACCGATGGCGCTGGCAATTATTGGCGGCATGCCTGAACGCTTTGTGCCGATGGTCGATCTGTACCGCCAAGCGGCGAGCGCTGCCGGCCACGATCCGGCCCAGTTGCCGGTCAGCATCAATTCGCACGGTTTTATTGCCGACAGTGTCCGCCAGGCCGCGGATGATTATTATCCCACCGCCACGGTGCTGATGAACAAGATTGGACGCGAGCGCGGTTGGTCGCCCGCAAGCCGCCAACAGCTCGAAGCGGGGCGAACGCTGCGTGGGGCCGACTTCGTGGGCAGCCCAAACGAGATCATCGAGAAGATTCTATTTCAGCATGAACTATTTGGTCATCAACGGCTCCTCCTGCAACTCGGCGTCGGCACGATTGCCCATACCAAGGTGATGCGGGCGATTGAACTGCTTGGCACCCAGGTTGCCCCTGTGGTCCGGCAGGAGATTGCGCGGCGCACGGCTTCGGCAACTCCCACAGATGTCTCAATGTCGCTCGGCTAAAAAGGTATTAGTGTTCAGCTATCAGTGGCCCGTAGCGTATCGACCACTGATAGCTGAACACTAACATTAAAATCGCATTTTTAAGGAGCGCTACATGTCTTCATTGGTTCTTGGGATGGGAATCGTCGCCATTGTCTTATTGGTAGCGGCGTTGGCGTCTGGATTAGTGGAACGCGCGCCACTTTCTTTTCCGATTATCTTTCTCGGGTTGGGGTTTTTATTTGGCAATGCCGGTTTGGGCCTATTGGAACTTGACGTGCACAATCCAGCCCTCGAAGTCGTCGCCCTCGTCAGCCTCTCGCTGGTCTTATTTCTGGATGCCGTTAATTTGCAGCTCGATGAGTTGAAGGCCGACTGGTATGTGCCGGTCTTGACCTTAGGGCCG
>Ga0163144_10026924_pt1 | contig 11154 bp, 8 predicted proteins | sample OliLak19BULKMAT1_FD_123175 | JGI IMG/M metagenome (GOLD analysis project Ga0163144, IMG submission 123175) | Freshwater microbial mat bacterial communities from Lake Vanda, McMurdo Dry Valleys, Antarctica - Oligotrophic Lake LV.19.BULKMAT1 | ecosystem: Environmental > Aquatic > Freshwater > Lake... | reverse complement strand
GCCCAGCAGGCGGGCATTGCCGATGGCACCATCTATATCTATTTCAAAACCAAGACTGATCTGTTGCTCGGCATTCTAGATCGGCTCAATGAAAGTGATCAGCGAGCCGAAGCATTAACACCGGGCGAGGAAATTGATTTTGCCCATTTTTTCGTCACCTACATGCGCCACCGCCTGCAATTGCTAGATGCCAACTTTCAAACCTTTCGGGCGATTCTACCGGACATCCTGAGCAACCAAACGTTGCGCGCCCGCTACTATAGTCAGGTGGTGGAGCCAACATTTGCCATCGCCGAACCCATCTTTCAGGGGTTGATTGACCAAGGCGTGCTCAAACCGCATAATCCCGCGTTGGTTCTACGCGCCATCAGTTCGCTGGTCTTCGGCTTGCTCGTTACCCGCATGCTCGGCGATCCGGTGACGGAAGCGCAGTGGGACCAATTTCCAGAAGTCATTGGCGCATTGATTTTGCCCGGCTTAATCCAAAATTAATCACAAATCTGCAGGACAACAAGGAGACGACCATGAGCGCAACATTGCTCACGCCCACCAAGACCACAGGCGACAGCCTGGCCCCTATCGAGATTACCGACCGCCATTTTAAGGCCGATCCATTTCCGTTTTATGCGCGCCTGCGCGCCGAGCAACCCGTCTATCGCGCCAAACTAGGCCGCCAAGATGCTTGGTTGGTGACGCGCTACGACGATGTGCTTGCGCTATTGAAAGATGAGCGTTTTTCCAAGGACCCCCAGACACGCACGCCCAGCCAGGCCAAGCACCAACCGTGGGTGCCCGGCTTTTTGCGCCCGCTCCAACGCAACATACTGGATCTAGACGATCCCGATCATGCACGGTTGCGCGGCTTGGTCCACAAAGCCTTTACGCCAAATCGGATCGAGCAGATGCACGGGCGCGTCCAGGCGATTAGCGATCAGTTGATCGATGCGGTCCAAGCGAAGGGTTCGATGGATCTGATGAAGGACTTTGCATTGCCCCTGCCACTCACCGTGATCGCAGAATTGCTGGGCATTCCAACTGCTGATCGCTATCGCTTTCATCAATGGACCCAGGCTTTTTTGAAGACGCCCACGCCGATCAATATGTTGCTTGCCATACCATCGTTGGCAGCCTTTATGCGTTACCTGCGCCGCCTGTTTGCCGAACGCCGTAGTCACCCGCGCGACGATCTGCTCACGGCCTTGGTGCAGGCCGAAGAAGCCGGTGATCACATGAGCGAAGACGAGTTATTGGCGATGGCCTTTCTTTTGATCGTCGCAGGCCATGAAACAACGGTAAATTTAATTGGCTCTGGTGTGTTGGCCCTGCTCCAGCATCCCGATCAATTGGCGCTGTTGCGCAGCGATCCAACCTTGATTCGCTCAGCGGTCGAAGAATTATTGCGTTTTGCCGCGCCCGTCGAACAAGCCACCGAACGCTATGCCCGCACTGCAGTAACCATCGCCGGTGTAACCATTCCCCAGGGCGCGCTGACATTGGCCGTGTTGGCCTCGGCCAATCGTGATGAAGAATATTTCACCCAGCCGGATCAACTCGATATCACCCGCGCAAAAAATCGTCATCTTGCCTTTGGCTATGGTATTCACGCCTGTGTGGGCATGCCGCTGGCACGCCTGGAAGGACAGATCGCCATCAATACGCTAGTCCAGCGCCTACCCAAATTGCGGCTTGCGGTGGCACCCACGCAGTTACGCTGGCGAGCCACGCCCCATGTCCGGGGGTTGGCGGCACTGCCCGTTCGCTTCGATTGATGGGCTAGCAGCGAACCTTGTGCGTACCCGATCAAACCCCAGGCAATTATCAAATTTCGCAAAGGATTGGGTAAAGGCGCGCACTAGCGCCGTCCAGAGCCAATAGGGCAGCTTGCCACTGAGAATCAGGCCATGCGTCTGCGGTAGGACGGGCAGGGCAAGCGGTTGATCGGTGTGGTACGCCAGATAGTTATCGACAATGCGGAGTTGGAGCAGGCAGTGGTCGGCCTGCGTGTCAATCTGCCAGTCCAGCAGACCGGGTTGGGCGTCGGGGGTCAGGGTAATGGGCCACGGCTGCACCCAGCCCAAGCGCGGGTCGAACTGGTGGAAGGGGGCCGGCCAACTGTGCAGGGCCAGGGCGGCATAGAGCCAGACAGTACCGCGGCCATAAATTGCCAATGGGGCGTCGGTGGGTAAATAGCGCAGAACGGGCAGAATCTCGGATGGCAACCAACGGCCATTGATTTGGAGGCCCAGTTTCAGCGCCACGCGATCCAGATCCACCGCCATTTCGACCGGGGCCATTGCCAGATATAGACGGCGAATTTCCGCGGTTGGCAGCGCCAAATGCGTCGCAACCACATCCACGAGTCGCTGCACAACGGGCCCCGCGACATGCTGCCCGCGCACCAGGCCAAAGATACGGCCCCGCAGGGGCGTGGTCGTATCTGACCAGCGCGCGTCGGGGTCGGTTAGGGAAGAGATCAGCTCGGCAATCACAGGAATATTGAGGCGTTGGGCCAGCGCGCGCCAAGTGGCTAGTCCCGCCGCATCGGCGGCGATCAGAATGGCATGGCTACAGGCCGCCAGAATCACCTCTTGATCGGGCCGGGGCTGCCCGCCCACATCGACTAACAGGGGAAGTAGGCGACCCTGGATGGCTTGGTGAATCTGCGCCACGAAGACGGCGTTAAACACCCCTTTAGGGCGAAGGATCTGCACCATGCCTTGGTCGGCTTCGTTACTCCAATCGCCCTCGCCATCGGGGCAGGCGCGCAACAGATAGTGGTCGATCTGACGCGCACGCAGTGCTTGCGTCAGGCTGTAGGCCAACACCGACTTGCCACTGTGCGGTGGGCCGCCAATCATCAGCGCGGGAAACTGATGCATGAGAATACTCCTTTTTGCTTGCAAACGATGATTATTATATTGGTGCAGTAAAGCGTGCCCTATAGATTCATTATAGGTTTTGTGTAGGTCGCCAACCCCAATCTATGGTACACTATCCGTACCACTACCTCAACTTCATTGACACGCTGCCTTACCAATCAATTAACCAGTATACCAACGATCATCGCTGGGGCTTATGACGCCATCTACCTTGATCGCCACCCTCGGTGGCCAATCACAAATTATCACCTTTGCGCTGGACATCCTCCTGGCGCGTGGCGAGACAATTCTACAAAACCGCGATCTTGTCCGAAGCCGAGCGTCTCACCTATCACTTCTTCGCCGAACGCTTTGGCCCCTTCCTCCGCCACCTGGATGAAGCATAGCAGGGACGAGGCATGGATGGATCAGCGGAAGTGCTGAGAAAGATCAGCAGGTGCGGTGAGTTTTCTGCAAAAAATTCTGGTATGCTTGCACTATTATCCATTGTCCCATTCGAGAATTAAGGGAGTAAACGAAAGGTAATGTGAACACAAGTACTTTCTGCTAAATCCAAATAATTTGATGAAAAAGAGGAAATTATGCAAAAGTCTACACCTGTACCCGACGACTGGAAAACAGACAATCTCTTTTTGCTGGTAGGCGGCAATCCACTGCCCAACTATATAGCGGCACACATACTACTCAGGCCAAAGGGTCGGTTGCACTTGGTCTATTCCAAAGATGTAAAAGAGATTGCTAACAAACTTGCCGGGTACTTCCCAAGTAGACATCTATTACACGAGTTGCAAGACCCGGCAGACGGGGCTGAAATTTTAAAAGTCCTGTCGGAAGCACTGCAAAAGCATTGCCAGTCTGACACGGTCGGTTTGCACTATACCGGTGGTACGAAGGCTATGTCCGTACATGCCCACCAGATTATACGCAAGCAATGCAATGATGCAATCCTGACCTACCTGGATGCACGTACATTATCACTGCGCCGCGACGATCAGATGCAGCCGATCTATGTTCAATATCAGGTAAAGCCAATGGTCGCTGACCTTTTTAACCTACATGACATTACCTTGCAAAAAGAGTTACCCAATGAGACGCCACAACCAATCTTTCCACAATTGGAGAAAGCACTGGCAGAAGTACATAGCACAAAAGACGGCATTGTTGCCTATGATCGGTGGTGCCGGCGTTATCTTCGCATCCAACCGAAAAAATATGAAACAGAGAATCGGCAAACAATCGACAAACTCATTGCCTTGTCTACACAAAACACAGATAGTGACTTCTATAAATTGGCGCTAATGGAGTTACGGGCAAGTGAGGTTTGTAGGAATGAAAAAGTAAATAAGGCTTCCCATTTTTTGGAAAATCCTATCCCTTTGCCTGATCAACAATGTTTGTCAAAGGTTACAGCAGCGATGCAGACCACCTTTGGCATAGATGACACCGTGTTCGATCCACAGACAGTCGTCGATTCTCTAAAACTGCAGAGCGAAATCCAAAAAATCAACCATTTAATTGATTATTTGGACGGAACCTGGATGGAACAGTGGGTTCTCGCTGCCTTTATTGCCAATCAAGCGACACATTGTTTACACAGCCTTACGGTATCACTTGAAAGTCATCAAAAGCAAGCGCGGCTCAAATTCGAGTTCGATGTGGCGGCCATGCAGGGTTATCAACTTTACGCTGTTTCCTGCACGCGCAGCGAGGATCACCATCTCTGCAAAAGCAAACTCTTTGAGGCGTTTACACGTGCAACCCAAATGGGTGGCGACGAAGCGCGTGTGGGGTTAGTCTGTGCTGTTGCAGACTCCGATTCGTTACAGAAGCAAGTGTCAGAGATTTGGCGCACCAAGCGTAATCGGATGCGAGTTTTTGGCACCGACGACTTACCCAACCTATCAGAGCGCTTTGCCGAATGGTTGGGTTCATAAACTTAAGAGAGGATACACAAATTCCATGTCAGATTACACCCTTGTGCTGATAGATACTACTGGCATTCAATCCTATATTTTTGGCAGTAATCGACTGCGCGAGAACGTGGGCGCATCACATCTAGTGCATCTAGCAACAGAAGGCTGGCTGCGCGATGCTCCAAAATCGCTACTGGGCATGGCTAAGCATAATCTGCAAGATCGAGAGGTTATTGATACTCTTTGCATCGGAAATGATATTGATACCGAACTGCTTTATGCGGGTGGTGGCAACACGGCGCTGCTCTTTCGTGACGATGAATTGGCCAAGCAATTTACGCGCAACCTCAGCCGCAAGTTACTAGAAGAAGCCCCGGGGTTGGATGTGGTTGCCGTACGTCAACCCGTAGATTGGAACGGCTCCTTGGCAAAAGCGATGAGCGATGGACTTGAGCAATTGAAGCAACGCAAAGCCAAACGTGAGCGGTCACACCCGCTGCTAGGATTAGGCGTCACAGCGGCTTGCCAATCTACTGGTTTAGTTGCCAGTTTTGAAAAAAGCGAGCCCGGCGAACCTCAACTGGGTGTGGAGCAACGGCAATTGTTAATCTCGGCGGAAGTATTGGCAAAATGGAACAATAACACTCCCGCAAAAGAACGACTGCGCCGTGAACTTCTACCTACCCTATCAAAAGAATTTGATTTTCCCAGCGATTTTGATGATTTAGGGCGAAGTAAAGGGGATTTTAGTTATCTTGCTGTCGTTCATGCTGACGGCAATGGCATGGGCAAGCTGTTGGAACAGATTACGAAGAACTATATAGAACGGAATGGGGATGAAGCCAATAGAGCTTATATTCAAGAGGTACGTGCTTTTTCAACAGGAGTAAATAACGCTGGGCGAAACGCACTGTCATTGGTTGTGCGCAAAGTAGCCGGGTGGAACGAGCGAGGTTGGTTGGAAACTGGTTCGACTTATGATCCAGAGCAGAAACGACGGGTACAGGCTCTCTCTATCCGTCCCATCGTCTTCGGCGGCGATGATGTCACCTTTGTCTGTGATGGACGGATCGGGCTAAAGGCGGCGCAGATTTTTCTCGAAGAATTTAGCAAACAGAAAATTCCTACTCCCCAAGGTGGTATGCAAGATGGAGTTGCAGCAGCGGGGGTGTCCATCGTTAAAGTGCATTATCCATTCGCGCGTGCCTATCAATTGAGTGAAGCTCTATGCAAAAATGCTAAAAATACTTCGCGAGATGTGTCAATGCTGGATTGGCACCTAGCGCAAAGCGGATTATTTGGTGATTTGGGTGAGATTCGGCGCCGGGAGTACGATGAGCGACGCGATGAGCAGGGAAAAGTGAAAGAATCCTTGCTCATGCGCCCAATAGCTATTGGTAATTCTGAAAAGAATGATTGGCGCACTTGGGAAAATTTCACGAAGTTGTTAGAAATTTTCAAAGATACTCAGGCTACTGAGCCTTGGTCGCGTAACAAAGTCATGCAATTACGCGAGGCGTTGCGCCAAGGGACTGATGCCGTCGGTGCGTTTATCGCCAATTATCGGGAATTGCCGGCCGTCAAAGGCACGAATGAACAGACAAAAAATACAGGCAAAGACGGGGGTTATAGTGTCTATTTCGACGCAATTGAGATGATTGAACAGGAGGTGTGGCAGTGAATGACGAAAACGAGCCTCGCTCGACAATACAACAACTGTGGCTTCGCTTTCGGTTGGAAAGTGACGCCACTTTTGGGCGTGGTGATGGTATTCCCGGCTTGGTCGACCGCGACGTAGCACTGGATGCGTACGGCTGCCCCTATCTACACGGGCGCACACTCAAGGGCTTGTTGGGCGAAAGCTGCGCCGACTTGCGCTTTGCACTGGAGAATCACCCAAGCAAAGCGAATTGGAAAGCCGCAGCAGATGCTCTCTTCGGCATCCCTGGCAGTTGCAATGAACAAGGAATTTTACGCATTGGCCACGCGCAGTTACCAGTTGCTCTTTGCGCTACGATTCGCAAAGAGGTTGAACGTGGTGAAAAGGGTTGGACGCGACAGGAAGTCACTGCCTCATTAACCACTGTGCGGCGGCAAACTGCTCTAGAGATCGGCGGCGCACCTGACCAGCACACACTACGCTCGATCCGTGTGATCCTGCGTGAGACGCGCTTCGAGGCCCAGTTGACTTTCATGCGCACGCTAGAAGTACACGAACAAGCACTGCTGTCAGCCTGTGTCAAGGGGTTACGCCGCGCAGGCACAGCACGCAACCGCGGGCGTGGCCGAATTGATGCATGGTTAGAAGATGAGACAAACCAAAAGGTGAGCGATACTTGGTTTACAGAATTTAAGCAGAAGGTAGGTGCAGCATGATCGCCATTTCCTATACCGTTACACTCCATGAGCCACTGTTAGCAACCGCACTGAGCGGCGACCCAAATAGTGCAGTGAGTTCACCATACATCCCTGGAAGTATGGTGCGAGGTATGTTAATCGCCCGTCACGGTACACCGAATGATCTGGTTACAAGTGCCCGCCAGCTTTTCTTCAGTGGACAAGTCTGCTATCTGCATGCCTATCCAGCGCACCCTACCCGGCGTGATAATATACGTAGTCTGCCCTTGCCTGCCTCTTGGCGCAAGGAGAAAAAGCGTACAGAAAAGCAAGGGCTTATCGAAGATTGGGCACAGTTGGACAAAGCAGATAGTGATTTGAAAGATCCTGCTGCTGTTTCTGGTGACTTTGTTTGGCTAAATGATGACAACACAACGCTTTACACGCCACCTACCCAGATTACTGTCCATACTCAGCGCGATCGGGGTCCAGGTCGCGCAAGACGTGGCGAAGGCGCAGTCTATCGGTACGAGGCATTGGCGGCAGGCGAAAAATTTGCCGGTGTGATCTTGTGTAATAATGAAGCATTAGCAATGCAGGTGAAAGCGCTGCTGAAAACAGGTACAAGTTACCTGGGTGGCGCACAAACCGCGGGCTATGGTCGTGTCACACTGGAAGCAGCGGTTGGTACAACAGAGAACAACACAGCTTGGTGCGAGTACGCGGGCGATGTCAAGACAATGACAGTTGGCGAACGGCTGGTGATCACCTTATTAAGCGACGCCATTTTGCGCGATGAAAATGGTGCGACGCACACAGACTTGTTGGCTGCATTAGATTTGTCACTTGAGTTGAAAGAAGCCTTCAAACAGGTAACTCCCGTAGGTGGCTTTAACCGTAAGTGGGGATTACCATTGCCCCAAACACAGGCATTGGGGGCTGGTAGTGTCTTTGTTTGCCAGACGACGAATATAGTGACAGAAGCGCATCTCGAAAAATGGCTACAGAGGGGTGTGGGCGAGCGGCGCGTCGAAGGCTTTGGTCGGTTGGCATTTAACTGGCAACCAAAAGAGACATTGAACCAGCGGGAAATACCACCACACAATTATGCTCACAGTGACTTAAAGTTACCTACAGAGGCCGACGATCCCGTCCGCCAGCTAGCGCAACGTATGGTGGTGCGTCGCCAGCGCCATGCACTCGATCAGGCATTGATCAAAGCCGTGTATCGCCTTGAAATCAAAGCTCCACCACCAAACAGCCAACTATCCAGCGTGCGAGTGATAGCCCGTCATGCACTGCAAGCAGGCAAACTTGAGCGCATTAGCAACTTATTTAAGAGAGCTCACCCTAATGCCATCAAAAACCGCTCACTCCAAAAATTTGAACGGGCGCGCATCGGTGAAGGGCAGCGACTTTCGGATTGGATTCAAGAAGTGGTCGAGCACCCGGAACAAATTTGGCAGAAATACTTTACGCATGGACAAGGGGCAAAAGAACTGGGGGAAGTTAAACCAGGGCAAGATTTGGCCATCGAATACGCCGTGCGCCTGATCGACAGCGTACTCGCGCGGGCAACGACGGAAAAACGGCGCAAACCACAGAACAAGCATGGAGGTGACACCAATGGCGCAGCATGACAAATCTCGCCATATTACCGAACGCATTCACATCAGTGGAACATTGATCTTGCAAAGTCCTGCGCACTTTGGTAATGGTGATGTGCGCGGTGAAGCGTTAGTGGATATGAGCTTATTACTTGACGATGCAGAAACAACGCCGCATGCTCTGATTCCCGGTTCAACTATTGCGGGTGCATTGCGCAGTTATCTGCGTGAACGATTACGCGGGTATGGTCAAGAGGAAGAGAAAGATAGCCGAATCAGCGATCTCTTTGGGCCAAGACGTGACAATGAAAACGAGGCGGCGGAACAGAGCTTATTGATAATCGAAGATGCGCTTGCTCGTCAGCCCAAGACAATCCTACGCGACGGCGTGACCATTGATCCAGCAACTGGCACGGCCTTGGATAGCGCAAAGTTTGACGTTGAGTTAATAGAAGCCGGTACGCACTTCGATCTGCATTTTGAATTACTGCTTACCGAAGCTAAACCGGCACAAACAATCGTTCCACTTGTGCTGGCTGCGCTGGAAGGTTTGGCAAAAGGTGAGATTCGTCTGGGCTTACGCAAACGGCGCGGCTACGGGCGCTGTCAAATGCAGCAATGGACGGTGAGTCGCTATCAATTGACAGATCCCGTTCAATTATGCCAGTGGTTAGAGACGCCGCAACTTGCCCATCAACCTAAGCCGGCTACTGGTACACTAAACGACGTATTTTCCATTGCTTTTCCAGACGACCAAAGCTTGCTTGCGGATACAACTGATCAACGAAAACAATTCTCGATTGTAGCAACCTTTGGTTTGGAAAGATCGTCGTTGTTGATCCGTTCGGGCTTTGGCGAAGCAGACCTGGGCGCAGATTTTGTCCACCTGCACGCTCTCGACGAACATGGACAATCACGACCAACAATCCCTGGTACAAGCTGGGCGGGTGTGATTCGTCACCGTGTACTGCGCATTGCTAATACACTGGCAAATGAGACGGGACAACGCCACAAAGTAAAGGATGTGATTGAGAGTTTGTTCGGGAGGGTTTCAAGTAAAGAGGAAGCAGAAGAATTGCGCTTGCGGTACACACAAGAGAGTAGCAAAGCAAGCAAAGCTAGTCGCGCCACCTTTGACGAGACATTTGTTGAAGACGCTCAACAACTTTATCAGACGCGCGTGCGCATTGATCGCTTTACCGGTGGTGCCTATGAAAGTGCCCTCTTTGAAGAAGCACCGATCTACGGTACAGATAAGACGAGAATCGGTTTTCAATTATATGTGCGCGAACCGCAGAATCATGAGATCGGCCTATTGTTGCTGGTACTCAAAGATTTATGGACGGGAGACCTACCTATAGGGGGTGAAGCCAGTGTTGGACGTGGGCGATTGACAGGTATTCATGCAGCTATCCATTTACCCACCACAGATACGGACCTAAAGCAGATCGAGTTGTACCGAGAGCAACCAAATCTTGGGCTAAGTGATGCACAACGCACCTATCTACAGCAACAATATGTGGATGATCTTTGGTTGTACTTAGGAGGAACAATGGAGGGCAATGATGGCCGCTGATCCGACTCGAAAAATTAAAGAGGGCGGGATAAAGCTTAAACCTTTTACCCTCCTTGAAGTGGGTGATGATCCGATAACGTGGTTGATGGCAAAGGCCGTAGCAGGTATGTTGCTATTGGCGCACGCCGATGACGGGGTGATTTGGGGGAAAGTGACAAGCAGTGAACACGGAATCCACATTGAATTTCCTTCAACCAATCTATTACCACAAGCACCATTGCGCAACGAAACCTTGATCATGGCGCGGCTTTTTGATGCCAACCAGGAAATCTTTCTATGGCAAGTGGATGAAGGAGAGTGGTGTGCCCGTCTGTTACAAGATGGCGTGGGCGACACGTGCGAGTATATCGACGAAGCGCAAATTTTGTGGGGCGATATAAAAGAAAAACAACAGAAAGGCTTTGCGCGTTTGACCGAAGGTGCGCAAGGGCTGCGCCATGCTCCCCCGCAAGAATTACTGATAAACGAAGCAAGGGTACATAAGGCTCATTTAACGGTCCGCCACTATCTACACGATGAAGATGGGTGGTTGCGGGTAGCATTTAGTCGATTGGTGAAACCAGAAACGGAGGATAAACAGGCATGAGCTTCCCAGAACATACTAACCCAAGCAAAGGGCGGGATGCAAAAGCTCCCTATAATTTTGTGCCACTAGCCGAAAAGATTGTACCAGAGCTATCGCGGCCGGATCGTGATGTCTACTATAGTAACCGATTTACAGGCGTGATCCATTGTATGTTGAAGACAGAATCACCACTCTATACGCGCGCTGCATTGGAACAGGATGAGTATAGAAAAAAGCCGACAAAAGACGGTGAGAAATCAAAGAACAAGTCTGATTT
>Ga0163144_10026922_pt1 | contig 11155 bp, 12 predicted proteins | sample OliLak19BULKMAT1_FD_123175 | JGI IMG/M metagenome (GOLD analysis project Ga0163144, IMG submission 123175) | Freshwater microbial mat bacterial communities from Lake Vanda, McMurdo Dry Valleys, Antarctica - Oligotrophic Lake LV.19.BULKMAT1 | ecosystem: Environmental > Aquatic > Freshwater >... | reverse complement strand
GGTCGCGGTCCGATTCTTGCTGACCGCGATTGGAGTCCGGGGGCAGTATGTTTCGCATTTGGGCGGCTACCGTAACGCCGCCTTCCCGCCCCGACACTCAAGGTCTAGGGACGCCGACGCGGATCCCCTCTGCGCAGGCCAACCCATGCGGTCGGAAGGAGAAGACCCGCGAGATCGGGCAGTTCGCCGAACATCAGCAGTGGCCTTGGCTCGCTCCGCTTTCGGGGGTCTGACGCCACGCGATTTGAAACTGCGAGGGTCACATCGTTTCCGGACGCCCCTTCTTTTCGTTTAGGGCGCGGGACCGCGGTCTCTACCGCTTGCCCCACATCGGCTTGCCCTCGGCCCAGCTGAGCAGCGGCAACAGCGGGATGCCCCAGGCGGTGCCGGCGATGGCATAGAAGGCCAGGGTCGCCAGCGGATGATCGGGCACGCGGGTCCCGATCGCGATGACCAGCCAGACATAGAAGATCAGGAACAGGACGATCCCGAGCGAGGCCAGAGCGCGACGCGAACGCAGGCCCATCAGCGGGTGTTCCGGAACAGGAAGAAGGTCCCGAGGCACAGGATGGCCCCCGCGCCGGACCAGGCGGTCCAGCCGATCTCGTCCATGGTCGCGACCCCGAACACGCGCACGGCCAAAAAGGCCCCGCAGACCGCGCCGGTGGCGGAGACGAGCGAGGCGGCGAACAGCCCCCGGCGACCGGTCAGCAGATCGGCGATCCAGCCGAGGGCGAAGACGCCGGCCCCGGCCAGGATGATATCGGCGTATTCCAAACGGGCCTCCCGGCGGGCCGACGTGCGACGTCGCGTCATGACAACAGACTTTGATCTCGCCACGATCGGGGGGCATACCGCCCCGGTCGCCGCAACTGGCGACACTGTATCTGTCGGAGCGTCGGGCGTCGAATGAACCGTTTCAGCAGCGGCGATCGGTCCAGGGCCGTGGCGATCTGGCTGTTCGTCTGCGCCGCCCTCGTGTTCGCCATGGTGGTGATCGGCGGCATCACCCGCCTGACCGGATCGGGCCTGTCGATCACGGAGTGGAAGCCGATCATGGGGGCCCTGCCGCCGATGAACGCGGCGGACTGGGCCGAGGCGTTCGACAAATACCGGACGATCCCGCAGTACCGGCAGGTCAATGCGGGCATGAGCCTGTCCGAGTTTCAGTATATCTTCTGGTGGGAGTGGGCGCACCGGCTGTTCGGGCGGCTGATCGGCGTGGCGTTCGCCCTGCCGTTCTTCGCCTTCCTGCTGTTCCGTCTGTGGCCCGAGCGGTCGGTTCTGGGCCGTCTGGCCATGCCGACCCGGCTGATCTGGCGCTGCGCCATCCTGCTGGCCCTCGGAGGGCTGCAGGGTCTGATCGGCTGGTGGATGGTCTCGTCGGGCCTGTCCGAGCGGGTCGACGTGGCCCCCGAGCGGTTGACGACCCACCTGGGGCTGGCCCTGATCATCTTTGCCGGGCTGATCTGGACCGGGCTGGAGGCCTGGACCGGTCAGGCGCACAATCGTCCGCCCGCCGGCTGGAGCCGGGGAGCCGCCGTATTGCTGGGTGCGGTCTTCATCCAGTGTCTGCTGGGCGGGCTGGTGGCCGGGGCCAAGGCGGGCTTCATCTATACCGACTGGCCGCTGATGAACGGGGCCCTGCTGGCCCCCGTCGAATGGGGCCTGGGGGGGCTGGCGTTTCTGCACGACCGGGCCCTGGTGCAGTTCAATCACCGGATCTGGGGCTATGCCCTGCTGGTCGGGGCGACGGTCTATGCCGTCCAGGCCTGGCGCTGGCGGCTGGCCGAGGGGCTGGGTCTGGCGGCGTTTTTAGTGGTCGGGTCGTTGTGGCTGCAGGCGGCGCTGGGCGTCGTGACCCTGATCAACGTCGTGCCGCTGTGGCTGGGCGGGTTGCATCAGGCGGGAGCGGCGATCGTTCTGGCCCTGGCCACGGCCAATCTGTGGCTGATGCGGCGGTCCCAGCCCCGGCTTTTCATGTCGGGCCCCCGGTTATAGGGCCTGATGGATACGGTATTTTGATACCGTTGTCGGAAAGTCGTATTTATACAATCGTCTAGCGTCGCTCAAGCGCCGCAAAGAGCATTGACGCCTGGGGATGCATCCTCTACCAGCACGCATTCGCTCGCTCCGGACCGTCCGGGGTGACCCCGTTTCGCCCCTGTTTCAGGAACCCCCTCATGCTGAAGAGCACCACGGCTGCGTTGAAGCCGTCCGAGGTCGACAAGAAGTGGATCGTTATCGACGCCGAAGGCGTCGTGGTCGGCCGTCTCGCGACCTTCATCGCCATGCGCCTGCGTGGCAAGCACCTGCCGACCTATACCCCCCACGTTGACTCGGGCGACCACGTCGTCGTCGTCAACGCCGACAAGGTGGTGTTCACCGGCAAGAAGCTGACCGACAAGATCTACTATCGCCACACCGGCCACCCGGGCGGCATCAAGTCGACGACCCCGCAGAAGGTCCTGAACGGCCGCTTCCCCGAGCGCGTGCTCGAGAAGGCCGTCGAGCGCATGCTGCCCAAGGAAAGCCCCCTGGCCCGCGCCCAGATGAGTCACCTGCGCATCTTCGCCGGCCCGACCCATTCACACGAAGCCCAACAGCCGGAGACGATCGACTTCAAGTCGATGTCCGCCAAGAACTTCCGGAGCCTCTGATCATGACCGACGTGCAAAACGACGCTCCGGCCGCTCCGGCCGCGACCGGTTTCGATGCCCTCGCGGGTCTCGGCTCGTCCAACGGCTACGACAACTCGGCCCCCGTCTATGTCCAGAAGCTGGACGCCCAGGGCCGCGCCTATTCGACCGGCAAGCGCAAGAACGCCATCGCCCGGGTCTGGATCAAGCCGGGCAGCGGCAAGTTCACCATCAACGGCAAGGACCAGATGCAGTATTTCGCCCGCGAAATCCTGCGCATGATGATCGCCCAGCCGCTGGAAGTGACCGACCGCCTGACCCAGTTCGACGTCGACTGCACCGTGCAGGGCTCTGGCCTGTCGGGCCAGGCCGGCGCCATCCGCCACGGCCTGTCGCACGCCCTGACCCACTATGAGCCTGCGCTGCGCCCGGTCCTGAAGCCGCACGGCTTCCTGACCCGCGACAGCCGCGTGGTCGAGCGCAAGAAGTACGGCCGCGCCAAGGCGAGGAAGTCCTTCCAGTTCTCGAAGCGCTAAGCCGTTTCAATACGGTATGAATGGGGGCGCTTCGGGACACCGAAGCGCCCTTTTTCCTGGTCGAAATGTAGCCATGATCCACACCCTGTTCATCGACGGTGAGGCCGGGACAACCGGGTTGGAAATCCGCCACGCCTGTCCTTCTCCCGTTGGGAGAAGGTGGTCCGGAGGACCGGATGAGGGTCGGATCTTTCCGTCGGCGTCAGCCGCGCCAGGAGACACGCCCACTGACAGGGTCGACCCTCACCCTTTCGCGCAAGGACGACCGCCTTGCGGTGGTGCGCTCAAGCCCTCTCCCAACGGGAGAGGGATGGAGTTGCCATGACCCACACCCTCTTCATCGACGGCGAGGCCGGGACCACGGGGCTGGAGATCCGCCAGCGGCTCGAAAGCCGGACGGATCTGGAGTTCATCTCCCTGACCGGCGAGCGTCGCAAGGACCGAGGCGCGCGGGCCAAGGCGCTGAATGCGGCGGATGCAGTGATCCTGTGCCTGCCGGACGAGGCGGCGAGGGATGCTGTCGCCATGATCGAGAACCCGGATGTGCGGGTCATCGACGCCTCCACAGCCTTCCGGGTCGCCACCGGCTGGACCTATGGTTTCCCGGAGATGGACGCGGTCCAGCGCGGCGAGATCGTCGGTTCGCGGCGGGTGTCGAACCCCGGTTGCTATCCGACCGGCTTCATTGGCCTGATGCGGCCGCTGGTGAAGGCCGGGCTGGTGCCGTCCGACTGGCCGGTGACGGTGCATGCGGTCAGCGGCTATTCCGGGGGTGGAAAAGCAATGATTGCCGAGTTTGAACAGGGGCCGGGGGCTCCCGCCTACCGCGCCTATGGCCTGTCGCTGCGGCACAAACATGTGCCCGAAATGACCCGGCACAGCGGCCTGCGTCACGAGGTGCTGTTCGCCCCGGCCGTCGGGGCCTTTCGTCAGGGCATGCTGGTCGAGGTGCCGCTGCAACTCTCGGCCCTGCCGGAGACGCCGTCGATCGACCGCCTGCACGGGGCCCTGCTGGAGGCCTACGACGGCTGCCGCTTCATCGAGGTGGCGGGGCTGGACGAGACCGGGGCGATGACGGGGCTGGATCCGGAAGCGCTGAACGGCACCAACACAATGCGTATGCACGTGTTCGGCGACCGGGGGCGCTGCCAGGCTCGGCTGGTCGCGGTACTGGACAACCTCGGCAAGGGGGCCTCGGGCGCTGCGGTGCAGAACCTGAACCTGATGCTGGGGCTGGACGAGGGTACCGGGCTCAACTGACCCCGCTCGTCCCGGCGAAGCCGGGCCCCAGTCCTTTCCTTGGAAACGCTGCGTTGAATTCGTACGCCTGGGTCAGCAAGAAAGACGGAGTGGTAAAAGGACTGGGTCCCGGCTTTCGCCGGGTTGAGCGAGCGGGGGCGTTCGGCCGCCTTGAAACCCTGCGCGTCTTGCCGACGTATGTAGAACCATGACCCAGACCTTCCAGACATCGCGCCGGACCGTGTTGCTCGGTGCCGCTGCGACCGCCCTCGCTGCCTGTTCGTCGCCCGGCGAGGCGGACGCATCGGTGGCGCAGTACGCAAATTCGCCGTTCCGCCGCATCACCGACGCCCAGTGGCTCGAGCGGTTGCCGGCGGCCAGCTATAATGTGCTGCGGCGCGAGGGGACGGAGCGGCCCTACACCAGCCCGCTGAACGAGGAGAGCCGGCGCGGAACCTTCGTCTGCCGGGGCTGCGAACTGCCGCTGTTCCGCTCGGAAACCAAATACGATTCCCGCACGGGCTGGCCCAGTTTCTACGATGTGATCCCGGGGTCGGTCGGGACCAAGACCGACTACGCTATCGGCATCCCCCGGACGGAATACCACTGCGCTCGCTGCCTCGGTCATCAGGGCCATATCTTCGACGACGGCCCCCGGCCGACCGGCAAACGCTATTGCAACAACGGCGTGGCGCTCAGCTTCCAGCCCGCCTGACGCGCATCGCCTAGCGCACCGTCAGTCCGAACAGGACCGTGGCGATGATGACCAGCAGGGCGACGTCCCGACCCGGCACGATGACCGGTACGGCGGCGAAGGTCAGCACCAGCACCGGGATGACCATGGCGAGCGGCATTCCGACCGCGTGCGCGGGGATCATCGGCGGCGGGGGCGCGGGGGCGCGGCGCTCGATCCAGGTGTTGAGCGCGACGTAGCAGGCCGAGAATCCCACGGCCATGACGGCGTAGCGCACGAGGAAGTCGGGTCGGCCGAAGACGCCGGCGCTCAGGACCGGAAGCGTCAGCGCCATGCCGGTGGAGAAGGCGAGAACCCGGTTGGGTTCAACCGTCAAGACTTGACCTTCACATAGCTGCCCGGGGCCGGTTCGATCGGCTTGAGCGGTCCTGCCTTCGGATCCCGGGCCTCGACCCAGCCGCCGGACTTGTCATGCAGCCAGTCGGCCCAGTGGGTCCACCAGCTGCCGGGATGCTCGACCGCCGCCGCCTGCCATTCGGCCAGGGTCGCGGGCAGGGCGGCATTGGTCCAGTGCTGGTATTTGTGGGCCGACGGGGGATTGATCACGCCGGCGATATGGCCCGACCCGGCCAGCGTCAGGATTACGGCGGCGTTCGAGAAGGCGCGGGCCGAGCGATAGACCGAGTTCATCGGCGCGATGTGATCCTCGCGGCTGGCCTGGAAATACAGCGGGATGGTCACCTTCGACAGGTCGACCCTGACCCCGCCGAGCGTGAACTCGCCCTTCGACAGCAGGTTCTGGCCGTACATGGAGCGCAGATAGTCCATGTGCAGCTTCTTGGGCATGCGGGTCTGGTCGGCGTTCCAGAACAGCAAGTCGAAGGCCGCGGGTGACTTGCCCATCAGATAGTTGGAGACGAAGAACGACCAGATCAGGTCATTGGCCCGAAGCGCGTTGAAGGTCTCGGCCATCGCGGCGCCCGGCAGGACGCCGCCGGCCGCGTCCATTTGCTCCTCGACCTGATCCAGCCAGTGCTCGTCGGTGAACAGCAAAAGGTCGCCGGCCTCGGCGAAATCATGCTGGGCGGCGAAGAAGGTGGTGGCGGCGACGCGGGTATCCTTCTTTGCCGCCATATGCGCCAGGGCCGCACCCATGAGCGTGCCGCCGATACAGTAGCCGACGGTGTTCAGGGTTTTGGAGCCGGTCTGTTCCAGCGTCTTCTCGACGGCGCGATAGATGCCTTTCTCGAGGTATTCGTCGAAGCCGAAACCGGCCTTGTCGAGGTCGGGATTGACCCAGGAACAGACGAAGACGGTGAAACCCTGGGCCGACAGCCAGCGGATCAGGGAATTCTCCGGCTGCAGGTCCATGATGTAGAATTTGTTGATCCAGGGCGGGAAGATCAGCAGGGGAATGGCCCGCTGCTTTTCCGTCGCCGCGTCGAACTGGATCAGCTCGAACAGTTCGTCGCGCCAGACGACCTGGCCGGGGGCCGTGGCGACGTTCTCGCCGACGACAAACTGGCCATAGTCGGCCTGGCTGATCTTCAGCTTGCCCATGCCGCGTTCCAGATCGGCGGCAAAATTCTGCATGCCTTTCACCAGCGATTCGCCGTTGCTCTCTGCCATGGCCTTCAGGGCTACGGGGTTGGAGGCGAGGAAGTTCGAGGGCGAAAACGCATCCGTCAGCAGTTTGGTGAAGAACTCCGCGCGCCGCTTGGTCCGAGGGTCGACATCCTCGACCGACGAGACCAGCCCGTTCATCCAGTCCGAGGTTACCAGATAGGACTGGCGCATGATGTCGAACATCGGATTGTCGGACCAGGCCGCGTCCTTGAACCGCTTGTCCTTCGACGGCTGCGGCGGATCCTCGCCCGCCGCGCGGCGGGTTGAGGAGGCCCACAGGTCCATATAGCGGTTGAACAGGTCGGCCTGGGCAGCGAACAGCTTGTCCGGACGCGAGGCCAGGCTGGTCATCACCGCATTCATCGCCGGACCGACGTTGAAGGGATCCGGTGACAGGGCGGCAGGGCGGTCGGCCTGGCTGAGGGCGGCCTCGGCGATGGCCGACTGGGCCGTCATGGCGGCCCGGGCCAGGTTAAGCGACAGGGTTTCCAGCATCTGGCGCTGCTCGGCGCCGACAAGTCCGACGGGGTTTGGCGGTGGCGTTTGCGTGGGGGCGGCCGCCGGGACAGGCTCCGGCGCAACCGGGGAGGGCTTGCGTCTGGGCGTGCGCGGCTTGGCCGAGGTCGGGCGGCCGGACTTTCTGGGAGCCTTGGCGACCGCAAGCGGTTCGGGCGGGGTCGTGGGTTTTTTCGCCATCGGGTCTCTCCGCGCGCTTGCTCTGGACGGGAAGGGTCTGTGCTGCGCCCTTCCGCCTGTCACGATCATCGCATATGAACGCCTGCAAGATGAACGCGTGTCAGGCGAAAAAGATAGGCGGGCCGTTGCTGGTCGCGTCGTGGATGACGGTGCTCGGCGGTTGCACCGTCATTATGGACCCCGCGACCGACGCCGCCTCGCCGGTCGCGCCCCGGATCGAGGCGCTGGTCGAGGCCAACCGCACCTATCCGCGCTGGTCCGATTTCCCACGGTCGGCAGACGCGCTGCCGGAGCCGGTCGAGGTCGCGGCCCGGGTACGGTCGCTTGAGGCCGACAGCGACAGCCTGGCCGCAGCGGCGGCGCGGATCCAATGGACGATGGAAGATCCCGTCGTCTTCACCGCCGAGGTCAATCGCCGCCTCAATGCCCGGGCGATGGCGCCTGTGACGCTCCAGACCGCAGCCGAGATCGAGGCCTTTGCCGACCAGACCCGCCGGCGCGGCACCGCCCCGCCTGCGATCGACCGGGCCCGGCCGCCGCGCTGATCCGTAAAACCCTTCGCCCGGCCGAGAGAATCCGGGGATCATCTCCTCAGGAGTATCGTAACATGGCTGAACAGGCCCCCTTCGCCTCGACCCCCTTTTCTTCGACACTGGCCGCCGACGCCGCCATGGTGACCGAACTGGCCGCCATCGCGTCCTGGGCCCAGATCGGGCGGGGCGACGAGAAACACGCCGACCAGCTGGCTGTGGACGCCATGCGCACCGCCCTGAACAGTCTGGATATCGACGGCAAGATCGTCATCGGCGAGGGCGAGCGCGATGAGGCCCCGATGCTGTTCATCGGCGAGAAGGTCGGCACCGGCAAAGGGCCGGCGATCGATATTGCCCTGGACCCGCTGGAAGGCACCACCCTGACCGCCAAGGCCATGGCCAACGCCCTGACCGTTCTGTCGATGTCGGCGGCCGGCGGCATGCTGCATGCGCCGGACACCTATATGGACAAGATCGCGATCGGCCCGGGCCATGCGCCGGGCACCGTCGATCTGGACATGAGCCCTGGCGACAACGTCCGGTCGCTGGCGGCGGCCAAGGGGGTGCGGCCGGACGAGATTACCGTCTGCGTCATGGACCGGCCGCGCCACGAGGCGCTGATCGCGGCGCTGCGCGACGTCGGAGCCCGGGTCATGCTCATCACCGACGGCGATGTGGCCGGGGTGATCCATACCGCCGAGCCGGAGACCGGTATAGATCTGTATCTGGGCTCGGGCGGCGCGCCGGAAGGCGTCCTGGCCGCCTCGGCGCTGAAATGCGTCGGCGGGCATTTCCAGGGGCGGCTGCTCTTCAGGAACGATGACGAGCGCGCCCGGGCCGAGCGCACCGGCGTCACCGACTTCGACCGGAAATATGATCTGCACGAACTGGTGTCGAAGGACGCCGTCTTCGCCGCCACGGGCGTGACCAAGGGGGCCATGCTGGAAGGGGTGCGGATACAGGCCGGCTTCGTCACCACCCATACGCTGGTGATGGACTCCTCGACGCGGACGGTGAGGCGTATCCACACCACCCGACCGATCTGATGGCCGATGGCGCGCCGGCAGGGGGACTGACGCCGTCGTTTCTGGACGTGTCGCGCTCGCTGTCCGGCCGCGCCTGGCGGCAGAGGCCGGCCGAGAGCGGGGTGGTTCGCGCCCACATGCAGGCACTGGGACTGATCGAACCGCTGGCCCGGGCGCTGGCGGCCCGGGGTGTGACGGCGGACCAGGGCGCGGACTTTCTGGAGCCGACCCTGAAGCGACTGTTTCCCGACCCGTCGTCCTTCATGGACATGGACGCGGCGGCGGCGGCAATCGTTGCGGGCCTGCAAGCCCAAGAGCGGATCCACGTCTTCGCCGACTATGATGTGGACGGGGCCGCCAGCGCCGCCCTGCTGGTGCGCTGGTTCCGGGAGATGGGGGCCGATCTGCCGATCTATGTGCCCGATCGCCTGATCGAGGGCTATGGGCCCAGCCCTCTGGCCTTCGACCGGCTGAAGGCGTCCGGGGCCGATCTGGTCATCACCGTGGATTGCGGCGCGGCGGCCAATGAGGCCATCGCCCATGCCTGCGCCATCGGCCTGAAGGTCGTGGTGATCGATCACCATATGATGCGCGAGGAGCCGCCGGCCTGTCTTGCGGTCGTCAATCCGAACCGACCGGGGGACACCTCGGGTCAGGGCAATCTGGCCGCGGCGGGCGTGGTGTTCGTCCTGCTCGCGGCCCTGAACCGCGAGGCACGCCGACGCGGGCTGTTCAGCGACAGGGCCGAGCCCGATCTCCGCCGCTGGCTGGACCTCGCGGCGCTGGGGGCGATCTGCGACGTCACCGGGCTGACCGGCTTCAACCGGGCCCTGACCGGGCTGGGGCTGCAGGTCATGTCCGGCTGGACCAATCCGGGGCTGAAGGCCCTGCTGGCGGTCGCGGGCGTCGAGCCGGGCCCGGCGAAATCGAACCATGCCGGCTTCATCCTGGGGCCCCGGATCAATGCCGGGGGCCGGATCGGGCGGGCCGATCTGGGCGCGCGCCTGCTGTCGACCGATGACGCCGACGAGGCGCACGCCCTGGCGCAGGAACTGGACGCGCTCAACCTCGCCCGGCGCGAGGTCGAGCGCGAGGTCACCGAGACCGCGACCCGTCGCGTCGAGGCGACCGGCCGGCATGCGGACGGGTCCGCCGTCGTGGTGGTCGCCGGACAGGACTGGCATCCCGGGGTGGTCGGAATCGTCGCCGGGCGGTTGCGCGAGCGCTGGCGCAAGCCTGTGGTGGTCATCGGCATCGATGCGGCGGCGGCGGTCGCCAAGGGCTCCGGCCGCTCCCAGCCCGGCATGAATCTGGGCCGGGCGATCCAGTCGGCCTGGCGTGAGGGGCTGCTGATCGCCGGGGGCGGCCACGCCATGGCGGCCGGCCTGACGGTCAGGCCAGACGGCATCGACGCCCTGCGCGACTTCCTCAACCTCGCCATGGCCGGCGAACAGGCCGGAGCCGAGGCGCTGGACTGGGTCGAGGTCGACGCCCTGCTGGAGCCCGGCGCGGCGTCGCGCGCCCTGTTCGAGGCGTTCGAGCGGCTGGCCCCGTTCGGGCCCGCCAATCCTGAACCGCTGTTCGCCCTGCACGGGGTTCAGGCCCGCGAGCCGGTCCAGATGAGCGGCGGCCATGTCCGGTGCCGGCTGACGGGGGCCGACGGGGCCTCGATCAAGGCGATCGCCTGGCGCTGCGTCGACCTGCCGACCGGACGGGCCCTGCTGGCTGGACAGGGCGGACTGAGTGTCGTCGGTCGTCTGAAGGCAGACGACTGGAACGGCCGCAGGGGCGTCCAGTTCGAGATCGAGGACGTCGCCGATCCGAGGCGGGCGTCTTGAGGCGAAAGGCCGCTTGCGCCCCCCGGAATCGCCCGCTATATCGCCCGCTCCCGCGCAGCGGTCCCTTCGTCTATCGGTTAGGACGTCAGGTTTTCAACCTGAAAAGAGGGGTTCGACTCCCCTAGGGACTGCCACGCGGGCTTTCCGAAAAACATGCGATCCGCTCGCGGCGTCCGGCATGGATCCCGCAGCCCCTCCGGTCCTGGCCGCTTGTGGACAGGGCCGCGCTCAGGCCGACCGCCACGACGAATGCGGTCACGGCAGGGTTGAAACGCGCGTTTTCGGTTTTCCCGTGTTCACAGAACCGTGTTAAACTGGTCGCGCCTGCG
>Ga0163144_10026921_pt1 | contig 11155 bp, 7 predicted proteins | sample OliLak19BULKMAT1_FD_123175 | JGI IMG/M metagenome (GOLD analysis project Ga0163144, IMG submission 123175) | Freshwater microbial mat bacterial communities from Lake Vanda, McMurdo Dry Valleys, Antarctica - Oligotrophic Lake LV.19.BULKMAT1 | ecosystem: Environmental > Aquatic > Freshwater > Lake... | reverse complement strand
GTCGACCACGGCGCTGAGGCCGCTTACGCAGCTCGCGCTGAATAACCCTCTGCCGCAAGTGCGGCGATCAGCCTGCCTGCGTCGGGCCCCGTAGCGTCGACTGCGACGCTGACTTCACCTTGTCGCACGCGCCAGGTTTTCATTTCACTCGTTCACCAACACATCGGCGGTTCGGCAGAAACTGCTCAACCAGGCTTGTCTATCTTGATTCCGTCGGCGTCCAGTTGGGCCGTCGTCGCTTTTGCCGCAATCGTCCCTGCTGGATGCTCGTACCAGCCCTTGGACGTCGATGCCTTCTCTCGAACCTGCAGCACGGTGAACATGCCGCCCATGTCGATGTAGCTGAACGGGCCGTTGGCGCCGCGCATGGGCAAGCTGTTTTCTGGGACAGGCATGTCCATCTCGGCCATACCGCCCATGCCATCCTGGCCCATCGACATGTACCCGGGCACCAGAGCGCGCATTCGGCGATCTAGGTTTTTGGTATTGGCGCCGATCATCGGTGGCGCGTCGTGCCCCATTTGCGTCATCACGTGGTGCGTCATGTGGCAGTGCATCGCCCAATCACCTGCTTCGGGCGGCGAGAACTCGATCACGCGCGTCGAGCCGACCGGCACGAGCACAGTCGTGTCGGGACGCTGCGCGGACTCGGGGATATAGCCACCGTCTGTCGCAGTGAGCTTGAAATTCAGGCCATGCAGGTGGATCGGGTGGTGATCCATGGGGCTCAGGTTGCCAAAGCGAATGCGCACCCGCTCGCCCTTTTGCATGACGAGGGGCGCTGTGCCGGGGAATGCTTTGCTGTTGAATGTGAGGACGTTGAAGTCGTTCATCGAGTTCGGGTTGGGCCGCTTCGCGCCGACGTCCACCCGGAACTCATGCGTCATGAGCACGAAATCGCGATCGACACGGGCGCCACGGGGGCGCTTGGGATGCACGATGAACATCCCTGCCATACCGAGGGCGATCTGCGTCATTTCGTCGTAGTGCGGGTGGTACATGAAGGTGCCGGGCTCCCGCAGCGTGAACTCGTAGACCCACGTTTCGCCGGGCGGGATCGGCTTTTGCGTGAGTCCGCCGACGCCGTCCATTCCATTGGGCAGGATGATCCCATGCCAGTGCACGGTCGTGGGTTCGCGAAGGCGGTTCGTTACGTAGAGCCGCACCGTCTCGCCCTCCACCACTTCGATCGTCGGTCCCGGCGTCGAGCCGTTGTAGCCCCAGCATTTGGCGCGGAGCCCAGGGGCGAACTCGTGGTCGATCTCTTCGGCTACCAGGTGCCCAATGCGCACGCCGTTCACCTCCCGCATCGATAAAGTAGAACCGTTGGGCGTCGAGACCGGCGGTTGGCCGCCAGGTAGCGGGCCTCGCGAAGATTCCTGGGCAGGGCTCGATCCGTTGGGTGCGAGGACTGGCTCGCTGGGTGGCGCAACATGCTCGGTCGCCGATGGCCCACCTGGCAGGGCGTGACCCGCATGACCCGATTGCGCGGCGGCAGTCGTGGGACGAACCAACCATGCGGTGCCGGCCGCGATTCCACCCGCGGTAACGAAATCTCGTCGCTTCATGTCAGTGACCCCCCGCGGACTGGCCGCCTGATTGCATCGTCGCGGTTTCCATTTCGCTCCCCACAGGTCCCATTCCACCTGCCAGCAACACATCGAGTTCGATGCGCGCCAAGAAGTAGTCGCGACGCGCATCGATTGCTCCCAGCGCGGCCAGAAGCTGACGGCGTCGAGCGGCAAGCAAGTCGAAGACCCCAATCTGCATGGCGTTCACCTGGAGCAGCGTCTGCTCCAGGAGTTTTTCCTGCAAAGGCAGCAGCACTCGTTGGAAATGCTGGGTCCGCAAATGCGCCGAACTCAACCGAAACCGGAGTTCGCGAACCTGTGAGCGCAGGTTGACGGCGCGCCCGAGGTAGCGCTCCGTTTGCGCGTCGAACTGGGCCCGCAGCGCGGTCACGTGGCCCTGGTTTCGATCGAAGAGCGGAACGCTCATCGTGAACCCACCGCCGTAGCGCCACGTTTCGCCGGTCGTTGGGATTGCGTCCGGACTTTCCTTCAAAGCATGGAAGTCGGCGGACACATCGGGGATCCAGCCGGCCGCATTTTCTGCTCCGGCTTGCCGAGCCAGCGCTTCGAGCTTGTGACGCTGGCTTTGCAAAGCCAGATTTGCGCGCACGGCGTCGCGCTCTGCGGACTCGGGAAGTTCGACCGTTTCCGGGACTGTTCCAAGCGGCTCACCCAGCTGCCAGTACGCCGTTTCACCATAGGTACCAAGTTGGCGCTGCAGCCGTTCGCGGGTCACGACGGTGTCGAGTTCGTAGGCTGCCAAATCGACGCGCGCCTGTTCGAGCGCGGCTTGGCGTGCTGTGCGGCTCAGCTCGGGTTGATTGCCCGAGTCGACGAGCGATTCGGCTGCCGCAAATTCAGCCGCAAACGCCTCGACCACTGTCTTGGCCTGCGCGTAGCGAGCCTCAGTGGCTTGCAGTCTCACGAATGCCGCGCGGACATCACCGCCGACCTCGATGACTCGTGACGCAACCAGCAACCTGGCCGCCTCGAGCTCTGGCTCGACCGCGCGCCCCCGAAACGGCGCCAAGAGTGCGTGGGTGATGTCGTACTCGAGTCGCAGTTCGAGCTGCGTCTCGCGCTCCGGAAGCAGCTCCACTTCGACGATCGGATTGGGCAAAAGTCCCGCCTGGATTCGCTTCCCTCGGACGACGCCGAGTTCGCGCAGCTGGGCGCGGAGTTCGCGGTGGTTGGCGAGCGCAACGCGCACGGCGGACTCCTGCGTCAGGGGTTCCTTCATCAGCTGCTCGACCTCATCGTCGGTGGTCGCTTCGACTTCTCCCTCAACGAGCCTTTCGGGCAAGGTTCGCTTCGAAAGCTGGTTGACCCGAGCGAGATCACGCTGGGGACTGGAGCCGGCGCAGCCAACGATCAACAGCGCCGCAAGCAGCGCAGCGAGAAGCCTGTGCCTCATTTTCGTGGCTCCAAATTCATCCCGCACTTCGGGCAGCTTCCGGGCTTGGGATCGGCCGACGCGTCGACATCCTGTCCGACGCGAAGCGCCGCGGGCGTGGGCGCAGGCCCCGCCGCCACGGAATTGTCCACAGGCGACCCGGATGGGGGGGAGTCGGGCACGCTTCGGCCAGAGCAAGAGACGAGCCCCAAGGCCATTGCGAGGACGAACGGGCTACGGGCAGCAAACCGAATCTCATTGAAGCGCGCGCGCATGTCTTTCCTTTTCTGGGGGCTCGATGCCGGCCCCACAGCAAAGACGCATACACTCACACGGCATTACACCAAATCGTTCTCTTGAGGCGGAACGGCAGAGGCGCGGCCCAGCTCGGGCGCAGCGCAGCTGCAGTCGGTGCACCCGTCGTCAGCGCAGGCCCCGCAGGCTGCGGACACCCGGTCACGCAGAACGCGGCGGGCGCGATGCACGCGGACTCCCGCGTTGCCCGCCGAGATGCCCTTCTCGGTCGCAAATCCGCTTACAGATTGGCCTTCGACGTCGATGCGCTGGAGCGCTTCGGCATATTCGGGCTTGAGCTGCTCGTGAAGCCGCGACACGCAGGCGCACGTCCGGCCGCTGGGCGGACTCTGCATCGCACGCGGATCCTCTAACTCATGCGCGAGCTGCTCGAGCGCGCGTCCCCGGGTCGCCGAACGGCGGTGGTGATCGATGGCGGCATTGCGCAAAATGCGAAAAAACCAGCCACCCAGCGCGCCTTCGTCGCGCAGGGTGTGGGCGTTTTGCAGGCCTCGAATCATCGCGTCTTGCAAGACGTCTTCCGCCAGTGCCGGATCGTGCAGCTTGCGGATCAGAAAGTCCAAATAGACCGGGCGGTCGCGCGTCAGCAGGGCCGCGGCGTCGATGGGAAGGGGCTCGGTCATGATCTGCTCCGGCTCGGGCGTCACAGCGTAGGCGACGGCTGTTGGTTCAACGATAGCTCTCGGACACCAGTCGAGCCAACGAGACGGTCCCGAGCTGCAAACCTCCGGAGCCGCAGGGCATTGAGCAGCACCGAAACGCTCGAGAGAGACATCGCCGCGCTTGCCACGACGGGCGAGAGCTGCCAGCCCGTGAAAGAAGCAAAGACGCCGGCAGCCAGCGGAATGCCCAACGCATTGTAGAGGACCGCCCAGAAAATGTTCTCGCGGATGACGCGCATCGTTTGGCGCGAGAGCCCCAGTGCGTCGACTAGAGCATCGAGCCCCCCTCGGACTAGCGCGACATCCCCTGCCGCAACGGCGATGTCGGATCCCTGGCCCATTGCGAACCCAACGTGGGCTGCCGCCAGAGCCGGCGCGTCGTTCACGCCGTCCCCGACCATCCCAACCAGCGCTCCGTCACTGCGAAGGCGGGCCACCAGGCTGGCCTTGTCTTCCGGCTTCATGCTGCCGTAAATCTCTTCGATTCCGACTTCGCGGCCGATTGCACGCGTCACTTCTTCCCGATCACCCGAGGCCAGGACGAGCCGGTACCCTGCCCCCTGAAGCGCCCGGACCGCTTCTCTCGCGCCTCTTCTTGGCTCGTCGCGCACCCCGACCAGGCCGATGAGTGCGCCATCGCGAGCCACGAACGACACGGTGAGTCCTCTTCCGGCCAACTCACGCGAGCGTGCGTCGAGCGGCGCCGTGTCCACACCGTCGTCAGCCAGCGCGCTGGGTGTGCCCACTACAATCCGAGCGCCCCTCAGGTCGCCCCAAACGCCAGCTCCTGGCACGCCGCGAAACCCGTCCACTCGCCGGACCTCCCCGCCGCGTTCGCGGGCTCCCTCGGCGAGTGCCCGGCCGACAGGGTGCTCGCTCAGGGCTTCGATTGAAGCCAAAATGGTGAGGAGTTCCCGAGTGGCGTCAGCGCCCTCGGCAACCGCCTCGACGTGCACGAGCCGAGGTTGGCCCCCCGTGAGCGTGCCTGTCTTGTCGAGGACCAGCGTGTCGAGTCGACTAGCCTGTTCCAGGACGGCTCCGCCCTTGAACAAGACACCAAGCTCCGCGCCGCGTCCCGTGCCAACAGCCACGGCGGCAGGCGTTGCTAGCCCCAGCGCACACGGACACGCAATCACCAGCACGGCGACGCAGCGCTCGATACCGAGCGTGAGCCCAGCTACGCCCGGGTCGAGCGCCCAGTGCACGCCCAGAGTCAGGACCGCGAGCGCGAGGACGATGGGCACGAACACCGCGCTTGCTTCGTCGGCCAGTCGCGCGATTGGGGCTCGGGAGCCTTGGGCCTGCTCGACGGCTTGGACAATGCGCCCCAGGGCAGTCGCCTCCCCCGTGGCAACAATGCGGACCGTGAGCGCCCCGGTCTGATTGATCGTGCCGCCGAATACCTGATCCCCCGGATTTTTGTCGACAGGCAGGCTTTCACCCGTGAGCATCGACTCGTCGATCGCGGAGCTTCCTTCTTCGACGACAGCATCACTGGGGACACTTTCTCCGGGGCGCACGAGCACGTGGTCGCCTGTGGCCAACTGCGCGAGAGGAACCTCGCGCCAGCCGTCCCCTTCCCGCCGCGCCGCCGTTTTGGGCTGCAGCCGGACGAGGCGCGCGACCGCGTCGGTCAAACCCCGCTTGGCGCGCGCCTCCAAAAAGCGCCCCAGCAAAACGAAAGCCAGGATGGCCCCAGCTGCCTCGAAGTAGACGTGCGGCTGGCCAGCTTGATGGTCGTGATGGCCGCCCGAAAACCAGGTCGGCGCGAGCACGACGAGTGTCGAATAGACGTATGCGGCTCCTCCGCCGAGGGCAACCAGCGTGTTCATGTCGGCCTTTCGGCGGCGCGCAGCCTGAAAAGCCAGGCGGAAGATCTGCGCCCCGGGGCCGAACACGATCAAAGTCGCCAGAGCCAACTGCAAAGCTCGTCCGCCCGGCCCGTCTGCCCCGGGAATCAACCCGTGCGACATCCCCAGGATGACGAGCGGCAGCGCGAGTAGCAGAGCGTGGACCGCCGCGCGCTTCGCGGTGTCCGGCGTCGAACCGCGAAGGCCTTCGGCTTCTGGACCCGGTACGGGCTGAGCCCGCTCTTGAATGCCGCTCCGTGTGGGCCGCGCTTTGTAGCCGGCTTCGTCCACCACCCGGAGGAGCTCCGCGACGCCCGTGACTGCCGGATCAACGCGCAGTTCCGCGCTCTCGGTTGCAAAGTTCACGCTGGCGCTGGCGACGCCGTCGGTTGTTTTGAGCGCCTTTTCGACTCGAGATACGCAGGACGCGCACGTCATGCCTTCGATGGCCAGATCAATGCGCTCGAGAGCCGGTTGTCCCCGGCGGGCTTTTTTGGTGATTGCCATGTGAGTAAGACGCAAGGGCCGCCCTACCATTTCACCCGAATCAGGTCAGTTCCAGTTTCTGGTTTTGCGCCTAAACATCGGCTCCCTTGAGGCGCAGCGCATTGCCGATGACAGAAACGGAGCTGAAGCTCATGGCCGCAGCTGCGATCATGGGGCTGAGGAGCAACCCGAAAAACGGGTAGAGGGCGCCCGCTGCAATAGGCACGCCAGCCACGTTGTAGGCGAATGCAAAGAACAGGTTTTGCTTGATATTGGCCATCGTCTTTCGAGACAGCCGGCGTGCGCGGATGATGCCCCGAAGGTCGCCCTTCACCAGCGTGACGCCCGCGCTTTCCATCGCCACGTCGGTGCCGGTTCCCATGGCAATGCCCACTTGGGCTTGCGCGAGCGCTGGCGCGTCGTTGACCCCATCGCCAGCCATCGCAACGATGCGGCCAGCGGCCTGAAGCGCCTTCACCTTTTCTGCCTTTTCATCGGGAAGCACGCCCGCCATCACTTCGTCGATGCCCAGCTTCTTGGCGACGGCTTGCGCCGTCGTCTCGCTGTCACCCGTTATCATCACGATGCGGAGCCCCTCGTCATGCAGCATCCGAATCGCTTCTGGCGTGCTCTCCTTGATAGGGTCGGCGACGCCGACGAGACCCGCCAGTTTGCCGTCGACTGCGACGAACATGACCGTTTGACCGTCCGCACGCAGCTCCTCGGCCCGCTGAACGAGCTGGGCCACATCCACGCCGAGGCTCTCCATCAGCGCCCGGTTGCCCAGCGCAACGTCTCGGTCGTCGACGCGCCCTGTGACTCCCTTGCCCGTAACCGAGTTGAAGTCTTTTGCTTCCGACAGCTCGACGTTGCGCTCCTCGGCGCCCTTGACGATGGCCGCGGCCAGGGGGTGCTCGCTGCCCCGTTCCAGAGTGGCGACGAGCCGTAGCAGCGTCTCTTCATCCGCGACGTCGGAGGCGACGACGCTAGCGAGCTTGGGTTTGCCTTCGGTGAGGGTGCCAGTTTTGTCGACGACCAGTGTGTCGACCTTGCGCAGCACCTCGATGGCTTCCGCATTCTTGAACAACACGCCAAGCTCCGCACCTTTCCCGGTCGCCACCATAATCGACATCGGAGTCGCCAAACCGAGCGCGCACGGGCAGGCGATGATGAGCACGGCCACGGCGTTGATGATCGCGTGGGCCATTCTTGGTTCGGGACCGACGATCGCCCAGACGCCGAACGTGAGTACCGCGCTGGCGATGACGACCGGCACGAAGTAGCCGGCCACGACGTCGGCCAGCTTCTGAATTGGGGCGCGACTTCGCTGCGCCTCGGCCACCATCGCAACGATGCGAGACAGCAGCGTCTCGGCGCCGACTTTCTCGGCCCGAATAACCAGGGCGCCGGTGCCGTTGATGGTCGAGCCAATGACGTGATCGTCCACGTGCTTTTCGACTGGTAAGGGCTCGCCCGAGACGAGCGACTCGTCCACGGAACTCGCGCCTTCCAAGACGACGCCATCGACGGGCACCTTTTCCCCAGGCCGCACTCGCAACCGATCGCCGGCCTGAACGCTGTCGAGCGCCACGTCCTCTTCGCTGCCATCTTCTCGAAGACGGCGCGCCGATTTGGCTGCCATTCCAAGCAACTTTTTGATGGCCGAGTTCGTCTGGCTGCGTGCGCGCAGCTCGAGCACTTGACCCAGAAGGATCAGGCTGGTGATGACTGCGGCCGCCTCGAAATACACCGCGACTTCGCCCGACTCCTGGCGGAACGACGGAGGGAAGATGTCCGGCAGCAGCGTCGCGACCAGGCTGTAAAGATAGGCCACGCTCACGCCCAGGCCGATCAACGTGAACATGTTGAGGCTGCGGTTCCTCACCGAGGCCACCGCGCGGACAAAGAAAGGCCACGCCGACCAAAGACAAACCGGCGTCGCTAACGCGAGCTCGAGCCAAACGCGCGTGCGCATCGTCATCAGGGACGAAATCGGGTGGCCCGGTAGCATGTCCCCCATCGAGATGACGACGAGCGGCAAGGTCAGCGCGGCCGCGAACCAGAGACGCCGCCGCATGTCCTCGAGCTCCGCGCCCTCTTCGCCCTCTGCCGTTACCGCCGCATCTGCGCGCTCGAGCGCCATCCCGCACTTGGGGCAGCTTCCCGGAGACTCTTGACGCACTTCGGGGTGCATCGGGCATGTGTAGACGGTCCCGGCGGCGACGGGCGGCTGCTCTGCCTCGGCCTGGGCCTGGCCCTGACCGATGAACTTGGCCGGTTCGGCACGGAACTTTTCCAGACATCGAGAGCTGCAGAAGCCGTAGTTCTTTCCGCCGTGCGTGAGTGTGTGAGGCGAATCGCCCCGCACGGTCATTCCGCACACCGGATCGAGCACAGCGTCATCAGAGGGGTGCATCGATTTCCTAGATCCGCCACCACAGCCCGGCGACCGCCCACAAGATCCCGAGTGACAGGAGGATCCAGACGAAGTCTCCGCCCCGACCCCACGCGGAATGGTCGAACGTATTCACGCCTCCCCGGCCCGCGGCGCGCTGCCCGCGGCGTCGCTGAATATAGCGCGGATAGGGTACGCCCCAGCGGCGATAGCCCGAGCCATAGCCGACTGTCGGCGCCAACATCAGGAACATCACGAACATCCAAAACATCCAAAACAACCAGTGGGAGCTCATCATTGGACTAGTCGTTGAAAGCAATTGTCGTGCCGCCTGGCTTCTGCGACATCGGCCCTTGTCGCGCTGCTCAGCTCATCAAGGTGATGGACGGGAGCGTTCAATCTGATGGCCGATCCGAACAGCTGGCGCTGCGCAGCAGATAGAACGGGGCTGGCACGTCGGATGCATTGGGTGACAGTCACCATGACCACGACCATCGAATCCAAGAACCATCGCAAAGCAGACGTCCCGATGAGAAAAGAGGCCTACACGACCTACCTGTACTGGGGTTTTGCAGTCATTTTCGTGGCTCTTCTGGTCGCGGGATTCACCCTTTTCTGAGGCCGCGTCACGAGCGAAGCTCGCGGGCCCGACCAGTCGCGTCAGCGTCGACGAAACTGTCACACATGCGCGCAAGGGCTGGGGGCCACGCTCGCTTGCGTCGCTGGCGCAGTGATGTCGTGGGAACCGAGCCCGCGCAGGCGCTACGCCAAACCTTACGCGTGGTTCGCGCGTTTGGCCGGGAGGCCGGGAGGCCGGGAGGCCGGGAGCGCTGGGTCTGCGCTAGAAAAAGGACGAATTTATCAGCGCGATGATGGCTTCGGGTATCTTCTTTCTTCTGTTCGATGACGGTGCGATGGTGGCGCTGAATGCTGAATGAGTTGACGAGCAGCGATCCACGAGTCCACCGCGTGCTCCCGCCAGCGGAGGATCATCATGAGTGAGGTGGACGCGCTCAAGCGCGAGAACGAAAGTCTCCGGAGCCAACTCGCTACCGTCCGGCAGGCACTCGAGGACGGTCGGTCGTTGGAAGAGGATCTCGAGAGCTTCTTCGAGCTTTCCTTCGATATGCTCTGCATTGCAGGCACGGACGGTCACTTCCGTCGGCTCAACCCCGCTTGGCAGGCCACGTTGGGCTGGTCGCTCGAGGAGCTTTGCGAGCGACCTTGGCTCGATTTCGTTCATCCGGCCGATCGCGCCGCTACGGAGGCGGAGGGCGCGCGCCTCTTGGAGGGAAAGACGATCGTACGCTTCGAGAACCGCTATCGGCGCAAAGACGGCAGCTACCGGCGGCTGCAGTGGTGCTCGACCCCCGCGTCCGACGGGCTCATCTATGCCTGTGTGCGCGACGTGACCAAGGAGCGCTCCGCGGCCGAGCGCGACCGGCTCCTCTTCGCGGCAAGCCCCCTGCCCATGTGGCTCGTCGACGCCGTGACGCTGCGATTTCTAGACGCGAACGATGCCGTGGTCGAAACCTACGGTTACACGCGCGAGGAGCTGCTCTCGCTCACTCTCCTGGACATCGTCGTACAAGAGCAACACAGCGATCTAGTAGCCGGCATCGCCGCGCTCGACGACGGCGCCATCCTGATCGAGAAAGGACGCTTTCACCGCACGAAGAGCGGGGACGAGCGGCAGGTCGAGGTGACTTCCCACCGGCTGGAAGGCAGCGGCCCCGCCGCGATCCTGAAGGTCATCGTCGACGTCACGGCGACAAGACGGCTGGAGGCAGAACGAGCACGGAACGTCGAACGCCTCCACCTGCTCGAGACCTGTATCTCCCGGCTGAACGACGTCGTCATCATCACGAGCGCAACGCCCCTATCCAAGCCGGGGCCAGAGGTCCTTTACGTGAACGACGCGTTTACGCGGGTGACGGGATACTCACGCGAGGAGGCCATCGGACGGACTCCCCGCCTGCTTCAGGGACCGAATACCGACCGAAAGGCGCTGGCGGACTTGCGCGACGCGCTCGAACGCTCAGAGCCCCACAGAACCGAGCTGCTCAACTATACCAAGGATGGCGTCCCCTATTGGATAGAGATCGATGTAACGCCCGTCACCGATGAGTCGGGTGCTCTTACTCATTTCATCGCCGTCCAGCGCGACGTGACAGGGCAGCGTCGAAGCGCGGAGGCGCTGCGTGCGTCCGAGGAACGCTTCCGTCAGGCGCAGAAGATGGAGGCCATCGGGACGTTGGCTGGTGGCGTCGCCCATGACTTCAACAATCTGCTCTCGGTCATCCTCAGCTACACCAGCTTGATGCTCGGCGGGCTGGCTCCGGTCGATCCCCTGCGCCTGGACCTCCTTGAGGTCCAAAAGGCAGGCCGGCGAGCGGCTGATCTCACCAGACAGCTGCTCGCGTTCAGTCGGAAGCAAATCCTGCAGCCGGCGGTAGTCGACATCAACACCATCGTCGAAACCG
>Ga0163144_10026920_pt1 | contig 11155 bp, 10 predicted proteins | sample OliLak19BULKMAT1_FD_123175 | JGI IMG/M metagenome (GOLD analysis project Ga0163144, IMG submission 123175) | Freshwater microbial mat bacterial communities from Lake Vanda, McMurdo Dry Valleys, Antarctica - Oligotrophic Lake LV.19.BULKMAT1 | ecosystem: Environmental > Aquatic > Freshwater >... | reverse complement strand
GCTGGGTCGATGATGGCCGCCAAAACTAGAAAAACTGGCATTCCCGACCGATGCTCCTCCATTGCTACTCCGACGTCGTTGTGCGGCTTGTCGTTTCATTTGTTGTTTCAATCGAGCTGTGAGAAGAGGTAAAAAATAAATTTAGATGAGAAATTTGACAGCTGTAATGATTCCGTAGATTTCCACACATTTCAAGATGATTTAAAAATGGACTGAAGATGTCCAATTCCTCGACTTTTTCTATACAGTAAAGCCAATCAAATCACACCGGATATATGCAAGAGGGTACAACTCTTTTCAACAACAGAAAACACAATTTCAAAGGAAGCTTTATTAAAATGAACGAAACGTACCTGGACTTTTGGCGGTACTACTCGAAACCGACGAAGACGACGAGGCTACCGTGGACGGCGTCGTCGGCGCTGTGGTGGTCGCTATTTTTCTTCGCATTTGCTGGCGGGGTGTCGTGGGGGCTGCTCGCAGGGGTTGTTGTTTGCGGGCTTTGGTGGTGGGTGCTCGCCGCGATGACGATGACGATGCCATTTCATGGTCGGGAGCCGTCCAACTTTGTCGAAAAATATTGGGTTGTGGTTCCGGACGATGATGATGCATGGCTATAGTAGTATCCTCGGCATCCTTTTTTTCTTCGGCGTCCATATCTTCGATGGATACGGTTCTACTAGTGGACCGCAAGGATCTCGTTTGCGTTCTGGATTTTTTGGTTCGGGATCGTGCCGACTGAAGCGACTCGATCGACTTCAGAGATTGTAAAGATCGATTGGAAGTCGAGGCCGGCGTATTCTTGGTGGTGGCGAGCAATCGCAAAGACCGATTTCCGGCCACGGCTTTTTGGGCTTTGGCTTCTGCCTCTGGGTCTTTTATGGGTGGTGGTGGTCGTCGTTTGCCTTTGTTCTTGACTTGTGCAGAAGAAGAAGCAGAAAGGATACTCTCGGCTTCTTCTGAAGTTAATTTGGCAGTCTTGCCCTCCCCTTGCAATATTTTGTCTTCTCTCAAAGCCGATTGTACGGAATCTTTAATGTCCCTTAAAGTAATGCCAGTATAATTTTGATTGGCTTGGTTTTCACAACCACCATAATTTTCCAAGGATCGCACCGACATGTCCAAGTCCAACAAGCCAGAGCTGTTGTTGTTAGTAGTAGCAGTACTAGTAGTAGTCGCAATTTTGGTAGCACTCGCCATGAAATTGCTGGCCGTCAAGGCCGAAAAGGATTTCGATAAGCGGCCGCTCCCAACGGTCCTGCTAGTCTTCGTAGCGCTACTCGCTGTTGTGGTGGTTGTGGTGGTGGGTGTAAGGATGCGACTGCTCTTCTTTTTTCGGGCACTGGTAATGACGCGTTTGCCTCCACTCGTGCTGCTTTTGCCGCTCGTGTTGCTGTGATTGCTTTCGTTCATCGAAGGATTGCTTCGGGCTGTCGCAGAAGCAGTGCCTGTAGCGGCGATACTACTGCTAACTACAGGAGACGCAGCGTCTTCCGCTGATCCCAGGGCTCCAACAGCTTCTGGACTGGCGATGCCTCGCGTCGGTGTTGTTGGCGTTGTTGCGGCTTCCATTCTAGCTGCTAGAATTATTTGTTTGTTGATGACGGATCAAACTAGTATTGTCGTTTCCAGGAATGACTACGTACTGCTGCAACTCAGTTTACTTTCTTTACTCGGAATCGAATAGCCGGGACACAGTGTGGATGCATTCCCATCTATATGCAAAGTTGGAATAGCTAACTAGCAGCAGCAGCTAAGCTGTTATATTGTATAGAAGTTTAAAATTAAGTGACCTGCCATGACCAGCGTTGGCACGTCTCGTATTGTTGCTTGTTATTGCTGGTTGGTTGCTTCTTGTTTTTGCTGCTGCTTGGCTGTTGTGGCCATGCATGCACAACCGTTATGATACCGTAGGTGCATGGATCATGAACACAAACGGGTCTCAATTCGATGATTGTCTTCCGTTTCGGGGAATTTTGAATCTTGTGTACATGTGTGCGTTTTCTGCATTAATCGTACGAAGCAAGACCTTGCATCTGATGACGCACTGTTGCTCATCAAACTGAATGTTGGAATCCATGAGATTTGCAAAGAAGTCCCTGTGCAGTGCTGCTTGGCAGAAGCTACAGCAGATTGTGCTGTAACTGCTGCTGTTCCTGTTGCTGCTAACCAGACTGTGTTCTTTCAAGCTCAGACTTTTGAAAGGTTGCAAATGATGCCTTCACAAAAAGTGGGTGCAAAAAAGAAACAATGGCATCCTTGGAACAATTTTGGAGAAATGTTTTTGTGATCACAAACAAAACCAGTGTTCAATGTGACTTTTCTGTCACACAAAAAAAGGTGGCATCGACGTTGCTGATCATAGAAAAAGAAAACTTTTTTTTCAGTTTCATCCACCAAACGATTGTTTCCATTTGAGAATCCCACAATTTCCTCCTTGTGCACTCGTTGAACTGAATCTTGACTCAATGATCACTCACTTCAAAGCTAGGGCAACGCAACCGCTTGTCTCAAGTGATGTTGAAGACAGCCACAGTGGATGACTGAAATGTCTGTTGACAAAGTCAGAGACGCAAGTTTCCAAATTGATGATGAAGAGTCCAATTCGACAAACAAACAAACAAGCAATGACATGCTTTTGTTGTGTCTTGTGAAAAAGAAGGTGTTCGCAACATGACACATTTGCATTTTTTGAAACCATCCCCACTAGCATGCACAACAGAAGCATTCGGACTGCCGGTCCCACACAATGATGAGCATTTAACAATGTTGCAAAGAAATGTGCACAGAAACGAGACAACAACAATCTGTGGAGTCTGCAGAAGAAATGGGTTTGAAATTGACACATCGGGCAGATGGAATGCTGCTGGTGAGGCTTTGCTTCAAAGGGCATGAAAAAGACAAGGTGGAAACCAAAGTTGCTAACGGATGGGTGGCAGAAAATGAATTGTTCCATTCAAAGTCGGTGCTTGAGGAGTGCCATGATTCACTCAGAAAGAACATGTGAGAGCCCATGTCAATTGTGCAACCAACTGAAGTGTCGCCAACAAAACCAAGCAAAACAAATCATCAAATGAGCAATCTTTAATGAAGATTCCAACAAACAAAAATCAAGAAGAAAGAGAAGAACAGAAATCATGACAAAAAAAATAGGTGATGGAAAAACAGAGCAAAAATTGTTAAAAGTTCAATTTGCAATTGAAAACTTGTTGGAGCAGTCATGGCATTGTGTCAATCCCATGCAAGGCAACAATCTGCCTGATCAGAATGTGGAGCATTCAATGCTGCATTGTGATGACCCAACCGCTGGCTTGCTTGCAACTGAGACAAGAAATTAGACTTTGTCTCTGTGACAGCTACAAAAAAATAAATCACCAATTGCTCACAATCAGTCAGAATGGAGCAACCTCATCATTGCTGATCCAACAAGTTACATGGGGATCACCATCATTGTTTTTGTTAGCAAAAGTTAACATTTTTTAGTTTTCTCCAACATCAATTTCGTTGTCATCAATTCTGCTTTTCTTTTCATGTTTTTGTTGTTGTGCTTGCATTCTTCACCATTTTTGCAACAATGAAAGCATGAAAAGTGACAATGAAGTCAGTGTTCTCAATAAAAAAAGGTGAACATGGACAAGAAAAATTACATCTGTGCTTTTTTTTGGAATTCATTGGTCCTCCCATTCTTTCTCTTCTTTTGATGATGTCAGATGAGCTTTGCCCTGAGAGAATCCAATTGAACTTTCCTTTTGACAACATTCTCCCACTCTTGCACAAGAAGCAACTGCAGCCTCACAGATCCAATGGAAAAGTGCATGTTTCCTGTGCCCTTAGAATTTCAGATTCTGATGAATTTGACCAAATTGATTGCCCTGACTTTGAAGCTTTGAAAATCCATTCTAATGAACACTTGAACACTGATGCAGAAATCAATCTTTGGTTCCAATGTTGTTTGAGGATGACGATTGAGTCATGTTGATCAATGATTAACGATTTTGTGTGACATCATTAATTTCACACCATCCATCTAATGGAATTTTGTTTCATTGTCTAAGGGATGTTAATGACAATGTCTTAAACTGCAAGCTGTTGTGTCAACAACATGTAACCTGCCCTTTTGATGCTGCCGATGATGATTCATCGGATCAACAACTGAGAGATTTGAGAGAACGTGGTTTGCAAGCTTTCCGTGACCTTTGTAAACACATCTTGCTTCACAAAAAACACCATTGTTGTCCATTGTGAATGCATCAAAGGATCACAAACAAACATTGTTAACAAGAAGTGAGACAACTCAGAAGTCGCATGCAGACATTTCATTGGGTTGCTAAGAGTGTTGAGTCAAGCACACGCAAAGTGAAAGTTTTTTTGGAACTTGGACTGCATCACAAGAAGGAATCAACTTTGTGCAAAAATGTTTTGCATCACCCCCCCTCCCCTCCAACTCCATGCATTCTTCACATTTGAGACAACAAGAGAGTTAGCTGAACCTTAGTTGGGCCCAAGATCCTGCTGATTCTCCTTTTGTTCTTCTATGAATGGGAAGACCACAGTGGCATTGCCAACTCTTTGCAACGATCTGGGAGATCATTGCATGATTTTTCTGTTTTTGATTTTAGAAAGAAAAAAACAAACACAGTCAACACAAACAAGCTTGTTGCCAGACTGTCCTCAAAAAGCAAGCATCAGAACAACATGACTGACAATTTGTCAAATGATGTTCATGTCTGAATTGAATCTTCCGAATTTCTACCTGTCTGCAAAGATTCAGATTTTGCCAAGTGAATGGAAATCCAAAAATGATTGCAGTGATTTAAGTTTCATGGCTTGTGAAAGTTGAATTTGGGGGACACTGGCATTGGTGTCTGGTGGATTTTTCTGTTAATGTTTTGAATTTGAGTTGCGTGGAAACATTTAGCACCAATCTTAACACCTTTGTGCACTGCTTGTTGACTCCAAAACCATAAAATCATGATCATTTTCAACTTCTCAATGCCATCCGCCTTACCCTCATGTGTCAGTGATCAGGGAACTCTCTTGCAGGAGCAAAACATTCCACTGGGATCAAATCTGAAAGACAAAAATTTGCAACACACATTTGTGCAAAGCTGCTTTCAAAAAAAGTCATCAGATGTGCACTTTGATCTTCATCCTTTGTCAGAACAAAGAAGTTTGGCTGATGCTTTGCTGCTGCTGCTTGTTCCATCACTGTCTGCACCGATTGTCAGCCATTGTGGTGACTTCTTGATCGAGGATGTCCACGGAGCTTAACATCAAGGCTGCTACATCACTGCCAAAATGACATGACAAATGCAAAAGTTTCCAGGTTGCACGTCATCAAAAGAGGTTTTCGCTCTCTTCATGACTTTGTTGGACATTGTTGTTGTGTGCAGATTTAGAAACTGGTGTTGGGCTTTTCCCTAAACAATTTTTCAGGAATTGCAGAATAGCATGCTATCACCCAAAAAATGGGAACAACTGCTTGACTAGCTAGCTAGCAATTATAAAACATCTGGAGAGCTTTTCCCATAACAAATTTTCAGGAATTGCAGAATGGCATGCTATCACCCAAAAACTGGGAACAACTGCTTGACTAGCTAGCTAGCAATTACAAAACATCTGGAGAGCTAAGCATTAAACTCAAAATGAGCATGCTAGACAGTTCAATAAGAAAAAAACAATTCTTTTGTGTGTGAATCATGGCTGCAGCCATTTGACTATTCATTGAGTGCAGTGGGATGGACAATGAATCATTTAGCATTCAAATCTTTTCAGCTAGAGTGGCCAATGGCCATCTGGTCTAGTAGAGGCAGCTTGTGAGCTAGGTGTTCAGCAGAGAAGAACCTTTTCTGGAAGCTCTGAAGAAATTTATTACTAGAGATCTACACCGTCACCTTGAGTGCTCTTCAAACGTGAACCAGGCTCAAACATGAACTCCTGCTCCTGCCTCTACGAAAGGAGCCGAAAGGGATTCAAGGTGACGAAAACACAACCAGCCGAACTTACAGTAGAGCAAGCTAGAATACATCAAAAACAAACAATGGCGCATCATCAAGACGGGGTCGTGTCCGACTGCACCTGTCTCTCGGGTGGAGCGGAAGGAGCTGACCGTCTGTTTGGAGAGCTTGCTGCGTCCGTCGCTCATGAGGTCGTCCACTACGGATTTGAGGGAATGAAATCCACGGTGCAACCACAAGTCACTGTTCTTGACAGCGAACGACTCGATGAAGCTACGCTGTTCCGGGAACAAGCGGCGATCTACCTGGTAAGGTGTCCACCCCGAAAGCCCCATGTTCGAAAGCTGATCCAACGAAACTTTTTTCAAGTCAAGACAGCGGAGAGCGTGTACGCCATTTCTAGATGGAACTTAGTAGAGGCACAGAGTAAAGAAACAGCTCAAGGCAAACTTAGAGGAGGAACTGGCTGGGCGGTGGCAGTGGCAATCTCCATAAAGGTTCCGAAAATCTACTTTTTTGCCATTGAGAAGACGCAGTGGTATCGGTATTCCTATGCCGAGGGAAGGTGGGAGAAGAAAGAAGCAGCTTCCATCCCAACACCCCAAGGAAGATACGCTGGAATCGGTTCTCGTGAGCTGGACTCAGTAGGCGAGAAAGCGCTCCGTGATTTGTACAGAGAAGCAATCGCGTCCAGGCGAAAAGCCGCTTCACCCACAACGAATCTAACTAGCAAACTGGTCTTAGGTAACAGATGATCTCATCATAAAGAAGCGAACATACACCCTGGGTGAGGTCGGAGGCCTCCCAGTGAGAACATAAACTCGTCACCACAATTGTTTCACCCTAACCTCAAGGATAGAACATGCATTACGTCAGTAGCATCATTCTGATCCCGGCCTTGCTTGCTGCTTGCATGATTAGCATTGTAGATGTTCTTCTCTTACAACTTAGTAACTAAACATTGGGTGGTACACTTTTGGTTCTGTGTTTGCCAGCTGGATCGTACTTTCTTTCGTTTTGCCGTGTATTGCTATGAGCCTGTGACTGGACTACAGTACAGTAGTTGCTACCTAGTGATCGCATTTATGCGCCACGTGGCCTACTAGCTAGCTTCAGGAACACAGAAGCGAAGTTGTTAGTTAGCTGGGATCACAAGTAGCTCGGCATGGAATTTACTAGCGTATTTGTGGTCTTTGACCAGAGTGTTTTGGTGAGCATTACTGTACGTATAGCAAGGTTAGAAAATATCAAAAAGTACAGAACATGAAAATGTGCCGTGGCATCCACAGTAGTGTAAAGCCTATAAAGTACGATAGCTACTGCCCACTACAGTGGTACACTTGCATCATGCAGTTTGACGTACTACTCTACTAGCTAGTTACTGTAGTAGTGGCCCGCCGCCGCCAGCTGGATCGTAATTGTATTACAGCGTGCGGTGGTGGTAGTTGCCAACCATCGTATTTGCGGGCGTCGTCGAAAGTGAAAGCCAACAAAGCCTGCTTCTGGGGGGAAGTTGCTGCTTGTAGCAGCTGTTCTGTGTTATCGCCCTTGACCTTGCTTGTATTAGGTAGCTAGCTAGCTAGTAGTAGGTAGGGGAACAAGAAGTTGGTTGTTAGAAAGTTCCTTTTGGGGGAGGACGGTGGTTGTCCATCCGGCTTGTACTTTCTGACTTTCTGCACAACATTTTACTGATAACTACTAGCTAGTAGTGGAGTAGCTTGCTAGTACTACAGGACGACCAGAAGTACCTAAACTACTACCTACAGTACATTTGACTCCATAATACCGGTTACTTGACCACTATGGTTCTTTTACTACTACCTAGCTAGTAGCTAGCAGAAATTTTTCGCTTTAGAAATCATCTTTTTTTGTTCTCTCTCTTTGCATTGTTCGTAGTTAGTCGTTAGTCCTTTGCACCTTCGATCATAATTCGTACTACAGTAGTAATAGGATGACAGAACGTGGTTCGGCAATTGAAGAAACGAGAATTAACCTCACTAGATTCCTTCCTGCTGGTAGGGTGGATTTAATGTTTCTGAGATATTTTTATCTTGATGGTGGCCACTGACATAACATTACCCTTTTAATGTAGATATCTGTGTTCCAGAGACTTCACTGTGCATGGGTTAATGGGAATATTTGGTTTAATTTGTAGTACACCGACACAGAACGGACCCCTTTTCGGGGAAGACTCAAGGGAATGGAAGCTGACGTGGTAAACCTTGAAGGCTCGAAACTGTTCATGGTGGTACGTATTTGATGAGTTTCGGGCCAGCGCAGAACCACGCCATAATCAAAGAATACACCAGTAGTAAGTAGATGGAGCATGAGAGTACAGCTAAATGTTCCTTTTTCTAACCACTGTCATTTTCATCAGTCTGTTCTCTTACAGCATACATACGGTATGCACCACCACGCATGCTACCTGATCATAATTACTGTAGCTAGTAGTACTGGATATCTTAGCTACTGAAACCTGGCAGTTAGCTCTTGTAGTAGCTACTGAAGAGTAGCTATTCTAGCTTGGCAGTTGCTGCTCCAACTGAACAGCCTCAACAGCCTGCCTGGTATCGATATCCATTCTGTGCTGCCTGCCCCATAGTCTACAACGTAGCGCTTTCACTGTCCAAGTTCTTTTTCGAATTCTACTAGGTAGCAGAAAAAGCGTTCCCCTTTTTGTGCTCTGTCCAAACTTGATAGGCATCAATACTACACTAGTATATAATTATCTATATAACTTGGATGCGATACCAGCATACTAGTATCAAGATGGCAGCGTCGTCTTCCCATGATTCCCATCGGCTCTACTATTGTGAAACCGAAAAAGAATGTTGGCGCGTCTTGGCACGGCTTTGCCATTTATCTCGCAGTGATTGCCAAGCCATCTTGGCCATGGAATACAGCAATATGAAGAGGTTGAGTATGTTGGCCACCTTGTTTTCGGCGGCCGAAGCCGTCACAAGTCTCATGGATCACGCCGGCGTGAGTCATGCCAAGGCCCACATTGTGGTCTTGTTTGCTACGTACTTGTTGCACCACAAGCAACTGGTTCCTGCCGACTTGGAACTTCAAGATTTGCTGGATTTTGCACTGCAATTAAAGCAGCAGCAACCGGCTGCTGTCCCCTCCGTACAAGCATCACCAACACGAAGAGGCAAGCATACCAGAAGCAGTACTGCTTCTCTGCGCTTGTCTCAACTCCAACACGTGGAGGAAGAGCGACACATGTCTATGGATAGCAGTATGAACGTGAGCAGTCTGCCCAATCTCCACAAGCCACCCAATAGAAATCCTTCCTGCTTGCTGGAACACCCCTCTTCCTCTTCCTGCTTGGACAATTCCTTTGCCTCGGATTCCCTGGTGTTCCATCCTGGTCAAAGCAGTGACCACAATATGATTGCTCAAAGTCACCATACAGCCCCTGCCTCTCTTCATGGCTCTATTGGTCCCACACCCTACCACAACAGTAGTACCAGTCGAGGTGTTGACATGCTACCCTCCAAGGCTCACAGTACTCATCTCATTCATAATAATCCAAATGCGAATACACTGCTGAGAAACAATTCACTGACCCAGGTACAGCTGGAAGAAAAGGAACGACGACGACAGAGACGACGACGATCTCAACATCCCACCGCGGCCATGCCCGTGACACCCTATCCTCAAAGTCTCAACAAGTCCTGTCGATCTTCCGCTACGGCAACCACCGTGGGCATGATGAGCTTGAACTCCCTTCATGCCTCGGCTCCCAATACGATTGGGAGTTCCCGATGGGAACCCTGTCACAGTCGTCGCGGCAGTATGGATATTTCCAGTCGTACCAAAAGTCCTACGCGATCTCCCGAGGTCTCTTCTCCCACGGGGACACCCACGATGACAGGAAACAAGACTCTGCGGAGCAGTAGCACCACCACGGGTACCCTACTCCCGCCCACAGCAGCAGCGGACACCACAGTCCTTCACGACTCGTTGAATACGACGGCCATGACGGATACATCGGACCACCAGCACCACCAAAAAATCACGAATAACTGCAATCGTCCTCGTCGACGCCCCAGTTTTGGATCCGGGGAGGAATTGAGGAATACCTTGCATTCCAATACGCCACCACCCCAGTGCATGGTCCAACGAAGCGTCCATCGTTGGACGCTGGCCTTGGATTCGGAAGATACCTCGGGAGAATTGGATTTGTCGGATGTCACCGATTCCGAAGAAGACTCGGATTCGGATTCCGATGGCTCGGAAAGTACCAGCAGTACCGAAGAATATGATTCGGACGATGAAGACGAAGACTCCGAAGAAGACGACGAAGAAGAGGAGAAGCAAGAGTGTACTTGTGCGAGCAAATCTCCCGAGGAGGGGGGTGCACCCGCCAAGGACACTTCGGACAAATCTGACTTGAATCATCATCGTGATTCCTGTCATATCCATGGAAGCAAACTGGACAAACATAATAAGATGATTCTTCCTCCACGGTATCCTCCAAGACGTCGTCGGAGCAGCAATAAAAAGATCGTGGCACCCGAACCCGCCGCCACTACGAGTAGTGGTGGCGTGGTGGCCAATTGTCATGAATGGACGTTACCCGCCAATCAAGTTCTTCCCATCAACTTGCAATCCTTGTTCCGAGAAGCCATGCATTGTCCCGGTCAAGATCTTCAAGCCAAGATTCAAGAAGCCATGAATGGGCAATGATTAATGGAATGAAAACCCACTTGGAAGAAGACAATTTTGTAAACGAATACTACACACAAAGCCTAGGGTATGCTCTGGCTGCTAAACTATAATATATGTAAATCACACTACCTATGTTCAACGCCTCTTCTACTTGAGATCCCAAGAAAACAAAACAATTACATACTATCTAGATAGTAGTATGATCTATATAAAATTCTTACAAAGTGACTTCTTGTGCGGAACATTTGGTGTTACATGATTAGCACTATTCGTCGCCGGCCTCTAAAGGCTAGGATCTAAATCGGTCGATGTACATGATCAACGGTCCTTCCGTCCGGCCTGTAGGGGACAAACGATATCCTGATGATGAGAGAAGCGCTCATCGCCCGCTTGAAATCGGCACATAAACCTGCTAGCTAGCTAGCTAGTGGAAGTAGATGTCCACTTGGTCCATTGCAATACTAAAACGGGGTGGAACCACAGTAACAGTAACATACTATTTATTTTTTCTTTCTTTTTGT
>Ga0163144_10026918_pt1 | contig 11156 bp, 13 predicted proteins | sample OliLak19BULKMAT1_FD_123175 | JGI IMG/M metagenome (GOLD analysis project Ga0163144, IMG submission 123175) | Freshwater microbial mat bacterial communities from Lake Vanda, McMurdo Dry Valleys, Antarctica - Oligotrophic Lake LV.19.BULKMAT1 | ecosystem: Environmental > Aquatic > Freshwater >... | reverse complement strand
GCGGCAGCGGCATCGGCATCGGAGCGCGCAAGCGGTGCGTCTGCGCTCGTCTGAGCCGGTGTGCCCGGCAGAGGCGGGAATTCAGCGGGAACTGCAGCGGCGGGTGAACCAGCGGACGACATGCGGGCGGTTCCTGAAGAAACGAGCCACCGCGGATCCCTCTGGATCCGCGGTGGCGACTTCCGACGCGGGGGGGAGGCGCCGAAAATACACGCGACCTGCAGTTACCGTATGTCGCGCTCGAAGTCGCTTACCTGTTTGGCAGCCACGTCCTTGGCAATGCCGTAACGCTCCTGGATCTTGCCGGCCAGATAGTCTGCATTGCCTTCCACGACATCCAGATCATCATTGGTCAACTTGCCCCACTGGGTCTGGATGCTGCCGCGCAATTGCTTCCACTTGCCGCCGATGGTGTCCTGGTTCATTAGTCTTGTTCCTTGTCTTGATAGATGGTTGGTAGGTTGGCTATTCAGGCTGCTGCGAGCATCTTCTTGACGCGACGCATTTCGTCGTGCGTGGCACGCACCGCCGGCAGATGCGCGGTCAGTTGGGCGCGAAGCTCCACGCTCTCGGCGCCGGCAATCGCGTCATCGAAGTGCTCCAGCAGGCGATCTTCACTCTGCTCGAGCTGGTCGACATAAACCTTGCCGTCGTTGGACGACAACTTCGCCAGTACTTCCGTGTAGGTCTTGCGTAGCGACCCGCCAAAGGTGCCGCTGCTCGAAACCACTTCGCCCGTGCGCTCCAATTGGCCGCCCAGTGCCGAAATCAGCTCACGCTTGGCTGTAGCCATGCGATTGAACAATGGCACCAGCGTCGGGTCCTTCACCTCGCGGGCGGCATCGGCATAAAAAACTGCGCCGTCGCGGGCGAGCTGGATGAGTTCTTGCAATACGTCTGCGTTGTGATTCATGTTCTTGTCTCCGTTGGAGGAAAAGACCGCGCGGTCGCGGGTGTCGAGCCCGTCCTGCCGGCGAACGGGCGACTCAAGCGCCGTCGCGCAGCACGGTTCCGATGCCGGCACCGCAGCACCGCCTGACACGCTCGTGCACTCATCCGGCGACCGTGAGCCCGCTGGAATCGACCTTGCGCACGCCGCGCACGTTCTGTGCGAGCTCGGCGGCGAGACTCTTCTCGCTGCCCGACTCGACTTCACCGGTCAGTACCACCACACCGTCGTTGGTGCTGACTTCGATATCGCTCCCATCGACCCAGCGCGAGAACGCAAAAGTCGACTTGACTTTGGTAGTGATCCACGCGTCGGTCACCACCTCTCCGGTCTCCGCTGCGTCCGTGTTGGCAGCGTCGGTCTTCACAACGATGGCGTCGGCGCCGGATTTGGACTTGGCCGCTGCCAGGGTCAGACGATTGTCGACCGAGCGCACGCCATCGGTGTTGCGCGCCATACGACCGGCAAGGTCCTTGGACGCTGCGGATTGCACAGTGCCGCTGAGGCTGACTTTGCCATTGACAGTGTCGACATCGATCGCCAGACCCGTGGTGTTGGCACTCCACAGCAGCTTCGACTTCACCGAAGCGGTGATCGTGGCGTCCTCGACGGTGGTCGTGAAGTCGCGCTCACCGTCGGCTGCAGCGGCACGCGCCTTCGGCGTGTAGGCGCTGTCGACGAGCAGGCGATTGTCGACCGTGTCGATGCCCTCGATCCCCATCGCGATCTGCTCGGCCAATTCCTTTTCGAGCCCGTCCGAGACCGTCCCGGTAAGCACCGCGTTGGGCCCGTTGACATCTACGGAGATGTCGAGCGCACGCAGATGCGGATTGAACCCATAGGTGGTCCAGATCTGCGCTTCGCGTCGCGCATCGCTGATGTCCTGTGCCGGGGATGTCTGCGCAGCAGATACGCCAGCGCCGAGGCCGGCGATTGCCAGGCCAAGGCCGAAAGCGAGGGGGCGCAAGGTTCGGATGCTGCTCATCTGCTTTCTCCAATCGAACGACGGTGCATCCGCCGTGTCGTCCGATTGCGTTACACGCCGCATGCCAACCATTGAAGCCTCTGAAAATCAATCATTTGCAGCGGATCTGCCCATGGCGAACGTGCGCATTGCACGGTTGCGGTTCGGCTGGCCGTGCAGCATGCATTGCCATCGGCGTGCCCTGCGGTCGATCGGCACGACCCGCAGCGCCGTGCATTTCGCACGCGCCGGATTGCTGCATCGTGCGCATTGCCGCGCCGTCGGTGCGATGGGACACGCAATGCATTGATCCGCTTGGCGCGGGGAGTTGGCATGCCACGTGGATTGGGAGAGGCAGTCCTGCGACGCGACGCACTGCCACCAGGGCAGCGCGCGTTGCGGCAAGGCCAGACCAAGTGCGGCGGCATCCATTGCCCGCCATTGCAGATGACCAGCGAGGATAGGTCCATGAACATCAGCCCCATCAGCCCCATCAACAATCGCTTGTTGGCCAATTTGTCTGCGGACGATCTACTGCCGTTGCGTGCGCGAATGAACGCCGTCGAGCTGCCAGCTGGAAGGCAGCTTCACGCGGCGGGCGAGGTTCTCGCCTACGTCTACTTCCCGGTCACCGCGACGGTGTCGCTGATCACCGCGCTGCAGGACGGCACCTCGCTGGAAGTCGCGGCCGTCGGCAGCGAAGGCATGGTTGGCATCTGCGCGTTCCTCGGCGGCCGGCGTGCGCTGGGTAGCGCGGTGGTGCAGAGTGCGGGCATGGTGCTGCGGCTTCCGGCCAGCGTGGTGATCGACGCGGCGCGGCAGTCGAGCTCGCTGCGCCAGGAACTGTTGACCTACACGCAGTCGTTGTTGACCGACATGGCGCAGACCACGGCGTGCCTGCGCCACCACCGGCTGGAACAACAGGTGTGCCGCTGGCTGCTGGTGCACCTGGATCGCCAGCCCGGAACCATAATCACAGCCACCCACGATGGCATCGCCCAGTTGCTGGGCGTACGTCGCGAGGGCGTGACCGCAATCGCGTTGCGTCTGCAGCGCGCCGGTCTGATCCAATATCGTCGCGGACGCATCGAGCTGTTGAACCGCGCGGGACTCGAAGCGCGATGCTGCGAGTGCTATGAGGCGGTGCGCGAGAACGGGGTGCGCGCGCCACAACCGCACATTCGGGCAGCTCCTGCGCCACGCTACGCAACCGCATCTGCGGCGAGTTACGCGTAAGCGAGGCGTCGCGCTAGCCGCGCAATCGCCGCCGCGCTACGAGGGCGCGGTGGACTGTGATGCCCGGAGGCTGGCACCGTTCGTAGGGCGGGTCGGCCCGACCCGCCGCGCCTCGGATTGCGGGTGGGCCGCTACAGGCATGGCAGCGTGCCAGGAATGGTGCTCGTTTCGATCGGTCGTCTATCAGTCGTTGAAGAATGGTGCCGGTGCCGATCATTGATTATCGGCGCCGGCATGGCGTGTCGACCGCGATGGCAGGTCGGGACGACTCCCCCTGCGAGGGCGCGGTCGCGCGTGCTGCCCGGAGACTGCCAAGGTTCGTGGGGCGGGTCGCCTCGACCCACTGCGCCTGAGATTGCGGATGTGCCACTGCACGCACACAAACGTGCCAAGAATGGAACCTGCCCCGATCGTTCTGTCCCGATCGTTCGACCTCAGCTTCTTTTACCGCTGCATCAGCGCCGCCCGCCAGATCGCCAGCTTCACGGCAGGCGGCACCGACGCGTTGGCCGGGCTGGTGGACGGCAACCGCAGGCGCGCCAGCGATTGGTGCTCGGGTGACAACGTCGGCAGCACGCGCCGGGTGAACAGCGTTTCCGCGAGGGCACCGTTGAACACAATGTGCCGTAGCTGCGGCAACTGGTCGAAGAACGCCGGGAAATCATTGGGCTTCCCGGTGGCCAGATCGATCGACGCGTCCAGGCTGCCGGGGCGCACTCCGCTGGCGAGCACATCCCACACCGCGATACCGTGGTCGCGCAGCGCCTGCAGCCGCGTGGGATAGTCCAGCGTAGTCGGGATGCTGAAGACCTCAGCCATCACCCACCAGAAGTGGTTGCGGGGATGCGCGTAGTAGCGCTGTTCCTGCAGTGATCGTGCACCCGGAAGGCTGCCCAGCACCAATAGACGAGCACGCGCGTCGGCCACCGGCGCCAAGCAGATGGAGCGGGGCGTGGAGATGCTCAGTCTTGCTCCGGAATCTGGCAGTGGGCAGCACGAGTGTTCATGCAGGTTTCCGGTTCAGGAGCGATCTGCCCGTGCTATCCAGGTTATCTCGCCTGATGTCACGGCGACTGGACTTTCAGATCGTCTCCGCGCACTGCGTGGGATCCGCAGTCACGGATCGCCGGATCAGGGATTCAGTGGTTGCTCGAACACGGGCGCCGGCTTGCCAACTGCAAGGTGCGCCCATGCATCGCGCACGATGGCCAGCGCATGGGGCCAGCCCAGCCGCGACTTTCCGCGCAGCTCATCCCATTGCATTTCCAGCTCTGCTGCCGACGCTGGATCCAGCGCCGGCCCGTACGCGGTGTGGGTCAGATAACCCAGCGCATACGCGGGACAAGCATCGGTCCAGCTTGTCTGGCTGGTCGTGTTCAGGGCGCGGAAATGTTCGATCGCGAATGACTCGTACGCAGCGGGGATGCGGCTCATGCCCGGCCATGGCAAACAGTGGCTCACGCGCCCCGCGATTGATCGCGCGGACGCTAGAAGTTCCGCGGAATCGTGGTTTTCGAGTATCGGTGGCGGAGAGGGTGAATTCATGTCGAGTGCGCTGAAGGCGTCATGACGCCCCGCGTGCACGAACCGGGCCAATCAGCAGATGCTGACCCGATCACCGCGCCAACTCTGCTGATTCGACCGGCTTGAACCCGGGCACGAACAACTTTTGCCAGCCGGGGTTTAAGCGTGCTATCGCCGATAGCATGCGGGCTCCCACGCCCTGGGCGGACATGGCACGTCGCCTGCATTGTTTCCCGGACGCCGCCCCGGCACCCCCGCGAGATTCTTCCATGCGCCCGATCTGGACCGGTACCATTTCGTTCGGCCTGCTCAACATCCCCGTCAGCCTGATGTCTGGCGAACGCCGAATAGACCTTCACTTCCGCATGCTCGACAGCCGCGACGATTCGCCCGTGCGGTACGAGCGGGTCAACAGCGAGACCGGCGAAGAAGTGCCATGGAAGGACGTGGTCAAGGCCTTCGAGTTCGAAAAGGGCAACTACGTCGTGCTGGCTGAAGACGACATCAAGGCGGCCGCGTCCAGCGGCAAGGAAACCGTGGAGATGGCGGCTTTCATCGACGAAGATCTGCTCGACAGCCGCTACTTCGAGAAGCCGTATGTGCTGGTACCGGGCCGCAAGTCCGAGAAGGGCTATGTGCTGCTGCGCGAAACGCTGCGCAAGCTGCGCAAGGTCGGCATCGCGCGCGTGGTCGTCCGCACCCGCGAATACCTGTGCATGGTCAAGCCGCTCGACGATGCCCTGGTGCTGATCCTGCTGCGATTCCCGCAGGAGCTGGTAGCACTCGACGACTACGACCTGCCAGAGAAATCCGCCAGCGAGTACCGCATCAGCAAGTCGGAGATGGACATGGCCAGTCAGCTGATCGAAAGCATGTCGGGCAAGTGGACGCCATCTGACTATCGCGACGATTTCCGCGACCGGCTGCGCAAGGTCATCGACAAGCGCATCCACGCGAAGGGCGGCACGACCAAAGTGCGCGATCCCGACGCAGAGCTTGGCGAAGATGCCGCCACCAACGTGGTCGATTTCATGTCACTGCTGTCGAAGAGTCTGGACAGCAACAAGCGCACGCCTGCTGCGAAGGCGGCTGCCGGCAAAGCGCTCAGGACGAGCGCCACCGCAGCGGCCAAGGACTCGGGCAAGAAGCCTGCCCCGAAAAAGGCCCCCGCGCAGAAGACCCCGGCCAACAAGAGCGCAGCCAAGTCAGCGCAGACGCCGGCAAGCAGGCGCAGCCGCAAATCGGCGTGAGCCTTTCCGACTACGAACGCAAGCGCGACTTCGCGCGGACGGCGGAGCCACGCGGCAAGGCCGCGGCGAGTAAAGGCGCAGCGCCAATTTTCGTGATCCAGTTGCACCACGCCCGTGCGCGTCATTTCGATTTCCGGTTGCAGGTGGGTAAGGCTTTGGCCAGTTGGGCGGTGCCCAAAGGCCCATCGCTGCGGCCGGGCGAGAAGCGCCTGGCGGTGCAGGTTGAGGATCATCCACTCGACTACGCCGGCTTCGAAGGCATCATCGCCGAGGGCAACTACGGCGCTGGCGATGTTCGCGTAGTCGAGCGCGGCACTTGGGAAAGCGCAGGCGATCCCGCACGCGCGATCGCAAGCGGCAAGCTCGACTTCACGCTGCATGGCGCGCATCTGGGCGGCGAATGGAAGCTGATCCGCACCGGAACTGGCGGCAAGCGCGCGCAGTGGCTGCTGATCAAGCGCGGCGACGATTTTGCCGCCGACACCGATCTCGACAGCCTGGTTCACGCACCTGCTGCCAAGGCCGCGCCACGCAAGGCCGTGGTGAAAAAATCCACAGCGCTGCGGGCGCGCGGCCCACGGGCTGTGTTGCTCCCTTCGGATGGAAAGCTCACCACGAAGTCTGGCGCGAACTTGCGCTGGCACGATCGCGCGTTGAAGCTCGCCGGTGCGGTCGAGCGCGTGGCGCAACCGGCCGTGCAGCTCGCAACGCTGTCAGCCACCGCGCCGGTGGGCGATGATTGGCTGCACGAAGTCAAATGGGACGGCTATCGCCTGCTGGCCAGCCGCGATCACGACTCGCTGCGGCTGGCCTCGCGCAACGGCAGCGACTGGACCGGGCGCTTTTCCAAGGTGGAAGCCGCGCTGCTGGCGCTGCCGGTGCGCCAGTTCAAGCTCGATGGCGAGCTGGTCGTGCTGGACGCGCAAGGCCGCAGCGATTTCGCCGGGCTGCAGCGCAGCCTCGTCGGCAGCAGCAACGCACCGGTATCGTGCGTCGCGTTCGACCTGCTGCAGCTGGAAGGCGTCGATGTCACCGAGGTAGCGCAGATCGACCGCAAGCGGCTGCTGGAAGCGCTGCTGGCGAAGAAACCCTCGCGCTTTCTGACCTACAGCCAGCACATCGTCGGCCGTGGGCCCGAGGTGTTTGCCGCCAGCCGGCGCGAGGGCCTGGAGGGCATCCTCAGCAAGCGGGTGGACGCGCCGTACGTGGATGGCCGCAGCACGCGCTGGCTCAAGGTCAAGCACAGCGACGGCACCGAGGCCCTGGTGGTGGGCTACACCGCGCCGCAGGGTTCGCGCGCGGGCCTGGGCGCGCTGATGCTGGCCCTGCGCGAGGGCCGCGGCTGGCGCTACGTCGGGCGCGTCGGCACCGGCATGGACGAGGCCACCCTGAAGTCCCTGCACCGCAAGCTCGGGGCGATGAAGCAGGACGCGCCGGTGCTGGCCTTGCCCGCGCACGTGAAGCTGTCCGCGCGCGCAATCACCTGGGTCGAACCCGTGATGGTGGTGGAAGTGGCCCATCGCGGCTGGGGCAAGGAGGGCCTGCTGCGCCATGCGAGTTTCCTGCGCGAGCGGCTCGACAAGTCGGCTGCGTCCGGGGAAGCCAGAGCAGTGGCCCGAAAGCCCCGCACGGATGCCCACACCAGCTCCCTGCGTGCAGCGAAGCCGAAGCCATCGAGCGCGGCGAGATCGGTGCGGCTGACCAGCCCCGACCGCCATGTCTTCACCGCGCCAGACGTTGCCAAACAACAGGTCGCGGACTACTACGTGGCCGTGGCGCCGTGGCTGCTACCGGGCATCGTTGACAGGCCACTGTCCATCTTGCGCGCGCCCGACGGTGTACCCGGGGATACGTTCTTCCAGAAGCATGGCGGCGCAGGCATTGGTGACGCCGTGAAGTCGATGGATATCCGCGAGAAGTCGGGAAAACGGCAGCCGTATCTTCGCATCGACGATGTCGCGGGCCTGCTGCAGCTGGTGCAGATGAATGCGCTGGAGTTCCATCCGTGGGGCGCGCACCCGAATCATCCCGAGGAGCCCGACCGCGTGGTGTTCGACCTCGATCCGGGGCCCGGCGTGGCATGGCCGCAGATCGGCGCGGCCGCGCGCGAGATCCGCACGCAGCTGGACGCACTTGGCTTGCAGGGATTCCCGATGCTGTCGGGAGGCAAGGGCGTGCACGTTGTCGTACCGCTGGCCCGCGGCCACGATTGGGGCCATGCCAAAGCCTTCAGCCAGGCGATCGCACAACTGCTGCACCATCGCGATTCGAAAAAGTACATCGCCAGCGCCAGCAAGGACCAGCGTGGCGGGCGGATCTTCATCGACTGGCTGCGCAACGGCCGCGGCGCTACCAGCATCGCGGCGTGGTCGTTGCGCGCGCGGCCCGGTGCCACGGTCGCGATGCCGGTGCGCTGGGACGACCTGGGCCGTCTGAAAGGCGCCAACCATTTCACGCTGGCCGCTGCACTCAAGCGCACCGCGGCGCTGCAGCAGCATCCGTGGGGCGACTTTCGCGCATTGAACCAGCGCTTGCCCGTTCCGCCATGAGCGCTGACATCAGGCTGTGGTTTTCGGCTGGCGTCGGATGGCGGACCGCCGCTGAAAAACTCGCACGCTGAATCCACTACAGAAAACGACCTTTCCGGAGAACTTCACGATCGAGAACTATCTGTGGACCAATGTGGTGGTTTGAGGCCCGCTCGCCGCACGCTGCAAGGCTAAGCGCGGCGGCGCCTCATGTCGTCGGCGAACGCTGTTCCGTTTTCTGCCAGTGTGGCCCGGTCGAGAAACGCCACCGCTAGTAGCCTCGACTGCCGCTGTTGGCCTTGTTGAGCCCACGTCACGCGTCGACGTCATTCTTGCGCGCGCCACGGATGTTCATCGCGGCCAGGCCCACCTGAAGCAGCAGCAGGGCCCAAGCCTGGGAGGCGCTTGCCCAGATGATCCACATGAGGTTGCTCAGCAAGAATACCCAGAACCCGTAGGCGCGAAACGATTCCTTTCGTGAAGCCACCATCCACGCGGCAGCCAGAGTGACGAGCATTGCGGGCCACTGCACCAAGTCAAGCCAATTCATGGATCCTCCCTGGGGGGTTTTAACTGTGGCCGCCGAACGCAGAAGAGTCGCCGGGTGATGGGGCGCGGATGATCGCGGGTGATCGGGACCAGCACCATTCTGCATATCGGCGGGTCATCGGGATAGGCATCGTTCTGCGTAGCGATCTCCGACGGCGGAACCGGTGCATCCCGGTTCCTATTCGGGGCTATTTTTCGCTGTCTTGTTCGCTCTGAATGGCGGCCAAAAAAATACGGGAAGCCATCGCTGGCTCCCCGCTGGATTAGCCGCCGGCCTGATCAGCGCTGGCGGGACCGATCCTGGTCGTTGTTACTGTGTGCCTGACCTTGCGCATGGCCCTGGTCACCTTGGGCCTTGTCGCTCCGACCCTCGCCCGGCTTGGCCGCCGGAATTGGCCCAATCTGGTCGTCATCCTGCGGGCCAAACTTGCGGCCGTGGTCATCACGACCGCCGTTGTCCTGTTTGCCAGTCTGGTTGGTGTTCTGATCGTTCGACTTGCTCGGGTTGCGCTCGTTCATAGCAGTCTCCTTGGGGGAATGCCGTGGCGGTCGAAGCTCCTCCTTCCACCTTGGGCAAGCAAGGTAAGTGCATCACGCGTGCCAACCGGCAGTGCAAAATCCGGTCCGATGCGCTGCGCGGCAGCGCGGGGGTTTTGCGCAGCACCAGCGCCTGCACTACCGGACGCTGGGCGGTTGGACCTCGTCAAGTGTCCAGTCGATCGTGCGCGTCCTTCAGCGCGGAGTGGACGCTGCATCTGCCCGTCGTGGTCATGCAGAAAGCACTCTTCAGCGTGCAGAATGCAGCTTGGTCGCCTGGAACTGCGCGCAATCGAGCATTCACTTCGCAGATCTACCGCGTATTGCCAGCCCGCTGCAAAAACGCCGGTAAAGGGACCGGCTCAAATCAAGCCACGCTGCGTACGCCCCGCCAAACGGTTTGGGCCGCACATTCGTCAGAGTCTGCGCACCGTATGTTTGCAAGAGTACAGACTTGGATGTTTTGCCCATCTAGTCTGGCGCCGTCGAAATGCCTGCGCGATGCCGGCGCCGCAGCGCGCGTCTGTGCGTCAATCCCGCGGATCGCTCGAGTTGCCTCGACGGCATTGCTTTCTCGGTCGCGTCTCGAAGGACACCCGGCTATGCCTTGGGTGCCCGCTCTGGCCGGCAAAACGGATTGCACCGCTTACCACACCGCCCCCGCGTGTCCATTGCGCATCGCACCCCTAATGAACCGAAGGAGCCGCCATGCCTACCCGAAAACCCACAGCGTCCCACAAAGCCGTCCCCACACCCTTGAACGCAATCGCCCTGCTCAGGGCCGATCATGCAGCAGTGAGCAAACTGTTCGCCGACTACGAGAAAACACGCTCGGCGTCGCGAAAGGCCAAGCTGGTCGCGGAAATCTGCACGGCCTTGCGCGTGCACGCACAGATCGAGGAAGAAATCTTTTACCCGGCGGTAAAGAGCGCGCTGAAGGACAAGGTATTGGTGCCGGAGGCGACGGTGGAACACGCCAGCGTGAAGGACTTGATCGCACAGATCGAGGGCGTTACCCCCGAGGGCGAAATGTTCGACGCAAAAGTCAAGGTGCTGTCCGAGTACGTCAAGCATCATGTCAAGGAAGAGCAGAATCAGATGTTCCTCAAAGCCCGCGAAACGAAACTCGACATGGCAGCCTTGGGCGCGCAGATGAGCGCGCGTAAAGCCGAATTGCTCGCCGAGCTCGTGCGCTAGCAGCAGCGACGCAATCTCAACCCGCGCGCGCCGCGATCGCGGCGCGACGCGGACAGCGGGCAAATCTCCCCCACCAATTGCCGAGGACCTAAATGTTTTCCAATCCACTGATGTTTGCAGCGCTCGGCGCTCTCGTCGCGTGCGGCTTTGCCGTTTGGGGCTTGCGCCTGGTCGTGCAGGTTCATGAGCGGATGCGTGGCTTCGCCGGTTTTGACGGCATGCACTTCGAAATCTGAGCCGTGATGGCCGGTAGCCTCGCTGGCTCCGTACGACACCGATCCCAGCGGTTTAGCGCTGCAAGCGCCAGGAGGTGGGTTAAACCGTGTCCGTAGCGCCAAGCTGAGTGCTGATTGCGTCCGGCGCGGTAGCCGTGGACTGCTCGCATCGGTCGGCTCGACGAACTTCGACAACCGTTCGTTCCG
>Ga0163144_10026917_pt1 | contig 11157 bp, 10 predicted proteins | sample OliLak19BULKMAT1_FD_123175 | JGI IMG/M metagenome (GOLD analysis project Ga0163144, IMG submission 123175) | Freshwater microbial mat bacterial communities from Lake Vanda, McMurdo Dry Valleys, Antarctica - Oligotrophic Lake LV.19.BULKMAT1 | ecosystem: Environmental > Aquatic > Freshwater >... | reverse complement strand
TCATCGGCTTGTTCTTCGCGCTGGGCGGAGTGATCACGGCGCACGTCACCGACGACGCTCGTTGGGACGCCGTTGGTTCGATCAGCATCGGCCTGTTGCTGATCGTGATCGCGATCGTGCTGGTGATCGAGATGAAGAGCCTGTTGATCGGGGAGTCGGCGTCAGCTGACATGCGCGAGGCGATCATCGCAGCGATCCAGTCGGCCGCTCACGTCGACGAGTTGATCCACATCCGCACCGAGCACATCGGGCCGGACGAGATCCTGGTGGGAGCCAAGATCGAGTACTCGTCGTCGCTGTCCGCCGACCAGCTCGTCGCCGCGATCAACGCCACCGAGGGCGCGATCCGGGCTGCGGTTCCGGCGGCGACCTTGATCTACCTCGAGCCGGACCTCCAGCGCACCGATCATCCCGATCTGGTCGCACTCGCCGAGCCGCCCAGCGACACGCACTGATGCCTGCCCGCCTCAGCGGCCGGCGGCTCGCGCTGATGGCGATGGTGGTCGCCGTCGTGAGCTTCTCGACGAGTTCGTCGCTGATCAAATGGTCGGAGTCGACCGGCTCGGTCGTCGCCTTCTGGCGGATGCTCGGTGCCGTGATCGGCTGGTGGGCGGTGATCGCGTTCACGCGAGTCCGCTCGGGACGACCGCCGCCGACGGCAACGACGTGGCGGTTGGCGCTGGTGCCCGGCCTCGCTTTCGGCGCCAACATCGCCGTGTTCTTCACCGCGATCAACGAGACGAGCATCGCTCACGCCGAGTTCATCTCCACGCTCACCCCGCTCGTGCTGCTGCCAGCCGGGGTGTTCTTCTTCGGTGAACGACCGAACTGGAACGCACTGCGGTTCGGTCTGATCTCGATCGTCGGCGTGTCGGTGGTGTTGTTCTTCGGACCCGACCAGGGCGTGTCGTCGGTGTCGGGCGATCTGCTGATGATCGTCGTCATAGCACTCTGGACCATCTACCTGTTGACGTCGAAGCGGGCCCGGGCAGCGGGTGTCGGCACGATCGATTTCATGGCCTGCATGATGCCGATCGGTGTGCTCACCGCCGGCCCGATCGCAGCGATCATCGCCGGATCGGATGTGTTCGGGTTGAGCGCCAAGGGTTGGCTGGTGGTGGCGATCCTCACGCTGCTCACCGGCATGCTCAGCCATGGTTGCATCGTGTTCGCCCAGCAACACCTGCCCGTCGCCACGATCGGCATCATGCAGACGGCGCAACCGGCGCTCGCGGTGTTCTTCGCGTTCGTGGTCCTCGGCGAGGAGGTGCGGGCACCGCAGGTCGGGGGCATGGTGCTCGTCATCATCGGCCTCGCCCTGTTCACGCTCGCCAGTTCCCGCTCGGCAACGGTGTCGACCCCGGTCACGCCCGTCGAAGCCCTCTGAATCTCGTTCGGATCTCGTTCGGATCGTCGCGATCGAATCTCGATTGGGGTCAGACCCCAATCGAGATTCCCTATCGAGATTCATTGCGCGAGGAGGGCGGCGAGGCGGCGGCGCCATTCGACCGAGAGGCGGTCGGAGCGCACGCTGACGGTGGCCGATCGGTCGAACGGGAGCACGCCGCCGATGCGTTCGAGCATCACCTTGTCCTCTGCTCCGATCGCCCGGTCGAACGCCAGGAACTCCTCGGCTGACAAATCGTGGTCGTGGTTGCGCCACGACACGAACGTGAACAACGACGTGACGTCGTCGATCGGCGTGGCGCACAGCAGCAACACACGATCGTGCCCAGCTCGCTGGCCCGACTCGTAGAACGTGTTCGAGCGCACCACGAACGGCAGGTGGAATGCCGTCGACATGCGCTGGCGGACGTCGGCGCCGTGTTCGTCGTGGACGTCGACGGTGTACTGGTAGCCGACGAACTCGGCATCGAGCGCTTCGAGCTTGATCGGGGCGACGACCGGATCGGTGTGGGGCCCGATCGTGCCGACGTGGACGTACGGGAAGTGAGCGACGTCGCAGAAGTTGTCGACCATGCGGGTGGCCGACACCTTCCACGTCTCGATGCCCGACGTCACCCGCCGGAACGACGGGTCGACGTCCTGCGGAATCTCGGGTGGCTCACCGGCAGGTGCGCCGGGACACAGCCAGATCACGCCGTAGCGCTCGCTCACCTCCAGCAGCGACAGGTCGGCTGCTGAGGGGATCGCTGCGCCGGGACCAGACGAGGGGACGTCGACGCACACGCCGTCGGCATCGAATGCCCACGCGTGATACGGGCACACGAGACATCCGTCGACCACGCGGCCCTCCGAGAGCGGTGCTTCGCGGTGCGGGCACCGATCGGTCGACGCCCGGACGGAGCCATCCGGCGCACGCCACAACACGAACCGGTCGCCGAGCAGCGTCACCCCGACCGGGATCCCGGCAACGTCTCCAGCGTCGGCCACGACGTACCACTGGGTGCGCATTGCCGGGTTCGCGCAGAACGAATCGGTGCGCAGGTCCATCGCTGCGAGCGTACCGACCTCGTCCGACACGGGCCCCAACCGGAAATGGCGCGGTTTCATTGCGCTGAGCGCAACGCTCGCGGGATTTCTCGGGTTGGGGTGGCGGAGATGGAGCGGAGATGGAGCGGAGATGGAGCGGGGGGCGGAATGGTTCATGTTCCGTTCAGATGAAAGCTCAGGACGGCTGCGAGAATGGCGGCATGCGCATCCTGGTGACCAACGACGACGGCATCGACTCGATCGGACTCCACGTGCTGGCACGTGCGATCTGCGAACTCGACGGCGACCACGAGGTGCACGTCGTGGCGCCCGACCAGGAGTACTCCGGCGCTGGCGCAGCCATCGGCGCCCTGCACCTGATCCAGCCCGAGGTGCGACGTGCCGAGATCGCCGACTGCCCGGCCGACGGCATCTGGAAGGTGAGTGGCCCACCGGCGTTGTGCGTGTTCTTCGCCCGCCTCGGCGCATTCGACGGCCAGTTCGACCTGATCGTCAGCGGCATCAACCCCGGCGCGAACGTCGGCCGATCCGTGTACCACTCGGGCACCGTCGGCGCAGCGCTCACCGGGCGAAACGGCGGCATCTCGGGGATCGCGATCAGCCAGGCGGTGACCGGTTTTGGCGTCGAAGGTCAGGGTTGGGACGACGCCATCGCGAGCCAGCACTGGGAAAGCGCCGCCGCGGTGGCTGCCAGTGTCGCCCAGGCGCTCCTCGACGACATGCCGGTGGAACCCGTCGTCGTCAACATCAACGTTCCCGACCTGCCGCTCGACGAGTTCGGAACCTGGCGCCACGCCGAGGTCGGCAATCAGCCGCCACGCTCGATGGTGATGGCGACGATGAAGCCGATCCCCGGCCACCAGGACGCGTTCACCGTCGAGATGGGCTGGGGTGACACCGAGACACTCGCCCCCGACACCGACGGCGGCATCATCGAGCGCGGCGACGTGGCCATCACCTACCTGAGCCGTCTCGCCCACCACGAGCGGCCCGACCTCGGGTCGATCTCCAAGTCGCTCGACGCACTGCTGTCGTCCTGACGACGCGCGCCGGTCCTACGGTGCGAACGCGCCGGTCCTACTGTGCGAAAGCGCCGGTCCTACGGTGCGAACGCGCCGGTCGTCACGGTGCGAATCCGGTCGAGGCCCTCGACTTCGGTGATCGCTCCCGTCTCGCGATCGACGAACTGGACGAAGCGGTCGGCGATGAACACCCCCGACGAATCGTTCGCCCACGCATCGGGATACACGAGTTGACTCATGCGACCTCCCGCGATGGTCGCTCCCGACGCGACGTCGAGGATCTCGCGACGACCCGAGCCGTCGTTGTCGGCGCGGAACGCGATCGAGCGACCATCCGGTGAGATGTGGGTGGCGGGGTCGATGGATCCGACCGCATCGATGCGGTCGAGGACACCCGGCGTCACGGTGCCGGTGTCCCACTCGATGATCGAGTAGGCGCATCGCAACGTCTCGTCGCACTCCTCGATCGCCCAGTGCCGCTTGCCGGTGGCCATCAGTGTGCCAGTGCTGATACGGCGGCTCGATCCGTCGGGACCGATGGCGTAGACACCGCCCGGCGCCGTGACCAGAGAATCGCCCGCCGGCGAGAACACCCGCGAGAAGAACGAGCCTTCGTCGACCAACGGACTCTCCAACGGTTCGAGCGTTCCATCGGACCGCAGCAGCCAGTTGCGTTCTCCCGTCTCGGGGCCGGTCGCCGGCGCGGTGACGACGAAGTTGCCGGTTCCGGTCCACGGCTGGACGAAGATGACCCCATCGGCGAGGGTCGACCCGATGACCGGCTCGCCGTCACGGATCATCAGCAGGGTGGTCGAATTGAACACCACGATCGATCGATCGCCAACGGCCACTTGCGCCTGAGCGCCCAACTCGGAGACGTCGATGCTCCGGTTACGGCCGGTCGGGAACTCGGTGACGTTGACGATGCCGTCCTGGGTGAGCGTGATCACCTCGGTCGGTGCCATCGGCGCCAGATTCTCGGGCACGGTGATGGGGCGTTCGGCCCATGGCGGCGGCTCCCCGACGACGACGGCCGGGATCGGATCGGCGACGGCGATCAAACCCCCCGTACCGTCCGACGGCGGGACCGTGACGGTCAGCACGGTCGTCGGCGGAAGCGTGGCGCTCGGAACACCGGTGGTGATCGACGAACTGTCGTCAGGCAACGCACCCATCAGCGACCGGTCCCCGGCTTCCGTGGTGGTCGGGGCCCCTTCGGGCTCGCCGCCGTCTCGCAGCAACGCCCCGGCCGAGCCGATCAGCAGCGCCGCGACCACAGCTGACGCGACCACCTTGCGCCCGAGCGACGACCGTGACGACGTGAGTCCGTGGTGATCGTCGAAGTCCGCTGCAGGAGGTTCGTCGTGTTCGCCGATCGCGCCCTGCGGGCCTGATGCAGCCGGACCACTCCGCGATCCGGCGAACGCCTCGGGGCCGGGTACGGCGCTGTCGGAACCCAGTCGTCGCGTGTCCACGGCGATGTCTCGTCGGGGTCCTCGTCAGCCACGGCGACATTCGACCACATGCGGGCGCCGATACCGTCGCGCTGATGGACACTGGTGGCGAGATCGTGACGGCCTATCTGGCATCGTTCGTCACCGGCGACCCCGATGCGGTGGCGGCGTGCGTGACCGACGACTTCGTGAACGAACACCTGAGCGAACTCGGGTCCGGCTGCGAGGGTCGCGGCGAGTACCGGCGACGACTGCCGGGCTTCCTGTCGACATTCGCCGGTGCGCGCTACTCCATCGTCACACTCGCCGAGGTCGCGACACCGGGCGCAGGCGACGTGGTGGTGCGCTACCGCTTCGAGGCCACCTACGAGGGCACCCCGGTCGACATTCCCGGCGTGATGTGGTTCGACGTGAGCGACGGCCTCGTTGCGCGGCGCACCGATCTGTGGGACTCGCTCACGTTCCTGCGCCAGACCGGCCAAGCCGACTGAGGTGGTGTGCAGTCAATCCCACGTCTGTGTGAGCGCGGACGTCCTCGTTCGGCCTGATCGCTCACAGACGGCCCGGTCGAGCGGGTCATCGCTCCCAGAGTTCGGTGGTGGGGTGGAACTGGCTCCAGGCGAACCAGAACGACTCGTGGGACGGCAGCGGATCGCCGGTAGCTGCGTCGACAGCGCGCAGTCCGCCGCCGTCGGCGACGAGTTCCACACCTGCTGCCTCAACCGATTCGACGGCGACCAATGCTGCGCGGGCGTCATCGGCCGGGAACGCAACGGCCGTGCCGTCGGGCATGATCACGCCGACGACCAGTTGCTGCACGCCGAGTCGGTCGTCGGCAGGACCGATCGGGAAGATAGGGCCGCCGTCGTCGCGACCCTGCAGCGGGTCGAGCGGATAGCTCCGGCCGATCCCCCCGTCCTCGGCGATGATCGTCGTGTCGGGATGGGCGATCTTCCACTCGCCCCAGGTGGTGCGCAGTACCGTGGTCTCGTCCAACACGATGCCCTGGTCCTGGAGTGGGCCAGACACGGCAGCACCGGTGAAGGTGTCGAACACCGACTGGGTACGCAGGTCGTACATCACCTTGTTCGATCTCGACAGCAGCCCGGACGTGCGCAGCACCGGCACGTCGTCGGCGGCGCCGATCGTGACGGCGTCGTCCGTGCGGTAGGCCTGCGCCGACCCGCACAGCGTGCAGTACGGGATGCCGAATCGGCGGTCGCCGAGGGTGAGGTTGAACATCTCGTGGATCTCCGCGATGTTCTTCGGGATCGCCAACGCCTCGTCGCCCTCGACGATGCCGAACACGATTGCGTCGGCCGGGTACCAATCACCGCCTGCGGCGTCGGTGGTCGCCGGGTCGTCGAGCGCCGGGATGCAACCGCTCGGGCAACTGTCGGTGTCGCCGAGTTCGCGGTCGTCGATGAGCACGCCACCCCAGCTGAGGTATCGCCAATCGATGTCGGCATCGTCGTCGGCGAAGAACGGCTCCCATCGCTCCTCGACCAGCAGGAAGAGATCGGCTTTGTCGGCGCGGTAGTCGGGATACCCCGGGGTGTCCCAGGCGATCAGGTGATTGGTGGAGCTCAGCCACACGCTGCGTTCGCTGTCGGGATCGTCGCCGATCGAGGTGCCGGTCAGTGCTTCGAACGCATCGACGAGTTCGGTGCCCGTCTCGCCGGCGCCGAAGAATCGCATGAGGTCGGCGATGTGCCAGGCGTGGCGGGCGTCGCCGAACTCAACCACCTCGGCGAGCGCTGTTGCGTCGATCTCGCCGATCTGCAGCTGGACGTCGAGTCGATCCATTGCGGCACGGACCTCAGGCGCGTCGGGGACGTCCTCGGCCGGAGCGTCGGGTGCAGGCGGATACCGGAAGATCGGGCCGCGCTCGATGGTGGGGGCCGATTCGTCAGCACTCGCACCACACGCCGCCGACGCGAGCATCGCGACGACCAAGAGCACCGCCGATCGAGAGGAGCTGCGTCGGGTCGTGGGCACGGGATCAGCGTACGAAGACCCAGATTGCCAGGTTCGAACAGCATGGGGAACACGCTCGAAACTCGTCGAAACTCGTCGGACGGTACGTGTAGACATCACGGTTTCGGGCATCCTGGTTCCATGGCTGAACGAGCGATTCCCACCGACGACGAGTTGAAGGAGCGGCTCACGCCGCTGCAGTACGAAGTCACCCAGCGAGCCGGCACCGAGCGGGCGTTCAGCGGCACCTACTGGGACGTGAAGGACCCGGGCACCTACCACTGCATCGTATGCGACGAGCCGTTGTTCTCGTCGGAGACGAAGTACGACTCCCGCTCGGGTTGGCCGAGCTTCACCGAGGCGATGGATCCGGCCAAGGTGACCCTCAAGGAGGACCGCTCGCTCGGCATGGTGCGCATCGAGGCCGAGTGCGCGAAGTGCGGTGCCCACCTCGGCCACGTCTTCCCCGATGGCCCCGGCCCCACCGGTGAGCGCTTCTGCATGAACTCCGCCAGCCTCGACCTCAAGCCCGCCGACTCCTGAACTGTCACACCGAACTGTCACACCGTGCCGGGCCTACTGTGACACTTCCGGATCAGTAGCTTCAACGGCATGATCCGTGACTGGGGCGACGACGAACGACGACTGACCGATTCGGTGAGCGTCCTCGTCGGCGACGCGAACGGTGCGTATCCGTCAGGCAACACTCTGCTCGTTCGGGGTGCCGGCGAGTCGGTGCTGATCGACCCGTCGGTGACCGTGGTCGCGCGAGGCGGAGCGCCGACGTCGATCGACGCCGTGATCAACAGCCACAGCCACGAGGACCACATGGCGGGCAACGCCACGTTCCCGACCGCCCGTCTGCACATCCACGACCACGACCTCCCCGGCGCACAGTCGATGGAGGGGTTGATGGCGGTCTACGGCCTCACCGGCGAAGCGCGCGACGCGTTCGAGCAGGTCGTACTCGACCAATTCCACTACACCCCCCGGCCCGACGCCCATGGCTTCACGGACGCCCACGTCTTCGACCTCGGCGGCGGCGTGACGGTCGAGGCCGTGCACTTGCCAGGTCATACCCGCGGCCACAGCGGGTTCCGGATGGACGGCGTGTTCTTCCTGTCCGACATCGACCTCACCGGGTTCGGCCCCTACTACGGCGACGTGTGGAGCGACCTCGAAGACTTCGAGGAAAGCCTCGCGAAGGTGCGCGACGAAGACGCCGAGTTCTACGTGACCTTCCACCACAAAGGTGTGATCGACGGGCGTGACACGTTCGTCGAGATGATCGACGCGTTCACTTCCGTGATCGGTCGACGCCACGACGCCATGCTCGATTTCCTCCGCGAGCCTCACACGATCGACGAGATGCGCCAGCACCGGTTCATCTATCGCCCGCACGTCGAGAATGCGTTCGTCGAATCGGTCGAGCACCGCAGCGCCGAGCTGCACGTCCAGCGAATGCTGCGCCGCGGTGAAGCCGCCGAGGTCGCCCCCGGCCGCTACCAGACCACCTGACTCGGCGTGGCACGATGCCGGGATGACGGACACACCGCAGTTCTCCACGCTTCGAGCCGAGGTCGACGGGCCGATCGGACGGATGACGCTCACACAGGGCGACAAGCTCAACCCGCTCGGCACCGTGCCGCTGCGGGAGATCGCTCTGGCGGCGCAGTGGTTCAACACCACCGACGCGCACATCGTGATCGTCACCGGCGAGGGCCGCGGGTTCTCCTCTGGGTTCGACCTGCGCGAGTTCGCCGGCGGCGACCGTGACGATCCGAGCGCCACCACCCAGGCACGGGCGTCGAGCCGTGAACAGGCCGACCTCGGCCGTCTCATGGCCGAGGCGATGGACCGGATGAACGCGCTCACCATTGCGGCGATCAAGGGGCCGTGCGTGGGCGGCGGTGTGGTGCTGGCCGGCGTGTGCGACCTGCGGATCGCTGCCGACGACACCGTGTTCTCGATTCCCGAGGTCGACCTCGGCATACCACTCGCATGGGGTGGTATCCCTCGACTCGTCCGCGAGATCGGGCCAGCGCTCACCCGCGAGCTGGTGTTGACGTGCCGTCCGTTCTCATCGGAGGAAGCCCTCCGGATCGGATTCATCAACCGCGTCGTGCCTCGCGCCGAGCTCGAGTCGGCAGTCGATGAACTCGCCCAGCAGCTCGCGAAGAAGGCCCCGAGCGTGGTGCGGGCCACGAAGCGTCAGGTCAACCAGGCACTGGAGGATGTCGCATCCACCGCCGGTTCGTGGGCCGACGCCGACCAGCTCGGTGTCGCGATGCGCGACCCCGAGGCCCGAGCCGCAGCCCGCGCCTACCTCGCTTCACGCGCCAAACCCTGAGCCAATCCTCCGTTTGCGTTGCAATCCGGGTGGGGCGGTCCACCGAAACCGTCACACAGACATGAGGACCCCGGAACCATCCCCGTTTGGGTTGCATTCAGAGTGGGGCGGTCCACCGAGAGTGCAACGCAAACGTGGGTATCAGGCGAGGAGGTCGGTGGCGACGTCGTGCCAGAGGCGGGTGGTCAGCGCGAGCGACTCGATGTCGATGCGTTCGTCGTTGCCGTGAAAGCGCGACGCGAACGATCCGATGTCGAGCTTCGGGCTGCACAGCCCGGCGCCGTAGGCCACTGCACCCTTCTCTCGGTAGATGCGGGCGTCGGTGAATCCGACGACGAACTGTGGGTTCAGCCGTGCTGTCGGGAACGGACGGTTCACGGCGCGCTGCAGCGAGTCCCACAGCGGCGTGTCGATCCGGCTGATGGAGGCGGCGTCGTTCATCAACGGCTCGACCTCCACGTGGTCGGCGAGATCGCCGAGCGCGGCCCTCAGGTGAGCGTCGACCTCGGCGGGCCCCTCCCCCGGCAGTGTGCGAATGTCGACGTCGATGATGACGGAATCAGGGATCGTGTTGACCTTCATCCGGCCGCCGCCCGACTCACTGCCGTCGATGAGATTCGGCGAGAACGTCGTGTGGGTGCACGCATGGAAATGCGCTGCTGCCGCCGCCGGCATCATGTCGAGAGCGGCCTCGATCTTGTCGGGATCGAGCAGCGCGTCGCGCAGCTCTTCGGGCAATCCGAGCGACTCGACCCTCGCCGGCCACAACTCGTGGAAGCGCGGCGCCGGACGGTAATCGGCGAGTCGCTGGATGACCCCGGCCGCCTTGACCAGCGCGTTGTCCTTGCGGAACGGTGCCGACCCGTGACCTGGCACGCCGCGCACCCGCAGCCGCCGCCACGCCACCCCCTTCTCGGCGATGTTGATACCGACCGCCGGAGCCTCCGGCGAACCCGAGTGCAACCCGCCGTTCTCGGTGAGGACGTAGTCGGCACGGATCGCGTCGGGGTGGTTCTCGGCCATCCACCGGGCGCCGTACGCACTGCCCGCCTCCTCGTCGGCAACACCGAAGTAGATCAGGTCACCCGTCGGCCGGAAACCACTGTTGGCGAGGTGCCGGAAGGCAACGGCCATCGACGCGGTGAGGTTGAGCATGTCGACTGCGCCACGACCCCACACCTCGGGGCCGTCGTCGCCGTCGATGATCTCGCCACCGAATGGATCTTCGCGCCAACCCGACTCGTTCACCGGCACCACGTCGGTGTGGCCCATCAGGCACAAGCTCGGTGCGTTCGGGTCGGCGCCGGGGATGCGGGCGACGATCGACGTGCGACCCGGGGCGGCGTCGAACCGTTCGACGTCGACACCCGCGCCTTCGATCACCTGTTGGAGCACATCGGCGTTGCGAACTTCGCCGCCCGACTCGGCGGTGCCGTCGTTGACGCAGCGGTTGCGGATGAGGGCCTGAAGCAACTCGACCGTTTCGTTGGTGAGGTGGTCGAGCTGGCGATCGTCGAGTGCTGTCACCGCTCCAGCTTCGCAGACAGGCTCGTGCCGACGCCCGACCGCACGGGCCGGGTCAGGTGTCGATCAGTCGTCATCCATCTTGCCGGTGAGTCGACGAATCTCGCCGGCGATCTGCTCGACGTCGGCGTGATCGGCGGCGACGTCGATGACGAGGTCGTACACGTCGTTGTTGGAGATGGCCGTCACCTCGACGCCATTGAGTTCCAGGAAGACGGCTGTTGCGAGCCACCCCAAACGCTTGTTGCCGTCGACGAGGGCGTGGTTGTTGACGATCGAATGGAGGAAGGCCGCGGCTTTCGTGAACAGATCGGGATAGGCGTCTTGCCCGAATACGGTGGTCTGTGGGCGAGCGGCGGCGGATCCGAGCAGTCCG
>Ga0163144_10026915_pt1 | contig 11157 bp, 13 predicted proteins | sample OliLak19BULKMAT1_FD_123175 | JGI IMG/M metagenome (GOLD analysis project Ga0163144, IMG submission 123175) | Freshwater microbial mat bacterial communities from Lake Vanda, McMurdo Dry Valleys, Antarctica - Oligotrophic Lake LV.19.BULKMAT1 | ecosystem: Environmental > Aquatic > Freshwater >... | reverse complement strand
ATAGCCGTAAGTTGAACCCAGCGCAAACACGGTACACAACTGCGGAAAGAGAACTACTAAGCACAGTAGAGACTCTCAAGGAATATCGGAACATGCTCCTTGGACAGCAAATTGAAGTGTCCACTGATCCTGAGAATCTAGTGTACAAACATTTCAACACGGAGTGAGTCATGCGTTGGTGACTCCTCCTAGAAGAGTTCGGTCCTAAGTTGACGTGCATCAAGGGCGCGAACAACATTGTCGCTGATGCCCTCAGTTGACTAGAAATAGCAGAAGAAGATTTTTCTGCCAAAGCATTTGCAAACAAACTAGCGAATGAAGAAGAGTTTCCAACGGGATGTCCTCTCTCCTGTAAAGAAATAGCTTTTCGTCAGACGAAAGACAGAGCGTTACAAAACAAGTTCAGGACGCAACCCGACCTGCACATTAATAAGCTGTACACCTTCTCGGATAGCACCTACAAGCTCATTACTAAAAACGATAAGATTTACGTTCCTAAGCATTTACAACACAAGTGTGCTGAATGGTGTCACTTAACGTTGATGCATCCTGGTTAACAAAGACTTGAACTCACCACAGCACAACACTGCACATGGATTGGACTCAAGTCTACATGTGCACGTGCATGCAAAGGCTGTGAAATTGCACAGCAAGCAAGAAGTGTGACCAAAAGAAAGGTCTGCTTCCACCTAAGCCCAATCCAGAAATCATTCCCTGGCACACACTGTGTATGGACCTGGTAGGTCCATGCAAATTCGGTGACCCTAAAAAGCCCGAAACACACATTGAACTTCATTGCATGACTGTGATAGATCCTGCAACAGGATTCTTTGAAACAGTAGAAATCGGTGAAAAGGCCGCCAACAGAATAGCCAACTGGTTGGAACTCCATTGGCTCACCCGACATCCATGGCCTACAGAAGTGACTTTGGACAAAGGAAAAGAAATCGCTAGAAAAGTTAGCGAAACTCTTAAAAATGAATGTGGCATCAAACGGAAGATTGTTGCCAGTTGCAATCCACAAGCAAACTCCATGATTGAAATGTGTCACAAGACACGTCACAACATGATTTGCAGTGCACAAATCAAGGATAAAAGGGACGCAGATTCTTTTCTTGGTTTCAAAGGCGTGCTGGTGGCATGTCGGAAAGCCATGAATTCTACAGTTCACACCACTGCACGCGCAATGCCTACACAGTTATTGTTCGGCCGTGACGCAATGTTGAATGCCTCTTTCCAAGCTGATTGGCAATTCATTAAAGAACGAAAGCAGAGGTTTGTCATTCAAAACAACAAGCGTGAAAATGCTGTGCGAAAGCCACATGCGCACAATGCAGGCGATGTGGCAGCACTCAAAGCTGGCGCAGGATGCAAGCATTGCTCCAGTCCATGCTTGGATCCCATGAGGATTGCACAAGTAAATGACAATGGCACTGTCAAGCTTGTCAAGGTCGCCGACAACAATGGCGGAGCGGTCTCTCGGACCTGGAACATCCGGAACATTGAACTGCACATGGCCTGATCACCCATGTGTTGCTGTCCGTGGCATCGCAAGACTGCGACCACGTGATTCAAAAGCTCTGGAATGGCTACAAGTTTTACGTTCCAAGCCTTCTACACGCATTTCTCAACTCACCTAGACCGTTGTCAAGGCGGAGAATGCAACACCCTAAAATTAGGTGCAAAACAGAGTGTCCTCACACGGGACTTATTCATCCGGGACTCATTCTCGGAAGACACGCTTCTCAGTGCATGGGACTAGTTGCTGCTAGCCCTACCCTTCACAAGCAGTGAAGAACATTGCTCAGAAGAGCAATGAACCATCGTCAGAGGCGCTGGTCTATGTGTGTGTAACGGCTATGTCTTTTAGACCGTTGCGCACGATCAGAACACGTTTTGTTCTGGATCGTTTAAGACAAGCTATCGTTGCAAACAAAGTCACAACAAACCATGCAACTGGCACGTCGATTCTTCACGTAGCAGCATCATTCATCTCAGTAGAGAGAGGACTAGCCAAGAGATCTTGAGCCGAACCTCTCTCAAACATTACATTCATTTTAGCTTCATTCCAAAGCTTGTAATTTTCATTTACAAACAACTCAATTCGCGCAGTGCAATTCCCAAAACAATGCATGTTGATTTCTATCGACTAAAATTGTTGCTGAGACTCGCCCAGATTTTTCATAACTGTAATTATCTAAGTAAATGACCAATTGTAACGCCTTTGAGTCGGATGAGCCACTGAAAATGTTAGCGCATTCTTACTTGGTCGCACTCTGTACCAAGTCATGGGTAAACATCCTTAATTGTCCAGTTCTCTTTTTGCATGACTGAACCCATTTTGCACTGCCACCCTGGTGGTGCAGTAGGATTGCGCACTGTGTGCACCATCTGGCTAGCTAGCTAGAGCTGCTACAAACACCGTAGCACCCGCGGAGTGCAGGGATAGCAATTCTGCACACGACAGCACCATCTAGTGCTGGTGCTGGCACTGGTGCTACAATTGTAGCTAGTGCCTGTAGTTGCAGTGACACAATCGGGTGGTTGTGTGTGTGTTCCAATGGCGATCTGTGCCGTTTCTACAGTGACTTCATTGCTGGTTCAGTGCCACATTAGGGCTTCTCAGCACGTTTAACGATAGCAAAATTGCACGGAACGACATGAATGTGACATTCCTTGTGGCGCATGGAGTTGATCCATCGCATCTTCAGCGTTGGATATGCTCACAATTTTGAAACCGCACCTATCTGCTGGGCTTGCCATCGAAATCGACAAACCCGGCTTTCCACAGGTTTTTTACTCCGTGTTAATGTCGAGACAAAGAAAAAAAGACAAGTGCGTGTAAACCTGAAATTTTGCACCGGACATGTTTACATGTGCGTCCCGTGCTGCATTGGATGCAGAAACTGTTCTGCGAGTCCCACTCATGACTGCCTCATTTGTCTATCTAGTCCCTCATTTATTCCAAGACCAAGTGTCCATTTACTAAATCAAGGCTACTGTGATGAAGTTGTCTGCTACCATTAAGGCATTTATGCTGACTAATCAAGACGTCTACTGTGTCCCTGCAGTGACAGCACCTGTGCTAGAAGTGGTTATTGCCCTAAGTGGCTACTAGCTAGTAGCAGGTGCAAACAAGGTCAAATCTGGAGGCAGGATGGTTATTATGTCATCAAGTCTAGTTGTTTGAGTCATGAGAATGCCCAAAATCTAATTATGTAAGGTGACGTCTTGCGCCTGCCAGCTGTGTTTGGTGAAGTGGTTGATTCATTGGAGACATGGGGTGGCCAATGCTGGACTTGTTGGCTGCAGAAATCCCTCAAGTTGTTTCACAAACATTTGAAAGAAGACAACATGCATGGAGGTGTTGCTCCCTGCAAGATGAGAGTCTTTCATGACAGGTTTTTCCTGTGTGTGGAGAGGGAAGCAAGGAGTTATTTCATGACCAACACTGCCAATTACAACCACCTGCTGACTGCTTGGAACACTTGCTGCTGGGTGAAGTGCTGGGAGCAGCCATTCTTTTGGGAGATAGCTTATCATTCCATGAAATTTGTGGAGGGTCTTGTTGCTTCCATTGGTCCAAATTCTGACTCTAACACACCAGCTACCACTGCTCACGTTGTTCCCAAATCGCCATCCAGTTAGACGGCAGCAGACGCTGAAGTCTTGAACCAGTCCAAGACAGTTTCTTGTAAATGCTGTGCTGTCTCTTTTGGGCAATGTGGACCTACCCATTCTTTGTCATGGAAATCTGATATCCTGTTGTTGCACTTTGAGCATTGTTTGTATCCACAGTTACCATGGCAATGATCGCCAAATGGAGCACCTGACCGACTGTGGTAACGTTTCTGGAAACCACAACGCCAACAGCACTTGTTACCCTTAAATAATTTTCCTAAGGCTCCTTTTGTTTGGGGTTGTTTTTGTGTCTGCTGCAGTCGCCTGAAAAGAATTGGTGGGCCAGGGGCACCGGTGTTTTGATGGAAGGCTCCTGCTGCGACCGTGGTGTTCAATGCCATGGGAACGCCAAATTGCAGAACGCCCAAGTTGGGATTGTACGCATGCTGTGGCAGTGTTGCTGCTGCTGATTGATGAGGCAATAGTAGTCTCCGTGTGGTACGAAAAACCTTATCAACTTGTCGAAGTTGACCAATCTCTTTGTTCATTCTCTCGCACTCTTTTTGCTTCTGTAGATTGTCGTAATGGTCTTGAAGTTGCACGCACGACTTTCGATTGATTACTTCTTCCTCGCTGCCCGCAACTGCTCCTCAACAAAGATTCGCGTCCCACGCTTTGGAAAAGGTCTTGTGTCCACAAGGACCCTCAAGTTGCTTGCTCCTTTGATCGTACGCACTAGACATTTCTTCAAACTGTTTGCATTTGGTTTTGTCTCATTCCGTAAATGTTGCCGAATCTTTTGGATGAGCAAAGGGAACCCAATGAGCATTTTGGGTCTTCCGTTTGAACGTGTCGCATGTCCTCTCATTGTCGATTACTGTGGGAACGCACAGGCTGACATCAACATTCGTTCCAAACACAAAAACGTCATTCGGTTCAAGGTCGGTGTCGTCTAAATCCATCTCATTTGTCGTGTCGTCACCGGGAGCATCCAAAATAGCATTCTCGGTGAGTAAATCAATCATTTCTTCTCTGTCGGAGTCTTCTGCTGGTTCTTTTTCCTCCTCTTCTTCCTCCTCTTCGTCGCCGTGGGCAGCATTTGATTGGTCTACAGGCACATGGTGCTCGAAGCCAATTCGTTCGTCTAATCCGTCCATGTCGTTCGGAAAATTAGGCTTCTTTTCTGGGAAATCGCCAAAGCCACATTCTTCGGCCAGAGATTTCAACATGCCTAATTGCTCCGACCGGCACGTGATGTTAGGTTCGCATCCTAGGCGATGAACGAATTTCCGGTCATTGGATCTTTCATAGCAGTCATGCAACAGGCGATCCGCTCGTGTCAACCCCACCGATGGAGTGTCAAGCAAACGATTTGAATGCCGGTTGTCAATCTCATTCGTTCCAGTGCCACGGGCGGCATGAGTCTTCTTCGTGGGAGGATTGAATCAAAACATTGGCACGGCTTTGTCGGACGGATCGGAAAGGCAACCCTTCTTCACGTGTGACATTTGATTGACAATTGCATTTAGAGTGGCTGCTCCAGGTTTGAAGAAGCGCGATTCTTTTGGAAGAGCATCGGAGCCAATCGTTCGGTTCTTGTCCACTTGGTAATCTTTCTCCATCAAAGAGTGCAGCACCGCCATTGCTCACTTCTCCAGCATGTCGGCTAGGGGCATGCTTGCTTTGGCCTCTTTCAGTGTGGCTCGTGGAGTAGCCTTCTTGTTCTGGGACAGCAGGAGGTCCTTTGCAAGTTCGCATTCAGAAGCTTCTGTTACGAATGCTGCCCTACGCATTGACGTTCTGAATGTGGCTGTCTTCTCGCTAGTTTTGTCAGACAGTGTGTCATCAAATCGTTCTTGCCAGTGGAAACAGTCCAGGCCAACTGACATCAGAACCAACGATTTGCTGCATTTTCGGTGGCACACTGCAGCAATTATCAACGTGACAGTGGTGAAGGGTCTCACCGAGAGTGTCATTCCGTTTCTTTAACAGCCGGAGATCTTTTGAGGCCATTTCGATTGACTCGGTGCCACTGTAAAATTTCCAGAAGATCAGCAGACCATCTTCATTTTGAACTGTCAAGGTGCTCTTATGTGGTGCAAAACATTTACCTTTGCCCGCATAAACTTTGATCTTCTTGGCAATCTTGTAGTGCCAATCGATTTTCCACATGTTGGCCTTGATGTGGCGCATCTTAGCTTCCTGGAGTCTTTTCCGCCATTGGAAATCCGTCATGTTGATTCTGTTAATGGTTGCTCTAGAAACAACACGACAGTTGTGCTTTGTTGGGTCATGCAGAGAAGAGAACAGTGGGACCTTCTCTTCTTTTTCTTCCTCATTCGTTTCTTGTTCCTTCGCTTCTGGTTCAACTGTTGTTGTTGTCGCCCTTTCATTCAGTGACACATCACCAAACATAGAAACGTCAAGCTGTGACTCCTGCAGAGTCACGTCCCGTCGAGATTTCAAATAAACCAAATCCTCCTGTGTTCCATCACAGTGTTCCTGTGCAATCCGTTGCCGGCTAGGCTTGATTCTTGGGTTCTATCCATCATGTTGAAGAAGGTCTCTTGCAGTTCGAATTCCATTTTGGACCAAGGTGTCACATTTGCCTTTGCCAATGCCGGGTAAGATCTCCCCAATAGTGTTCCTGTTTTCCTTTCGACGGGATGTCTTGTGAAAGTTGACATCCGTGTCAAATTCACTCTGTTTTGACTGCAGTTGTCTCTCCGCTTTCGTGTGTTCCCATTGCAAGCTCTTCCGGCGCTTCTGCTCTCGTGTCTCAGGCACCGCCAAATCAAACAATCCATCCATGGGTCCTTTTTTAGTGACAGGCTTAATTCTTTTTGCAAGAATTGCCCTGTGGTGGATTGCAGCAAAATTTACCCATTGATTCGCATGCTGGTCATTCAGCCGTTCGTGGGTCAGAGCAGCAGTGTCACTTGCATGGGCTGTGACAAAGCTACACAATTCTTCGTCCACTGCAAATCCGTTGGATAACCGGAAATTAAGAATCCCAGTGATTTCTTTGGCATCCAGCAGCAGGGTCTTCTCGTTCCATGCAGCAAATTCTGCATTGTTGCAAGAAACACAGGTGCACCAGACCGTGTCAAGACATCGATGAGTGCGAGTGCCGTGCAACATTTTGGGACACTTCGTCCACCGAAATCTGGTCACATCAACCCCAACCTTAGATTCGCACCGGTAGCAAGTGGGCATGCAATGGGGGATGACAACGTGCGACATCCAAACAGCAATGTCCTTTGCGTAGAAATCATTAACTGACATCTTCTTTGGAACAGTGAGTGACAAAAAAGATTTGGAGTAGGATATTTTCTTCCAGTCAATCCCATTCAGCATGGATGGGTCCTCTTTTATTGCTTTGCATGTGCGCCGCATGAACTCTGCTTGTGCTTCCCCATGCCGCGGCTTGGTCTTCTTAGGCACAACAACAACGGCCGCTGGTTTGGCTTTGGCACAAGGATCAGCAGGTGGCGGCATGGCATGGCCAAATGATTGCAACACTTGAGATTATTTGAATGTTGCCAACGCACCAACAGAACAAAGCGACAAGGAGCCCCGTGTTGATGACGTGTCAAACCTTCCCGACAGCATTGGAAGATCGAATCCATCAACAACAACGCTCCTCAAAAGAGAGATGCAACGCTGGGAACAACTGACCATGCTGCTAACGCCACTGTCTCAAAAGTGCTGTCAAGCTAGCTGATACGGTTCTAAATAAATAGCTACTTGCTAAAAAGAGGGATAGTCAAAGCTACTAGCTACGTCGATCATTAACTGCATTGGAGGTCTGTTGGATGGCTTACATGGAGGGATTTGTAGGAATAAGGAATCTAGAATAGTTCTTTTTTTTTTCTTCGTATGAAAACAGACAAGAGACACTTACCTACAATCGGACTGATGAATGATGTGAGATTTCGTCGTACGTCACACCATTATTTGGTGCAAGTAGCACAGTACTGGTACTCTAGTACTATCTAGTAGCTAGTACAGTCAAGTGTTGTTGCTGGACTCATCGAATCATATATCAACGGTACAACTGTACGAGTACGTACTAGTACTCTACTCTAGTACAGTAGACTAGTACTGGAATAGGAGCTAGCCAGCTTGTCTACCACAAGATACGTAGCAGTAAGTACTGCTATTACGGTACACTTACGATGTCGTCAGATATCAGATCAAACAACGACGATCGAGAGCAGTTTACTACCGGTACTACTAGATGAACCATAGCTAGAGCTAGCTAGCGAGTCATGCAATACTCTGCGGTACCAAGTACTCAAATGGACCTTGTACGTCGTACCTAATTGAGACCGCCGAGACGACGTCTCGGCGGTCTCACAACCAACTTATTTGCCACCAAGGCAGTCCTCTGAGCTCCTAAAAATACTGCTTTACCATGAAGTTCTCCGCTATCTCTCTTGCAGGTTTGGTGGCCTCGGCCTCAGCTTTTGGAGTCACTGTAAGATTATTGTGTGTACTGGAAAGAACTGGAAGCCCGAACACTCATTTTCAATTGTGGGTACTAATGTATGTTTATTTTCCTATTAATTCAGAAACCCAGCTCGGTTCGCCCAGCTAGTGCACTGAACATGGTATGGGGCGACAAAGACTATTTGATTGCCCCCTCCATCTTGTCTGCTGATTTTGCGAAGCTGGGAGAGGAGGTGGACAATGTATTGGAGGCTGGAGCTGATGTTGTTCATTTCGATGTAATGGACAACCACTATGTTCCAAACCTCACGATCGGGCCCATGGTGTGCAAAGCTCTTCGAGACCACGGAGTCACTGCCCCCATTGATGTCCACTTGATGGTTAGCCCAGTCGACGCCGCAATCACAGATTTTATTGATGCAGGTGCATCTTACATCACCTTCCACCCCGAAGCAACCAACCACGTTGACCGTTCTTTGCAATTGATAAGGAACGGTGGCTGCAAGGCTGGCCTTGTTTTCAACCCCGCTACTTCTCTAGATGTCGCCAAGTTTGTGATGGACAAGCTTGACATTATTTTGCTGATGTCTGTCAACCCGGGTTTTGGAGGACAAGCCTTTATTCCCGCCACTCTCGACAAGGCCAGGGAAGCCCGAAAAATGATCGACGCGGCAGGACTTGACTGCCGTTTGGAAATTGATGGAGGTGTTAAGGTTGATAACATCAAGGAAGTGTGTGAAGCTGGTGTTGATATGTTCGTTGCTGGAAGTGCCATCCTGAAGGAACCTAGGACAGTGGAGGCCTACAAAGCAACAATTGATGCCATGCGCAAGGAGCTTGCTGAAGCTAAAAAGTAAGCCTTCTATCCATACTACACTATTCTCAATTACAACCAGAGAAGGTCGCCACGTATTCTGATATAACTCGTTTTAACATAAAGGGTCTGTTACTTTGTCGTTTTTGCCTCTGAATTCTTGGCATGGGGCGTTAATTGGCCCATGAACAAGATAAAACCACCGACACTCACAGCGTGAATTAGCTCGTTCCTTCCACTGTTCCTTGCCCCCCACTGCTTCCGAGGCTGGCCGTTGTGTTGCGATGCATCAAGCAAGTCAACTAATGCGTGAGAAGCAATCATCAGCTGGACTACGTAGAGTCAGCGTGTTTTCGAAAAGGGCGTGCGAAAAGATCTTTTTCATTACCTTCGCCTAACCCAGAAACTGCAGCATCTTGCCATGCAGATTGCCTGAAACTTTGCGCACACGAGAAGAACCGGCTTCAAGAGCTGGCACATGGCTGCCAGGAGTATCCTGAAACCAGCAGCTCCTCCAGGAAGGAAACTGATCAAATAATAGAGCAACGCCAGCAGCTGAGTGCCCGATGCAGCCAAAACAACAAGGTACCCCTTTGGACCTCCTACTGTGAACGTGAAATATAGCGTTGTCAGCATGCTCCCTACGTAGATCGTTGTGAAAAACATTCGGTCTCCCTTGCACATGCTCTCTGTAGATAAATGAATCCGTAAGAGAGGTGCCAAGTGAGAAAACAGCGCGGACACTTCCACATTGTGTAGGCGCCAGAGCAATGACAAGCTTACTAAGATGTTCGGCAGGACCCTTCAGGATTCCGAATGAGCCCATGAATAGTATAGATCCCATTGTGAAGGATATTGCGAATTTCTGTGGTCGCACAGTGATCATTGGCATACCCACCCCAAACGCAAGGGCGAAAAAGAGGGCGGACAACAACAGCAAAGCAGTGAAGACCTGCGAGCGAAACGTGGAGAGATAGATATCAACAATAAGAACGACAACCGTGACGAAAGATGAATATTGCTGTATGTAGACAAGCAAGGATTCTTGCAGTACACCGACCGAACAAGCTATGAATCTCATACCTTGAAACGTTGCTGGTATCCCATTCCAAGAATCTTTTTAGGCATTTGAGCCTCCATTGCCTCTCGCATGTTCCCCATTGACTCCAAAATATTAACAGGTTGCATCCCTTCGAACAAAGGGAGCACCTGGTCAGTATGTAGGTCAAGCATACCGCCGACCCAAGAAGAGGAGGCATCGCCTGTTTGTTGTTGTTCATACCACCGTCCAAATGACATTTTACTTTCAAGTTGACATTCAAGATTGATAACAAATCGAGAGAGCTCACTTTCTTTAATCGTCTCAAGACCCGGCACTTTCCTCCGCTCTACTATTAGCTCGCTAGCTAGCTAGTTATAGACGAATGTTGCGGATTCTGGAGGGGCTTGAAGGAGGAGGATGCTTTACTCCGCCAAAACTGGGTAGCAGTGGCTGGATTCTGAGGAGGAGGTTAGGAAGGGGAGGGGAGGTGCTTTACTCCGCCAAAACTGCGTAGCAGTGGCTGGATTCTGAGGAGGAGCTTAGGAGGGGGCGGTGCTTTTTGGTTTTTTTTGTAAGACTGTTCCCAAGCATATTTGCTCTACAAACTCTAACCCTACTGTAGTGTTTTTAACCTGGTGCCACACTTGCTCCTGTTTCATCTGCTTTGAACCTGTCACCATTCAATTGTGGTGGTTCTTGTGGTGGCTGTTGGCTGTTTGGATTGGGTTTGTTGATGAGCTGACAAGCTGAATAAAAATGGGGTTGCTTGAGAAGGCGCGTCTGCTGCTTTCCCATGGGCATGACATTGGACAACTGTTGATTTTTATCTAAAATAAAAATGTGAGACTTGTGTGTGTGGGGGGGGACAAGTGAGGGCTAAGGAACCGGACATGGTCAAAAGAACCGTCTTGGCAGAGATCTCCAGCTCCCCTACCTTATTGGGTTTTTTTTGTAAGACTGTTCCGAAGCACATTTGCTCTATAAACTCTAACCCTACTGCATGGTTTTTAACCTGGTGCCACACTTCAGTTGCTCCTGTTTCATCTGCTTCAAACTTGTCATCGTTGTGGGTGTTGTTGTGGTGGTTGTTGGCTGTTTGGATTGGGTTTGTTGATGAGCTGACAAGCTGAATAAAAATTGGGTTGCTTGAGTGGGGGCATCTGCTACTTTCCCATGGGCATGACATTGGACAACTGTTGATTTTTAGCTAAAATGAAAATGTGAGACT
>Ga0163144_10026914_pt1 | contig 11157 bp, 9 predicted proteins | sample OliLak19BULKMAT1_FD_123175 | JGI IMG/M metagenome (GOLD analysis project Ga0163144, IMG submission 123175) | Freshwater microbial mat bacterial communities from Lake Vanda, McMurdo Dry Valleys, Antarctica - Oligotrophic Lake LV.19.BULKMAT1 | ecosystem: Environmental > Aquatic > Freshwater > Lake... | reverse complement strand
TTTCCCCGTGTCGTCGTTCATCAGAAACGCGACTTCGTGCCGAAAGGCCGCCTCGCTCGGACACCCCGGCGGTGCCGAATAGGAAAGCCGCGGAGGCCCCCTCCGTTTGGCGGGCGCCGCCGCGCCATCCTGCGCGTGCGCCGGCCCCCCGACCGCGAGCACGGCCAGCGCCACGAGCAGAGTCCCCAGCCGCACCATCGCGGCACCCTATCACACGAACGCGCGCGGCGTCGCGACAACACCGTTGTTCGCAGTGAAGAGCATTGACACCACGCGCCCTGTCGAATACGCGCCGAGCGTGGATATCGCCCGTCACCAGGCGGGAATGGAGGAGGAGATTCGTATGGCACTTGCACACGCGCGTCGCGATTGGAACCAGGCCACGTATACGGCGGCCGCACAGGCGGGCGCGCCGCACGGGGCGGCGCCGCGCCTGGCAGAAGCTGGCCCTCGTGCGCCGCCTTCAGGCCGAGCCGGAAGAAGTGGCCGCCGCCCGCAAAGAGCTGGCGAAGAAAGGTTTGTCAGCCGCCGTCGCTGCGGCGCTCGGAGCCTTCGAGACCGCCGGCTCGCTCGCGGGCAATGACTCGGGCGCGGCCGCGTTGCTCGCCGCCGTCGATGCCGCCGCGCTGGCGGACGTCGCCGAGCACGTCGCCCAGGCCCGCGCCCGACACCTCGGCGACTTGTTGGCAGAGCACGAAGCGGCGGAGCCCGGCGAAAGGGAGAGTCCGGCAATGCCCTCCTCCGCGCTCGCGAAGTCCGTGGAGCTTGCCGTCGCCGGACCGCAAGCCGTCGCCGGATCGCAAGGCGCCGCCGCCCGCGCGCTGCGTCTCGCCAAGAAGCTCCGGGTGGATCCGGCGACGACGCCTCTCGAAGACTTCCGCACCGTGGTGACGTCCCACGTCCGGGCCGCCGTGGACCTCGCGCTCGGGTTCAAGAAGTGTCTCGGCGTCGAGCCGGCCGGGTATTTGCACCTCTAACGGCTGTCGTTCTCGCCCGCGGGCATCGAGCGGGGCGAGCTGCTCCACTCGCTGCCGCTCGCCCCCGGCGAGGAGGCGAACATCGTGCACCGGGAATGGTCGGACACCTCCGAAGAGTTTGAAAAGCTCGTGACCGACTACCAGGAAGATTTCAGCGAGGAGGGCGTCGCCGAGAAGACGGAAGCGGTACAGGCCATGGCGACGCAATCGATGCACATGAGCGCGTTCAGCGTGGGCCTTGCCGCGACCGGCGGCTACGGGCCGGTGAGCGTCACCGCGACGGCGGGGTACACGGCGATCGAGGCCGGCCAGGAGTCGCAGCAGCTCTCCCGCGACCACTCCGCGGCGCTCACCCGCAAGGCCTCGTCCCGAGCCAAGAAGGAGCACAAGATCTCGTTCCGGGCCGCCGCCTCCTCGGGCACCGAGGACACCGCGGCGAAGCGCATCACGAACCCGACCGACAAGCCCGTGCGGGTCGACTATTACCAGCTCCTTCGCAAGTGGCAGGTCGACCTCCATCGCTATGGAATCCGCCTCACCTACGACTTGACCATTCCCGAGCCGGGCGCCGACATCCTCTCCAGGGTGCGCGAGGCCCGCGAGATCAACGCCGCGCTGCAACACGGCTTCGGCGGCTCGGACGCCGGTGCGGGCGTGCCTGAATGGGCCCGGTTCGATCTCACCCCCTCCGCGATCACGCGCGCGAGCTACGCGGCGGACGCCGCCCGGTACGGCGCGGCGGTGCCGCCCCCACCTCCGGCGAGCCTCTACTTCGAGACGGTCGGTCATCGCGAGTGGCAGACGCAAGACATGGCCAAGAACGCCGAAGTGACCACCTTCGAGGTCGTCGTCCCGGACGACTACCGCGTCACGGCGGTGGTGGACCGTGGCGTGGGCATGGCCTTCGACAAGGACAAGTCGGTCTTCACCTGGAAAGAGCACAACCCCAAGTCGCGCCTCATGGGCCGCTCCGGCAAGTTCCAGTACCTCGTGGAGTCGTGGTACCTGACGTCCTTCGCGATCCGCGTGCGCATCGCCGCCGAGCTCCGCTCCGAGGTGTTCGAGGCGTGGCAGCTCAAAGCCTGGAGCCTGCTGCGCGACGCCGCCGAGACACGGTATGCGCTGCGGCGCCAGGCCCTGCGAGAGCGCCTGTCCGCGCTGGCAGAAGAGATGGGCTCGCAAGATCCCTTGTCGCTCCGCAAGCTCGAACGCGAGGAGGTCATGAAAGGCGTCCTGGCCTGGCTGTTCGGGCCGGACTTCGCCTTCGTGCCGAAGGGGATCCCCGACAAGCTCACCGGCAACGGCGGCGCCGTGCTCTCCGCGCTCGTCTGGTCCAAGGTGCTCGATCAAGGCCAGATCATCCAGTTCCTTCACCATGCCATCGAGTGGGAGAACATGGCCTACGTGCTCTATCCTTACTTCTGGTCGCACGCGTCGCGCTGGGACATGAAAAAAGACCTGGACCATCCCGACTTCCAGCACCGCGCTTTCCTGAAGGCGGGTGCGTCCCGGGTGGTGCTGACCATCCGTCCGGGCTTCGAGCAGTCGTTCCTGTCGTTCATTGAAACAGGCACGTTCGACGGCCTGCCGCCGGACGACGCCTACATGACCCTCGCCGCCGAGCTCCAGGCGTTCGCCAGCACCACCTACCCGGGCATTCCCCCCGCCAACGCCGAGGGCCAAAACCAGCCGGAGCAAGGGCAGCGCATCGGCACGTGGTTCGAATACACGACGGCGCCCTGGTTGCCGACCGCATGGACGTCACGGTGCCCCCCGGCACCTGTGCAAAACCGCCGCGGTCGTTCATCGAGTCCGCGGGCATCGACCTCAAGCGTCGCGCCATGGTGGTGACCGTGCGGAGTTGCTATCTAAACGGCTGTCCCGATCCGTCGTCCTACCTCTTCTTCCGCCTGCCGAAATGACTCGCCGTCCAGCCAGCCGGACAGCCCTCCTGAAGGCGTGCGCCGGCCCAGGAAGGACGTGAAGCGCGTGAGGCGCACGGCCAGCCGACCGGCGCTCAGCTCGGCGCCGACCAGCGGCAAGCTCCAAGGGAGGCGTCCACAACGACGCCTGGTAAGCGTCCGCCACGCTTCTATGACGGTGGATCGCGGTACGGTGAACCGCTGTCCTGCGAGCGATTCCCGCGCGCGATCCGAGCTCCATGCCTGCTCCCGGCCAGCGCGACAGCCGCGCCAAAAATGGCGGCGACAAGCCAGCCGGCGAACGACAGCACGTCTTGCAGAACCTTTCCCATCGCCGATGGCGCCGCGACCTCGCTCTCGCTGACGGAGATTGTCGATTCACCCTCCGCCGTGGCCGAATCCGATTCCGGCGTGGCTGTCGCGGTCTCGACAGGCGCCTCGCCGGAGGTCCCTGTGGTCTCGGTCTCCTGCCCGTCATCCGCACCCTTCTCACTGTCTTTCGGCGCTTCCGCTTCGGCCGCTTCCTCGCCGGGGGCTGTCGCGGGCGGAGCCCAAGTATGATGCAGGTAGTTCTCGCCCACGCTGCAGTTCTCCCAAGGCCAGGGCTTTTCCGGGTCGGGCTGTCCCAGGGACGATGCCTCGGCCCACGGCAGCGGAACGGAGAGGTGCTCTTGCGGCGCAGGGTGATCGTACCAGCCAATGCATGTCTGACCCTTAGGAAAGGGCGTCTCGAGCAGCGCGCGCAGCGGGTGCCAGGCACCATTGGTCCGGGCAAACGCCTCCACCAGACCGTGCCGGCTCGGGTAATACTCGGGGGCCAGGCGCAATGCGTCCTCGAAGAGCGCGAGCGCGAGCCCCTCGTGTCCCGCTTTCAAGGCTTGCTCCCCCCGCCCCGCGGCGCGCAGGCCCCGCACGCGCCGCTCCGGAAACCAGCGGAAGTCATCCGCTTCCACGTGGTCGAGCTCCTGCCGGACCGCCCATTGGGTCCGCATGAACACAAAGGCCGACGCAGGGTGCGTGAATGCCGAGGCGGTCACCGGGACACAGTTCGCTGTCTTTAGGTGGATATCACCTACCTCCGCGACTCGGACCCAACCGTCTGGCGTGGAAAGCTCCAAGGAGCCACAACGGACGGGCGTCTCGACGTGCCGCATCGGCGCGGCCGACACAAGCGGGGTGAGACCGAGCTTTCGGATGATTTGTGTCTTCAGCTCGTCCATCGTGAGCCCGAGCTCGCCTGCCGCGGCGAGCCGGGCCATGCGGCTTACATCGTTCCTCTTGTGAATCCAGACGACGGCGTCGCCCGCACCAGCGGTGGTGGTCGCACTCAACCGCTCCACCTCGACGCCTTGAGGATCATAGAGAATGACGTATTCGCCTGGCTCGTCCGCGTGGCTGTAGAGATTGTCGGCCGCCACGATAAAAGAGCCGTCGGGACTGACGCCTAACATTGTCTCCCGGACGCGCGAAGAACCGCCAAAGCACGCGCGGGCGGGCGGTGCGGCGGCCATCCACCCCAGCACAGCGGCGACGAACGGCCAAAGCCGTCGGATGAACGACATGGGGCACCAAACGCCCATCGCCGGATCTGCTCTTCCCGGAATCGGCGCGGCGCGTCATTCCCTTTCATCGGACGCCTCGCTCGACCCTTCGGACAGCAGGGGCGTTCGCCCGCGGCAGCGCTCGACGTCACTCGGACACTCCGCCCGGTCATTCGGACCGCCGGCTCCACCACTCGGACAAGGAGGTCCACCAATTCGGACACGGGAGCCCCCATTCGGACACGGGAGCCCCCATTCGGACACGGGAGCCCCCATTCGGACACGGGAGTGCCCCATTCGGACACGGGAGAGGCTCATTCGGACATCCCACACGGAGGGCACCATGTCGTACCTCGCTTCCTTCATGGTCCGAGTGGCGCGGGAGCGTCCCTCGATGACGGCGTGGAGGAGCCGCAGGACGCGCAGCTCCTCCAGATCCAGGATTTTCACTCGCAGAACGGCGAGCGCTCCAGCGCGCTCTCGCAGGCGCTGCGCGACTACGCGGCGCTCGCGACGTCCCTCGAGACACGCATCGCGGAGGAAGACGCCGAGTTCGACATGAAGCTCGTCGACGAGGCGGCGCAGCTCGCGATCACGCTGGGCGAGTCGGGTGGGACCGCGGCGCCTCCGCAGAGCAAGGAGGCGCGCGACGCCACGCTCGAGCGCAACCAGCTCCTCCACCTCCTCACGAATCAATGTCACCGGCCCGGCAGCGCGCGTGACGCTGCTGTCGCGGCCGGTCGGACACGGGCTCATCCATCACGCCAATCTGCCGGCGCACGTCACGCCGCCCGTCACGCCCTCGCCGCCGGCTCTTCCCCAACCCGCGTCTGACCCGCCGCCACCGGCCCCGCCGGCGCGTCCGGCCCCTGCTCCTCGATCGCGCGCTCCAGCCTGCGCCCCACCAGCCGCTTTGCCACCAGCAGCAGCACGCTTGCCGCGAGCAGCAGCGAGGCCACCGCGAACGCCGCCGAGAAGTGGTACTCGCCGTACAGCGCCTCGATGTGCAGAGGCATGGTGTTCGTCTCGCCGCGGACGTGCCCCGAGACCACGCTCACCGCGCCGAACTCGCCCATCGCGCGCGTCATGCACAGCACCACGCCGTGCAGAATGGCCCACTTCGCGGCCGGCAGCGTGACCTTCCGGAACATCTGCCAGCCCGACGCGCCGAGCACCAGCGCCGCTTCCTCTTCGTCGATGCCGCGCGCCTGGAAGAACGGGATCACCTCGCGCGCGACGATCGGGAACGTCACGAACGCCGTCGCCAGCATCACCCCCGGCGCCGCGAAGATCACCTGGATCCCGTGCTCGATCAGGAACGCACCGAACAGCCCGTTCTTGCCGAGCAGCAGCACGAACAGCATGCCCGCGACCACCGGCGACACCGCGAACGGCAGGTCGATCATCGTGATCACGAAGCTCTTCCCGCGGAACTCGTAGCGCGTGACCCACCATGCGAGCGCGACGCCGACGACCGTCTGCGCCGGCACGACCACAAGCACCGTCAGCGCCGTCAGCCGGATCGCCGACAGCGTGTCAGGGGTGATCAACGCATTGAAATACGCCGCGGGCCCGTCGCGAAACGCCTCGACCCACACCACGATCAGCGGCAGCGCCACGACCCCGAACAGGAACACCAGCGCGATCGCGATGAGCACCCAGCGCACGAACCACGGCTCCGAAAGCGCCCGCTTCCCGGCGAACCGCGTCACCGGCCGCGCCCTGACCGTGGGGATGGGCGCGCTCATGAGACCTGCACCGGCGTGCTGACCATGGACGCGCTCATAGGACCTGGCACCCGCATGCTGACCATGGACGCGCTCATTTGACCTGGCACCCGTCCGCTGGCGATGGGCGCGCTCATTTGACCTGGCACCCGTCCGCTGGCGATGGAGGCGCTCACGAGGCCCGCGCCCGCGCGGCGGTCCACGCTTGCAGCCGGTTGATCGCCAGGAGCAGCCCGAACGAGATCACCAGCATCTCCACGGCCAGGGTGACCGCGCCCGGGTAGTCGTAGCCTTCCAGCTTGGTCATGATCAGCAGCGGCATGATCTCCGTGCGCATCGGCATGTTGCCCGCGATGAACACGACCGAGCCGTACTCGCCCGCCGCCCGCGCGAAGGCCAGCGCAAACCCGGTGAGCACCGCCGGGAACAGGGCCGGGGCGATCACCCGGCGGATCGTCGTGAAGCGGCTCGCGCCAAGCGTCGCCGCCGCCTCTTCGTCCTCGACCGGCAGCTCCGCGAGCACCGGCTCCACCGTGCGGATCACGAACGGCAGCCCGACGAACGTCAGCGCCAGCACGATGCCCGGCGTCGCGAACGCCACCTTGATCCCCATCGCTTCCAGGTGCCGCCCGAGCACCCCGTTGCTCGAATACACAGCGGTCAGCGCGATCCCGGCGACCGCCGTGGGCAGCGCGAACGGCAGGTCCACGAGCGCGTCGGCGAGGCCGCGCCCGGGGAACGGATAGCGCACCAGCACCCAGGCCACGATCGTCCCGAACACCGCGTTCACCAGCGCCGCCGCCGCCGCCGCCCCGAGGCTGAGCCGCAGGGCGGCGAGGGCGCGAGGCGTCGTCGCGATCGCCCAGAGCTGGGCCGGCCCGACGTTCGCGGCGCGCAGCGCGAGCGCCGCCAGAGGCAGCACCACGATCAGCGTGAGGCCGATCAGCGACAGCCCCATCGACGGGCCGAACCCCGGCAGCGCGCGGCGCCCCCGGGCAGGGCGCCCCTCGCTCATCGTTTCGCCTCGTAGATCTGGTCGAAGGAGCCGCCGTCCTTGAAGTGCTCCTCGTGCGCCTTCTTCCAGCCGCCGAACTGCTCGTCGATGGTGAACACGGCCGTCTTCGGAAAGGTCGCGGCGTTCTCCGCTAGGATGGCGGCGGAGCGCGGTCGATAGAAGTGTTTGGCCGAAAGCTTCTGGCCTTCGTCCGTGTACAGGAACTCGAGGTAAGCCGTCGCCGCGGCGCGCGTGCCGTGTTTGTCGGCGACCTTGTCGACCACCGCCACCGGCGGCTCGGCCAGGATCGTGGCCGACGGAAAGACGATCTCGAACTTGCCGGGCGCCAGCTTCCTGGTCACCAGGAGCGCTTCATTTTCCCACGCGACGAGCACGTCGCCGATGCCGCGCTCCACGAACGAGGTCGTCGAGCCGCGCGCCCCGGAGTCGAGCACCACCACGTTCTTGAAGATGCGGCGCACCAGATCGAGCGGCTTCGCCGCGTCGCCGGGGGATCGCCGCGCCTCGAAGCCCCACGCCGCCAGGTAGTTCCAGCGGGCTCCCCCCGACGACTTCGGGTTCGGCGTGATGACCCCGACGCCGTCGCGCCCGAGGTCGTCCCAGTCCTTGATCCCCTTCGGATTGCCCGCGCGCACCAGCAGCACGATCGTCGACGTGTACGGCGTGCTGCGCTCCGGCAGCTTGGCCGCCCAGCCCGCGTCGAGCAGCCCGGCGCCCGCCACCGCGTCGATGTCGTAGGCGAGGCCCAGCGTCACCACGTCCGCCTCGAGCCCGTCGATCACGCTGCGCGCCTGTTTGCCCGAGCCGCCGTGCGACTGCCGAATGCTCACGTCGACCCCGCTCTTGGCCTTGTACGAGGCGGCGAACGCCCGGTTCACGTCCTCGTAGAGCTCGCGCGTCGGGTCGTACGAGGCGTTGAGAAGCTGCACCGTGCCCCCGCTCTTGCCGGACGAGCTTCCGCAGCTCGCGAGCAAGAGCGAGACGATCAGGCTCACCAGGCAAAGGGTCTTGGTCATCGGAGAGGTCTCGCGCACGACAAGCAAAGGGTCTTGTTCATCGGTAACGTCTTCTCGCACGATCGCCGGCCCGGCGTCACGTCGCGTCGCCGGTCCACCGGCCCGGCGCGCGCGTCGCTGCTTGGCCGCCGGCACCGCGCTGCCAGAAGCGCCGCTCGCAGCTCAGCTCGCGAGCGAGACGCGCTCTTCGTGGATGCGCAACGCCTGCGAGATCTGCGTGAAGCGCGCCGCGCCGCAGCGGCGCACCAGCAGCGGCGATTTGCCCGCCCGCTGGCACAGCTTGCGCGCGAGCTGCACCGCCCCGTGGCTGTTCACGTCGGTCACCAGGATCACGAAGTCCGCCCGCGCGATCGCGCTCTTCAGCGTCTCGCCGCCGCGGCCGTGCATGTAGCCTGTGTGCAGCTCCACCAGGTGCCCGGCCCGCGCCGCGATCGCCGAGAGCTCCTGCTCGCTCCGGTCCAGTCCCCCGATCAACGCGATGCGCACGTGGCTGCTCCTTCCGTCGTGAAGCGCGGCCATCGTGACCGTCGCTATAACGGATCCTTGGATCCTCGGAGCGGAAGAATCAATAGAAAAGACGCTATAGCAGACGATTGTCCGTTCTAGCAGACGGTCAACGCCGTCCGGCGCCCACCCTTCACCGGCCCGCTCAGGCCATCCGCGGGTACGTCATCACCAGGTACAGCACGGCCTCGGTGTTGCCCGGGTTGCGGTACGTGTGCGGCACGTCGGCCTGGAACAGGATCGCGTCGCCCTGCACGAGCAGCGCGCGCTCGCCGGCCAGCGTGATCTCCAGCGAGCCGCTGCTCACCACCAGGTTCTCGGTGGTGCCCGGCGGGTGCGGCTCGGCCTCCTCGGTGCCGAACGCCGCCAGCCGCAGCTCGTAGAACTCGACGTTGCGCGGCTGATCGCGCGGGAACAGCGCGCGCGACGAGAACGTCCCGTCGCGCGAGCGCAAGGTGCGCGACCGCGCCGCCTGGATGATCGTCACGCGGCCCGCCGTGCCGTCGCTGATCAGCGTCGAGAACGGCACGTCCAGCGCCCGCACGATCTTCCACACGACGTTGATGGTCGGCGCGCTCTTGCCCTGCTCGATCTGCCCGAGCATCGCCCGGCTCACCCCCGCCGCCTGCGACAGCCGCTCGAGCGACAGCCCGCGCTCGTTGCGCAGCCGCTTCAGGTTCGAGGCGACCACCGGGGTGAGGTCCGCCGCGGGGGCGTCCGCCGCATCGCCCGGCGGCTCGGGCTCGGTCACGCGGGCAGCCACGCGCGCTTGCTCCACAGGCTTCTCCGGCGGCGCTTTCACTGCCCTCTTGGCGGGCGACGGCGGTGCCTTGGCGGGGACCTTGCGTGATTTCACCCCGAGGGTATCCGCCGATTCGCCGGTGCCGGTCAAGCCGCCCGCCGTCACGACGCGCCACGAGACTCGCCGGCGACGTCATGGTGGACCGTGAAGACCGCCCCGGCAGCGGCGACGTCGGCGTGCACGTCCTCTCCGGCGACGCCACCCTGAACCTGCCCCGAGCGGCGACCCGAGGGCGTGATCAGACCGTTGCCGGCGTAGCCCGCAGGCGTACCGTGGCGTCACTGCTATAGAGAACCGCATGCCTCCTGGCGTCCGGCGTGCGACCGACGACTCGACCGCTGCCCGAGGGGCGAACATCGAGGGACGGATTCCGGAGGGGCCGCTCCCGGCGCTGAGCATCATCTGGCATCCTGCGATGCACAGGGCAGGGGAGCGCCTGCTCCTCCACGGGGTCGCGCTGGGCCGTGAGGTGGCCGTGTCGCGCAGCGAGCCGGACTTCGGAAAGCCGGGCAGCGCCATTGGTGAGCCGCTCTCCGATCCCTTCGTCAGTCGAAAACCCATTGTCTTCAGCGCTGCTCCCGGCGGCGGTGTCGCGATTGCCGCGCCGGCCGGCGGGCGCTTCGTGCTCGGGGAGAGCGTGGTGACGGGCCGCGTCGAGGTCGATCGCGAGACTCTGGCTCAGGGCGTGCCCCTCTGTCTCGCCGATCGTGTGGTGTTGCTCCTCCACCTGGCCGAGCCGCTGCGCGGGGCCGCCGAGCGCACGCTCGACATGGCGGGGGAGAGCATGGCCATTCGCCGGGTCCGCGCCCACATCGAGCGGGTCGCCGACGTGCACGTCCCGGTGCTGATTCGCGGCGAGACCGGCACCGGCAAAGAGCTGGTCGCCAGCGCCATCCACGCCAACAGCGCGCGCAAGGCCGGCCCCTTCGTGGCGGTCAATCTGGGTGCCATTCCAAAGGAGCTCGCCGCGGCCGAGCTGTTCGGCGCGCAGCGCGGCTCGTTCACCGGCGCAAATCGCGACCGCGAGGGCTTCTTCGCCGCCGCCCGTGGCGGCACCCTGTTCCTCGACGAGCTGGGCGAGGCCCCGCCCGACGTCCAGGCCATGCTGCTGCGCGTGCTCGAGACCGGCGAGATGTACCCGGTCGGCGCCTCCGCCCCCGTCTCGGCCGACGTCCGCCTCATTGCAGCGACCGACTCCAACCTCGAAGAGCAGATTCGCCGTGGCCGCTTCAAGGCGCCGCTGCTCCATCGGCTGTCGGGCTACGAGATCAGCGTCCCACCGCTGCGCGAGCGGCGGGAGGACATCGGGGTCCTGATCTGCCAGTTCGCCCGGGAAGAGCTCGCGCTGGTCGGCGAGGCTCACCGGCTCGAGGCCGAGGACATGTTCAATGAGCCCTGGCTCCCCGCGCCGGTGGCGATGCGCCTCGTCAGCCACGACTGGCCGGGGAACATCCGCCAGCTGCGCAACGTCGTCCGCCAGATCGTGATTGGCAATCGCGGACAGGCGACCGTCAAGCTCGATCCGCAGCTCGACGCCGGGCTCGCGCATTACACGCCGCCGTCCATGCAGGCCGCGAGCGTCGTCGCTCCCGTGCAGGCCCCCACGGCCGAACCGCCGATCCGCCGCAAGCCCAGGGCCGTTACCGAGCACGA
>Ga0163144_10026913_pt1 | contig 11157 bp, 11 predicted proteins | sample OliLak19BULKMAT1_FD_123175 | JGI IMG/M metagenome (GOLD analysis project Ga0163144, IMG submission 123175) | Freshwater microbial mat bacterial communities from Lake Vanda, McMurdo Dry Valleys, Antarctica - Oligotrophic Lake LV.19.BULKMAT1 | ecosystem: Environmental > Aquatic > Freshwater >... | reverse complement strand
GGGGGCGATCGCTATTTTGAATGCGATCGCGTAAGTTATCAGTTTCGCTATTGGGGAATATTTCGACAACACCACGTTCTAAAAGAGTTGCGAAATTAATTTGGCTTGGAGACATTCTAAAAAGTTACTTAATTTTTTACTAACTACAAGGCTTGGAAATGAGGCTGTGAAATCACAAAGTCTTAATAATACTACCTTAAAGGCTTAAGTCTTTTAAGGCTTCCACCTCATCGACAAATAAAACTGTAATTCATCGATTAAGTTCAATCTTTTAATTCACAAGAGTATAAGCATTTGGACAAATATATCCTTCATCCTGATTTTTTGGCTTAGTTGGTATTGCTTTGGTCGGCAAATTACTCTCACACAAAATTGATTTTGTGGTTTTTTGATTAGCGTCATTACTCGCGATCGCATAGACAATTCCTGTATAAGCTTTTAGTCCATCCTTTAATGGAACTACACTATTTTGAACAATTTGGATAAGTTGTCCAGATCGAGAATCTTCCCATATTGTGATTTTGTAGGTATAGAAGTCAGAATTAAGTGGCAATCCCAACATTAATTGATTTACATCATTAGAAAATTGTCCATTCTGTTGAAATATTTGCTGCTGCGATCGCATAATGGCGCGAATGTATGATTTATGCTCAGTCTGGCGAATTAATGCTGACGAACTGATTAAATCGGGCGATCGCAAGATTTTGACATCACTAGCAACGGTTGTACTATCAGAAACCTTATTTAAAAGTTGTGGTTGCGGGTCTAAAGTGGTCGGACGAGCTTGCTCAGGAACTGAATTTGCTATTTTTAGCTGTCCATCATTGCCGATTTCATAGATAGTTTGAGTAGTTAGATCTCCAAAGATAAAATCAAGTTGTTGTGGATTGGAACTAGAGTTGACTTTATACTTCCCTGCGATCGCCGTTTTGCCTGATGGCAAATCATTGTTCAATATATAGACATCGCCATCAGCATCACTTTTAGGCTCAAAAATTGCTGTGCCAGTCTTAGCTCCATCTTGATTTTTAAACTCCCAAGTTCCAATTAAGTTTTGGTTAGTTGATTTTTTGGTGCGATCTTCCATGCCATTACAACCAACTAATAGTCCCACCATGATGAATAGAACTATCATTGTTTGATCTATAAATCTAAATACAACATTTTTTTGTAAAACGTGTTTTCTCATATGGGGATTCTCATATTGGATTTGGCATGGATCTAAAAAACCACTATTACAATGTAACTGTCCAGTGTCTTCCCGCAAAAGCAGATCACGTCGAAAAATAACATTGATGTTAAAATTGTGGAATTAACATGATATTGAGGGTGTGAGTTCATGGTTAGGCGTTTCCTCCTTCTAATAACTTTGGCAGTGACGATTTCTTTGGGGAGGGAACCGTTATCTAGTTACGCCGATCCAATCGCTCAATCATCAACGCAACCTGCAACCAAGATAGCTCAGGCTTACTTGGATTACTTTAATCGTGCTTGGGAAAAACAGGACAGAGGAGACAATCAGGGCGCGATCGCTGACTACAACGAAGCCATCCGCCTCACACCTGACTATGCCGATGCCTATGTTAATCGCGGGATAGCAAAGTCAGCTTTAGGAGACAAGCAGGGCGCGATCGCCGACTACAACGAAGCCATCCGCCTCACACCTGACTATGCCCTTGCCTATTATAGTCGTGGGATAGCGAAGTCCGATTTAGGAGATAATCAGGGGGCGATCGCCGACTACAACGAAGCCATCCGTCTCAAACCTGACGATGCCGATGCTTACTACAATCGTGGAACAGCGAAGTCAGATTTAGGAGACAAGCAGGGCGCGATCGCTGATTTCAACGAAGCTATCCGCCTCAAACCTGACGATGCCGATGCCTACGTTAATCGTGGGAATGCAAAGTCTGATTTAGGAGACAAGCAGGGTGCGATCGCCGACTACAACGAAGCCATCCGCCTCAAACCTAACGATGCCCTTGCCTACTACAATCGTGGGTTAGCGAAGTCCGATTTAGGAGACAAGCAGGGCGCGATCGCCGACTACAACGAAGCCATTCGCCTCAAACCTGACTATGCCATTGCCTATGTTAATCGCGGGAATGCGAAGTCAGAGTTAGGAGACAAGCAGGGCGCGATCTCCGACTACAACGAAGCCATTCGTCTCAAACCTGACTTTGCCATTGCCTACGTTAATCGTGGGAATGCAAAGTCAGATGTAGGAGACAAGCAGGGGGCGATCACTGACTACAACGAAGCCATTCGTCTCAAACCTGACTTTGCCCCAGCCTATTACAATCGTGGGTTAGCGAAGTCCGATTCAGGAGACAAGCAGGGCGCATTAACAGACTTTCGGAAAGCTGCACAACTCTATCAGACACAGGGCAATACAGAATCGTATCAAAAAGTAATCAAAAATATTGAGTCTTTACAATAACTGATTTGACAAACAATGCAATCTTAAAATTATAGGTTCTAGCCATGTTTGATTAACGTCATCTCTCTCAGATCCTCGACTTTATTCTTTAAACTCAAAGACTACCTGCATCAATCACCGAAAATGTCAGGCATCTTAACTGCTTAGGGACGAGCGCAAAAATAAAGTACCGACTATTTATAAGATTGGCTTCGACTACGCTCAGCCATCGATGGCTGAGCGTAGTCGAAGCCATATCACTTGGTACTCTAATTTGTTGCTGCTCCCTTAAGGGAATTGAGAAGAATATTTTCTTAGGGAAAGAGTCGAAGTTCGGAAGTTGGAGAATTAAGGAATAAGTTCGCTCTTTCGATCACTGATGGTGATACTTTAATTTGCTTTAGCGTTACCAATCCTTCGGCGACAAATGATTGGCATAAGTCAGCATTATTTCCTTTATTAAAAGTTGTTTCATAATAAACTTCCCGAATACCCGCCGATATAACTAGCTTTAAACAAGAAATACAAGGCTCCAAAGTTACATAAATACTTGCGCCATCAGTGGGAATACCATGTTTTGCGGCTTGGGCGATCGCGTTTGCTTCAGCATGAACTGCCCTTGATGGAAAATCTTTACTAGCATCGCAACTACTGAGATTGGGATAGCAATATCCTTGAGTGGTACAATGCGCTGATCCAGATGGTGAGCCATTATATCCTGTGGCTAACACTTGCTTGTTTTTGGCAATCACTGCTCCGACTGGAAAGGCAAGACAGGTTGATCGCATCGCCGCGAGCTTGGTCAGCAGCATAAAATATTCATCCCATGTTGGGCGCTGTTGGAAGGCTGCATTATCGATCAATTCTGTCATGGTAATAAACAATTTGTTTCTAGTTATAGCGCAAAATAGTCTACCGCAATGGTATAGCTGACAATGATAGAAGACAAAGAAGCAATCTTATCTATCCACGATCGCTGGATGTATCGCTGTATTGACTTAGCTAGGCAAGCAAGAGGTCGAACCTCACCAAATCCCATGGTGGGGAGTGTAATTATTAAAAATGGAGAAGCCTTAGGTGAAGGCTTTCATCCTAAGGCAGGTGAACCTCATGCCGAAATATTTGCAATTCGCGCCGCTCAGAAAAGCGCTATAGATTTGCAAGAAGCAACGCTATACGTCAATCTTGAGCCTTGTAGTCATTATGGGCGCACTCCACCTTGTACTGAGGCAATTATTCAAGCAGGAATTGGTCATGTGGTAATCGGCGCGATCGATGCTGATCCACGAGTATCAGGTAGTGGGTGCGATCGCCTTCGGGCGGCGGGGCTTACAGTGACAACTGGTATTTTAGAACCGCAATGTTTAGAACTAAATGAGGCTTTCTTTCATCGGGTCAAGACTAAACTGCCTTTTGGCATTTTTAAATACGCGATGACTCTTGATGGCAAAATTGCGACAACTTCAGGGCATAGCTATTGGATTACAGGTGCAGAATCAAGGCAGATGGTACATGATCTACGCATTGACTGTGATGCAATCATTACAGGCGGAAATACAGTCAGGCTCGATAATCCACACTTAACAACGCATGGAATGAGTGCTCATTGTCCTTTACGCGTGGTGGTAACTCAGAGTTGCGATCTTCCTGAAGAAGCAAATTTGTGGAAGATTACCGATACCGAAAAAACTCTCTTGATCACATTGCCCAATCAAAATCCACAACTTCAACAAAAACTACGCGATCGCCAAGTGGAAATTTTGGAATTGGAAGATATATCACCACAAATGATCATGCAAGAATTAGGGAATCGTGGCTGCAATACAGTTTTATGGGAATGTGGAGGCAGACTAGGGGCAGCAGCCATCAAAGCGAAGATGGTGCAAAAGATCTACGCATTTATCGCTCCTAAACTAATCGGTGGGTTTACTGCACCCAGTCCTATTGATGATCTTGGCTTAAACTTAATGACTAATGCAATTGATCTATTGCGACCACAATTTAAGCAAATCGGCATGGATTTTTTAATTACTGGCTACATGAGCTAAGTCAACTGGATATATTCCGCGTCTAGGATGAAACCCATAATTATTTTAGAGGGTTGCAGGGCGAAGCCCCGCTTCGGGTTTCTTCTGCGTCCATGTTGAAAACCGAAGTTTTCAACATGGACGCGTTATAGAACTAGGCGATCGCAATGAATTGCCAAGATTTGGATTAATATGACTAAATATATATGACTGCATATATATGAATAAAATTGATTAGCTGGCAATCTTAATCTATGGCAACTGCGAATAGAGGAAATCGATCTTTCTGGCGCTTTATCATCAACGATACCACTGGGTTTGTAGTGAGGCGGCTTGGACAAGCGGTTGTTGTCGTTTTGGGAGTATCGATCTTAAGTTTTTTTGCAATTACCAAATCGCCTGGGAATTGCTTTTCTGAGCTACGCAATAATCCCAGCACACCTAAAAAGACAATCGAGCAGTTAGAGAAACAACTGAACTACGATCAGCCTGAGGCAGTGCAATATCTTTTATGGTTGCGGAATACTTTAAATGGTGATTTAGGAGTGCGTTGTCAGGGCTTAGCACCTGTTACTCCGTTAATTGTCGAGCGGGCTGGCAATACATTGATCATGTCACTTGCTTCATTAGTGGCAACTTGGCTGGTGGCGATTCCCCTCGGTATTTATAGCGCCGTTAAACAAAATACTTGGAGCGATCGCATAATTCAAGTGATTAGCTATGCGACACAGGGTTTCCCTAGTTTTGTATTAGCGATTTTGCTACTAATGCTTGCCCAAAATACAGGCTGGTTTCCTGTTGGCGGTATGACTAGTATAGATTTTACTGATCTTTCATTTTTTGGCAAGTTTTTAGATATTAGTCATCACATGATCTTGCCTACTTTGACCTTGACCCTAGTTAGTTTTGCAGGATTACAAAGAATTATGCGTGGTAGTTTGCTCGATGTATTGCGTCAAGACTATATCAAAACTGCTCGCGCCAAGGGTTTGCCTGAAGGTAAGGTGATTTATGTTCATGCACTTCGTAATGCAATTAATCCTTTAATCACTTTATTAGGATTTGAGTTTGGGGGATTGCTGGGTGGTGCATTTATTACAGAATTCTTTTTTAGTTGGCCAGGATTAGGGAAATTACTATTGGAAGCAACTAGAGAAAAAGATACTAATTTGGTAATGGCGGGGTTGATGCTAGGCACTTTGATGTTAGTAGTTGGTAATCTGATCGGTGACTTACTACTCAAAGCCGTTGATCCGCGCATCAAGATCAACGATATGGATTAAATTAAAGCAAAGAAAAGGCGGCGCAGTGCGCCGCCTTTTCTTTTGCAATAGCCTTAGAGAATATTCGAGATAATATCGAGAATGATATTTTTAATTGGATCAACTATAATCACATTGGAGCCAACGACAATAATATTTGTGTTAGCAGGTAAACTGACGTAGTTTATAACAGTCGCTGGAAGTAAGACTTTCTTGGCGATTCCAGGGGGTAAACCTTTGCCACGGGCTAGATTTTTCTGAATTCCTGGTGGTAAAGAACTGACTTGAGTAAAGATTTGCTGACGTAAACCGTCATTGATCAGATAGCTAAAAGTACTTGTCCCGCGGATAATCTCTAGGATTTGAGTGCGTTGAAGTGCAGTGAGGCTAAGTAACTTTACAGATGTAGAAGTTGTGGTTGTGGTAGTAGTGGTAACGCTGGTTTGTGCAGGTTTAACTTTATTGGGTTTCTTAGCTTCGACAGTACTGGCAAGTAATGTACTGCTCCCCAAAGCTAGAGTGCATAGTAATAAAGCGGTTTTTTGCTGCAATTTCATAATTGATCATCCCTAGTTATTAAAATTATTAGATTTCCCCTACTAATAAAAGCAATAGACTCATAAATTTTTAATTGGTTCCTTGAACAGAAATAATTTTGGAGGTATCCAGACCTTACATGCTGCTCGTCTCAAGATTGTTTTTATAGTTAGGGTAGCGATATTGTTAAAATCTATAAAGTTGTATCTTTTGATTAGCAATGTTTCCCTTACATGACAATAATCCGACCCAAGATACTTCCATCGTTGTTTACACATTGATTTTGGTAAATGTGCTGATTTTTGGATATCAAACCAGCTTGCCAAATTTTCAACTTGCAGAATGGTTAGGAAATTTTGCCTTAATTCCTAAAGAGTTAATTGCTAATCCCTCAAAGCAGGCGATCGCCTTAATATCATCACAATTTCTCCATGCTGACATCTTCCACTTAGTTGGGAATATGTGGTTTCTTTATCTATTTGGTAATAATATCGAAGATCAGCTTGGGCATTGGAAGTTTTTGTTTTTCTATATATGCTGTGGAGTAGTGGCGGGATTGGTGCAAGCAATGACCGCACCCATGTCGATGATTCCCATGATTGGTGCGAGTGGTGCTGTATCGGGAGTGATGGGCGCGTATCTGGTCAGATTTCCCCGCGCTAGAATTTTGAGTTTAATATTTTTAGGTTTTTTTATCACCGCTATTCCCATTCCATCCGCAGTATTTCTGGGCTTATGGATTGCTGGACAAACTGTATATGCAGCAATGGTGAATCCAAATTTACCAGGAGTAGCCTATTTAGCTCATATTAGCGGATTTGCAATGGGCGCGATCGCCATGTTTTTATTGCCGAAGCGATCTACTAAATAAAAAAGCAAATAAAAAAGCGCCGCTTTTATTTCAATAAATTAACCGTAAAAGTTGTTCCCTGTCCGACTTTACTTTCAACATTAATCTGACTCTGATGACTATCGGCGATCGCTTTGGCGATCGCTAACCCCAAACCCGATCCACTTGTAGAAGAATTTACCGATCCAGATTTAATACTGGATTTGATACTTTTTTGAGGTTGATAGCGATAGAAACGCTCAAAAATTTGCGATAGTTCCGCTTCAGGAATACCAATTCCTGTATCGATGACTTGAACTTGAATTTGATTTTGAGAAGTGATTGGCTGCGCGGTAATCTGTACCTTGCCACCATTTGGAGTATAAGCGATCGCATTACTGACTAGATTAGTAAACAAACGACCTAAGCGATCGCGATCGCCTGATATAACTAAGTTTTGCTCATCGCTAATTAACTCCAGCGTGATTTGTTTTTGTTGAGCGATCACTTGTTGTTCTTCACCCACTTCATTCAAGATTTGCCATAAGTTGCAAGATTCACGCCGCTGATTGTTAATACCGCTATCGTGTCTGGCTAGAAATAGTAAATCTTCAAGTAATTTTCCTAAACGTCGCGTAATTCGTTCGATCGCTTCAAGCTGCGATCGCTGAAATTCTGGGTTGGCACTTGGGTCAGCGAGAGCCACTTGGACATTGGTTTGAATTATCGCGATCGGATTGCGAAGCTCGTGCGACGCATCGGCTGTAAATTGTTTTAAGCGCTGATAAGATTCGCGTACAGGTTCTATAGCAATTCCAGCTAGCCACCAGCCGCATAATAAAACTACTCCTACCATCAAGGTTGTACCAACTGCAAGATCTAGGAATAACTGCTTTACAGGCTTAGTAACTTCAAACCAAGGATGACTTATCCGCAGATATCCCAATAGTTTTCCATTAATCATCATCGGCTCGGTCATTTGCCGCAATGGTTCTGCTTCTGACAAATGTACGGTACGATAAAATGGTTGCAAAATCCCTCTTTCACGCTCCTGCAAAGAATCAGGATTACTATTAGTTGTACAGATTATTTCTCCATTTGCACTAAACCAATCAATATCAATATGATCAGCATTAATCACTTGAGCGGTTGCCGAGAAATTATGACTAAAATCTGATTCCAAATCGATTAAATTAGAACGAATTAGCGATCGCTCGATGACTTCGGCAACATGGTCGATCGTATCATCAATGCGATCAATCAATGTGGTTCGTACATACAGATAGAAACCTGTCGCAAACACAATTAATAAGATCGCGGTCACAAGCGCATACCAAAGCGTCAGACGGCGACGCATGGCAAGAAAAACAGGATTGGGGGCAGGAGTTTTAATATTCAAATCCCTCTAAAATAGTCAACAATCTATCTTGACAAGAACTAGGAATCAAGTCACTTAAAGGGATTTCACGCTTACCACCGCCGATCGCGATCGCTGTTTCATTTAATACTCTACTAACATCCGCCGATTTAACTCCATCTGGCAGCATGGGATAAAACTTCTCGGCAAGAGGACGATGCAGATGAGCGTCATTTAAGTACAAATGCCATTTGGCGATATCAATATAAACATCTTCAGCGATCGCGGCGGCGAGTTGTTCGATGCGTTCTGAGTTACTCATTTGGTTAGTGATTAGTTATTGGAATTAAGTTTAATAGAGTAAGGCGAAATTAAAACTTAAGTAAATCGAAAACATTCTGAACCGATATCTGCCAATCCCCAAAAATCTCTAGCACTGGTAAAATATCTACTCCTTGACAGATATTAAAACAGATATTAAAGTTATCGCCCTTAAATGTCAAAATCCTTCTTTCTTTCGGTACAATCAGCCAACCAAGTTTTGTTCCATGTTTTAAAGCAAATCCAATTTTATCGATAATTAAGAATGGAGATTGAGCAGGTGAAAGTATCTCAATAATCCAATCAGGAGCGATGGAAATTTTGTTTAATGGCTCTCTATGATCATCAAGTGGAATATTTGACCATTCAAATACAGAAATATCTGGCACAATTGACCGCTTACCAAACGTACAACGCAATTCAGGAAAAGCATAAGCAAGCTTTTTCGATTTAGCCATTTGGTTGATAGCCATAACTATTTCTGCTTGCAATGTGCTGTGTTTACCTTGTGGCCTAGGCTTTTGATAAATTTGATCGTCAATGTATTCACTAGCTGGTTTTGTTTCTGGTAAGGCAAGAAACTCCTCAATTAGTAATGTATTTGTGCTTGTTTCTAATGCGATCGCCATAAATCAAATCTCCATACAGCGCTTTGCGCTGTTATAAAATCCAGAAAATTTTTTGAAAGTGCTGCGAAGCGGCACTTTCAAAAAATTTTCTGGATTACTCAAAGCCTCAACAGGTGGTATCCACAAGGAAATCTACATTTAAATTTTTTGTAAAAATGTTTCTTTAGACAAAACCCAGATCCCATGTGCAAGGATGGCGATGCCCCAAATAGCGGCTACCCAGACCGACCATATCCAAATCTCGTTAGTGATTGATTGTACAAACCATAGACAGGTATTCCAAGCTGAATACATAGCAAGGTGCAAATAAAAGTTAACTCTACGTTCAAGAGTTTGATATTCAGGATCGTTAGGATCGGGAGGTTTTGATAACTTAGGCATACAAAAGTAATAGTTGAGCTTTAACTAGGAACTTTAACTTTAGGACTTACGCAAAAACGCCTGAAAGCCTTAATTATTCGTAGGGGCAATTCATGAATTGCCCCTACATTTCGTAGCTGATGCGTAAGTCCTAAACTTAAAAACTTTAACTAAGTTTATGCTAACTCAAAACTTGAGTATCACTAAATTTCGCTCTGTAAGATGATGCTGAGTGAAAGATATCATGCTAACTTCCATTTAATACTTATAAGTCATAATCAGAATGGATACGTGGGAAAGCTTCCGCATGGCGGGCAAGACACTCGCCGCTAATCGTCTGCGTAGCACATTGACGATGCTAGGTATCATTATTGGTAATGCATCGGTAATTTTGATGGTCGGAGTCGGACAGGGTGCACAGAAATATGCATCGCAGCAGTTTCAGTCCCTAGGTACTGATGTGATTTTTGTGATCACAGGTACTGACAATGCACGGCGAAATGTGATCGCGCCGCCCAATCGATTGGTTCTTGCTGATGCAGAAGCGATCGCCACTCAAGTACCCACCGTTCGTAGTGTTGCACCGCAGATTAATGGCTCAGAACTAGCGATCGCTGGTAATAATACTAAACGCGCTACTCTAATCGGTACAACTGATAGTTATGCGATCGTCCGCAATGCAGAAGTTAGTTCTGGTAGATTTTTTAATGAAGAAGATATTAAGCGGAATGCGCGAGTTGTCACCATAGGCGCAGCGATCGCTAAGGAGTTATTTCCCCAAGGGTCATCAGTTGGACAAACAGTAAGAATTCGCGGCACCAGTTATGAAGTGATCGGCATCATGTCCGAAAAAGGCGCATTTCTGGGTACAAATCAAGATGACACCATCTTTTTGCCAATTACGACCATGACTAACCGACTGACTGGCAAAACTTCACCCTATGGCGTAGCGATTGCGGTAATTAATGTGTCAGCAACTAGCAATGACAATGTAGATGCTGCTCAATTCCAAATTTCTAACCTGTTGCGGTTGCGTCATCGCACTTCCGATATTAATGCCGATGATACATTTACAGTTCGTACTCAGCAGGATGCCCTCGAAATTGTCGGCAATATTACAGGTGCATTAACGATACTACTAGCCGCGATCGCGGGTATCTCGCTTTTTGTCGGTGGAATTGGCATTATGAATATCATGCTGGTATCAGTCACCGAGCGCACTCAAGAAATCGGACTCCGTAAGGCACTGGGAGCTTCACCGAGCGATATTCTTACCCAGTTCACGATTGAAGCCGTGATTTTGTCATTACTAGGGGGGGCGATTGGAACAGCGATCGGCATTAGCGGTATTTTATTGATTGCCGCAGTTTCGCCTTTACAAGCTGGTGTATCGATCGGGGCAATTTGTCTCTCGGT
>Ga0163144_10026912_pt1 | contig 11157 bp, 5 predicted proteins | sample OliLak19BULKMAT1_FD_123175 | JGI IMG/M metagenome (GOLD analysis project Ga0163144, IMG submission 123175) | Freshwater microbial mat bacterial communities from Lake Vanda, McMurdo Dry Valleys, Antarctica - Oligotrophic Lake LV.19.BULKMAT1 | ecosystem: Environmental > Aquatic > Freshwater > Lake... | reverse complement strand
GAAGGAGGGGGGGGGGGGGGGGGGGGGGGGGGGGGGGGGGGGGGGGGGGGGGGGGGGGGGGGGGGGGGGGGGGGGGCCGCGGCCTGGCTGGGGGCGTGGTACGCGATTGGTATGGCCGGAAAGGTGGCGATGGGGATGGTGCTGCTTGCCGTAGTGGTGATTCTGTGGTGCCTATGGCCGGTGCTAGTGGATGTCGTTCAGAAGCCGCCCGCGCCGCTGGCGAAAGTCACGGACAAAGAGGGGGTCAAAGCCGCGTTTGAAGACTATCTGGAACAGATCAGCGGTCGCTCCCTCTTTGTGACGCCCGCGCCGCCGGTAGCGCCAAAGCCGCCCGACCCCGATAAGGACAAGCCGGAGAAGCCCACGCTCCCCACGTCGTACGGCGGGCCTGCGATTATCGCGATGCTCAGCGACACGGTCTGGTTAGCCAATGGAAAGAAGTTGAAGGTGGGCGAGAGCGGCGATGATGTCGAGGTTGTCGCCCTGATGCCCCCTTGGGCCGGAAAACTCAAGTGGAAGGGCGTTGAGTTTGTTGTGACATTCTTTGACCGCGGCAAGGTCGGCAAAGGCGACGAGAAGAACACGGCCGAATCCGAGGTTGCCGACAAGAAGACGGCTGAGGACAAGAGCGACGCGGGCAAAGAAGTGGCCAAAGACGCGGCGGCAATGGGTGATAAGCCGGGTGATAAGCCGGGTGACAAGCCGGGTGATAAGCCGGGTGACAAGCCGGGTGACGGGCCGGGTGACCCCGCCTCAACGCCCGCGGCGGAGAAGCCGGCAGAAAAGCCCATTGAAAAGCCGCCGGAGAAGCCGCCGGGAAACCCAGGTACGTGAGCGCGGTTGTGAAGTTGAATGCGGATCGGTGGAAATCGGACGCGAAAACACCCCGGTGTTTCGCCCGGAGCGAACAGCAATGAAGCAGAATTTTGCAAAGACCATGAAACTTCTCCCCGCGTCGGCGTGGTTGCTGACGGTGTTGGCGGGAAGCGTTTGCGCGCTCCAACCTGCGCCGCAACCCGGTGACAAGCCCGTGGACAAGTCCGTGGAAAAGTCCGTGGACAAGCCCGTGGACAAGTCCGTGGACAAACCGGCTGAGAAGGCGACCGAACAACCCGCGCCGCCCGCGCCGCCCGAGCCAAAGCCCGATGCACCCAAGCCCGAAGCCCCGAAAGCTGATGCCCCGAAAGCCGACGCGACCAAAGACACCGCCAAGCCCGACGCCGCCAAGGCCGCCGATCCCCCGCTCGCCGCCGCCGCGTCGGTTGAACTGTTGCCCAACGGCCGCCGCAAGACCATCGGCGGCCCAACGGTTTTGGCCTTCAAGGAAATGCCGGTCGATCAGATCATCCCCTTCATCGTGGAATCCACCGGCAAGGTGGTGATGCCGATGAAGGATGTGATGACGCGCAAGATCACGGTGATCAACGACCAGCCCATCCCCCGCGATGAGGCCCTTGACCTTGTGTACATGGCCCTGCTGCAAAACAGTGTCGCCGTCGTCGAGACCGCCCGCACCATCACGCTGCGCGATACCGCCGACCTCACCAAGCAGGACCTGATGGTGATCGGGCCGCAGGAATCGGTGCTCGACCGCAAGGACCTGGGCTCGATCGCGGAAAAAGTCTTCGCGCTCCGCCACAACACCGCCAAGGCGCTGGGCGATGTGCTCAAGGACAAGGTCCCCGATTACGCCAAACTCTCGGTGGATGAGGAATCGAACCAGGTCGCGATGATCGGCAACATCGCCTTCCTCCAGCGCATGGAGCGGTTGATTAGTTCCCTGGACCGACCCGCCGCGGGCGCTGTGCAGACCGAAACCTTTCGCCTCCGCTACGCCGATGCCGAGCAGATCAAGGCGAACATCGAGGAACTCTTCGGCGAAGGCACGGGTTCATCGGCCGCGGCCCGCAACCGCAACACCAACCGCAATAACAATCAGAATCAGTTTCGCTTCCCCGGCCAAGGCGGGCAGGAGGCTGCCACCGCGACCTCCGGCGAACTGCGCGTCAGCGCCAACACGCAGCAGAACTCGGTCACTATCGTCGCCGATGGCGCGGTGCTTGCCCAGATCAAGGCCCAGTTAGAGGAATTCTGGGACAAGCCCCTTCCCAAGGACACCGTTGTCCCGAAGATTTACGACCTCAAGCACAGCGATCCCGTCAAAGTCGCGGCGTTGCTTGAAGGCCTTTTCGGCCGCCCTGCGGCGACGCGAACCGGCGGCGGTGGTGGCGGCGGTGGGGGGCAAGGCGGTCAGGGCAACCAAGGCGCGGGCGCTCAGACTTCGGGCACATCCCAGGGTGTGGGGCGATTGGCCGGCCAGTTTTCATTCCAGGCCGTGCCCGATGCGGGCAGGCTCGTTGTCGTCGCCAAAAGCCCGGACAACATCTCGGCCATTGATGACATCATCGAGCAACTTGATCGCCCGCAAACCGTGGGGCTGCCCGCTGTCGTCGAGTTGAAGCACGCCAACGCCGAGGACTTGGCCGAGCAGTTAAACGCCTTGCTCGCGGCGGATGGCACGCTCGCCCAGGTGCGCCGCGCCGAGACCGGCCTGTCCAGTTCACAGGCCGCGGCCAGCCCCTTCGCCAGCACCGCGACCACAACCGACGCGACAGGGCAGGATGCAACCGTCGCCCGCGACACGCTGGCGTTCTGGTGGTCGAGATCGCGCACAACAACCGACAAGCGTCCCGCCTCCAACCTCCTGGGTCAGATCCGAATCGTGCCCGTCTGGCGCCAGAATGCGCTGCTGGTGATCGCGCCCGCGGAGTACCGCCAATCCATCGTCGATATGGTCGATCAACTCGATCGCCCCGGTCGCCAGGTGCTTATTTCCGCGATTCTCGCCGCGGTTTCGCTCGAAGATGCAACGGCCCTGGGCCTCCGCTGGTCCAACCAGACGATCACACCCACCAACCAGGACAACACCTTCGGCCTCAACAGCGCGTTCCAAGGGAGCAGAACCGACTTTGCCAGTTCGCTCTTCAACACTTCTGTGCTGCAAAGCAACGTGAACCTCAACCTGCTGCTCCAGGCTCTCGCCGAAAAGACCGCCGTCAGTGTCTTGAGCGAACCAAAAATCTTTACCAGCGACAATCAGGAAGCAACCTTCTTCGACGGGCAGGACATCCCTTTCATCAGCGATTCGCAGACGGGAACCGTGGGCAATCAGATCCAATCATTCGAGTACAAGGCGGTTGGGATCAATCTCCGCGCCAGGCCCAGGATCACGGTCAACGGGGATGTTGACCTGCGCGTCAACGTCGAACTGTCTTCGATCGTGCCGGGCCAGATTCTCTTCGGCGGCGCCATCATCAATCGCCGCGAGACTACAACGCAGTTGATCATCAAGGACCGTCAAACCGTGGTGATCTCCGGGATCATGCGTCAGGAAGACAACGACATTGTCCGCAAAGTGCCCTTCCTGGGAGACATCCCGCTCCTGGGCCTGCTCTTTAAGAGCAAGGAACGCACCAAGACCAACAGCGAACTGCTGGTCTTTATCACTCCAATCGTCGTGAACAACACCGGCGAGAACGACGGCCTGAACACGCCGTACCGCGAACGCCTCGGCAAACTCAAGGATCAACTTGGGATCAAGGCGGGCGATGGCACGATCAGCGCCGAGGAACTTGCCAAAACCGTTCCTCACAACACGCCCGCGGGCCGAACCCCCGCACAGCCCACGCCCGGCGAGCCTGTGCCACCGCCCTCGGATGCCCCTCCTCCCATCAACGAGAACCCCAAGTAATGCGACTGCATAACCCATGCCGAGGAGTACTCGCGGTGGCCGCCGCGGCGCTGTTGGCTTGCGCGTGGAGCATCGGCGGCGGCTGCGTCACCGAGCGGTCGCAATCCAACTTGCCCGGGATTCCGGTGAAGCCGGCGGGCAAGGGCGCGAGAGCAGACTCGACCGCCGCGGCAAATGCAAGGTCGGCAAACGGCAAGGGCGCAGCCAAGGCCCAGTTGCCCACCGGCCCCGTTGCCACTCCCGCGGCGGGAAGAACAACCGCGACCGATGTCCAGGTCGAGGTTCAACCCCTTGGAAAAGTGCAGTACGATGGGCAAGGACTGCCATTGCCAAGCCCGGATGGAAACATGCTTGCCGTGCAGGAGGGCGAACCCCCAACGTGGCCGACGATCCTCGCCGAAGCCGAAGCGCAGCCCCCAACCCGCACACGTTTGGTTGTCTATGACATCTCGAAACCCCCAATGAAGCGGGTTGACTTTGTCGAGCCGCTGCCGATGGGCCTCATGCTCGGTCGAGCCTCGGATGATGAGGGATTCCTGATCGAAGCCCCGCGCGCGGGCGGCGCCCGCTGGATCGGCAAAGTTTCGTGGGCAACCGGCGCGATCAAATGGCTGGTGCAAGGCTCCGATGTCAACGCCTACGCAACACTCACACCGAAGGGCGAACTGATTTATTCGCGCAGGCGCGTCGCTTCCGCTGCCGCGGATTTGATCCTGCGCACCCGCCGCGGCGAAGAGTCGATCAAGGAATCAATGAGCGGCCTTTACAGTTACCCGTGCGGCGGCGCGGCGGAAGAAGTTATCTATACGTTTCGCGTCTCCCGCGCGGGGACGGATGTTGAAGTGATCCGAATCGACCGGACCAACCCCGATGCGCCGCGCCTGGCCGATACGCGCCAAAGTTGGCGCATCGTCAACTCGCCGGACCTGATGGTGGCTCAGCAGATGGCTTCCACGGCCTCGTCGCCCGCGGTGGGCGCTGTGCTTTCGGGAAGCGTGGGGGGAAGCGGTGAGTCCGATACGCTGGCCTTCTTCGATCCCCGCCGCAGCCGCATGACGCGATTCAACTCCGTCACCGGCGGGCTTGAGGGGCTTGTCCCCAAGTCCATCTGCGCCGCTCCGTCGGTGGGCGAGGGAATGACGCCCGGCTACTTCTGCACCTCTTCGCTGGGGCTGGTTTTCGTGCCCAGGCCGCCCGATGGCTGGGCGGCGTCGATCCCCGATGATGACCAGCCCGCAAAGGTGCTGGCGACTTCCTATGTCGCCCGCGCGGTGCGCCCCGCATTGATGGCCGCGACCGGCGCGGACAAAAAAGCCGCCACGAAGGATGAGAAAAAGATTGAAGTGCCGCTCTACATCCTCTTCGGCCCGGTGAAGGGGCACGATGACCAGTTGGAGATCGTGAAGATGGCGGTGGTGGTGGGGGGCTTAGGAGATCAGGCGAAGTGACCCGAATCCGGGTGGTTCGGGTGGCGTGCTTCGGGCTTTGACGAGGCATGAGTTACATGCAACAACTCGCCCATCGACCCGCATCATTGCAAGTCCCGATCAGCCTGGGTTACTTGTCCCAAAGAGGCGATCCAGTTGCGCGATTTCATCCTCGATCTCACCGGGATCGTGGTTGAAAGGAACCTTCCGTTCCGCGAGCCAATGCTCGGTTTCCCAGCCGTCCGCGTGCCCGAGGATCTGCCGAACTTCAGACGCCGGCAGTTTCTGTGATTTGTATCCATCCATGACCAGCATTCGATCACCGCGCGATCGAGATCCGCACCCCACGCCTGCTTGATAAGTTCCTCTGTGTTTGTCGGTACGTGAACTGACAGCGTTCCCATTGGACAAGCCTCCTGTTTCACGGTTATTCTGTGACAAGAGCGCCCGATCAGGTTTTTGGTGACAATACCCCTACGATTTCTCACCCCGTGTCCGACCTCCATCCCGACATCACCCGCCGCATCGACGGCTGTTTTCCCGCCGATAGACGCCGTCTCTTTTCGCGCTTTCACGCCGTGCATCGGCCCCCGCCGGGCAAGCCCGTCAATCCCGAAGAGGCCGCCCGCGTCATCGAAGAAATCGTGCGCGCTGAGCAGCGCGTCGCCCAGCGCAAGGCGCGCATCCCGCGCCCCACGTACCCGCCCGACCTGCCCATCAGCCAGAAACGCGAAGAGATCGCCAAGGCCATCCGCGATAACCAGGTCGTCGTCATTTGCGGCGAGACCGGATCGGGCAAGACGACGCAGTTGCCCAAGATTTGCCTTGAACTCGGCCGCGGTGTGATGGGCTTGATTGGCCACACCCAGCCCCGCCGCATCGCGGCCCGCAGTGTCGCTCAGCGCATCGCCGACGAGATGAACACGCGGCTGGGCGATCTCGTGGGATACAAAGTGCGCTTCGGCGACAAGACCAGCGCCAACACCGTCGTGAAACTGATGACCGATGGCATCCTGCTGGCGGAAACCCAGGGCGACCGGGCACTCTCGCAGTACGACACCATCATCATCGATGAGGCCCACGAGCGCAGCCTCAACATCGACTTCCTGCTGGGATACCTCAAAACCCTCCTCCCCCGCCGCAAGGACCTCAAGGTGATCGTCACCTCGGCGACAATCGACCCCGACCGCTTCAGCCGCCACTTCGATGGCGCTCCCGTCATCAGCGTCTCAGGCCGCACCTATCCGGTCGAAGTCCTCTATCGCGCCCCGATGGGGACCGATGAGGATGAGCGCGATGATGACCTTGATCGCGCCCTGCTGCACGCCGTCGATGAGGCCGCGAGTTACGGCGTGGGCGACATCCTCATCTTCTTCAGCGGCGAGCGCGAAATCCGCGAAGCCGCCGAGACGCTCCACAAGCACAAGGTCCACGGCACGCACAAAACCGTCGTGCTGCCCCTCTTCGCCAAACTCAGCGCGGAGGACCAGCAGCGGGTCTTTGAACTGCACGATCCGCACGAAACCCGCCGGATCGTGCTCGCGACCAACGTGGCCGAGACGTCGCTCACCGTGCCGGGCATTCGCTTTGTCATTGATACGGGCCTTGCAAGAATCAGCCACTATTCGCCGCGGACCAAGGTGCAGCGGCTTGAAATCGAGGCGATTTCGCGGGCATCGGCGGACCAGCGCAAGGGCCGCTGCGGGCGCGTCGGCGCGGGCGTGTGCATCCGGCTTTATTCAGAGGAAGACTTCAAGAACCGCAACCAGTACACCGACCCCGAGATCGTCCGCACCAACCTCGCGAGCGTCATTCTCCAGATGGCCTCGCTCAAACTCGGCAAGGTCGAGGATTTTCCGTTTCTTGAGCCGCCCGATTCGCGCCTTATCAAAGATGGTTATGACACGCTTGTTGAACTGGGCGCGGTGACCGAGGCGGGTGAACTCACCGACCTTGGCAAGAACCTCGCCAAACTGCCCATTGATCCGCGCATCGGCCGCATGATCCTCGCCGCGGATAGTGAAAAGTGCCTCAACGAAGTCCTCATCATCGCATCCGCGCTTTCGATCCAGGACCCCAAAGAGCGGCCCATGCTCAAGCAGGACGCCGCGGATGAGGCCCACGCCCCTTTCCGCGATGAGCGCTCGGATTTCCTTTCGTGGATCGTCCTCTGGACCGCCCACCGCAACCAGAAGCGCCACCTCTCGGGGAGCAAACTGCGACGGTGGTGCAAGGAAAACTTTCTCTCCTTCGTGCGGATGCGCGAATGGGAGGAGATGCACCACCAACTCACCGAACTTATCACCTCGTTTGGTTTTCACCTCAACTCGGCCCCCGCAAAATCGGACGCGATTCATCGCGCACTCCTCGCCGGCCTCCTCAGCAGCATCGGCACCAAAAGCGAAATCCCCGGCGAATACCTCGGCGCCCGCGCCAACCGTTTCAACATCTTCCCCGGCTCGGTGCTGCACAAAGTCCGCCCGACCTGGGTCATGGCCTCTGAACTTGTGCGTACGACCAAACTCTACGCCCGCACGGTTTCGCCGATTTCGCCCGAAGTGATCGAGCGCGTCGGCGAGCATCTGGTGAAGCGCACGCAGTATGACCCGCACTGGGACCGCCAGGCGGGCCGCGTCATGTGCCTTGAGCGCGTTAGCCTCTTCGGGATCGAACTCGCCAACAAACGGCGCACCCATTACGGCCCCATCGACCCTGTTGCCTCGCGCAAACTCTTCATCCACCACGCGCTGGTCGAAGGCGACATGAACAATGATGCTCCCTTCCTCGCCAGCAACAACGCACTGATGGCCTCGCTGCGAGAACTGGAGGCGCGGGCGCGGCGGCACGATATCGTGAGCGACAACGCCGCGCGGTTTGCGTATTTCGATTCTCGCGTGCCCCCCGATGTCTTCACCGTCGGCGCGTTCGAGAAGTGGCGGCGGATCGCCTGCCGCGGCGATGCGAAGTTCCTCTTTATGACCGTCGCCGACCTGACCGCGCAGGGTGTGCATATCCCCACGCGCCAGGAGTTCCCCGATGAAATCAAAATCGGCGACCTCCTGGTTCCGCTCGAGTACGTTCACAAAGTCGGGCACGAAACCGATGGTGTCACCATGCGGCTGCCGGTCGAGGCTCTGGGCCAGTTGGATGTGAAGCGCATGGATTGGCTTATCCCCGGCCACGTCAAGGAAAAAATCGAAACCCTCATCCGCGGCCTGCCAAAGGAGTACCGCCGCCTGCTGCCCGGCGCGGGGGCGCTCGCCGAGAAGTTCCTGGGCATTGTCCCCTTTGGCGATGGCGATCTGTACGAGCAACTCGTCGTCGTGATCCGCCGCGCTGCGAATGTCGATGTTCCCGCCGAGGTCATCCGGGCCGTTATCCTCCCCGACAATCTTCGCCTGCGTATCGAAGTCCTTGATCGCAAGGGAGAGATCGTGTACGCCGGGCGCGATGTCGCGGCGCTGCGGGCGAAACTCACGCCGCAACTCCGCCAGACCGCCATGCACTCGGCGGACAATCGCTACAAGCGCGATGGCATCAAAGTCTGGGACATCGGCGACCTTCCCGAAAAGGTCGAGATCGAGCGGCTGGGTGTGAACGTCTCGGGCTACCCCGGTCTGGTTGACAACAAAACCAGCGTGGCCCTCCGCCTCTTTGAGTCCCTCAGCGCTGCCGAACTCTCCACCCGCGCGGGTGTGCGCCGGCTCTACATCATGGACTGCGCTGAGGATCTGCGCCGCTACAGCACGCACGTCCCCGGCCTCGACAAAATGTCCGCTTACTTTGCCCCGATGGGCAACGCCCAGACCCTTCGCAGCGCCCTGCAGGAACTCGTCGCAGATCGCGCCTTTATCGCCAATATGCCGCTCGTCCGCACGCAACGGGACTATTTCGCCCGCCGCGGCAAAGGGCTTGATCGGCTCGGTCAGGCCGTGCGAGAATCCTGCGAACTTGCGGGACAGATTCTTGCCTCCTACCACGCCGTGCAGTTGCAACTCAGCGGCAAACTCCCCACCGGCTGGGAGGCGGCCGTCACCGACATTCGCGAGCAGTTGACACACCTCTTTCCCCCGTCGTTCCTCGTTGTCACACCCTTCGAGGCGCTCAAGCATTATCCGCGATACCTGGCGGCGATTCAAACCCGCCTGCGCAAACTGCCCGGCGAAGGGCTGCTGCGGGATCGAAAGCACGCCGCGGAACTGGCCCCCATGTGGCGCGGCGCGCTCGAACTTTTCAAGCGCATGGATGAACTGGGCCTTGATCCCAGGAAGGTCGCTGAATACCGCTGGATGTGCGAAGAGTTCCGCGTCTCCCTCTTCGCCCAGGAACTTCGCACCGCGACCCCCGTCTCCATCAAGCGCCTCCAGGACCTTTGGGTCACCATCGTCCGCTAAAGGATCGCAAGGAGTTAGCCCACACCCCCATTCGTCTTCTCGTCTCCTCTTTTCTGAACTCTGACCTCTGAAATTTCACACGTGAAATTTCTTCTCCTTTCTCTTCCTCTCCCCCTTCCTTCCGTCTCTCCGCCGTTTGTGCGTTCACTCCCCCCACTTGGTCGCGACTACGCGGCACGAGGCGCAATCCCAATCCACACCAAATTTAATCCGTACCCCTATTGACGCGCTCCGTTAGGGTATTGCTACCATTATCTCCATGCAGACGCTCATTTCACCCTCATCAACGCCCTTCGCTCGTGCCGCGCGCGTGGCCATTGCCAGTCCCGCCCTCTCCACACCTGCCCCAACCCAGATGTCGTTTTCTCATCCGTTGTGTTTTTGTCCACCCTTCACCACTTTCGCGGCGGGTCTCCCATCACGTAGCGTCTCCTACCCAAGCCCGCCAAATCGTGCGCACGCTTGGCGGCGATTCGATTTCCCGCCGCTCCCGCTCTCTGTTGCTTTCCCCGGCTTCCGCGCGCATCGCAACGACAATTCACGCAAAACGATCGCGAGCATTCTAAAATCACGCATCATTGGCGGCTGTAGTCCAATAATAAAGGTATTTCAACGTAATGCGGGATAGAAGCGCAAATCAAAGGCGCGCACGTGCGCGTCTGTATCCCCCGACAACGGTCGAGCCGGGCGACGCTCCCCGGCGTCAGGATTGTCCCGCACTTCGCCAAGGAACGCGCAATGTCACGCTCTCTTCTACTCCCGCTTGCTTTCCGCCCCCAACTCCCCTTTACTTACCCCCCACTGACCGCCTTGGACCCGCTGAGGATCCGGGGAGGGGTGTATCCGTCTCTTCCCATTCCGCGGCACACCGCTCAACGTGTTCGCCGTTCAATCGTTCGTCTTTTTCACGTTGAGTCTTCCACAGGGAACCGAGGTTTACATGTCGATCCGAGTCAAGTCACGCAGCGGCGAATCAGTCGAAGGTCTCATGCGCCGCTTCAAGAAGCTGTGCGAAAAAGAAGGCCTGACCAAGGACATCAAGCGCAAGGAGTTCTATGAGAAGCCCTCGGAGCGCCGCCGCCGCGATGCACGTCGAAGCCAGGTTCGCCGCTCGGGTGAACTCTTCATCGGCGGCCCTGATCGTGAACGCAAGGGTGGTCCCGGTGGCAGCAGCGGTGGCCCCGGCGGCTCTTCGCGCAACAGCGACTGATCGGTCCCGCGACGTTTCCCCGGCGCGTTGGGCGGATGCTGCAACTAGCGCCGCATCGCTCCGGGCTTCGCGAGTTTTCGATTTTCTGAAACCGTTTCATCGGCCTTCGCCGGTCAACTACACTTGGCGCCTCATTCCCCGCTTCCTTCCTCGCCCGCCGCTTTCTCGTGGAATTGGCGAGTGAGTTTTATCCAGACAACGCTCGGGCAAACTCTTTGCCGTCAACCCCTAACTTATCGGAGGTCCCGCTTGTTGATGACGCTGCTGCATCAAGCTACATCCACCGCCAGCCGCTTCACCATTGCTGCGGCGATGTTCGCGCTGGTCGCCCTCTTCTCGCCGGCCCATTCGCTCGCCCAGACCGGCGCGGCCGCG
>Ga0163144_10026911_pt1 | contig 11157 bp, 7 predicted proteins | sample OliLak19BULKMAT1_FD_123175 | JGI IMG/M metagenome (GOLD analysis project Ga0163144, IMG submission 123175) | Freshwater microbial mat bacterial communities from Lake Vanda, McMurdo Dry Valleys, Antarctica - Oligotrophic Lake LV.19.BULKMAT1 | ecosystem: Environmental > Aquatic > Freshwater > Lake... | reverse complement strand
TCCGCCAGGATCCGGGGATCAAGCGGCACTCCGGTCCCGGCGATCATGAGGGCGAGGAGAAAGGCTACCGGGCGACGGAGAGCGGAGAGCGGAGAGCGGAGAGCGGAGAGCGGAGAGCGGAGAGCGGAGAGCGGAGAGCGTTGATCTGGAAAAGATGGCGGGGCGCTTTCATCACTGACGATGAGAAGCGATTTTTCACGATGACTTCAAGACAATTTTACGAAAATTTTCAGCAGGCTTCTGCATAACTTGATCTTCGCGGTCATTCGAAGCTCTCGGAACGAGCTCGGAGCCTGTCGGACCTAGCCTGCCCGGCTGCGAAACCAGGGATTTCGGCCCGAATCCCCCCTTATTTTCGTCATTTGTGTTCACACAAACTCCTCAAACCCGTGAAACTTCTGACTCGAACCCCTCGCTTCTCGCTCAAACGTGCAAAGTCCGACAGGCTCCTAGGTGCCCTGCTTTGTGAGAAGAATCCACGGGGACGAATCCAAATCAACTGAGCAGGCATCCAATCAATGCCGCTTGTCAGACTGTTTAGCCACCCGCCCTACCACCACAAAATCGCGCATCCGGCGATGGCCACGCCATAGACAAGTCCCGCGATCGCTCCGATCCGATACCGGTAGGATTCGGCCAGCACCCATTTGATCTGGTCGCGCAGCAGGTAGGGCATGCCCACCCAGAACATGCCCTTGAGTGCAATGACGTAGGCGAAAAGAACCAGCAGCAATCGCGAGGTCGGGTCTTTGAGGAAGGCCGCCTCCAGGATCGGCGCGGCGGCAAGGATCATGAGGAAGCCGAGCGCCCGGACGGCGAGAAATTCCTTCACATAGACGATCACCCCGATGCAACCGGCCACCAGGAGCAACTGCACGATGCGCTCCGCTTTGAAGAACTCGCCCAAGTCCATGTTGGTCCAGACAAACAAGGTCCAGACGAAGCCTATCACCACCAAGGCGATTCCGAGTTTTTCATTGCGCGGAAACTTCACCAACCACGGTTGCACGGCACCAGGACGGATCAGGGCGAAAAGATGGGAGGCGATCAACGCCAGACCGACCACGATGCCGACGAGCTTGAGGGGAAGTCCGTCCTCGTAGAGGGTTTGATAGAGGGAATCCATGGGTGAAAGGGGCGACAGATTCCCGCCTATTCGGCATATTGCAAGACCGGATGCAGGACGGGGTCGCCGTAGAGGGTGTGACCGGTGCAGGCGTCGATCCTGACGTCAAACAGCCGTCCCGCCATCCGCTGGGGATCGCCGTCGAAGATGACGATGCGGTTCGTGCGGGTCCGACCGGTGAGCCGCTCGCTGTTGTAGCGGCTCGGACCTTCGCAGAGGACTTCCTGGACGGAGCCGACGAGGGCGTGGTTTTTCCGCTCGATGATGCCGTTGACGAGGGCGAGCAGATCCTGGTTGCGCTCTTCTTTGACCGACTCAGGGAGTTGGCCATCCATCTCGGCGGCGGGGGTGTCCTTGCGGGGCGAATAGCGGAAAATGAAAGCCTGATCGAACTGGACGTGCTCGACGGCCTTTTTCGATTCGAGATAGTCCTCTTCCGTTTCGCCGGGGAATCCCACGATAATGTCCGTCGATATCGCGATGCCGGGCCGGGCCGCTTTCATCTGGTCGCAGATTTCCAGAAAACGCGCCGCCTTGTAGGGACGGTGCATCGCTTTGAGGATGCGGTCCGAACCCGATTGCATGGGGAAATGGACGTGATCGACCAGTTTCGGAAGGTAGGTGAAGGCCTCGATGACGTCCTCTTTGTAGCCGATCGGATGCGGCGAGGTGAAGCGGATCCGCTCCATTCCATCGATTTCATGGACGGCTTCGAGCAACTGCACGAACGGGCTTTTGCCGTCCAGTTTCGGGAACTCGTGTCGGCCATAGAGATTGACGATCTGACCGAGCAGCGTCACTTCGCGCACGCCCTGATCGACAAGCTGGCGGCATTCCTCAACAATCTCCGCGATCGGTCTGGCACGCTCCGGTCCGCGGGTGTAGGGCACGATGCAGAAGGTGCATTTCATGTTGCAGCCCTGCATGATGCTGACAAACTCGCTGACTTTGTAATCTTTGGCGAGGTGATCACGGATCGTATTCTGTGAAGCTTCCTCAGGGTCGATGTCGATGATGGGAAGCCGCAGGTCGTCCATCTCGGCTTCTCCCTTGCGCCGCATCAACTCAACGACGTGATCGACGACGTGATGATATTTCTGCGTGCCGACGACGAGGTCAAGGTGCTTCACTTCCTGCAAAAGCTGCTCGCCGCGGCTTTGCGCCATGCAGCCCATCATGCCAAAGACGATGTTCGGGCGTTGTTGGCGGTGTTTGCCGAGATGGCGCATATTCCCAAGGGCCTTTTGCTCGGCTTGATCACGCACCGAGCAGGTGTTCATGAGCACGACGTCGGCATCCTCGGCGGTCGGGGTCATGGTAAAGCCACGCTCGACGAACATCTGGGCGACTTGCTCGGAGTCGCGTTCGTTCATCTGGCACCCGTAGGTTCTGAGGAAGACTTTCGGCATGGGAAATGGGAAATGGGGAAAAGGGCGAGGCTCGGTATCGCCGGGCGCCCAAGCTAGCCCGTTTCCCGCCGGAAACAAGCCTTTGGCGGACTTTGGCTAGCCTACTTTGGGGAAGTTGATCCCGAGGTGTATCTGGAAATAGGTTTCCAAAGCCTCAGCAAAGGCTTCCGCGAATCGTCGTCGATTTTCCTCAGTATCCCGGATCCCGACCAGCGGTGTCTCCATTTGCAATGCGGCCACCAGATCATCGGGACTGCGTGATCGGTATCGATCCACGGTGAATCCTCCCTGGAAATACGGCGATTCACCTGGGGCGTGAATCTTTGGACTTGGGATCGAGGGATATCCCCGAGCCTCAAGGAGCCCTCCCAGGCTCGATGGTCCGCGCAAGCGTTCCAAAAAATCACCCGTTCCTCCGCTAGCGAGCGCCGAGATGCTGCTGTCACTCTCACGTGCGGCGAGGGACTCCGCACTCTCGCCAAGTTGGGCACCGCTCAGGCGATAACCGAATTCCACCCGACGCTCCGGATGCCCGTGTCCATGCAGATCGATCAGCAGTCCTCGATCCAAGGTTCGCCTCGCCTGATCGATCAAATCATGATAGGCCTGCCACACGGCCATCGCCGCAGCATGCCCTTCCGTTCCGGTGAGCGCATCGCGATTGCAATCGACCTTGCTCCGCTTGAGGTGACAAATCACGAGATGCGGACTCGCGCCGGTGCGCCGCTGGAGCGCGGCCACGATCTCCAGGGCGAGCAGGTCACTGGAAACATCGGCTCCTTTGACACCTCCACGGCGATCAGGGATCGTCTCCGGGCCGAGTCTCCCGCCATGGGGGGCGGAAATGATCAAGGGAAGGGTGCCGGGGAGGTATTCCACCAAACCTCCGACAATCAGCTCCGGCTTTGCGGAGTCGGACTTTATGGAGACAGACTCTTCGGCCACTGCGCCGATCACGGCGAGGACACCGAACGAAACTCCGAGGACAATCTCAATTCGTCGCCGTGAGTTCGGCAATCTTCGCAGCGAGGTTTTTAAAGGCATATCGGTCCGAGTTACTTTTGCCCACATAACGGAAAACTTCTTTCCCCGTAGGATCGAGCAAAATCAGAGCGGGATAGTGAACGGTTTGTCCGTGGAAAGCATAACCATCCGGGACGGCATATTCTTCGGCCAGTTTGTCATCGCGGTCACGGTAAATCGGAGTCGCTTTGACCAGATCTTCGGGAAGTTTGCCGTCCCATGCTTCGATCTCCGCGTCGGAGTCTGGCTTGAGGAAAACCTGAACGAAATTCGGCAAGGTGGATGCTTTGCTGAGATGGTCGTTGGTGTGGCGGAGATAGAGCGGACACTCGGTTTTGGGAAGGAAGTGCAGGGCCACATATTTGCTTTTGGCATCGGCGAGGGAGAACGAACCGCTGCCAGTCGCCGAGCGAACGGTGCATTCGGTGGGATTCTCTGCCTTGGTCGAAGCCAGGGGCACAGTAAGGGCGGCAAGAAGAAGAAGGGCGAGGGTGCGGGTTTTCATGACTGGTCTGGACGAAGGGACGGCGGGAAAACTTACGAGTTCTGGAGTCCGCCCTCGATCAGCGAGATGCTCTCGACCGCCATTGTGCCGACGGGCTCCAAAAGGCACGGCATGTTAAGCGCCCTTCGGCGAGGGTGGAGTATTGTAACCAATATCTGGCCGCCCGTTCGACTCCATTCGTGCTAATCCCCCGAAGTGCGCCCCACAAAAATGGGGCAAAAAGTGAGCCACATAGAACGGATGCCTTTGCTTTGCGACGTTTCGTTCTTTACAGGAACGCATGGATACGCCTCTACTAGTGAAAATGAATTCTCCCTCCTGCTGCCGCCCCGCCTTGCTCTTGAGCGTCATGATGTTCCTCCAGTTCTTCACCTGGGGAGCCTGGTTCGCGACGCTGGCCCAAGCGCTGGGATCGAATGAGCTCGGAGGGGTGATCGGCGCGGCGTATTCTTCGGCACCGTGGGGGGCGATCATTGCGCCGCTTTTTCTGGGAGTTGTGGCGGACCGGTTTTTTCCCTCACAACGGGTTTTCGGGGTGCTGTTCCTGCTCGGGAGCGTCTTTCTCTTCCTCGCCGCGCGAGCCGGAGCGGCGGGCGACGGACCGGCTCTGGTGCGCTGGTGCGTGGCTCACATGCTCTGCTACATGCCGACGCTGGGACTGGGTAACACGATCGTCTTCGCCCATCTCGAGCGACTCCAGTTTCCGAAGGTCCGGGTTTGGGGAACGATCGGCTGGATCGTGGCCGGCCTCGTAGTGGGAATGTTAGGATGGACCTCGCGTTTGGAGATTTTCACCCTCGCCGCGGTGAGTTCGCTACTTCTCGGAGTGTTCGCCTTTTTCCTGCCGAATACTCCTCCACCGGCGAAAGGCGAGCCGATCAATCTCCGGGCTTTGCTCATGATGGACGCCTGGAAGCTTCTCGCCAAGCCGTCCTTCCTCGTTTTCATCGTGTGTTCCGGCTTGATCTGTATCCCCCTGGCCTATTACTTCGCCTACACATCGACCTTCCTCGCGACCACGGGATTCACGGAGGCGGCCTCCACCATGACCATCGGACAGATGTCGGAGATCGTGTTCATGCTCTTGATCCCGTTTTTCTTCAGGCGACTCGGGGTCAAATGGATGATCCTCGTCGGGATGCTCGCCTGGGTGGGGCGTTACCTTCTCTTCGCCTTCGGAGCACCGGACCAAGTGGCGTGGATGATTTTCCTGGGCATCGCCCTGCACGGGATCTGTTATGATTTCTTTTTTGTGACCGGATTCATCTACACGGACAAAACCGCGCCGGCGTCGATCCGGGGACAAGCGCAGAGTCTTTTGGTTTTCGTGACGCAGGGCCTCGGGATGTATTTCGGGTATCTGATCGCCGGGAAAAAGTTTGCTGAAGTTGAGTCCTATTCGGCACTGAACGACGCCATCACCGCCGCACGGCCTGCTTCGGATTTGTCCTTCGTCGAAAAGCTTGGCAAGCTCTTCTCGGTCGCCATGCCCGAAGGGATCGACGCTGGATTGCTCAGCACCACGATGGCGCAATGGAAGGAATTTTGGATCTTCCCGGCGATTCTCGCGGGCATCATCGCCGTTGTCTTTTTCGCGGCCTTTTGGGATAAGGTCTCGGTGACCGATGATGATGTTTGATAGGGTTCGATGACCGACCGAATAGGGTTAGGTCATCGACCGAACAGGGTATGGTCCGCCGCAGTGAACTACTGCGCCACCAGATCATACCCCCGCCACTCCGCGACGGTGACTTCGGCGAATTGACCGACCGGAAGCTCGGCTGGCACATAGACGGTGCCGTCCACTTCAGGGGCGTCCATTTCGGCACGGGCCTGACCGGGGGCATCTACGAGGACGCGCATACGACGCCCGAGTTGGCGCTGATTGCGCGCTTCGGCGAGGGTCTCAAGGCGGCTCATCGCGGTATTCCAACGGCGTTTGCGGGTCATGTGATGGATGTGCCCTTCCATTTTGGCGGCACGCGTGCCTTCCTCGCGTGAGTAATTGAAGACACTGGCCCGCTCGAACTGGGCTTCGTCAAGGAACGCGAGCAGCTCTTCGAAGTCCTCTTCGGTCTCACCGGGGAAACCGACAATGAACGTGGTCCGCAGAGCAAGATCAGGGATGCCGGCTCTCATGCGCCGCACCAGATCGCGGATATAGGCTCCGTCTGTTTCGCGCTTCATTTTCCCCAACATGCGATCCGAAATGTGTTGCAGCGGCATATCGACGTAACGAGCCACTTTGGGGCATTCGGCGATGGTTTCGATCAACTCGTCGCTCCAGTGGGCCGGATGGGTGTAAAGCAGGCGAATCCAAAAATCGCCCTCGATGGCATTCAGCGCCCGCAAAAGCGTGGCGAGGGAATCCCCTTTGCTTGAGTCAACGGGACTGCGGGGATTGGGCCGGGCTTCTTCCCACTGATCCATACCGAAATAGGTGGTGTCCTGGGAGATGAGATTGAGTTCCTTGACCCCGCTCTTGATGAGCTGCTCGGCTTCTTTGACGACCGACTCGACCGTGCGCGAGCGATGGCGTCCGCGGATTTTCGGAATGATGCAGAAAGAGCAGGGGTGGTTGCACCCTTCGGCGATTTTGATGTAAGCGGAGTGAGCTGGCGTGAGGCGGAAGCGAGGCGTGTCGAAATCAGGGATGTAGTTCGGCTTCTCCGTCACGAGGTTCTCGGATTCGGCGGGAAGATCCTGGGCCATGAGGCGCTGGATCACCGGAGCGACCGAGGTGATCTGGTCGAGTCCGATGAAGGCATCGACCTCGGGCATGAGATTCGGCAGTTCGGTGGAAAAGCGCTGCGAGAGGCAACCGGCCACGATGATCTTCTGGCGGGGGCGGTCCTGCTCCCGCTCATCGACTGCGCCGAGGATGGCATCGACGCTTTCCTTTTTCGCCTGATCGATGAAGGAGCAGGTATTGATGATCACTACATCGGCGAGCTCGGGGTTCGGCGTCATCATCATCCCGGCCTGCTGGAGGTGACCGATCATGATCTCGGAATCAATCAAATTTTTGGCGCAGCCCAAAGAGATGAGTCCGACTGTGGTTTTTCCGTCAACAGGCATGGGGAGGGGGAATGAAAGGAACGCGGCGCGAATCGCCGCAAGCCGACAAGATGCCCCCAAGAGACCCCGCCCGCAAGTGCCGGTATGCCCGTGTAGGGCAAGCCTCGACCGGTCCGATCCGATACAGAATCCTCCGGACCCTACGCGACTACGGGCGTGCCAGAACGATGGAGCTCAGATACGCTCCCCGTCATGAAATCCCCGTTTCGACTGCTCCTCCTTTTTTTGCTGACCCTCCCGCTTCGCGCCGAGGACGGATTCGTCTCGTTGTTCAATGGCAAAGATCTGGAGGGCTGGGACGGCAACCCCGCGCTGTGGTCGGTCGAGGACGGTGCCATCACCGGGAAGACCGCCGGTCCTGAAACCCTCGCTTACAATCAGTTCCTGATCTGGCGGGGCGGCACTCTCAAGAACTTCGAGCTCCACGTCCGCATCAAGCAAAGCGGCAATAATACCGGCATCCAATACCGAAGCGAAGAGCTTCCCGAGCGCGGTCAATGGTCTGTCGGCGGCTATCAATGCGACGTGCATCCCGTCGCGGCAAACAACGGGATGCTCTATCACGAGCAAGGGCGCGGTATCGTGGCTCAGAACGGTCAGTCCGTCGTGGTCGATCCCGAGGCCCACAAATGGCTCGTGGCCGAGCACGAGCCCGTCACCGTTGACGTCGCAGAGTGGAATGAATACACCGTGATTGCGACCGGTAACCACCTCGTGCACAAGCTCAATGGTAAAGTCACCGCCGAGATCCACGACTACGACGAGGCCGGTCGATCCCTGGAGGGTCTGCTCGCCTTTCAGGTTCATCGAGGTCCGGCCATGACCGTGCAGATCAAGGACGTGCGGCTCAAAGTTCTGCCCGAGGGTGGCGTGACTCCGTTCAGCAAGGCCGACCTGCCGTCCGACGCTCAGGAGATCCAAAAGCCCAAGGCGAAAAAGCCTGCCGCACCGAAGCCAGCATCGGCCCCCGCTGCCGGGGCGAAACCGATGCCCGCCTCGCCCGAGGCCAAAGCAGCTGGCAAGCCTGGGGGAAATGCCGGTGAAAAGGCCGGGAGAAAACCCGTCGAAAAACCCGGCGACAAACCCGCCCCGCGTCGGCCCGAAGCCGTCGGACCGGCCATCGCGGAAAACATCGCGACTCCGGTGAGTCGGATCAAAGCGCCCGAAGGATTCACCGTGGAACTGCTCTACTCCGTGCCCGGCGGCGAACAAGGCTCCTGGGTGAATCTTTGTGCTGACGACAAAGGCCGTATCTATGCGAGCGACCAATACGGCGGTCTCTATCGCTTTCCCGCACCTCCAGCCGGAAAACCGCTCGATCCCGCGACGGTTGAAAAAGTCCCCGTTGAGATCCGCGCCATCAACGGCATGCATTTTGCCTTCGGCGCTCTCTACGTTGGGGTCAACGATTACGAAAAACTCATCCCGAGCGGGCTCTATCGTCTGACCGACTCCGACGGCAAAGACCAGCTCGACACCGTGGAGATGCTCCGTGAATTCGATTCCCACAGCGACCACGGCGTCCATGCCATCACCTCCACGCCCGATGGGAAAGGACTTTATCTCATCACCGGGAACAATGCGGTTCTCACGGAAACGCTGCCCACTTCTCCCGTCCCCGCGATTTGGGGCGAAGACCATCTCCTTCCCCGGATGCCCGATGGGCGCGGCCACAATCGCAGTGTGCTCGCCCCCGGTGGTATCATCTATCGAGTGTCTCCAGACGGCAAGGAGTTCGAGACCTTCGCCTCTGGATTCCGCAATATCTTTGACGGAGCCGTGGATCGCTCCGGCGAGCTGTTCACTTACGACGCCGACATGGAGTATGACTTCAACACTCCCTGGTATCGCCCGACCAGGGTCAATCACGTCGTCAGTGGTGGCGAATACGGATGGCGCAACGGAGCTGGCAAACGGCCCGAGTTTTATGCTGACAACCTTCCCGCGACTGTCAATATCGGCCCCGGTTCCCCCACCGGCGTGACCTTCGGCTACGGGGCCAAATTCCCTGCAAAATATCAGGAGGCTCTCTTTATCCTCGACTGGAGTTGGGGCAAAATCTATGCCGTCCACCTCACCCCCGATGGCGCGAGTTACTCCGGGAAAAAGGAGGACTTCATCAGCGGAGCACCGCTGCCGGTTTCCGATGCCATCATTTGTCCGACAGACGGATCGATGGTCTTCACCATCGGCGGACGCCGCGTCCAGTCGGGTCTCTATCGGGTGAGCTATACCGGTAAGGAATCGACTGATCCCATCCCCACCGAAGTCGCGTCGAATGACGCTGCCACCCTTCGCCATCAACTCGAAGCCTTTCACGGCAAACAAGACCCTGCCGCTGTGGCTGCCGCCTGGCCGCACCTTGGATCGAAGGATCGCTGGATCCGCTGGGCCGCCCGCACCGCCCTCGAGCATCAACCCCGTGAGTCGTGGCAGGAGAAGGCTTTCGCCGAGAAAGATTCCACCGCGCAATTGGAAGCTCTCCTAGCCCTCGCTCGCGTGGGCGGAGTCGATCCATTCCACCGCACTCCCGAGACACCTGGTCCCGATGCGAAATTGCGCGACGCCATCTTAGCTGCTCTGATCGCCCAGCCCTGGGACAAGCTCGATAAAGCGGCGCAGCTCACCCTCGTGCGCACGACCGAGATCACTCTAAACCGCTTCGGTAGACCCGAGACCGAACTCGCTGGAAAACTCACCACCGCGCTCGACTCCCATTTTCCCGCCGCCAGCTTCGACCTGAACTGGCTGCTCTGCGAGACCCTCGCCTACCTCCAGGGGTCCACCGTCGCCGAGAAAGGCATGGCCCTGCTTGGACAAGCCGCCTCCCAGGAGGAGCAGATGGAGTTCGCCCGCAGCCTGCGTGTCGTGAAAACCGGCTGGACCAAGGAGACCCGCACCGCTTACCTGGAGTGGTTTCTCAAAGCTGCCAACTATCGCGGTGGAGCTAGCTTCGAGAAGTTCATCGAGTTCATCCGCAACGACGCTCTGGCGAGTTTCACCGAGGCGGAGAAGGTCGAATTTCAGGAACTGATTGACCGTAAACCTGAGCGGAAATCGGCCTTCGAGAACCTCGGCACCCCGTTCATTGGCCGCACCCCGACCATGTGGGCGCTTGAGGATCTCAGCGCCGCCGCCGGCACCGGCATGACCGGACGCAACTTCGAGCAAGGACGCCAAATGTTCGCCGCCGCCGCTTGCTACGCCTGCCACCGCTTCGGCGACGGCGGAGGCATGACCGGTCCCGACCTCACTGGCGCGGGCGGTCGTTACTCCCCCCATGATTTCCTTGATCAGATCATCAACCCGAGTAAAGAGATCAACGAACAGTTCGCCCCCATCGTGGTCACCAAAACCAACGGTGAAGTCCTCAGCGGCGTGGTTGTCAATCTCAGCGGCGACAATGTGACCGTGAACACCGACCTGACCGACCCCAACCAGCGGCAGAACGTGGATCGCAAGGAGGTCGCCAGCATCGAAGTCTCCAAAGTGTCCCCCATGCCCCCCATGCTCCTGGCCATGCTCACCAAAGAAGAAATCCTCGACCTCGTCGCCTATGTTTTGAGCGCAGGGGATAAGGAGAGTGTGATGTTTGGGAAGTGAGAGACGATTCACTCAAGATACGGTCCGAGAAAACGCTCTCCGTTGCAGTGGATCATATGATCCGGTGCGTCGGCGAGCCAAACTTCCGTCTCCCACGCTAGGGCGGCCTGGAAGCGGTTGAGAGTCTTGCGGTCAGGAAACGCCCTGACGAAGACGGGACCTGGGAGGGCGGATGCGCCCGCAGATCGGACCAGCACCCTGTCTTGTCAGGCTCACGACTGGATGGCCACCTTCACCGAGCTGGCCGGAGGGCCTGCGCCGGCGCAGGCAGACGGAACCCCGCTGGTTTCGACGATTACCGGGATCGGCGACCAGAGCGCTCCTGAGGTTCACGTCGAGTATAGCAATGGACAAAAGACGCCGAACTCCGCCGAGTTCGATCCCAGCCATCGTGGTCGCTCCCGCCAGCAGAT
>Ga0163144_10026908_pt1 | contig 11159 bp, 8 predicted proteins | sample OliLak19BULKMAT1_FD_123175 | JGI IMG/M metagenome (GOLD analysis project Ga0163144, IMG submission 123175) | Freshwater microbial mat bacterial communities from Lake Vanda, McMurdo Dry Valleys, Antarctica - Oligotrophic Lake LV.19.BULKMAT1 | ecosystem: Environmental > Aquatic > Freshwater > Lake... | reverse complement strand
GCCCTCTAAGGCACATTCAAAGGACTTTGTATTCAAAGGTCTATTGAAGTGTCAAAACTGTGGCTGTGCAATTTCTTTTGAACATAAAATTAAGCCGAGTGGAAAAGAGTACAACATTGGCTCTTGCACCAATGCAAAGAAGATATGTAAGAAGGTATATGTAAATGAATTAGACCTCCTGAAGCCCGTTTATGAGGTCTTAGAGAGGTTTGAAAGTATTACTGAGGAAACACAGAATGGTCTTGTAGACGAGCTAAGAAGAAACACTGAAGCTGAGGTGGTTTTTCACAAGGCACAAATCAATCGCATACAAACTGATTACAATAATTTCAAAGGAAAACAAGATAGATTGCTGGACGCATATTTAGACCAGAGTATTACTAAGGACATCTATGACAAAAAGCATCAAGAGTATCAAGACAAGATGCAAGTACTTGAAATTGAACTTTCAGAACACAGAAAAGCTGATTACGATTACCAAACAACTGTTGCCACAGTCATATCTGTTGCACGCAGAGCAAAGGTAATTTTTGAAAACAGTTCTGAAGCTTCTGAAAAACGAGCATTTTTGAATTACATACTTCAGAACCCAACTGTAAACGGAAAAAAGCTATATTTTTCAATAGCTTCTCCGTTTAACTTAGTACTAGAACTAGCTAGTAGTCCTAACTGGCTCCCCGGGCAGGATTCGAACCTGCGACCAATTGATTAACAGTCAACTGCTCTACCGCTGAGCTACCGAGGATTATTTTATCAATAAATTTAAGCCTATTTAGGCTTATTTAGATTGATAGTGAACACATTGTACAGAAAATTATCGATTATTCAACTGGCTGTGAAATAACAAGGTGGGCTTGCCCGTATAAAGTAGTATAATAGGTAAGTTATAAGGTTAAATATTTTCTATGCTTACACTTTACTATCGACCAACTTGTCCATTTTGCCGCCGAGTTTTGGCTGTCGTTGACCGGATGAGTCTTGATGTAGAACTGAAGGATATTAGTGACGCAGAAATCCAGGCTGAGTTAGTTGCTCGGGGTGGAAAATCCCAGGTTCCATATTTAGTAGACACTGATACAGGAATCGAAATCTACGAATCTGATGATATTGTTAATCATCTGCAAAGCTGTTACGGTAAGGGGGGTAATACTCCAGTCAAACCACGCATACATATTGCCGATAATGTCTGCGTATCTTGTGAGGGTTAAATAGATGTACTTGAAAGTCGTGGCCTATCCGGATGCAAAAAAGAAAGAAAATTTTCTTAGATTAGAGTCAAAGAACCACCTGGAAGAAATTTGGCCAATGAAAGAATCAGAGAATTGTGGGCACAAAAATTTTCGACTAACTCGAAAGTAGTAAGATTAATTTCTGGACATCACCCAAGTCGGAAAACATTTTCTTTACCAGCCGACGTAATAGATAATCAATAAATATGATCTTCAAAAACATCACGTTCAAGCACACCAATATTGAAGTAGATAAAAAATTAGATAAATTGGTAGAGCAAAAAATAGTGTCACTGGAAAAATACGTAAATCCAGGTACTGAAGTCCGTATTGAAGTAGAGTTTGAAAAAAATCCATCTCATAAATCAGGACTAACCTGTCGTATTGAAATTAATGTCTGGGAAAATGATGTCTTACATCGGGCAGAAGCAACTGAGGAAACTTTCGAGGTGGCGGTTGATGTAGCCCGAAATGAACTTGATAAAGAAATGCGTAGGGCACACGAGAAGAAACATAGTCTACTGCGTCGAGGTAGTCGGAAGATTAAAGAAATTATCCGTCGGAACTAGTACCAATCAAAGGGGAAATTAAAAAAAGACGGACCTAGGTAAAATTTACCCAGGTCCGTCTTTTGTTCAGAGTGTGGTCTCGTGGTTCTATTTTTCTTAATTAAGAAAAATAGACGCAAAAATCCATCTCTCTTTTTCCTTCAGGGATAATCTTGGTAATCTGTAGTTTACCCGAGTCATCTAGGTGGGCAGCTTTAATTTTAATCCGCTTATCATGATGGATAAAGTAAGTTTCAGGCCAGCCGTCAAAGGCACAAATTTTGCGGTAGACTTGGAGCGCCTCGTTTCCAGTAGGTAAATTTTTTGGATCTAGAGTTAATTTAGCCATATCTTTGGTTATTTTGGTGCAGAAAGTGGCTTGTTTGTGGTTTTGTGGAGTAGGGGAGATATTTACCTTCGGCAGTTCTTGAATGACATGTGCTAACAAGTTGCCGCACATATGACTTAGGGTTTTGTCTAAATCTCTACCAAGAATGGGAGCTGGAAGATTTACGGCTTGTTGATATAAAATTGGTCCATGATCCAACTCGGCGTCCATTTGCATAATAGTCACTCCGGCGGCGCTTAAATCATTTAGTAAGGTACTCCGGATGGGGCTGGCCCCTCGGAGTTTTGGCAGCAATGATGGATGAGCATTAATGGTCCCGTATTTAGGTAGCTTTAGTAACCACTCGGGCATAATTTTCCCGTAGGCAAAGACAACAAAAAGGTCCCACACTTGTTCTGTGAGCGGAGTTAGTTGGCTTCGGTCTTTAAGTGTTGGTGGCTGGAAGATTGGTATTTCGTGTTCCGCTGCCCAAATTTTTGTGGGCGGGGGGGTGATAATTTGTTTCCGCCCTACTGGTGCATCTGGTGTAGTAACAACTAATTCAGGTAAAATTCCAAAACTCTCCAGCTTTGAAAGAGCATTTACAGCTAAGTCAGGAGTCCCAAAAAAAACTATTTTCATGTTCGTGCGGCTTCTGCTTGTTCTTTAGGCTTATCTTCCTTAGTCCAAATCTTTTCTGCTCTATCTGTGAAAAGAATACCGTTTAAGTGATCTGTTTCGTGCTGAATAATCTGCGCCAGTAGTCCACCAGCGCCTCGAGTAAATAGATTTCCATTTTCGTCCCGTGCTTCAAGAGTGACATTGGTGGAACGACGGACTGTACCATAGCGATTGGGAATAGAGAGACAGCCTTCACCAACGACGTGGGTTTTTTTGGAAAATTTGGTGATTCTTGGATTGATGGCGATGATGGTAGGAAGCCGGTCGGCTTCGCCACTTTGATCTTCAATTATAAAAAGCCTTTTACTAACACCGATTTGTGGCGCTGCTATTGCTACTGCAGTATAACCATCAATCTTGTAGGTTTTAATTGCTTGTCGCAAATCCTTAAGTAGTTTTTTCACCAATCCAGCTTCAAGCTCCTCTGAAGTTATTACTTCAGCGACGGTGTGTAAGGCGGGGTGATTTTCTGGGACTAATTTAGCCATAATGGGTTTATTATAATAGAATAAGCAGAAATAAGGAATCGTCAGGTAACTATATTTTGCTAATACAGGCGCTTAGTTGAGCCGCGACTCCCGAGGGAGCGGGCAGCTGTAGCGAGCTGTAAAATTAGCATGAGCTGGTAAATTAAACAATTCGTCCGGGGTCTATCTCGATTTTGATATAGGGAGGTAGTTGTTTAAGTTTAGTCATCAAACCATCTCTTTCTTTACTTTGTGTCCTGATTCTAAATAGGGCATGACGAAGGATTTTAGTCTCAGTTGAGTTTGGATTGCTGTAAAAACTACCTTCAATGGGCGTAGTGATGTTTTTAATGACTGTTTCGGTTGTAGTCACGATAGTTTTGTCTCCAGTCCAAGTGAGTAAGATAAAAGTTGAAAAAGGCGGGTAATTTAAAGCTTCACGTAATTTTATTTCTTCATCGTAAAAAACTTCTAGACTGCCGTGTTTAGCAGAGTCAAGCACAGAGTCTGGTTCGGTTCTGGTTTGCACAATTACCTCTTGGCTGGAAATTTCTCTTAACTCTAGTAAAAGACGAAAAATATTTTCATCAGCCCGCCAAGTGGGATTAGAGCGGGCAGCATCCAAAGATACGACAGCGCTCAAACTGACACCATTCTCGCTTAGATAAGGTATGGCCATCTGAGTAGCTACTAAGATGGCACTGCGGCACTCATAAAAATCAGCAATGATTTTCTCGGCTCGTTTCCTGGTCGAGGCTGTTAAGTGATCTAATAGAAAAACCTTACTATCAGGAAATTTTTCTTGGGCCGCCTCATAGACTTGTTGAATACCAATCCCGCGCGAGCGTAAACGCCACGAGCCACAATCTGGACATGTGTCTGAAGCGCGGATTTTTTTACCGGAAGTACCAGAAACAAACCAACGTTCCTCATTACCTGTCTTTGAAATCGTCTTAATTAAGGAATAAGGAGTTTGTGACTCTGGACAGCGAAAGATGTGTCCGCAGTCAACGCAGGTGACTACAGGGGCAATCCCTCGTCTCGCTCCATACAGAAAGACTCTGCCTTTACCAGCCAAAACATTTTCTACTCGCGATTTTAATTCTTTAGAAAATAATGAGAAGGGAGCTTCAGGTGTTGATTTGTCTTTTTGTTCGATGATGGTAAGCGGGGAAGAGAAAGCAATTCGTTTGGTTTCACTTTCGTAGGTATTAAAGAATTCTTGACGTCTTTTATATTCATCTTCACTGCGGGGCAAAATATCACCAAGAATGATATTGCGGCCAGTGGCCTTGGCAAAGGTCATTAGTGCAGTGCGATGATCTAAGTAAGGACGAAGATTGCTACGATAAGCATCACTGGCAGAGCGATCAATAATAATTGAAAGGAGATCAACTCTATCAAGATAGGCATGAGTCGGGGTAGTGATAATAAGCTTGGCCAAGCTAGTATCTTCGTAAGCGCTGTAAGCCTTCTCTTGCTTGGCTTTGTTGTCAGCTGGTGAAAAAATAACCACACGATCTTCAATTCCTTGAGATAAATTTTTCCGGGCTTGTTCTAGGTGTGCGTAAGTAGGTACGATAAAAACTATCGAGCCGCGTCTAGCCAGGATACTCCTAATGTGACTCCGATAAGCTACGAACCGTTCTTTAGTGGCCGCTGTTAGTAGTTGAGGGGCGGTGTCTTCGTTGTGGACTAAAGATGAGACAAGAGGGTATTGGTAGTCACCGCTACGGACTCCTGGGGGCAGTAGTTGGTATAATAGAGCACCGATTGAAGTCGGGTATATTTCTGCTAATTTTTCAGCCGTGCGACGGACATTACTCGGTACTACTGAAAGTGGTTTTTGTTCAGGTAGCTTTTTGAGAGTAAAACTTGCATTTTTAAGAGTAGTTTTACTTTCTGAGACTGGCCTAACCTCTGTGACGATAGCGGGATGTTGTTTGTTACGGACTGGAACACTCAAAAAAGTACCTAGTGGATACTCAACACTACTATAATAGGACAAAGTGTCTATTTTAGTGGCTCGAATGAGCGGAATAACCTGAATCACAAACATGTGGCGGTATTGTAACAGACTTACGCGAGATGGTCAGATTTCTGACTGCTGCACTTATGTTTTAAACTTCGTCTAGATATGACAGTTTAGCGCCAATGGATGTGAGGCGTTCGACTAGATTCTCGTAACCGCGTTTGATGCTGTATATATTGCGCAGCACACTATGTCCCTCTGCTCCAAGCATTGCTACCAAAAGGATTGTCGCTGGTCTAAGGGCTGGCGGACAAATGAGTTCAGCTCCTCTTAGTTTTGTGGGTCCAGTGATGTAGATTCGATGCGGATCAGCTAAAGCGGTTTCGGCCCCCAGTTTTTCCAAATCTGTAAAGTAGATGGCTCTTTTTTCATACATCCAATCATGAATTAATGTCTGACCCTCTGCTTGAGTGGCAATGACTGCAAAAAAGGGTAAGTTGTCAGCATTTAGACCGGGATATGGTCTTGAGTGAATTTTTTCTGGTGAGGCAGTTAATTTACTGGTTTTGATTTTTAAATCTACTAACTTAGTGAAACTATTTTCGGAGTAATAGACTTTTGATTTACTGAATTCCAGACCCATTTTTTCTAAAACTAAAAGTTCTAACTCCAAAAAATCAATTGGACAACGCGTGATGGTTAGGTTTGACTTGGTGACAATAGCGGCAGCTATAAAAAACATACTGTCGGTTGGATCTTCTGCTAGGGTGTATTCAATTGGAGTATCAATATCAGCGACACCGGTTACAGTTAGAGTTGTTGTACCAATACCTTCAATTTTGACGCCGAGATTTTGTAGAAAAATACAGATTTCTTGAACCATGTAGTTGGCGGAGGCGTACTTGATTACTGTAGTGCTTGGAGTTTTTGCTGCAGCAAAAAGAACGTTTTCAGTAACAGTGTCGCCTGATTCATAGAGGATCACTTCGGTCGGATTAGCCGCAACTTTTGATACTTCATAAGAATCTGATGTCGTCTGGATATCGACTCCAAAATTTTCCAGGGCATAGAAGTGTGGTCGCACGGTTCTACTGCCTAGTTTGCAACCTCCAGTTTGTGGCAGATTAAATTTATCCATTAGGTGGATCAGTGGCCCAATGAACATGACTATACTCCTAGTCTTTTTTGCGGCTTCTAGGTCAATTTTCTTAAGGTCTATTTTTTTAGGTGGGGTAATTTTTAGACTATTACTTTGCCATTCTATCTTTACACCTATACTTTCCAGTACCTCAATAATTCGATGGACTTCTTCAATTCGAGGCATGTGGTGTAGGGTGGTGGTATTGCGGTTGAGCAAGCTGGCGCACAATAGTCCAACAGCACCGTTTTTTGAGCTGTTTGTTTCAATAGTGCCAGAAAGTTTTTTGCCACCATCAATCTGAATATTAATATTTCCAGATGATAGACTAATAATGTTTTGTCCTAAAGCCTGACCAATCTTTTTTAAGGTGTCGGTGCTAACGTTTTGGCGGCCCGATTCGATACGGGCGACTGCACTTTGGGTGGTCTTAAGTTTTTTTGCCAAAGCTGCCTGGGTAATTCCTTGACCCTCCCGGACTTCGGTAATACGTTGACCAATTTTTTTCATAATGACGGTAGTATATCATATATGCTATAATCTGTAACCTTACATGTTTGAGGAAAAGCATAGTATAGTGTAGTGATAATAAATTATGTTTTGGAATAATTTAACTCCTAAAATTGGTATTGATTTGGGAACTACTAGTATTCTAGTGTTTGTTCCCGGTCGTGGCATTATCTTAAATGAACCTTCTGTTGTAGCGGTCTCTGACGATAATCAAGTATTGGCTGTGGGAGTTGAGGCTAAAAGGATGATTGGACGTACTCCTGATAGTATTAGAGCTTACCGGCCGATGAAAGACGGAGTGATTGCTGATTATCGTGTAACTGAAGTAATGCTACGTTACTTTCTTCGTAAAGCACTTAGTCGCTACAATCTGTTTAAGCCAGACGTTATGGTATCGGTTCCAGCCGGCGTTACCTCAACTGAAAGAAGGGCCGTAGTGGAAGCGACTATCAAAGCTGGGGCGCGTAATGCCTACGTAGTTAAAGAGCCAATCTTGGCAGCCATAGGTGCCGGCGTACCTATATACGAGCCACAAGGGCATATGATTGTCGATATCGGTGGAGGTACCATAGATGTAGCAGTAATTTCCCTTGGCGGTATAGTAACGGCCAACTCAGTCAAATGTGCCGGAAATCGCATAGATGCTTCAATCATTGATTATGTAAAGAAGACAAGAAATCTATCAATCGGTGAAAAGACAGCTGAAGAAATAAAAATTACTATTGGTTCAGCGTTACCGCTTGAAGAAGAGCTGATGATGGAAATAAAGGGTCTAGATGTTCTATCGGGATTACCGCGAACTGCCGAAATTAGAACTAACGAAGTCGTCAGAGCAATTAGTCGTGAATTAAGAGAGATGATTAAAGCAATAAAAGACGTTTTTCAAAATACGCCACCGGAATTAGCTGCGGACATCATTGACGGCGGAGTTATTATGACTGGCGGGACATCGCAGTTGCGAAATTTCCCTGAATTAGTCAGACGACGCACTGGGGTTAAGGCTTATCTAGCCGACCAAGCTCTGTTTTGCGTAGCTGCTGGTACTGGTATTGCTCTGGAACACCTAGATACCTATAAGCGGACAGTACTAGCGAAGAGATAGTTGTTCCTTGTACCACAACTGCCCAGGTCCTAAAATTGACAGCAGAAACTTGTTCAAAAATACTCAACATACCTTGATATTTATCACATTTTATACTACGTCTCGTTCGCCAATTTTAGGACTTAACGGAAGACCTTTATTAGAGATCTCATCAATCAGGGGATTTCCAGTAATCACTTTTCAGTTAAGTAAGATATAATAATGTTAAATGGTTGAAGGTACACCAAAACAATTTTCTTCACCAGATGAAGAGTTAATATATTTACGAGAAAAGATAGCGCTTCGAGAGCGAGAACTGATGGCGCGTAATTTGGAAATTGATCACTCAGATACTGAAACGATTGCTAGACAAGAGTTAAAAGAGTATGCCAGTTTTACCCCTAAAATGATTCTAGACCGTAAGCATGCTCTAGATGGTCCAGCTCTAGCGGCTTCAGTAGAACAGGCGGCCATAGCGCGTGACCCAGTGCGAGAGTTGGTTGAACTAGCACAAGAAAAGGGTATTCGTAATGCCCTTTCAGTTTTAGAAAAATTGGATAACGCATACGTCGTAGACGAGGTGCATCGGAAATTAATAGAAATAATTAGAGCTGGAACCTCAGTCCAAGATCTACGTGAAGACATACCGCCTTGGCAATTGCTTAGTTTGACACTTTATGAAGTGACGTTGCCAGAGGTGAACACTAAAGACGGTCACCAACGTCAATTAGACGAATTGGTTGGTATGATGGAGCAGTTATTTTCTGGTCTGCGCACTATTGGAGCTAAGCAGCCTGAAAATCACTTCGTCTTTGAAATTGCTGTAGCTGATAATAGTGACGATATTGTTTTTTATGTTGCGGTGCCAAGTAAGTTTACTTCGCTTTTCGAGAAGCAAACTTTATCACTCTTTCCACATGCTGAGTTAATGATTAAAGCCCACGATTACAATATCTTTGTTGATCAAGGGGTAACTGTAGTTGCCGAAGCTAAACTAAAAAAACATCCTATTTATCCGCTCCGAACTGCAGATGGATTTTCTTCGGATCCGCTAGCGGTGATTCTTAATGCCTTCTCTAAGATTGAGCGGGAGGGTGGTGGGGCCGCAGTACAGTTTGTAATGCGACACCCACAAAAGCAATATCGAAAGAACTATGAAGATGTCATAAAGAATATCCAGAAGGGGATGAAAGCCAATGAAGCTATTTCCCGCAGCACTTTTGGCGGCGATATCATGGGTTCAATTTCTGATTTATTTTTTGATAAAAAAAATAAAAAAAATGAGACTGAGGGCTCACCCGACACCGATAAAATAGAAATTTTCTCTAGAAAAATTAAGACTGATATAATCGAGACCAATATTCGTATTGCTGTATCTGCTACTAGTAAAGAAAGGGTAGAGCAGATTATTACTGAAATAGAATCTACTTTTAATCAATTTGATATTGTTGAGGGTAATGCGATTACTTTTAAGCGCCTCAGTGGCAGTGCTTTAAAGCGTGGACAAAAAGCTTTTGCCTTTCGCGAATTCACCAGCGATGCCCTCATTCCACTTTCACTGACAGAGTTGTCTACCCTGATTCACTTTCCGGGTAATGGTATTTTGAGTTCACCACAATTTAAGCAGTCGCAGTCTGCGACTGCTCCAGCGCCCCTTGATATGCCGACATCAGGAACTATTATTGGTGACAATAAACATCGTAATATCGAAACACCGATTTACATGTCTGAGCTAGATCGGATGCGTCACCTGTACATCATTGGACAGACAGGTACAGGAAAATCAAAGTTCATGACCAATACCATTATTCAGGACATTCAGAGTGGTGCTGGGGTATGCATGATTGACCCTCATGGTACTGATATCGAAGAAGTTCTCGGAGCCATGCCGCCAGAGCGGGCAAAAGATGTTATTTATTTTGATCCATCGAGAATGGACAGAGTTGTTGGACTCAATATGCTTGAGTACGACATAAATAAACCCGAGCAAAAGACTTTTGTCGTCAACGAGTTATTGTCTATCTTTGAAAAACTTTATAGTTCTAGCCCCGAGGGTCTTGGTCCAATGTTCCAGCAGTATTTCCGAAATGCCACGATGTTAGTAATGGAGGACCCTGATAGTGGTAGTACATTGATGGATATTTCCCGAGTGATGGTTGATGCTCAGTTTCGTAAGTACAAACTATCAAAGGCTAAAAATCCTGTGGTGGTGCAGTTTTGGAACGAGATAGCGACCAAGGCTGGTGGGGAGGCATCGTTGGAGAATATTGTTCCATATATCATATCGAAGACAGACCCTATTACTTCAAACGACTACCTCAGACCAATCATTGGCCAACAAAAATCCGCTTTTAATTTCCGCCAGGTAATGGACGAGAAGAAAATTTTACTAGTAAATCTTTCCAAAGGTCGCTTAGGAGACATCAATGCCAATATGATCGGTATGATTATTGTAGGCAAGATATTAATGGCGGCTTTGTCCCGAGTCGATGACCCAACTAAAAGTTTTCCGCCTTTTTATCTACACATCGACGAGTTCCAAAACGTCTCGACACCAGCAATTGCCTCCATTCTTTCTGAGGCCCGTAAATACAAACTTAGTTTGACCGTCGTACACCAATTTATTGCACAGTTAGATCAGGACATAAAGGATGCCGTCTTCGGTAACGTCGGTTCGATTGTTTCCTTCCGTGTTGGTTCAGACGACGCTCAGTTTTTGGAGCAACAGTTTGCTCCAGTGTTTAGCGCTAAAGACATTATGAATGTACCAAATTATAACGCCCTGGCCCGTATTTTGGCTAATGGCGTGCCAACTAAACCATTCAGTGTCGTTATGCGTCCACCAATTGTCTCTGACCCAGCGCGAGTAGCGGAAATAATAGAAATGAGTGCGGCCAAGTACGGTCGTCCGAGAGATGAAGTAGAGGCAGAAATCGCTGAGCGTTATGTTAAGAAGCCACCGACGCCAACTGATTTAAGAGATATGTTAAAATAGTTAGTAATATTTAATAATAATTTGTATGTCAGGAGAAATTCCAAAAAAAAATTTTGAATCTCAGGGTAATTCAGATACGGCCTCCACTCCCCTTGTTTTTAAGTTATTATCCGACACCTCTAACTCTGACCTAGATAAAGCTTTTGAAAACTTACAGTTTTTGAGTCAAAGGTATGGAGAATTATTTAATAATTTCCAAGAAGCTTTTGG
>Ga0163144_10026906_pt1 | contig 11160 bp, 10 predicted proteins | sample OliLak19BULKMAT1_FD_123175 | JGI IMG/M metagenome (GOLD analysis project Ga0163144, IMG submission 123175) | Freshwater microbial mat bacterial communities from Lake Vanda, McMurdo Dry Valleys, Antarctica - Oligotrophic Lake LV.19.BULKMAT1 | ecosystem: Environmental > Aquatic > Freshwater >... | reverse complement strand
GCTCTTAATAGTTCTGATTTTCTGGGTTCTGATTTTCTGCTTTTCTGGGCAGTTGCTTTGGGGGCTTGGGGGCATAGCCCCCAGAAATGGACTCCCGCCCTAGCGGGAAATTTTTTGGCGCGTGGGGTGGGGGACATGGCGGGCGGGGACATGGCCCCGCCCCTACGAAAACCGTGTGGTTGGTAGGGGCGCACCCGTGTGTGCGCCCACCAAACACACCCCTAAAAGCGATTTTTCTCATCGCGTTCGGATTGAAGCAACGCCTTTTTACGCCCGACGCCCCAGCGGTAGCCGGTCAGCGCCCCGTTTGACCCGACCACCCGATGGCACGGAATCACCAGCGCGGCACGGTTGGCCGCGCACGCCGACGCCACCGCCCGCGCCCCGCTAGGCATGTCCAGCGCCGTCGCGACCTCTTGATAGGTGCGCGTCTGGCCGCGTGGGATGGCTTGTAGCGCCGTCCAGACGCGCCATTGAAAAACCGTGGCCTGAATATCCAGCGGGATGTCCAGCGGTTCGCCTTCAATGATGTGCGCTAGAATGTGGGCGCCCCATTCCTCTAACCGTGAATCCCCAGCGCTGACCTCGGCATGTGGGTATTCAGCCTGTAAGTCAGACGCGGCAGCCTCGGCGTCCTCATACAGTCGGACGGCGCATAATCCGCGCTCGGTAGCGGCCAACATCAGCGCCCCAAACGGTGAGTCTACGGTGGTGTAAGTCATGTGTACCCCTTTGCCGCCTTTGCGGTAAGCCGTCGGCGTCATGCCCAGATGGTCAGCCGATTTTTCGTAAATATGACTCGGTGAGGCATAGCCCGCGCTCAGGGCGGCCTCTAAGACCGGCTCTCCGGCGCGGAGATTCGATTTGAAAGTATTCAGGCGGACGGCCTCGGCGTATTGCTTGGGCGTCACGCCGAGCACGGCCTTAAACGTGCGCTGGATGTGCTGCGGGTCGTAGCCGAATTGTGCGCCCAGCGAGTCCAGACTCAGCGAGTCGGGCTGGTCGATATTGGCGCAGACGTATTCAGCCACCGATTGGGCGAGTTGCGCGGACGGGTCACGCGGGACGGACTCAGTAGGGCGGCAGCGCTTACAGGCGCGGAATCCGGCGGCTTCTGCGGCGGCTGGGGCGCTGAAGAATGTCACGTTCTCACGGAGAGGGGTGCGGCTGGCGCATCCGGGGCGGCAGTAGATTTTGGTGGTGCGGACGGCGGTGAAAAACGCCCCATCATAGGATTTGTCACGGGTGCGGACGGCTTCCCAGCACGCATCAGGATTTAGCGGAGTCATCGTGTGTTCCCCTCATAAAACATAGCTTGATTCTACGCCGATTGCGTGCGCGAATCTATCGGATTATGGAGATGTAATCCGACCTTTGCCCGCGTTTTAGGTGAATACCCAACGATATATGGTAACAGGGGCTATATAGTCCTGAGTCGTTTGTCCGTATCCGCCGATTCTTGTACAATGCGGGCGTCAGGATAGACAGAAATATAATGAAGGGATACGCCCATGATGAAACGAATTTTTGCGGTGCTGCTGCTGGTTTTGCTGGTGGTCAGCGCTGTTCAAGCACAAGGGACAATCACTGCGGCGTCTATTGACGCCAACATTCGTAGCGGCCCCGGCACCGAGTGGCGGATTGTCGGCGTTGCCAAGCCCAATACGACCATCGCGCTAGACGGTCAAGCGTTTGATGGGTCATGGGTTCGCGGCATCACATCCACCGGCATCACCGGCTGGATGTTCCGCGCCAACCTCGCCATCAGCGCAGGCGAGGCCGCCGGTCTAGCGCCGGTCTATATTGAGACTCCGTTCAGCCTGAGCGCTCCCGCGCAAAACGGTGTGATTGGCGGAGTCGCGGCCTCTACTGGCGGCACGACCACCACTGGACCCGTAACCGTTGTCGCGGGGTCTTCCCCTGTGACCGGATTCAACTTTGGCGCACATGTCAGCGGCCTGAGTGGTCAGACCATCGACTGGATGCACGTCGCCGGGATGAACTGGGTCAAGCGCCAAGTGAAATGGGTTCCCGGCAACGACCCCAACGGTTTGCGCGGGATGGCCGATGAAGCCCATAACGCCGGATTCAAACTGTTGGTCAGCATCGTGGGTGAACCGAGCCGCGTGACTGAACCCGGTTACTTTGACCAATACGCGGCCTATGTCGCGGGCGTTGCGGCCAGTGGGATGGACGGCATTGAGGTCTGGAACGAGCCGAACATTGACCGCGAATGGGCATCGGGCGCAATCAGCGGCGCGAATTACACCGAATTGTTGAAGCGGGCATATCCGGCCATCAAGAACGCCAATCCGAATACGCTGGTCATCAGCGGCGCACCGTCCCCAACCGGATATTTTGGCGGATGCAGCCCCGCCGGTTGCGACGATAAGCCGTTCATTGAGCAGATGTACGCGGCGGGCGCGGCCAATTATATGGACTGCCTCGGCGTCCACTATAACGAGGGTACATTGCCCCCGTCGGCCACCAGCGGCGATGCACGCGGGAATCCGTTGCATTACACGCGCTACTACCCGACCATGGTCAATACGTATCTGACCGCGTTCCGTAGCACGCGCAAACTGTGCTTCACCGAACTGGGCTATCTGTCTAGCGAGGGATTCCCCGGTCTGCCGGGCGGATTCGCGTGGGCGTCCGAGACTTCTGTCGCTGAACAAGCCGCGTGGATTGACCAAGTGGTGACGACGGCGGCCAATAGCGGGCGCGTCACGCTGTTGATTGTCTGGAACATGGACTTCACCGGCTGGGGCGAAGACCCGCAGGGTGGCTTCGCGCTAATCCGTCCGGGCGGCGATTGTCCGGCTTGCCGTGCGTTAGCGGAATAACCTCACCCACTAGCTAGGGCAAACGCACCAAATTTAGATGAGAGAAGAAGATGATATAGGGTGACGGACGCGCCGTTGCGCGTCCCTACCATAATCGTCATTCGTAGGGACACCCAACGGGGTGTCCGCCGAAATTTGAGATTTGATGCGTTTGCCCTGACCTCCTTAGCCGTCTTGCCATGATGGAAAGGGGGAATCTGATAGCGTAAAAAAAGGACGTTCATCATGCGATTTTTACAAGTCCTCCTATTGTTAATGCTGATGGCCTTCCCATCAGCCGCGCAAGGTGCGCCGGACGCCATCAATGACGCGCTGGCGGCTTTGAATCAACAATTGGGGTTGAACCTGACGCTGGGCGATGTGTATTGGACGTGGGAACAACAGACCTTCCTCGACGGGGCGCTGGACTGTGCCAAACCCGGCCAAATCACCACGCAAGGCTCGGTGATTGGTTATGTGTTCAAGTTCACATGGGCGAACGAAATTTATGAATATCATGTGTCGGCTGACCGTTCGCTGACCGTGTTCTGTGATAAGAAGGCAGACAGCGGCACGCCGATAGAATTGGTCGATGCGGTGGGGATTGATGACCCGCTGGAAATCTCTAACCGGTTGTGTCCGCCGCCGCCCGCGCCGGATAAGCTGTATATCCGGTCACGCTTGACGGGTGGGATTGAAGGGCGTATTTCAGCGGGTGGGGGGGCGCTCAATTTGCGCGTCACGCCCAGCACCGATAGCCAAATCCTGACCCAGATGGCGGAATTATCCGCATTCGTCGTGGCTGAACGCGCCGTCCCAGTCTGCGATGTTCAAGGCTATCTGTGGTGGCCGGTGATTTATGACGGTGTGAGCGGGTATGTCGCTGAGGGGCAAGCTGGGGAATATTTCCTTGAGCCACTGCCTCCGGTGAGTGGTTTGCCCGTCACGCGTACGCCCATCACGGCTGCCAATCTGCCTGTGCTGAACGAGGCGGCCATCTTGCAAGGCAATTTCCAATCCTCAGCGGTGGCGTGGTCGGCGTCCGGTAAACTGGCCGTCTTGGGTGAAACCGGCGCCGAAGGCGTCTGGATTTATGACACGGCCAACCTGACCTTGCCCCCGCGCCAATATAAGACCAATCCGCGCATGAGCCGCGTTGTTTTCGGCATTGGCGGGCAGGCTGACCTGTTGCTGCTGGGCAGTCAAGAAGGCACGCTGCACCTGTGGGATTTGTCGCCGTCCAGTATTCTGGTCGAGCGACTGGTCTTGAACGGTCACAATTCGGCGATTACGGCAGTGGCGATGTCCCCGGTTGGCGGGCGAATCGCCAGTAGTGGCGGCGTGGCGTTTGCGGTGACTCAAGACCCGGGCAATGAATATGCGGTATTGGTCTGGGATGTCAACAGCGTTCAGCAGGTGTTCGCGTTGCGCGGTCACACCGAGCCTGTGACCGCGATTGTTTTTAGCCCGGACGGTCTGACGCTTGCCACGGCCAGCCTCGATAAGAGCGTCCGGCTGTGGGATATGACCAACGGACAGCAGACCGCCCGTATCGACGCGGGCGCGGGCGCGACGGCCTTAGCTTTTAGCCCGGACGGGGCGACTCTGGCGGTGGGCTATAGCGATGGGACGACTTTGGCGCTATCGCTGGCCGGTGGTATTAGCGCGGGGTCGCTGTTGAATACGCATAATGGCGGCGTGACGGCGCTGGCTTTCACGCCCGACGGCGGGACTCTGGTCAGCGTCGGGTTAGATGCGGCGTTGGCGGCACGGAGCGCGGCTGCGTTACTGAATGGGGAAGCCGCCTCGCGTTTTGCCGTCCCCAAAGACGGCGCGGACGCCTTAGCGCTCAGTCCTGACGGCACGGCGGTGGCCGTCCCACTGCGGTTCTCGTCGCTAGGCATCTTCACAGCGCCATAAAAGCGCGTCCTGAGTGATGAGTCCCGAGTCCTGACATGAGTGTAGACTTGTCTCAGGACTCTTTTTGTTTAGATGAGTTAGAATCGTAAGAACTTGGCGTTTGCCCGCTTCTCAATGATATTGAGTATCATTTAGGGGGCGTATGTTCGACAGTATTATCATCGGGGGCAGCAGTGCGGGATTGAGCGCGGCGTTGACGTTAGCGCGTGCTTTGAAGAAAGTTATTGTATTTGATGACGGGAAACCGTGTAATCGCTTCTCGCACGCTTCGCACGGGTTTTTGACTCAGGACGGGGTAGCCCCATCTGAGATTATCCGGCAAGCAAGGCAGCAGCTTGAGCCTTATAAGAGCGTGGAAATCAAGCAGGCGCGGGTGGTTTCCGTCACGACAATAGTGGGCGGTTTTGAGGTTGTGACCTCTGAGGGCGAGACGTTCCAATGCCGCAAACTATTGCTCGCTACAGGCGTCCGAGACGAGCTTCCGGCGCTTGAGGGGATTGACGCTTTTTGGGGCAAGAGCGTTTTCCATTGCCCGTATTGCGACGGATACGAGCTTCGCGGACAGCCGATGGTTGTTTACGGGCGGGATGAGTCCGTTTTGCATCAGGCGATGTTCGTCAGTAATTTGACCGACAAGCTCACGGTCTGCACCGATGGCGCGTTCACGGTATCCCCTGAGAAGCGCGAGATTTTCGCCAGAGAAGGCATTAAAATCGTCGAGAGTTTTGTCTCTGGGTTACGCGGGACGGGGCATCAAATTGAGGCGATAATGTTCACCGATGGGAGCGAAATCCCATGTGATGCGATGTTTATCCGCCCGACATCGCACCATTCCACGACGCTCGCCCATGATTTGGGATGTCAATTGGATGAGTCTGGTCTGGTGAAAATCGACCTGCTGGGACGGACAAGCACGGCGGGAGTGTATGTCGCCGGTGATTTGTCAAACGCTCGGCGTAATATCGCCATCGCCGTCGCGCAAGGTTCATCTGCCGGACACGCGATCAACCTTGATTTGACGATGGAACGGTTTAGCTATTAGCCAGTGATGCAACTCATAAGCGAAGATATTCTGGTATTCATGGGCGGGCGCGCAAGCGCTGCCCCTACAAAATTTCTCGTGATGTGTGTTCAAAATCGCGTCATCGAATGTCTTGTAAGGGCGCGGCTTGCCCGCCCGCCGCTGAAATTACCCGTACTCTTGTTTCTTCCTGTACGGACGCCCCGTGGGGCGTCCGCATCGTTATTTTTCATGCATTCATTTGATTACTCAATCGGGGTGGTGTCGTCGCTGCCCCAATCCTTCCAACTGCCATCATAGACCGCGCCGCCCGTGAATCCGGCTGCACGATAGGCCAATAAGCCCAAGCTGGCCGAGACGCCGCCGTTGCAGTACATCACCACATCTGCGCCGTCAGAATCCGCGCCCACCTGAGCGAATTTCGCCTTGAGCGCCTCCGGCTCTGAAAAACTACTGTTCGCCCCACCGATCAGCGTCTTGCCGGGGAGATTGACCGCGCCGGGGATATGCCCCTTACGCTTGGCGCGGGCGACCTCGCCGCGAAATTCCTCTGGCGTGCGGACATCTATGAGACGGGTGTCCGTCCCTAATTTCGCCAAGACATCGGCTTTGGTCAGGCGCAAATCCGGGGTGATATTGGCTACGAACGGCAGCGGCGTGATGTCTGGCAGGTCAGCCGTCACCGGACGATTTTCCGCCGTCCACGCCGTCCAGCCGCCATCCAAGACCGAGACTTCGGTGTGGCCGTAATAATTTAGCGCCCACCAGACCCGCGCTGCGAACATGCCGCCCGCTGAGTCGTATGTCACGACATGCACGCCGTCGCCCACGCCGATGCCTGACATGAACGCCGCGAATTTCTCCGACGGGGCGATTTGCATGTGGGCGGGGCCGTCGATGGTGATGTCGGTAATCCAATTGACAAAGCGTGCGCCGGGGATGTGGCTTTTCGCGTAGTCCTCTGGGTAACTGTGATACCACGGCTGCGGGTCGCTGGGCGGGAGGACTTTGCCGCGCACATCCAGAATCACGAGGCCGGGGCGGTCAAGATTGGCGGCTAACCAGTCGGTGCTGACGAGTGGGGTCGGGATTGGGGACATAGAGATTTCTCCTTTTAGGGGAAGTATACTGTGTGATGGCGTCGATATGGTACAATCTCGCTTAATTCGAGTATGTTTTCGCATCACCCACGGAGGGGACGCCATGAAAGTCTTGACCCGCGTTTTGACCCTGATGACCTTGCTGGCGCTGACCGCTACCAGTTTTGCCCAAGAAGCCGAAACCGCCGAAGTCCCCGTGCCACAGGGCTTAGGCTTGCTGATGATTTTGATTGGTCTGGTCGCGGTGCTGGTCGTCGGCTTGGTGATGGCACGCCGCGAAGCTGGCAGCGAAGACGACCTATACTAAAACCCAAAGGCGGCAGACGTGTCGATTCCCAAATTAAACTCGATGCGGATTTTGGAACAGGCCAAAGTCCAATATGAAGTGCTGACTTATCCCGATACCATCCGCGATGCGTCCGAGGTGGCCGAGGCGATTGGCCTGCCTTATTGGATGGTCTATAAGACGCTGGTCGTACAAGCGGACGGTGCGCCCAAACCATTTTTGGTCATGCTGCCATCTGACCAGCAACTTGACCTCAAGAAATTGGCTACCGCCGCCGGAGTCAAGAAAATCCGCATGGCGGCGCACAAAGACGCGGAGGCGCTGACGGGATTAAAGGTGGGGGGCATCAGCGGGCTGATGTTGCGTGATAAAAACTGGACGTTGTTCCTGGATAAGGCCGCCAGCGAGATGGAACATATCGTCTTGAGCGCCGGGCAGCGCGGCTTACAATTGCGTGTGCCAGTTGTGCCGTTGCTGAATTTGCTCCGCGCCCGACTCGCAGACCTCAGCGCCGCAGAGGGTGAAGGCGAACCGGACGCGACAGAATGACGCCCGAACTCCTGTGCGTGATTCTGGGGCTGAGTTCCGCCGTCTTTTGGGGCGCGGGCGATTTTAGCGGCGGATTGGCGTCTCGCAAGCAGCCCGCCGTCTTGGTCGTCCTGATCGCGCAACTGATCGGGACGGCTTTTCTTCTGCTCATCACGTTCCTCATGCGTGACCCGTTCCCCGATTCAAACGGCATTATTATGGCGGCGCTGGCCGGTATTTTCGGCGGCATCGGACTCCTGTTGCTGTATCGTGCGATGTCGCACGGCAATATCGGGGTCGTCGCGCCGGTATCTGGGTTGACCTCCGCGCTAATTCCGTCCATTTACGGGTTTTTCGTTGATGGTGCGCCGGATGTCATCACGCTATTGGGGTTCGTGTTCGCGTTTGGCGCGGTTTGGCTCATCAGCGGCGGGGCAGGGACGGGGCGGCTGACGGTGAAAATTTTGGCCGAACCCGCAATTGCCGGGGCTGCGTTCGGTTTTTATCTGATTTTGCTGAATCACGCCACCTCAGAAGGCGTATTATGGCCGGTGGTGATAGGCCGATTCGCCTCTATCGCGCTCATCCTCGTGGCGGCGTGGCGGTCTAAAGCGCTGCATCGCCCGACTCGCGCCGATTTGCCATTGATGGCGGGCGCGGGCGTGTTCGATACGTTGGGCAATAGCTTGTTCGCGTTCGCGGCGCAGGTCGGGCGGTTAGATGTCGCGTCGGTGTTGTCGTCGCTCTATCCGGCCTCAACCGTGACTCTGGCGGCGGTCTTTCTCAAAGAACGGCTGGGGCGGGTGCAGTGGGTCGGCGTCGGGCTGGCGCTGATAGCCATCGTCTTAATCAGCTTATAGGGGCGTCTTATAGCATGAAAATTTCCCCAAACGACCCATGCCCGTGTCACAGCGGCCTGAAATATAAAAAATGCTGCCGTAGCTATCACGACGGGACGCCCGCCCCGTCGCCAGAAAAATTGATGCGCTCCCGCTATAGCGCTTATGCGCTCAAGAACGCCGAGTACATCATGCGGACGACGCACCCCGATAGCCCGCATTGGCGCGAAAATCGCGTTGTGTGGCGCGGCCAAATCGAGGCGTTCAGCGCGGCGACCCGTTTTGCCGGATTAGACATCCTCGCGGCAGAAGGGGATACGGTCACATTTCACGCCACCTTGTTTGAAGGCGAAGAAGACGAGTCGTATACCGAGCGCAGTCTGTTCGCGCAACACGCTGGGCGCTGGGCGTATATCAAGGCCAGTCCTGAGTGATGAGAAAAAGCAGTCCCCCGTAGGGACACGGCACTGACGTGTCCACCTGAAATAACCGCAGTCCCCCGTAGGGACGCCCTTCTGGGCGTCCGTCCACATCTCCCCAAAACGGACGGCAAGAATGCCGTCCCTACAGGACATCCGGCGACGCGGTTCTGAACGCCCATCACCAGAAATTTTGTAGGGGACGGGCTTGCCCTCCCGCCGATTATCCTTCTGCATTCATCATTTGAAATTTGATGCGTTTGCCCGCCTGCGCTAGAATCATCCATCTTATGGCAAAATCGCGCAAATTTGGCATAATATCAGGTTATAAATTCAGACCGAATGGGTGAGAGCGTGCGGCGCATCAAACAAATATTCGTCAGCTATTCGCGTGACGACAAACACTGGACATACGAATTTGCCAAAGCGCTACGCGAAGACCTCAACTATTCGGTGTTCGTCGATTATCGCAACATTCACATCGGCACGGATTGGTGGCGGACGATTTGCGAGAACGCAGAGATATGCGACTGCGCCATTTATGTCATGACGCCCAAATCCATCGACTCGTTATATTGTCGGGCAGAAATTGAGTATCTGGTGGCGCTCAATAAACCGATTTTGCCCATCATGCTCAAAGACTGTGCCTTCCCGGATGACTTGAGCCAAAAGCGCGTGCAATATCTGACCATCAGCGACACGATGCAGATTGACCGCGTGCTGCTGGAAATCCAAAAAGGCATGTTTGAGGTGCAAAGTTTGTTGTATCAGGGCGAATATGCTGCCCCAGACCCGCAACCCATCCGCCCCGCTGAACCCAAGCCCAAAGACAGCAAAAGCGCCGAAGAAGTGTTCGACCTCGCGGTTGAAGCCGCCGATGACGGCCAATTAGAGCAAGCCGAGGGCTTGTTTGCCGAGGTCGTTAAGGCGGATAAAGGTTCATTTGGGCGGCTGGCCGCCAAACGTCTGATTGAATTACGCGCTTATCAACAAATCGCACGCCGCGCCGCTAAACCCGCCGGTTTGCGGGATGCGCGTGAGTTGTGGCGTGACTATTGTGAGACACATGGGCGTGATTTTGACCCGTTGAAACTGGGCGAGACGTTGGATGCGCCCCTCACCCCCCAGCCCCCTCTCCCACAAGGGGCGAGGGGGAGTGATGTCGCGCCGCAGCTGACTCAGCAAACCACGCAGCCAATTGAGCAACCCGCACCGCCTAAGCAAACCGTAGCAACCCCACCGCCTGCGGCAAAACTTGACCTTGCACCGCAACCGACTCAGCAACCCGCACCGCCTAAGCAAACCGTAGCAACCCCACCGCCTGCGGCCAAACTTGACCTTGCACCGCAACCGACTCAGCAACCCGCACCACCTAAGCAAACCGTAGCAACCCCACCGCCTGCGCCCAAACCTGAAACTTCGCAAGAAGCGTTGACTCGCGCCCGCGACCTCCACAAAACCGGCAAGCGCAACGCCGATTGGAAATCCTTTATCGTGGTATTCGATACCCTGAAAATCCCTGACATGCGCTTTTGCCTCGCCCCGACGGGAAGTTTTCAGATGGGGAACGATAAAGATGCTTATGATTACAGCACTGAAGGCGTCCCAGACGGCGGTAAACAGACCTTCGATAAGCCATTTTATATCGCTCAATACCCGGTGACCAACTCCCAGTGGACGGTAGCGGTCAAAGCGAAGGCCGTGAGCGAGCCTAAAGCTATTGGCGACGCGCTTAAATGGTATAAAGACCCCCAAATGGCGAACGCGCCGGTGGTTGGGGTGAGTTGGCACGAGTGTCAAAAATTCGCCAAATGGATGGATTGCCGTCTGCCAACCGAGCGCGAATGGGAATACGCAGCGCGTGGGATTGAAAATCTCAAATATCCGTGGGGGAATGACTTCATCGCGGATAATGTGGTCTACCGCGAGAATAGCGGCGGCCAGCCCAATGATGTGTTCAGCAAGCCAGCGGGCGCGAGTTGGGTGGATGCGCGCCACCTGAGCGGCAATGTCTGGGAATGGGTGAGCAGCGTATATAAACCCCATCCGTATGCTGATGGGGATGGGCGTGAGGACTTGAGCGCCACCGGTTCGCGCGTCCTTCGGGGTGGGTCGTGGTACTACGACTATTTAGTTGTCTTCCGCGCTGCGTGCCGTGACCGGGACCTCCCGTGTAGTACGGTCAACTTTAGGGGGTTTCGTCTCGCCCGCTCTCAATAATT
>Ga0163144_10026905_pt1 | contig 11160 bp, 13 predicted proteins | sample OliLak19BULKMAT1_FD_123175 | JGI IMG/M metagenome (GOLD analysis project Ga0163144, IMG submission 123175) | Freshwater microbial mat bacterial communities from Lake Vanda, McMurdo Dry Valleys, Antarctica - Oligotrophic Lake LV.19.BULKMAT1 | ecosystem: Environmental > Aquatic > Freshwater >... | reverse complement strand
GTGTTCGCCGGTCGTAATCGCGCCACTGTCTCGATTTACGTGGGGGCTTGACTGCGGCTATCCATGTGGATATCCTACGAGAGCCGGCACTTCTCACACACCCGCCGGCAGGGGACAGAGACCATGACCACCGCCACCGAACACGCCACTAACCTCGCACACCTGATCGGCACCACGGGCACCGCGCTCGCGGGGGCGGTCGCGTGGGATCTCTCGGGGTGCCACACGTACTGCCACACCGTCGACGACGCCGCCTATTACCTCGCCAGCATCGCGCGCTACGACGGGGAGTCGCCGTCGACGAAGAGCTTCCGCGACGCTAACTTTGTGCTCGTCGACGTCGACGAGGCAGTGTCGCCGGATCTGCTGGTGGCGCTGCGCGCGCTCCGGGCAGCGGCAGCAGAGATTGTTGCCGCGCTCGACGCAGCGGTCCGCGCTGAGGCAGCAGCAGCGAGGCTGGTAGCGCGTACCAGCGCGCGTGCACTGACCACTGCCCGCCGCGCGGCGGGCAAGGTCGCTCGCGCTGAGCTCGCCACCGCCGTGATCCTCCGTCCCTCGGTCGGGCGCGCAGTGTCGGCTGCTGAGGTCGCCGGTGCCGAGGCTGCCCTCGTCGCCGCTAATGAGCGCTGCCGAGAGCGGCTGTACGACTGGACGCCGGCCGACACCGCGCTGTGCGAGGAGGCTCTCGCCCTCTCGGCGCGCCTCGGGCTCGAGGTACGGTGGCATGACGACGGCGGGCGGGTGAGCTGCGGCAGCTACCGTGGTCGGTGGACGACGACCGCCGTGTACGTGCTTGCCGCGCCCGACGGCACATTGACCGTGACGGCGTCCCGTCACGCTGGTGGCAGCGGCGCCTACGCGCGCGCCCTGCTCGTCGTCACCGGAATCAATCGCGTCACGCGCTGGAGCGACGACGGTGGGGAGGAGCGACTGCGCGCGCTTTTCGCCGTCGACCGCGTTGCGCAGGTGCTCTCGTGAGCGCTGCGACCACGACGACTGCCGGCGCAACGGGGGCTGGATACGTGCTGCTGCGCGCGCTGCGCGTCGCGGCGACACAGTGGCGCGCCGCGGGCAATCTCGCTGACGCCTGCACGGCTGACGAGCTCGCCGACGCGATCGAGCTGCGCGGCGCGGGCCACGTCGGACGCACGGTGTGCTCCACGTTCACCTGCGGCTGTCGCGAGTGCCGTCGTCGACGTCGCGGCCGGCGCGCCTGATGATGGACGACGACGTGAAAACAGCGGCACCACCGCGCCGCAAGGGCCCGCCGCGGCCGGGCCGGCTGCTGCTTGCTCTCGACGACAGCGACCGCGCCGCGCTCGTGCAGCTGCAAGGGCTCCTGAGCGAAATGGTGGGCCACGACGTCACGCTAGCTGCCACCGTGCGTCAGTTGCTGCGCGACCCGGAGAGAATCGTGCGCTACCGTCGCCGCCGAGACGCGGTGCCGGTGCCGCAAGAGGAGGATATCCAACTGGATATCCACAAGCAGATGGACATCGACGATATCCTGAGCTACACCGGAACATCGCGCAAAACGTAGCGCCGGAGGGATCCGGTGTGAGGGATAGCGCGAGAGGAGGCGAGGCCCGGTGTTCCCCCACCGGGCCTTGTTTTTTTCACGCTTCTGCTACGGTCGACGGATGCCTCCTCCCGCTGCCATCTTCGACGATGAAAAAAATCCGACCCTCGACGAGCTTGTAGCAGCGTACGAGAAAAGCCCCGACTCCTACACTCAAAGGATATCATTTAATCTGCCGGCCTCAAAGGGCGCGCGCAGCACGGGCCGCGTCCTCGGCCCGACACGTGAGATGCCCCTCGACGAGGATGAGCTGTGGCGAGAATGCGCTGAGCGCCTGGGCGGGCCCGGGGAGGTGCTGGTGCGGCTACGGGCTCGGGGCGGCGGCACCGGGCAAATCACAGTGCTCGTGGAGGTAAGCGAGGCGATCTACCGCGCGCTCTCGGCAGCGATGCCCGTGCCCGTGCCTGTGTCTGTGTCGTCGACGACGCCGCAGCAGCACGTGCCTCCTCCTCCTCCTGCACCCGTGCCCGTGCAACAGCCGTATCAGGTACAGGCGGCGACTGATGTGATGTCACTGTTGCTTGCGTCGATGCAAAATTCTCAGCAAACAATGATGGAAATGATCCGCGAATTGCGCGCACCTCGCGCGGACCCCGCCGTCGAGGCGCTGCGCGCCGAAAACGTGCGCCTGCAACGGACCCTGGACGGAGCGCTAGCCGCACCGTCGACGCGGGAGCGCGAGGAGCGTGCTGAATGGTTGGCGTTGGCCGGAAAAGCTGCTGAGGGTGGCAGCGGCTATGCGGAAGCAGCCGTAAGATTGTTGGCCGGACCGCTCGAGAAATTCGCCGATGTTTTTGGTCGCACCGCCGACGCACGAATCGAAGTGGATAAAATAAACGCCGAAGCGCGCATTCTCGAGGCGGCGAATCGCGCCAGTCCCGAGGCTGGCGACGTACCTGTCCCGACGGCGCCGTCGACGTGACATGCCCGAACAGGGACCTCGAGAGCATGGCGGTGGCGTTGCGCCAAAGCGGTGCCCTCGACTGGATACAGGTCGTCGAAATGGCGCTAAACGGCGCCCTTACACTAGGTACCGCTCCGATAGCGCCGGGCACATTCGTGCTCCGTTGGATTGCTCGGGGCTGCGGGCCTATCGACGGCGCATTGCGCGAGCAGTTTGCCGTGTATCACGATATACTATTAGCGGAATCTGTGCTGTGGGGCGTGGTCGGTACCGCCGTGGCAGGCGCGACAGCTATCGAGGTCGCAGGAGTGTCGATCCCAGCCGTCGCCGCCGTCGAGGCAGTGCTGCTCGGGCTGACGTACCTCACAGCCGCGCTAGCCACTGGCCGGTGGCCCGGTGCGGCTGCTCTCCTGCCCCTCACCGCTGCGGGCGGGTGGGTAGTCTGGCTCGCGAATTTGGTCGGCCTCGACGCATCGTCGGGACAGGCGATGATGCGGACGCCCGACGTAGCCCGCGCCCTCGCGCGCGAAAAAGCAAAAAAGAAAATAGGAGGAACAGTGGAACTCGAACTGAATCCGGACCGCAGCGGGCCTATGTTTTTGTGGTCCACCGCCGTGCCTCCTGAGGTGACCGCGAGGTCGGGCTCCACGTCGTTGGCACTCGCCTATGGCCACGCCTACCAGCGCGCGGCCGAGGAGGCATACCGAGCGGACCCCGCCGTCGATCTGCGCCCGTGGCTCGGCTCCCAGGCTGGGGTCGACGCCGCCTACCTGGTCGCCAAGCGCGCGGCCGCATTTCGGGCTTTCGCGAGCGCGGCCGGCGCTGGCCGCGCTCGCGAAATCGCACTGACGCGCGCGGCACTGGTAGCGATCGACGAGGCCACGCGACGCCTCGCCAACTGGCGCGCAGCGACAGCCGGCCCGCCCCCGGGTGCGTGGCCTCGCGCGTCGGTCCTGCGCGTCCTGCGGTCGTCGACGGCAGAGACAGGCGTCGACGTCGTCGACGACGAGCAAAGCGGCACCGTCGGTGGCGGAAATTCGTCCGCCATCGTCGGGGTGCTCGCGGCACTAGCGGCCGGCTACGCCGTGCTCCGCTGAAGGAAGGCAAAAGTGAAAGACAAAAAACCAGTGAAATGGGACAAAAACGGCAACGCAATTGTTGGGGCCGCCAAGCGGAAGGCCAAGGCGGTCAAAATCAAAATTGCGGAAATTGCAAAGGCGAACGCGGCGAATATCGTCGTCGGTGCGGTCGCTGGTGGTGCGTCAGTCGGGCTGGCGCTCGGACTGATTCAGCGCGTGGAATTCTTGCGCTCGATGGTGACGGCGGGCGGTGCGCAGCGCACGGCGACGATCACCGGCACGGCGCTGCTCGTCGCTGGCCTGGGCCTCGGCGTCGCGGCGAAGGCGATGGGCCCAAAACGAGTCGCGCCCGCTGTGCCGTTTGTGCTGGGGGGCACTGCAATTCTTGCCCTGGCCCCGACGCTGGCCGTGCAGCTGGTCGAGAGGATCGAGCTGTGGGTAGGCGGCGGCAATGCGCCGTCGGTGCTGCTGCCGTCGACGACGGGCCAAGGGCCGGTGCCGCTGCGGATGCGTGCGCGCGCCGCACGCGGCGCGCTCTCGCCCGACGAAGTCAGGATGATGCAGGACCCGCCCGCACCGTCGAGGTACCGGAACAATTCTCGCTGGTGATGACCCGAAACTGAACCGAAACTGAACCGAAACTAAAGAGGCAAAAAATGGGCTATGGGAACTATTGGTCGAATCCGTTTCGTGATGAGTCGTATCGAGATTTTTTTGATCTCACGCAGGAGCGTTGGCGCGGCAACGGCGTCGTCGAGTACCAGCCGCTGACGTGGGTGTACCTGCTCGGTGCCGACGCCAGCGACACGGGCAGCCTCGCGCAACCGCTGATCGTCGACGTGATCGATCGCGCGTCGGCCAAGGCGACGGGAGGCGGTCCGACCGACACTACGGCTGCTGCGACGGGCCTCCCTGGCTCCGTCACGACGCGACCGCAGGAGCCGAAAATTGACGAGTCGGGGATCGTGCCTGTGGGCACCTCGATCCTCGTCGGTGGCATGGCCGTCGTCGTCGTCACCCCGCTGATCCGCTTGCGCGGTACCGTCGTCGACGTCGCGGCCGGCGCAGTGTCGCCTGCCGCAGCGGCCGACGACGTTATTGCCGGCATTCAGGCAGCGTTCGACTGCGCCGTCCTGCAATTGAGGGACGCGCGAAACGCGAAAGCGTCAGTCAAGGGCCACGACTCCACGAGCTATGGCTCATCGCGTGTGGCGGCGATGGGGCCGCCGATCGAGACTGCCGACGGCGTCGTCGACTCTCTGCTCTACGCGGGTCAGGTGCCCGCGAAAGATCGCGGCTGGGCGTCGATCCAGCCTGTACTCTTTGACGGCGGTGGCCCCGACCGCCCGGGCATGAGCCAGAGCCAAATGAAATTGTTGCACATCATCCCGCGCAGCAGCACGTGGCCCGTCGAGACAGCGACGCGAATCCGGGTCGAGGTGATGCTGCCGTCATTGATCGGCTACGCGGGCTCGAGCTCGCAATCGGGCGGCGGTGATTGCCTCCCGCCGTCCCGCGCCCTTCCGCCACCACCTCCGGGCTACTACGTGCCAGGCAAGACCCGCTGGTGAGTCGCGAGCACCAGTCCGTTTAGGGCTGGTGCTCTCTCTCTCTCTCTCTCTCTCTGCTGTCTCTTTTCTCTCCCTCAGGATCCCCCCATGAATGACGACGAGCAAATGCGACGAATCGATGCCCGACTGCGCGCCGTCGAGGTCGCGTCGTCGTCGTTTTTTCCGACCGCGTCGCGGTCGCTGATTCGCGCGACGCTCGAAGCCGAGCTACGCGGGCTCGTGATCGTGCCCGGCACATTCCCGCTGACTGTCGACGACGACGCGGCCGGCGCGGACAACGTGCAGCTAACGCTGAACGTGCCGCAGAGTTTTGGGCCTCTCGTCGTGACTGATATTGTGCCTCCACAAGCCGGCACTGACGCCCACCGTCGGCAGGCGATGCGCCTCGCGCTGGGTTCGCAATTCCTGGACGACGGATATTGGCCGGCCTACGACGGCCTGACGATTCCGCGCCGCTACTGCGGTCGCCTGATGTCATCGCCGGTCGTCGTGGACAGCGGCGCGCAATTCAATGTCCACCTCGACGACCCTGGGGTGCCCTACGTCGACGGTGAAGGCTGTCAGGTGATCGGCGTCGGCGTCGGCGTGCCCGACCGAGGCTTGCGGCAAGTCCTGCAGCCTCCCGCCGTCGTCGCCGCCGAATGGGCGTCAGCGGTCCGCGCGGGTGGGCAGCACTACGCGATCAGTCTCGAGGGAGATGAGCCGGGCACGACGACGATCACGACGTCGGCCGACGTCGTGATTGAATGCATCGTGATCGCTGCGGAGCGCGCCGTCGGTGAAGGCGAGGTTGATGCGACCGACATCAGTCTGCGGGTGGGCACGTGGTATGCGACGCCGTTGGTTGCAGGCCCGTCACACGGCGCCGTCCTCGACGCTGACCGCGTGCAGGTGCTGCCGGGCCTGCGGTGGCCGGTACCGTTCGGCTCGCAAATCACGCTGCAACTCACGTATCCGATCGGCGCTGAAAAAAAGGTGCGGGTGACGCTGCTCGGTCGGCGTGGTGGTCTCGCTAGCGGCTGCTGGCAGTGAGCGCACATGACGCAGTAGCTGCGGGTGTCACGGCGACCCCCGTCAAGGTTTTGCGATTTGCCGATGCGGCCGACGTGAAGGGCATGGACGTCGTGCCGGGTCGCACCTACGTGCTGCGCACTGACGCGCAGGACGTCGACGGTGGAGCCGTCACCTATCCGCTGTGCTGGGTAGGTGAGGGCACAGCCGGGCAAGAGCTGCGCGCCAATCAAGGCGCGCCCTTTCATCGGCTACTTGAGGCGCGCATCACGCCACGCGTGCGGTGGCTGCTCGTCACCGTCGAGGCTGCCTGTACGGTCTGGGTACACGCGGTCGACGACGGCGCGCGTCTGGCTGGCCAGCCGTCGTGCAGCGCCTGTGGGCCGGTACCGGAGCCGACCGCGAAATCAGCGTGCGGGTGCGCGCGTGTTTGAGTTTCGGCCGCTCGCAATTTTGCGCGTCACTTCGCCTTTTGGCGAGCGCGTGATCAACGGCGAGCTCGACGACCACGGGGGCGTCGACTACGCGGCCGACGAGACAACGCCTCTATTCGCGATGGGGGCCGGCCGCGTCGAGAAGGCCGGCGTCGGTGTGGCCGGCGTAGGGGGCGGACTGGCAGTGGCGATCCTCGACGACGACGACGGGCGCCTTTTCTACTTGCACCTCTCGCGGCTCGACGTGGCGACAGGTGAGCGTGTGCGCGCGGGCCAGCGAATCGGTTTCGCCGGCCGCTCAGGTCGCGTGACTGGCCCGCACCTGCACCTGCAGTGGCAGCCGCGCGGCGTCGGTGGCGCAGTGGCCGATATCGCCCCCGTCGTCGCCGTGCTGCCTCCACCGCCCGAGGCGAGCAGCGGCGGTGGAGGCGGTGCCATCGCCATCGGCATCGGCATCGGCGGCATTTACGCTCTTTACGCAATTCTCTCGAACTCGAAAAGGCGGCGGCGATGACAAAAATCGAACTGATTGCAGCCTTGGCCGACGCCCGTGACAGGCTCTCCGACCAAGCCGACGGACTGCGCCTCGCGCGTGACGCGGGCTGCTCGCCGATTGCCCTCCTCGCGCTGCTGGTGCCCGTCGCTGGCACGCTGATCGCCACCGCCGCGCGACTGGCTTGCGCCACGCTCACCACGGGGCAGATCGACGGGCGAATCAGCCGGCTCGATCGCCTGATCGTCGACGTCGAGGCGTTGGCCGGCGTCGTCTCCGCCGCGACGCCAGCGACCCTGCCCGAGGTGGAGCGCCGGGTGCGCGTGCTGATCTCCGCGCTCGAGCAGATCGACGCCTCGGCGGAGCTGGCTGACGCAGCGCTCGACGGTGCGCGCAGACTGGCGGCCGACGTGCGCTCTGGCCTGGGGGCCGTAGGCACCGTGCTGGGGGTGCTGTTCTCTCCGACCGCGCTGCTTGCGGTCGGTCTCGGCTATCTCTGGTTCTCCTCGTCACGCAAAGGCAAATCATGAACATCGGCATCGCCTCTCTCGTCGCCACTGTGCTGCCCTCAAGGGCAGGCCTCGCCGACCCCGAGACATTTCTCGAGCTGCGCTCGACGGGGCGCGCAGCAGACTCCGACACGCTGGTCGTCGACCCGGCAGGCCTCGCGGCCGGCACGTACCGTGTGCTGCTGTGGACGGATGCCTTCGCCGCCGGGCAGCCCGTGCTCGAGGTCGACGTCGGGACGGATGAGGTGCCTGCCGATCGGTTCCTCGTCGTGCTCGGCGGGCCCGCAGGTGCGGGCGGCGACTCGAGCGGGCCGGGCGGTGTGGCGGGAGGTGGTGGCGGCAGCGGCGGGCTCGCCGCTATCGCGCTCGAGGCAACCACTGGAGCCACGGCTAAGACGTCGCTCGTCACCAAAGGGTTCGCCTCGACTGCGCCGGACAACGGCGTGTCTATCGGTCTCGGTGGCGCCGGTGGGATTTTCGGGTCGGTCGGCGCCCCTGCTACGTCGACGACCGCACTCACGGGCGCGGGGGCCGTGCTGCATGCGCAGTACGGCGCTGGCGGTGGCGGCGGTGGCGCGTTTTTCGGCAGCGCTCGGGCAGGCGGTGCCGGTGAGGGATTCATCGGCAGCGCTGGTGGCGCCAGCGGGCCCGGAGGAGGGCAGGTAGGTGGCGGCGGCGGCGGCGGTGCCGGGACAGGGGTGGCCGGTGGCGCCGGCGTGAACGCGGGCCCTGGCGGAGCTGGTGGCACACTCGGGGCGGCGACGGTGCTCACCGCGACTGGTAGCGCGATCCTGGCAATGTGTGAGCTCGCCTTTGAGGCGGAGCTCCTCACCCGCCCGCTGTGCGGCGGCGGCGGCGGCGGCGGGGTCGACTTCCCCGGGGGCGTCGGTCCGCGTGGCGGCGGTGCGGGTGGCGGTGCGGGTGGCACGGCCGGAGGCGTCGCCGGCGAGGTCGGCGGCGGCGGCGGTGGCGCCGGGTGCCTCGCGGGTGCGAGCGGTGTGGGAGGCCTCGGCGGGCCCGCGCCACTGATGGTCGCCTACCGCGCGGCGTGACACAGTAGCACGTGACGCCGGTCGTCGGCGTCGCGCAAAAGGAGTGACAATGAACGAACCCATCTTGCAATTCTTCGCCATCGAGCACCTGCCCGAGAAACTCCAGATCGTCGCGGGCCCCTTCCACGAGCTCGCGAGCGGCCTTGTCAAGAGCCTGCCGCGCAACGCCGAGCGGAGCGTCGCGCTGCGCAAGCTGCTCGAGGCCAAGGACGCCGCTGTGCGCGCCCAGATCTTCAAGGAGCCGGCCGCCGCGTGACACGGGCGCCGCGTCGCGGTACCGTGTCGTGGGCGGGTGTTCCACGTCGAGACGTGGCCCCATTGAAGCTGATAAGCAGGCTGCTGACCCCCTAACCCGACCCGAGAACGCGCCGCGCCAAGCCGGCGCGTTTTTTTTCTCGCCGACACGCCGGCGCGTTTTTTTGACACGCCGGCGCGTTTTTTTGACACGCCGGCGCGTTTTTTTGACACGCCGGCGCGCGGCGGGCCCGAACCCGGCAGGCGACCGGCGCGTGGGTGGACCGCGCCTGGACGGGCAGGCGGCTGATCCTGTACCCCGCCCCCCCCGCGAACGTGTAGGATGCAAAAAAACCAGCGCATCGCTGCGCTGGTTGTCCGGAGGTGCCCCTGTTTTCGCGACGTGGCACCCCCAGAGGTGTCACGTGCGACGCTACACGCCCCCCCCTCCCTCGTCCACACCCGCCACACCCGCCTCCTCCCATGCCCCCATCCGGCCCGTAGGGCCCGCTGGCGCTGGTGCCCTCTCACGAGCCGTCAACGCCGTCGTGCCCCCTTGTCTTGAGACACGTAAACAACTCGACAAGTCGTTGAAATCGCAGCGGAAACGGTCCCGCCGAACCGTCGGGACTGGACGACAGAAGCGCGGGCGCAATCGATACTCGATACATGATCGACGTCGTGCGCGCGCCGATCGGTTGATGCTGGCCCGGCTCGAGCTGCTGCGTCACCAGTGTGGCGGAAAAGGGGCCCTATCACGCGCGCTGGCGCTCGAGTCGTGCGGATCGTGCGCGGTACTAGTGTCACCTGGCACTGGCGCGCTCCTGCTCGGCACTGTCTCTGGTCGGCCCGCGACGGCGCGACGGAGCTGCAATCACCGGCTGTGCGGGGACTGCCAGCGTCGTCGATCGCTGCAACTTGCCGATGACCTCACGGTCCAGATCTCCGCGCTGGCGACGGCGACCGAGATCCTGGCGCGAGGACGGCGCCGCGCGGTGCTCTCGCTGTCGCCGTCGACGATGCGCTTCCGCGAGGTGTCGGCGGCGACGGACGGCGAGGGCAGGGTGGTCGACGTCGTCGTCGACGCCGTGGCCCCTTGTTGGGATGGCGCGTTGCGCATGGCCACGCTCACGCGCCATGACCCTGTCGGCGGCGACGTCTCCGAGGAGGCTGGTGCGCTGTGGGAGGCGTGGCGACGGCTGCGTCGGCAGTGGCCCCGTGAGCTCGGCACGTCGGTGGCGACCCTTGAGCTAACGTACAACGTGGAGCGCGATTCGGTGCATCCGCATTTGCACGTAATATTTTTATGCAACGGTGACGTCAACCGTACAATGATGCTGGGAGACTGGCAGCGGATAAATGGATACGCCGTCGACTACGGGCAGCGGCCCGGCAGTCAGGGGGGCGTACACCTAAAGCGCCAACGCAGCGTAAAGGAGGCAATAAAATATCCGCTAAAGGGGATGGCCGGGGTGCTAGCAAGTATGCCGGCCGCGCGCGCAATAGAGGTGCTTGACTATCTGTCGGGCAGGCGGCTGGTGCGTGCGGGCGGTGGGCTGTATCGGCGTGCCGACGAGCCTGACGGCGTCGACGTCGACGTCGAGCTCCTGTGTGACGCGACCACGGGCGAGGTGTACGCCCCGACGTCGTCCGTCGCAGCGTCTCTGCCCTCGCTGGTGCACCGCGCGGTGGCGGCGGCGACGGACGGCGCGGGCAGGGTCGTCACCGTCGTCGTCGGCGTCGTGGCCCCCTATCCCGTCGCGACGCTGTCGTGGTCACCCGTCGCTATCGAGGGGGCCCGCGAGCGGCTGTACCGCGACTGGCAGCGCGAGCGCAGTGCAGTGGAGGTGGCGGCGGGGATCGCACGAGGAGCGCTGATCTCGGCGCAGCGGCGTCGACGTCGTCAGGAGGCGCGTTGGCGCGCTGCGTGTGCCCGTAGGGCCCGCGCGCTCGCCGCCGACGCGGCCGCCCTGCGGGCCCCCCCCGGCCGCGAGGCGTGGGCAGACTGGGTGGCCTCCTGTCAGTGGGCACCCTGCATGCGCTCTCTCGGCCGGGCCCCGGCCCACGTCGGGGCCTCGCTGGCCTTCCCGCCGTGTCACGCGGCGACGTCGACGCACGCCTCCCACGCTGGCGAGCGCGACTGGCGATCTCTCCACGCGACTGGCGACCCGGTGTTCGCCGGTCGTAATCGCGCCACTGTCTCGATTTACGTGGGGGCTTGACTGCGGCTATCCATGTGGATATCCTACGAGAGCCGGCACTTCTCACACACCCGCCGGCAGGGGACAGAGACC
>Ga0163144_10026904_pt1 | contig 11160 bp, 8 predicted proteins | sample OliLak19BULKMAT1_FD_123175 | JGI IMG/M metagenome (GOLD analysis project Ga0163144, IMG submission 123175) | Freshwater microbial mat bacterial communities from Lake Vanda, McMurdo Dry Valleys, Antarctica - Oligotrophic Lake LV.19.BULKMAT1 | ecosystem: Environmental > Aquatic > Freshwater > Lake... | reverse complement strand
CGCGCGTCCTCGCCAGTTGGCTGCCGCGTTGTCCTTGCTGCCACCGTCGCAATCCACCTCGAGTTGGCCGGCAAGCATCGGCTTCTATCGGGCCTTCACCAAATCTACCGCAGTAGTGCTAGGCTCGGGTTCTCGCCGCGGTGATCCATGAGGTTGCGGCGCTTTGAATAGTCCCGCGACGCCTTCTCATAGCTTGGGAGACTTTTGCTGCCCGCGGTGGATAGCGGCGGACGTTTCAGGCGCCGCAGCTTCCAGTCGGCCGCCTCCAGGCAGCCCGTGATCTTTGCCTTCTTCGCGGGCTCGCCGTCGTAGAGGAGCGGCAACAGCCAGCACTCGATCGAGTCGACGGCGATCGCGAACACGATACGACGGCTGTATTGCTCGCGGAGCTCGGGACCCATCGCATCTAGCAGTCTGAGCCTGACCTGCTCGATGAGCGCTGCCGGGGTGAGTGGTTGGCCAGCGGCATCGCGGCGACGCACGTCGTAGCCCTTGTCCTCGGACACGTCGGTATCGATGTGAATGACCACGTAGTCGTTGAGCTGAAGGGCCTTTCGGTGGTCGCCCTGTTGCAATGACTGAAACACCAGTGTCCAGCCGCCGGGCGCCGGATCGCGTCCCTTCGGCGTCGCATCGCGCGGCGGTTGAACGTAGGTCACGACCGGCTCGTCTTCATCGTTCCCGAAGTAGCCGAGCAGGATGTTTTCCAGCACGGCCTGATCGGTCACTCCTTCAGCGATGATCGCGAAGCTCGGCACGGCACGCTCCTCAGAAATTTTTCGGCAGGCCGCCGAGGTAGCCACGCACGAACGCTTCGGAGAGCGCCACCGCCGGCTCGCCGTCGAGCGGCTTCGGGGCCTGAACGCGGCGCACGCGCGTCGCTCCGTCTTTGCCGCGCTCGGTGACGAAGAGGCGCTGTTCGTCGTCGCCGAGGTCGAGGCCGTCGAGGACCGCGGGGTTGTGGGTGGTGAAGATCACTTGCTTGTCGTGCTTCTTGCCAAGCTCGATGAGCTGCGCGACGAGCGTGGTGACGAGCTTCGGATTGAGCGAGGCGTCGACGTTGTCGATCGCGAAGAACGACGGGGTGGAGTCGCTGAGGAAGAGCGTCAGGTAGAAGAGCAAGAAGAGAAACCCCTCGTTGGCGCTGCGCTGGTCGAACAGGGCGCCCTCGGCGAGGTAGCGGTCGCGGATCAGCAGGCTGCGCTCACCGGGGGCAAGGTCTTTCGGGATTTCGAGGCGCTCGAACCAGTCGAGGAGCGCGAGCCGGTCGCCGATCGCGGCGAGGCGGTCGGCGTGCTCGGGGGTGCTGAGGGCCTTCAGGTGTGCGAACAGGCCATCCCCCTTGATACCGAGAGGGAGAATCTGGGGCTCGCTCTGGAAGATGCGCAGTGCGGAGTTTTCGGGGGCGTAGATCAGAAAATCGGGCGGCAGCATTGAGATGAGGCTGAACATCGCGACGCCCTTGAGCAGAGCTTGGGCTTGATCGGCCCCAATCTTGGTCATCAACTCCTGAAACTCCGGAGCTCTTGCGCGCTTCTGTATCTCCTCTTCGAAGCTGCGCCAGGCCGGCTCCAAACTCGAGCTCATCGCCAACGGAGACCCTTGCTCAGCGCGCGTGCGGCGATCGGGGTCGATGAGGAACCGGAGCTTTGGGCCGTCCTGCGGCTGGAGCGAGACCGCGACAGGATCTGCCGCATTGCCCTCGGGAAAGGCCGATCGCATGAACACCGGATCCGTCACCCGGATGCCACGAGGCACGAGGTATTCGTTGTCGAGCTTGTTGCGAGCCGCAGCCGATCCGAGCGCGATCGCCTCGAGGAGGTTGCTCTTCCCGGAGCCGTTCGCCCCGATGAGCACGTTGACCTGGCCGAGCTCGAGAGTGAGCTTCCGGATCGACTTGTAGTACCAATCGAAATGTGGTCGTCGCCGCCATCTTTGAAGCTTCGTTTCGGTGACCAAGGCCTTCAACCTCGCGACCAAGGCCCTCGAACCGGCGCGGAACGCCCTGGCACCGCCGCGGAAGGCCGTCAAATTGGCGAAAGATGCCCTTTCCCGCTGCGGGCCTCCGTTCGCGCGGTACCGCCGGGCATCTCCCGGCCACGGAGCCTCCCGCCGCGGGTTTCCGGCGGGCGGCGTCGGCGGCGCTGGCCAGGCCCGAGGCGGCCGCCGCCATTGCCGAGCTCGACGCCTGGGACGAGCCCAACTTCCGCGTGGCGCGCGCCGCCCTGGCGACCATGCCCGAGCAGCTCGCGTACGTGTTCGACAACCTGGAGCCGCAAAAGGGCGTGGGCGCTGTCGCGTCGGTCACGACCTTCCTCGACCGCGCTGACGGCCTGGAGAGCAGCAAGGAGCGCAAGGCGACGCGCAAAGCGGACCAGGCGGCGCTCGACAAGCTGGCGGAGCGGGGTATCGGCCCGGACGAGCGCAAGCGCCTGCGCGGCCTGCTGGCCACCGCGACGGCCTCGCCGGAAGCAGAAGCGCTGCTGCCGGCGGGCACGTCCGACTCCGCCAAGGAGGCGGCCGCGAAGGCCGAGCAGCGCGAGGCGAAGATCGCACTGTGGACCCTGCTGTCAGAGTGGAGCGAGGTCGCCAAGGCCGACATCAAGCGGCGCGACCACCTGATCCAGCTCGGCATCGCGAAGCGCAAGGCGAAGAAGAACACCCCGAAGGCGCCCGGCGGCGACGGGCAGTAGCCCGAGTCAACCGCACTCGCCGCGCGGGCCGCCTTCGGGGGGGCTCGCACTCACGGTTCACGTCACCCGAATCCCTTCCGGCTCCCGGCCCTGAAGATCCCATCGTCGACGAAGTGCGCGCAGCCCGCGAGGCCATCGCGAACCCGATACTCCCTGGTGAGCCGCGCTTTCTCGGTTCCTCACCGCAACGAACAAGTGCAACGGCGCGCGGCCCTGAAGCCCACATCGGTCGTCCCACGCTCGCGCTCCCGGGGCGGGCGCCGGAGCCTGTTCTCTTGACGCGGCGGCACGGTGACCGCATGGGCGGCACGGCGTGCCTGCGCGCAAAAATGGCCCAGGATGCTGACTGCCGAGGAGGCAAACGCAATGGCATCGATTCAAGTCACGGTTCCGGACGCGGTGCTCGGCTCGCTGCGAAAATCCCCATTCGAGCTCGGCGACGAGCTACGGCTCGTGGCGGCGATGCACTGGTACTCGCGCGGTATCCTCTCCCAGGAGCGTGCCGCCGAGCTCGCCGGGTTGGATCGCACCGACTTCCTGCTCGCACTCTCGCGCGAGCAGGTGGAGGCCTTCGTCGTCGACATCCGCTCCCTCCGCGCCGAGCTGGAAGACGACAAGTCATGACGGGCGTGGCGGTCGTCAATGCGTCTCCACTCATCTACCTCGCGCGAGCGGGGCTGCTCGATCTGTTGAAGGCGGCCGCGGACGAAGTCATCGTGCCGGGACCTGTGGCAACGGAAATCTTGGCACGCGGAGTCACCGACCCTACGGCCAGCGCGCTGGCCGATCCGTGGCTTCGCATCGTCAACGCGGTGGCGATTCCGCCGTCGATCGTGGCGTGGGACCTCGGAGCAGGCGAATCGTCGGTCATCGCATGGGCCCTCGCCCATCCGCCAGCACGGGCCGTAATCGACGATTTGGCGGGGCGGCGCTGCGCCGAGAGCCACGGCGTTCGCCTGCGCGGCACGCTTGGGCTCGTGCTCCTTGCGCGCAAGGAGGGCCGAGTCCCCCTGGCCCGTCCGGTATTGGACCGGCTTCGAGCAGCCGGGATGTTCTTGTCAGAACGGGTTATTAAACAAGCACTCTCGGAAGTGGGAGAGTAGCTCATCGGATGGAGTCTCGCTCGACGAGAGGCCTCTCACCCAGCCGGGCGCGGCGCACCTCGCCGGTGGCGCTCGTAAAGCCCGTCGCGCCAGGCCACGAGGTCGGCGAAGCGTTCGGCCAGCGCGGCGTACCCCCACGACGCGCGGGCCGCGGGGCCGAGCGCGATGTATTGCCCGTCGACCGGCGCGACGAACTGCAGCGTCACGGCCATGGCCAGGTCGGCGTACGTCAGGCCCTCGCCGACCACGTACGCGCGGCCGCCGGCGAGCGCGGCTCGCAGGCCGTCGAGCTCGCGCGCCAGCGTCGCGTCGGCGGCCGCGAGCGCGGCGTCGTCGATCTTGTACTTCCGCCGCAGGAACGTGATTGCCAGGTCGGCCGCGGGGACCGACGCGCGGCGTACGGGCTCGGGTAGGAAGGGGGGCTGCATCTCGATCTTGGCGGCGCGGTCGTGGGTGAGACGTTCGAGGTAGAGGGCGCGGCCGGCCGCGAGGGCGGTCTCGCTGCGGGCGTTCCAGGCGGTGATTGCTGCGTCGTGGTCGCGCGGGAAGAGCGTCGGGCCGCGGCCGATCTTGTCGGCGTGCCGGGCGATGGCGAACGAGTCCATCAGCACGCCGTGCGGGGTGATCAGCGCCGGGGTGATGACCCTGCCGGTCGGGCGTCGCGTGCGGAGGCGCAGCAGCAGCTCACCGAGCAGCGGCACGTGCTCGCGGTAGTCGTAGGCGAGGCCGTGGTGGTCGAGCGCCCAGCGAGCCTTCTCGGACCAGGGAGAGAAATGTTCCGCGATCAGCGTTCGCATGGCGCTCAGGCAACAGGAAAGGGCGCCGCCCGTCCAGTCGCCTGTCGCCGGAAACATCGCCTTGCCGACGCGCGGCGGGACTGCCTATCGTGGGGGGCTGGGCGCGTATCGTGGCTCGACAGGCTCGGGCGCTGATGGAGAGAGAATCATGGGCAGCGATTGCTATACGGTCTCCGTCGAAACGTACCGCGAATGGACCACGCGAGAAGCCGCTCTGCGGCTGCCCGCTTACGGGTGCTCCCCCGCGACCGGGAAGGACTTCTTCGTTGGCGACGGGCCGTGGATCGAGATTCGGCTCCAGGTGCGCTGCGTTCATCCGGATGCGCCGATCGGCTGGGATCCGTTGATCGTGATTCGCTGGCTGGACGAGGCGGTGTACCGCGCCGCGCGCAGTGATCGTTCCGGCTTCGACTTCGAGAAGACGCCTCTCTTCGAGCGCTACCCCAAGCTCTGGAAGATGGAAATGACGCTCGACGACCAGCAGGACAGCGTGGTGAAGATCGTCGAGGTCGAATTCAACAGGAACCCGACACCAAGAGAAGGCCGCACGGACGATCCGGTCGGCGACACGGCCACCATCACGACCTTCGTACACCAGAAATACGCGCCGAATATCGCGGATTTCGCCTATTGGGAGTCGCGCGCCTGGGGCGGCGGCGCGTACTTCGCGCGTGACTACCTGATCTCGAAGCACCCCATCCTGGCGGAGATTCGCCCGATCTCTCCGGCGCCGCTGGCGGCGTTCGCCGGCGACGACCAGGTGAAAGCGCTGGCCTGTCGGCCGGAAGGTGGCGTGTGGGCTGCCACGAGCGGGAAGCTCTACGCCGTCACGGAAGGGGGTGGTCGCGCCGAGGTGGTGCTCGACCTCGTGCGGCAATTGAAGCTGAACGGCATCAGGCAGCTCGCCGCGCAGGCGGACGGCACCCTGTGGCTCTGCACCATGAACGCCGTCGTCCGGCGGACCAGGGCCGGCGACACGACGGTGTTCCGCCGTGGCGAGGCATTCGATTGCAAGAAGATCCAATGTGTCGCCGTGAGCCCGGACGGCGTGGCCTTCGCCGGGGCCGAGAACGGCCTTCATTGCCTGGGCGCGGGCGACGCATGGACACACGTTCGCGACGGCCTGGCCGAGCGCAGCGTGGAGCGGATTGCGGCGCTCGGCGGCGGCGTGGCGTGGGCCGGCGGGAGGCACCTCACGCGGCGCAACGCGGACGGCTCGCTGGAGCGCTTTCAGAGCCGCCAGGGCATTGACGCCACGATTGGCATTCTTCCCTTGCCGGACGGCGGGATCTGGGCCCTTCGATGGGGCGTGGGCGCCGCCTACGTGGCCCCGGGCGCCGGCCGTGCCGTGCCCGATGCGTTCTGCGGTCGGGTCGCGCCCGGCGGCCTGCGCCAGGGGGCCCTTGGCCCGGACGGGACGCTATGGGCCATTGCCCGGGGCGGATTTCTCGTGCGCCTGCGGGCCGGCGACGCGCCGCGAGCCTATGTGTGGAGCACGGACGAGGGGGCCTTCTGGGACGACGTGGCCGAGCTGTGCGCCTCGCCCGAGGGGGATGTCTGGCTGCGGCTCGGCGACGGGCGGCTCGCGCGCATGGCGGCCTCGGATCTTGCCGCGGTTGACAAGACCACGCCCATCAATGCCGACATGCCCCATTTCAAGCGCATTGCTCCGGCGTCGTTCGGCCCGGCCAGGCCGGCCGCGGCGGCGGCCCCGACCATTGACTTCAAGGGCAAGACCGTGGTCATCACCGGCACGCTGTCCAAGCTCACGCGCGACCAGGCCCAGCGCGCCCTGGCCGATCGCGGCGCGCTCCTCGCCGACTCGGTGAACAAGAAGACGAGCTATCTGATTGTGGGTCTCAAGCCGAGCTCCAAGCTTCAGAAGGCGCAGAGCCTCGGCATCCCGATCCTGGACGAGGACGTGCTGCTTTCGCCTGCGTAGGCGGCTGCGGTCGAGGCTCCGAGCCCGGGCGGACGTTCGGACGGCGCCAACGGGGGACGCTGCGGGGTGCGTGCCGCGCCTGGCGCTCGCGCGAGGCTCCGAGCCCGGGCGGACGTTCGGACGGCGCCAACGGGGGACGCTGCGGGGTGCGTGCCGCGCCTGGCGCTCGCCCCAGGTCCGGCCGCGGCGCTCGCAAGCTCCGTCGGATCGCACGCAGGCGCAGGGCGGCGGCGCTGTCAATTGCGGCGAAGTTTCACTTCGGAGTTGACAGCGCGGGGGGGATTTGGGCGCAGTGTGTCAGGGACGTGGAGACGCTCGCCAGCAAGATCGCGCATCACCAGGCGCTCACCGACCTCGACGCGACGGGGTGGATCATCCGTCTGGCGAAGGGGCTGGAGCCCATCCACGCGCTCGGCGTGGCGCACGGCAACATCACGGCGGAAGCCGTTCGCATCGACGGCCTGGCGCGCGCCTCGCGCGGCGTCCTCGCCGACGCTCGCCACCTGCGCGACCTGCCCGCCTACCACTCGCCCGAGCGGATCGACGGCGAAGGCGCCTCGGTCGCCGACGATACCTGGGCCGCGGCGGTCACGCTCTACGTTGCGCTCACCGGCTCGCTTCCCTTCCCGGGCGCCCACGACGGCGAGGTGCGAGGGAAAAATGTTGGCGCACCGGCCGCACCCCTCGCCGTGTTCGACGTCGGCGACGACGGCCTCCAGCAGATCCTCGACCGAGCCTTCGCCCGTGACGCCGCCGAGCGGCTCACCAGCATCCGCGAGCTGCGCCAGGCCCTCGAAGAGTGGCACCCCGACCCCGACGTGAAGAAGCTCCGCCCGCTCGATGACGAGGAAGACGGCGAGCCCGCCGGCGGCGAGCTCCCGACGGTTTCGCTCGAGCTCCCGACGGTTTCGCTCGAGCTGCCGACGCTCTCCCTCGAGCTGCCGACGCTCTCCCTCGGGACCGCGCCGCAGCGATACGAAGCGGGCGCCCGCGCGCCTGTCGCGCCGCCCGCGGCAATGTCCGCTGACCGGCTTCTCTCGGCCAACGACGAGGAGGACGGTCCAACCCAGGTGCGTGGCGATTCGGCGGTCCACCAGTACCTCGAAGCGCTCCAGGCATCCGCTGCTCCTGTCGCAGCCCCGCCGACTGCGCTCCCGTCAACCGCGGCCTCGCCAACCGCGGCCTCGCCAACCGCGGCCTCGCCAAACGCGTCCTCGCCAAACGCGTCCTCGCCAACCGCGTCCTCGCCAAACGCGACCCCGCCGACTGCGCTCCCGCCGAGCGCGTTCACGCCAACCGCGGCTCCGTCGAGAGAGCGAGGAAGTCGGCTGCGGCGGCTGCCGGCGCCGACCCCACCGCCGGTGCGACAGAGCCCGAGCGTTGCCCCGGGGCCGATGGGGCGACCCGCGCTGGCAACCGCGGAATCGCCACCTGCCGAGCGCCCAGGACCAGCGAGGGCGGGTCTGTTCGACGACGAAGAGGCCACGATGTTCGTGCCGCCTTCGTCGACGGCGCGAGTCCCGCCGGTGCCGTCTTCGCCCGCCAAGGCGACGTCCGCCGCCGCCATGTTCCCGAGCGCGACCCCGCCCATTGCGCCCAGCAATGCGCCTTCCAATGGGTCGACGGGTGCGCCATCCAGCGCGGCGCACGCCGCCCACGTCAATGATCCCCACGCCGGGGCGTCCAAGGCGCTCGGCGCGGAGGCCTCCAATGCGGCGTTCGCTGCGTCGTCCAATGCGCTCGCCGGTGAGCCCGCGCCATCGAGCGAGCCGCAAGGCAGGAGCCGTTCACGGACACCGCTCCTCGCGGGGCTCGCCGTGCTGCTTGCCGGCGGGGTCGCCGGGTTCTTGCTGGTCAGCTCACAGCGCCCTCCGGATCAGGCGGCCTCCGGCGCTTCGACGCCTCTGCCTCTCACCGCTCCGCCGGCCTCGGGCGCGGCCGCAGCCTCTGCCACGCCGAGCGCGGCGGCCATCCCGCCACCGAGCGCGGCGGCCAGCGCATCCTCGAACACTGCCAGCGCGCCCTCGAGCACCGCCAGCGCATCCTCGAGCACCGCCAGCGCGGCGGCCAGCGCATCCTCCAGCGCCGCCGCCGGCCCGTCACCGAACCCGTCCCCGAGCGCGCTGGCCGCCTGTCTGATGCCGGCGTTCGCCGCCGGCACGTTCGTCGCGCCGCCCACCAGCCTCGGGTCGTTGTGTGCAATCACCGATCCTCGCAAAGGTGGCGAGGCCGTCCGCATCGAGGTCATTCTCGGCAGCGCGGGGAGGGGAGTCTCCGACGGCATGCGCGAGTGGGGCGTGCTCGGCCTCTACGAGATGGCCGCCTTTGCCGTCCTCCGCTCGACCTGTTGCCCGTCCGCGCCGCCGCTCGAAATCCTCGTCCACGTCCCCACGTGCGATATCAAGACGGCTCTGAACAAGCTGGCCGAGGTGGCCGGTTCTGCGTCGGCCAGTGACGCCGAGCTCGACAGCGCCCTCGCGGCCTACACCACACAGGCCAGGTGCATCTCCAGGGCCGGCGCATCGACGGCATTCGGCATCAGGGGCAGGCTGCAAGGCGGTGAGCTCGAGACCTTCCAGAAGACGCTCGATCGAGCCCGGGCGGTCGTGAAGAAGCGGTGAGGATCGCGGCAACCTGGGACCCCGAGGAACGGCGACGCAGCAAGCATCGCCCCTTGACCGCGCGGGCTTCGACGCGACGATCATGATCCAGCCCGGCGGCTCGGTGGCCTGCTCCAGGGTCAGGCCAAGCCCGCGCAGCTCGCTCGCCACCCACGCGCGCCCGGACTCTGCACTGGGCGCGCGCAGCGCGGTCCTCACCCCTCACTTGCACTTGCAGGGGCTCGGCTTGATGCTCACGCTCTTCCCCTCGATCTTCACGCTTCCGCCGGCCTTCACCTCGATATCGCCGTCGGCCTTGAGCTTGATCTTGTCCTTGTCGAGCTCGATCGTCGCCTTGTCGGTCGTAATCTTGATCTTCATGAATTCGATCGAGATCTTGGTCTTCGGGATGATCATCGTGAGCATCTCCCCTATCACCTTGTCGAGGATCTCGAGGGCCTTGCTCTCCTCCTCTTCTTTGTCCTTCTTCTTTTCGACCTTGTCCTTCGCCTTCGCCTTGGAGGGCTCGGCGGCGAGCGCATCGAGCAAGCCCTGAAGGCCGGCGAGCAAGTCGGCGAGCTTCGTTGGGTCGTTGGGGTCTTTGGCCTTCTCCAGCAGGGTCTCGATGACCTGCTCCAGGTCGTCGGCGCTCTCCAGCTCTTCGAGCTCCTCCGGGGTGAGCGAGAGGAGGGTCTTCGCGAGCGCGACGAGGGGCTTCTGGAGCTTTTTCTTCGCCTCTTCGGAGCTCTTCACCATCTTGGCGCCGGCCTCGTCGGGCTTCTGCTCCGTGAGCTTTCCTTTCATGTGCGCGGGCAAGATGGACTGGAGATCGGGCGCCCCGCCGGGAAGGGCCTTGTCGAGCTTGGCCTTCTTCTGCAAAACGTTCATGAGGACCGAGACGAGCGGCGCGACCGGGTGGACGGAGGTCTCGACCTTCATGCCGGCCTTGATCTTCGCCTCCATGCCGGCGGTCACCGAGAACTTCATGCCGGCCTTGTGGGAGCTTTCCATGCCGGCCGTGATCGAGTGTTTGCTCCCGGCGAAACGCTCGGACTTGTCGCCGACGAGCGTGGTCTCCTTCTTCCGGATGGCGACCGTGCGCTTGCCGCCGGTGAGGTATTTTTCGTCCTTCTTGACGATGCCGACGCGGTCTTTCTCGGCCTGCGTGTAGAACTTCTCCTCTTTGGGGGTGTCGTCGAAGAGAATGATGTTCGAGTTGGAGTCGCTCTTCCACGCGCTCACGAGCTTGCTGGCCGGGAGCTTGTAGGGCACCTGCTGCTTGCCGTTCCAGACTCGCCCCACGACCACAGGCTGATCGGGGTTACCCTCGAAGAAGCCGACCAGCACCTCGTGGCCCACGCGCGGCAGGTTCATCATGCCATATCCGCCGCCGGCCCACGGCTGACTGACACGCACCCAGCAGGAGCTGCCGTCGTCCAGGTTGCCCTCCCGATCCCAGTGGAACTGCACGCGCACGCGGCCGTGCTCGTCGGTGTGGACGCGTTCTCCGGCCGGGCCCACCACCACCGCGCTCTGCACGCCGAAGATGCGGGGCTTCGCCTGGACGGCCAGCGGCCTGACAGGGATGTCGGTGAACAGGGTCGTCACCTCCGACTGCCACTCTTTCGCGACCTCGCCGTGGAAGTGGACCTTGGTGGCGAGCAGGCGTTTGTCGGGCATGAGCTCCAGACGAGGGTGATTGATGATCGAGAACACCACGCCCGGGGTGACGTCGTACGCGTTCGTCACGAGCTGCACACCGCGCCTGCCCGCGCGCTCCCCCTCGAGGAGCCGGGTCGCGAGCCCGACGCCGGCGCCCTGGTGATGGCGCGCCACCCCCTTGTCGTCGGCGGAGGGCGTGTCGCCCGCCTTGTGGCCCTCCGTCAGAAACGCGCCAGGGGAATACGCGTAATGCTCCAGGCGCTGCTCGATGCCACCCGGTGAGATCGCGTCGGCGAAGAGCGACATTTCCGGCGCCCGGAAGTCGAAGTCGCGCAAGACCACCTTCGCCTGGCGGACCTCGCG
>Ga0163144_10026902_pt1 | contig 11160 bp, 8 predicted proteins | sample OliLak19BULKMAT1_FD_123175 | JGI IMG/M metagenome (GOLD analysis project Ga0163144, IMG submission 123175) | Freshwater microbial mat bacterial communities from Lake Vanda, McMurdo Dry Valleys, Antarctica - Oligotrophic Lake LV.19.BULKMAT1 | ecosystem: Environmental > Aquatic > Freshwater > Lake... | reverse complement strand
GCCCGTTTTGCGGTTTTTCCAGCACGCAATCAGTGCAGACGGAGCGGCCAACAGTTCAGGCGGCACCGTCCCGTTGGCAGACCTCGCACGTGCTTCCTCAATCTTCGTGTCACGCTCCTTGTTTCGCCAGACAGACCAGCCGTTGTGAACTAGGTCGGTGATCGCCGCAGATCCACGGATGTCCAGTTTTCCAGGCGGGCGGCTCTCGTCGTCCTTCTTGCGGCTGTGCGCCACCAGGTGGATATGCACCTGATGCTCGGCGGCGAATGACACGAGTGCGCTCACAAATTCCTTTTGGCCGTCGTAGTCGTCTTCCGCGATTCCGACGCGCAACGACGAGTCGATAACGATGCGACGGATGCCGTACCGCCGAACGGCGTAGGCGAAGATCGGCAAGAACTCCCGCCACGGTTTCACGCCAACCACATCGTAAAACCAGACCCCGCCACCCAGCCACGACATGGCATTGTTAACCTCGTTGCGGTTGCGAGGGGCGCGCCCCAGCGACATTTTGGCCAACTGGACGATGCTCTGTCGGACGGGCATCTCAAACGAGGCGATAAGAGCGCGACTGCCGGTTATGGCGAAGTCATGAAGCACGACCTGATTGAGCAACAGACTTTTGCCGTGCCCGCTCCAGCCGGTCCAAATCGTCACCTCGCCGGGACGGATACGCCAGTCGATGAGCCACGGGGTTTCAGAGCCCGAGGTTTCGGCGGTCGGGTTCAATTCATTCCAGCACTCGTCCGCGTAGTCGGCGGCGCTGCGCAGTTCGACGGGGTCAAGTGTCTTGGCGCTGTCCACGGCATCATCGAAGTCCGGCCCAAGAAACCGGCCCGAGCACTCCGCCTCGTTCGCATCTTTGAAGTCGGAAAGAGTTACGCGGAAACAACGCTCACGACCCAACCGCGCGGCGATTTGTTCGGCGCAAGCGTGCCCAGGTTCATCCGCATCCGTGCAGAGGTAGATGCGTTCAAACCGTGCCAGCGCATCAAAATCGTGTTCAATCCAGTCGAGATTCTTCACCCCAAACGGGATGCTCAAAGCCGGATAACCCCACGCCGCGACCGTCAGGGCGTCAATCTCACCCTCAGTGATGACAACATGCCGGTCCTTGCCGGTGATCGCCTGCCATCCAAATAGGTGCGGTCGGCTGTCCTTGCTGGCCCAAACCGTTTTCGCGCCGTCTGTTTCCCGCTTGACCGCGAGAAACTTCACCATGTCCACGGCCAGTCCCCGAGCCTCGAAGATCGGAAACACAACCGTCGCACCGTGAGTGCCGTTGACCATCTGTTGCACGCGGTATCGATTGAGCACCTGCCCATCGAGGCGGCGGGACTTCGTGAGATAGTCCCATACCGGCCCGCCCGTCGTCAGGGGCTCGTTCTGGTCGAGAGTCGGTTGGACATACCGCTTGGTTGCCGCAGCAGGCTTGAATGCGGCCTGTGTGCGTTCGTCTTTGATGCCGAGCCAGTCCTTGGCCTGTTTCAGCGCCGTAACGAAATCCACGTTCCGCACGGCCGTCCACAGGTCAAGAAGATCGCCTTTCGCGGTCGTTGAGAAATCGCACCAGACGCCCGCCTTCGGGCCAGCGAGGTGAACCTTGAGTGAATTGCCAACCTCGCCGGACGTGGACCCTGCGCACCATTCAGTGCCTTTTCGTTTACCGTTGGGCAGGAGATAAGCGGCAACGGCCTCAGCCTGTCCCGCGAGTAGCGTTTTGATGTCGAATGCGGTTTTCATTTGTAAAGGGGGTTGCGGTTCCAGTCGGTGGCGGTGGTGCCGGCGGATTCGCCCAGACTGGGCCAGTGTTTCGCGAGGGCGTTTGGTGTGAGCGACCAGTCGGGATGCTTCCGGCGGTAGCTGTCGGCCCTCCGCTTGATTTCGGCCGGCATGAGATCCGGGGCCACTTTGCGAATTGCTTTCAGTGCCACCGCGCACGCTCTGGCGGCTGGCTCGGTCATTTCGAGGGGATTGCAGCCAGTGGCAGCTGCCAGGGCGTCGAAGAGTGGATTACGTGGACGGGGTGCAGCATTCTCCTTCGCTGAAACAGTCGTGCCCGCCTCCGCCCCATCGCTCGGCGCAGCCGAAAGCGAAAGAGTCTCTACCGTCTCTTCAGAGTCTCTTCTGAGGTAGCTCACGGGCTTCGAGGTCGATGAGCCAACCCCTCCGCTCATATTGAGCCCACCCCTTGGCTCATACTGAGCCAGGGGGGATCGTTCGCCCTTCCGCCGTATCTCTCCGACGGGGAAACGCATTTTGTAAATACAGGGGTAATTCTCCCCCGTGGGTTTCTTGCGGGACTCCACTTCAATAATGCCCGCGCTTTCCAGTCTCGGAATCCACCGTTTGACGGTCGCAAGGCTCGTCTGCGCGAATCGTGCGATGTCGGATTGGATGACCACAGTTGGCCCATAAGCCGCGCCGCTCTTACCCGCCATGAACTCAACCCTGAGCGCACGACGAAGCCCCACGATCACGGCAATACCGCCCACCGCCTCGCACCCATCGGTTGCCGCCGCCAGGGCGTCGAGTTCGGCGTCAGAGATTCCGGTAAAAAGGTTTTTATCCACACGCGCCGTCGGGATGGGATTCTGAACTCGCCGCGCATCCGCAGCCGTGACGGCCGGTTGCAGAGGCGGTTCCCTTGCGGGCGCAGGTTCAGGCTTGGCAGCGAGAACGGGAGGGGCAGATTTGAGAGCAAGGCGCGCCTCTTCGTCGGCGACAGTGACGCCTTCCCTCTTGGCCATCATGCGGTCCGGTTCTGTAATTGGAAATTGTTCAATCGATGGCATGACGAGCGTGAGCTGCGCCGCGCTCGATCTGTGCGAGCATGGCACGTAGCTGGGCTAGGGTTTTGCGGCGGGTTTCTGTTGAGTGCGCAAGGCGAACGGCCTTGGCCTCGGCGAACCGAATATCAGCATCAAGCGCGGCAATCCGCCGGCGAATATCGACGGTGTTCATGGGCTTAAATCCCAAGCACCAGGGTTGAGGCGCTGACGCAGGCTTATGACGCGGAACGTGAGACCCGTCAGAATGTGCTCCACGTGGCCGAGCAATCGAAAGGCGATGCGTCGGGCTGAAGTTACCCCATTAGGTAAGTCGGCGCGGATTTGCTCGACAATGATGCCATTCCGGGTTTTCGTCGCTTTCATCAGACAAGGGGCAGGGGTTGGGGTATGTCCTCACACCGCTCCGTTACCGCCGACTCGGGCGGACTCGACAAAGCGCAACGCCTCGGCGAGGTCAAAAACGACGACGCGCTGTGTCAACTTACGCGCTTGGAAATGGCCGGCGGCAGCCCAGCGATGAACGGTCTTCGCGGAGACACCGATGATTTTAGCCAGCGGCTTCGCCTTGAGGAACTGCGGGCCGGTGGCGGCGACTGTGGACTTGTAGGCGTTTTTCATTACGCCTACGAACAGAAGCGGCCAGCGGGTAACGGTCAGCCATCCCACGACCCTATAAATCAGGAGGGTCGATTTCTGGGGTTGATTTTCAATCTTCGATATTCGCACGCAACCAAGCTAGGATACGTGCCTTGAGACAATTTCTTATCATGGCTTCTGTAACTTCTGAGAGTTCGATTTTTTTATCCCGCTCATTGTATTTTGTTTGGTCGATGACTCCGAGTATGAGCGTGCCTGATTTCTTCAACGCTGACTGCTTCCATTTTTTCAGGGCGGACTTTTTCCCCTTTTTTACCTTTCTCAGCTCCGTATCGGGATCGGCAATCTTGTAGAGTTTCGATGTGTTTTCGTGGAGGCGAAGTTGCCCTCGGTTTTGTTTTGCAAGCCATCGCGCGGCCACATCAGCCCAATGGTCGATGTTTTTTTTCGTAAGCGGCTGTAGGAGGAATATCTCGGCTTCGATACCATCCTCAGGCTGCTTGCCGTATTGGACATCCAAGAACGTGGGGCGAAGCAGATCCTCGATGAGGAATCGCACCGGATTCTCTTTGTGCGCCTTGCCCTTAATCGCCGGTCCGCGACGCACCCCGCGCATCATCGCCTCCTGTCGGGTCGCCCATTTAGTGCCGTCACGGAACGCGAAGACGGGGAACATCTGCCAGTCCAAACCACCACACCAGAAATGGAGGGCTTCACGCCTGCTCGCAGTGCTGCTGAGGTAGTTTGTTCCCGGCGATCTCTCCTCCGTGAATGGGTTGTAGAACGGCGCGGGAGTCGTCGGGACTTCATTGAACCAGAGCCCCTGCACGGCTGCCGTTGCAGCCTTGGCTAGATCCACCAACGCAATCAGGGCCGCCGCGTCACCGGTGAAAGCCCAACGCTCCAAACGCGCAACGGCATCTCGGCCTCGCGTGAAATCGGAAACTGTCTGCTTCATCTCAGGGCTGGGTTCTTTGCTCATCGGGTTTATGCCGTGCCGGCACTTTGGATTTTGGAGTTGTCGCCGCCAACCAATGCTGACGGACCGAACGTTGCGCGGTTGTCGGCGCTGAGGTAATAATCCCGCGTTAACCGGATGTCGCCATGCCGCAGGGCCTCGGACGCGGCAAAGATGCCATACTTGCGGGCGATGTAGGAACCGAACTCCTTGCGCAACGTGTGGAGCGGATTTCGTGCTTTCACGCCTGCGCTCTCACGGAGCCAAGTAATGAGGCGATCAAAAAGCCGGTTGCACCGATAATGATGGTAGGTTGTTGCGCTGGGCTTGGGTTTCACGGGCGAGGCGATCACAAACTGTGACGTGCGCACGGCGTGCCGCGCCTTGAGGTAGGTTTGCACGTCTGGTGCGAGAGTAACACTGCCTTCGCTGTGCTCGCTTTTCGTGGCGGTAAACTCGTTGGTTTCGATATGCACGCGGCCGGTGGTGAAGTCGATTTGCCCCCATGTGAGGGTGTCGATCTCGTCACGCCGGAGGCCACAGAAAAGGCCAAGAAGGTAGATGGCGAACATCTCATGCCGGTCGGCTTCATCTTCTCCTGTGGCATCGCGCAGTTCCGTTTCCGCCTTGGTGTTCAGTATCTCCACGGAAATACGCGACTCATACCGCCGACGCGGGGCCGTGGGCTTTTCTACGCCGTCGAATGGATGAGGAACGGGGAGGGCGAGGTGGGAGAGGTGGCGCGTGATAGGTTTTGCGAAGAGAGACCCGCCAGCGCGTAGGATGCTATTTAATGTGGTGCGGGCAGATGCGACCTTGGCGGGGTTGTCCGACACGGCTTGCAGACGGGTAGAAACCCACCGCTGCACCTTCTCCGGCGTGATGCGATCAAGGGGGACGGCGTCGATTTTGGCACGCCACGCCAGCGCCCCGCCGTGGACGTAGTCGAATCGAGGGTCGATCATTCGCATCTTCGGTTTGCCTGTCTTCCGAGAATGCTGCACGCGCTTGGTCTTATCGTTGATCTCGGGACGCTCCACCTTCTTGGACTCTATTCCTTCCACTCCCGCGACAAGGCTGCGGAACTTGCGGGCATAAGTTGAGAAGGTGCTAGGGGAGATATTGGCGATGGCCCGTGCGGCCTCAATGAACTGTCCGACCGTCGGTGCCTTCACCTTCTTCACGGAGTCGGGTTTGTATTTTGTGCGTGTGGCGTCCCAGCCGTTGGCATCAAGGAAAGTGGCGACCTCCTTGGCTTTGGTGGCGGCGGCGGTAGCGTTGGCGGTGCCGAGGGCGAATGCTTCGCGCTCGCGGAGATGCTGGAGGCGGACACTCCATTCATCCACCTCACGGCGCCTTCCTTCCCATGTGTAGGATTTCTTGAAAAGCCGCTTCCGCCAGTAATCGACGTGGTAGCGGTTGGCCGACTCTTGGCCACTCTTGGCCACTTCTTGGCCACTTTTTTCGTCCGCCTTGGGGTTTTTCTGTCCTTGCATGTCTTATGCCTCCGTTTATATTTACTTAGGTGATTCCCTCGTAAAATGAGGAATAGACGGACGGAAGCGGACAATCGGTGACACTACAACTCAAAAACTCATAAGCCTTTGGTCGCCGGTTCAATCCCGGCCTCTGGCACCAATTCGGACTTCTTAATCCCGTTTGCGGGCGATCCCTTCGCCGTTTTCCGTACGGGTTTACGCCCGCGGAGCACGATGAGCTCAATCTACGCCCGCGACCCCGACCCCATCTCTTCATGGCCCGCCTCTTTGGTCTCATCTCCATCTTCATCTTCATTGCGCTCTCTCTCGCTGAGCTGAAAGCCGCGGACCGGCCAAACGTCCTCTGGCTCACCAGCGAAGATCACGGGCCCCACATGGGCGCGTTTGGTGATCCCGTCGCACGCACTCCCCATGTGGACGCGCTGGCGGCGAAAGGAATGTTGTTCAAGCGCACCTGGTCCAATTCGCCGGTCTGCGCGGCCGCCCGCACCACCATCATCTCGGGAATGATGGCGAATTCGCTGGGCGCCGAACACATGCGGAGCGAAGTCGCCATGCCCGAGGGCACCCGAATGTTTCCCCAGTACCTTCGGGAAGCCGGCTATTACTGCACCAACAACTCCAAAGAGGATTACAACCTCACCAAACCCGGCCAGGTCTGGGACGTTTCCTCCAATCAGGCTCACTGGCGCAATCGCCCCGCTGGGCAGCCGTTCTTCGCCGTCTTCAATGCGACCCAAAGTCACGAGGGCCAGGTCTATAAACGGCCACACGTGGCGATCGTCGATCCTGGGAAAGTCCGGGTGCCGGCCTACCACCCCGACACTCCCGAAGTCCGCCGCGATTGGGCCCAGTACTACGACAAAGTCAGCGAAGTGGACGCGATCGCGGGTCAGCGACTCAAAGAAGTAGCCGGGGCCGGCCTGAGCGAGGACACGATCATCTTTTATTACGGGGACCACGGCCCAGGCCTCCCGCGAAGTAAACGCTGGCCGTCTGATTCCGGTCTGAGTGTACCCCTGGTGGTTTACTTTCCTCCCATGTGGCAACACCTCGCCCCGAAGGAGTACGCGCCCGGAGCGAAGTCCGGGCGGCTCGTGAGTTTCGTGGATCTCGCCCCCACGATGCTGAGCATCACCGGTATCCGCCCCCCCTCGACGATGCAGGGCCACGCTTTTGCCGGGACGTTTCAAGTGAGTGGCCCCTCATTCCTCCACGGCTTTCGCGGCCGCATGGATGAACGTTACGATCTCGTCCGCTCCGTGACAGACGGGCGCTTCGTCTACCTTCGCAACTACCTGCCGCACCGTTCGCAGGCGCAGCACGTTGGCACCCAATTCAGGACCCCCACCACGCAGGTCTGGCGAAAGCTGTTCGAGGCGGGCAAGCTCAACGAGGCGCAGTCGCTCTTCTGGCGCGAGCCAAAGGCCCCCGAGGAGCTCTACGACCTGCAGAACGATCCCGATGAGGTGCGTAATCTGGCTGCCTTGCCGGAGCATCGCGCGGTGCTCGAGACGCTCCGTCGCGAGCTCCAGGGCGCCGCGGCGCGGATTCGTGATACCGGTTTCCTGACCGAAGCCGAAGTTCACGTGCGTTCCGGGAAACAATCCCCGCGCGATGCGCTCGCCACGGACGCCGCTTATCCGTTTGCCCGGGTGTTTGCCGCCGCCGACGTCGCCTCCCTCATGCGCCCGGAAGCCGTGCCGCAATTGAAAACCTATCTGCGCGATGTCGACAGCGGCGTCCGCTACTGGGGCGCAATGGGCGCTCTGATGCGCGGGCAGCCCGCCGTAAACGCCCTCAAGGCCGAGCTCAACACCGCACTTTCTGATGCAGCCTACAGCGTGCGCATCGCCGCCGCCGAAGCACTCGCGAAATACGGTACTGCCACCGAGCTCGCTCGCGCCCTCGACGTGCTCAAGGACTGCGCCGATCCGACGAAATCCAACGCGTACGCCGGTATTGCAGCGATGGATACGATCGACGCACTTGGGGCCAAGGCCGCGCCGCTGCTGGAGTTTATCCGCACGATGCCCACCGTTGATCCGAACGCCGCAAAGCGCGGCAACGAGTACGTCCAGCGGTTGCAAGCCCATGTGCTCGCCAAACCGGCATCTCCGTCCGCGACACCAGCACGCAGGTAATCCGCAGGTTCTCCATTAACGCTTCGTTTCTCCGCCGCCCCCTTGTCCGTCTTATGTTCTCCTTCCGCCCACCCCTGCTCACGCTTCTCATTCTCGCCAGTACCGCCGCTACCACCGCCGTTGGAGCGGCGGCCGGGAGCCGGCCGAATGTCGTCATTTTCCTGGCCGACGACGCCGGCTGGGGCGACTACTCGCAAAACGGGAACCAGATGCTGCGCACCCCGAATATCGACTCGATCGCCAAGGGCGGCGTCACGCTCGATCGCTTCTATGTTTCGCCCGTCTGCTCACCCACTCGGGCGGAGTTTCTCACCGGCCGCTATCATCCGCGCGGCGGCGTCCGCGGGGTTTCGACCGGACAGGAACGACTCAACTTAGACGAGAAAACCGTGGCGGATGCGTTTAAGGCGGCCGGCTACGCCACCGGTGCCTTTGGCAAATGGCATAATGGCAGCCAGTGGCCCTATCATCCCATGGCGCGCGGCTTCGACGAATATTTCGGACACACCTCCGGCCACTGGGGCGAATACTTCGACGCGCCGCTTGAGCACAACGGCAAGATGATCAAAACCGAAGGCTACATCGTCGACGTCTGCACCGACCGAGCCCTCGATTTCATCGAGCGCAATCATCGGCAGCCGTTCTTCGTTTACGTGCCCTTCACCACCCCACACTCTCCTTGGGCCGTGCCGGAAAAGGACTGGGCGCGCTTCAAAAACAAGCCGATCACCCAGCCCGCCACCAACCCCGCGCAAGAGAACGCCGACCACACGCGGTGCGCCCTCGCAATGCTGGAGAACCAGGATTGGAACGTCGGTCGGGTCCTCGCCAAACTCGCTGAGCACGGCCTCACGGAAAACACCATCGTCCTTTATTTCTCCGATAACGGACCGAACTCGTTTCGCTGGACCGGTGGCATGAAGGGCCGCAAAGGCAGCACCGATGAAGGCGGAATTCGTTCTCCGGGCTTCCTGCGGTGGCCGGCCCGGATTCCAGCCGGTAACACCGTGCTACCGATCAGCGGCGCGATCGATTTGCTTCCCACGCTCACGAGCTTGGCGGGAGTTCCACGGGTTGGCACCAAGCCGCTTGATGGCCGCGACCTTTCGCCCCTGCTTTTCCAGACCGGCGCCGCCTGGTCGGACCGGATGATTTTCTCCAACTGGAACAACAACGTCAGCGTGCGAACGCAGCGACATCGCCTGGATGCACAGGGCGAGTTGTTCGATATGCAGAACGATCCCGGCCAAACGACACCGGTCAACGCCCGCGAACCCGAGATCGCCGCAGAACTGACGGCTGCAGTGACAGCCTGGAGGCAGGAGGTCCTCGAAGACTCCGCTGCCAAAGGAGCGCGCCCGCGACTTGCCGGCAACGCGGTCGATCCGCGGCCGATCCCCGTCGGTTACCCTGAGTTTCCCATCACGATGCTTCCCGCCCGCGACGGAGAACCACGCGGCGGGGTGAAACGCAGCAGCAACGCGCCCAACAGTTCCTACTTCGTCAACTGGACGAGTCGCGACGACCAGATGGTCTGGCTGCTCGACGTAAACACGGCGGGTCGCTACGCGGTGACCATCGACTACACCTGCCCGTTGCCCGACGCCGGATCGACGATCGAACTCAGTTTCAACGACAGACGACTCGCGGGCAAAGTGACTCCGGGCTGGAACCCGCCGTTGAATACCAATCAGGACACGCTGCCGCGCCCGCCGGGGGAGTCACAGATGAAGCCCTTTCGCTCGCTGGCGTTGGGTGAGATCGAACTTCCGCGCGGAACTGGCCCGCTCACGCTTCGCGCGATCGAGATTCCCGGACAGTCGGTAATGGACGTCCGCCGGGTCACGCTGACGCTGCTGAAGTGATCCCGGCGACCGAAGTGATTTGAGGGCACCGGCGATAGTGCCGGCAGGGTCCGACCTCGAGGCGGACCTACGGGCGAGCCGCGTCGAAAGACTGACCGCCCTGGAAAGATTTAACTCTCGAGTGAGACCAATCGTACCTGATTATTAGACTGCCATTGCGCGAGCTGGACCAACCCGACGTTGGGTGGAATCGCCAATGAACACCCCCGATTGTCATTGCGGGCGAGGCTTGCCGAGGGTGGCAATCCATCGGGACGCGTGGATTGCCGCAGTCGCTTAGGCTCTTTCGCAATGACAAGCTGAAGGTGTTCATTAACGTCTAGATCATACGGATGATTAGTATGATATTGTAGAAAAGCGGCTTGGAGCCAAGCCGCCCGGACAACCCGCTCCAACTCGGACCAATCGCCGTCTTTTTGGACGGGGATGAGGCGACCGTTTACGGCACTTCGTAAACTTCCACGAGCACCGATCCGGTGGGATTAGGCGTCGGTGCGGGATTCGGGGCGTTGGGGGCCACCATCACCGGGGCAGCACCTGCGGGCACCGTGTAAGTTCCCGGCGCCAAGGCCATCAGCAGCGCCGAATCGCCGCCGGGACGAAGAGGAAAAGCCCCGACCGCCGGAAAGGTGGCCGTCAAGGTGGCGGCTCCACCTTGCGCCCAATTGTTGTTGATCGCCACGGTCTGCGTACCATTGAGAATCGAAATACGCGGATCTCCCAGCACGCCGTCCGCCCCAAACCCGAAATCCATCAGGCCCGGGCCGACCGCCCGCACCAGCAGCGTGCGCGGATTATTTCCCGCCACCACAATTCCCGGAATCAGCAACTCACCTTCACTGTCAATTCGCGCCAAGGTGGAAAGATTCGTCAGGCGCGTTCCGTTACGACTCACATCGTAAATTTCCGCGAGGACGTCGCCGGTCGCGCCCGAGAGGCCCCGCAGCGTGACGGTGTAAGTTCCGGGGTCGAGTTGCACCAGCAACGCCGCATCCGCGGAACCCGGCGCGAGCGGAAAGGCGCCGACCGTCTCCGCAGCGGTGCGCAACTGGGCGGCATTGGCATTTTTTTCCCATCCTTCGTTCGTGGCGACCTGACGTGATCCTTGATTGATCTCGAGCCGCGGCACCGGCAGCGCCTCACTCAGGCCAAAGCCGAGCAAAGCCGGGCCAATGCCACGGATCAACAACGTGGCGCGTTGCGTGCCACCCAGGTTGAAACCGAGCGCAAACGTGTCGCCGACGTAGGCGATTTTCGATCGCGTCGAAATATTCACGAGTCGTCCCGGAGGCGGCACCGCGGCAT
>Ga0163144_10026901_pt1 | contig 11160 bp, 7 predicted proteins | sample OliLak19BULKMAT1_FD_123175 | JGI IMG/M metagenome (GOLD analysis project Ga0163144, IMG submission 123175) | Freshwater microbial mat bacterial communities from Lake Vanda, McMurdo Dry Valleys, Antarctica - Oligotrophic Lake LV.19.BULKMAT1 | ecosystem: Environmental > Aquatic > Freshwater > Lake... | reverse complement strand
GCAGGCGCTGCGGGAGCGGGTGCGCCGGGTGGACGCGGTGGTCTATACGCACGCGCACACGGATCACATCATGGGCTTCGACGATCTGCGGGCTTTCTGCTTCGGCGGGCGCGAGCTGCCGATCCATGCTTCGCCGGAAACGATGCGGGATTTGCAGCGCGTATTTCAGTTCGCCTTCAATGGCGAGAACCGCTGGCCGGGCTACGTGCGGCCGCTGCCGCGGGTGATCGCCGGGCCGTTCGTGCTCGGGGCCACGGAGGTCACGCCGTTTGCCGTGGAGCACGGGCGCACGCCGGTGAACGGCTATCTTTTTTCCCGCGCCGGCGCGCCGCTGGCCGCGTATCTCAGCGACTGCAAGGTGGTGCCCGACGCCGCGATTGAACGGATTCGCGGCGTGCCGCATCTGATCGTCGATGCGCTGCGCCACAATCCCCACCCGACCCACATGAACGTGCGCGAAGCTCTCGCGCTGGTGGAGAAAGTGCGGCCGGGCCAGGCGTGGTTCACGCATCTGTGCCACGACCTGCTGCACGCGGAGCTCGAGCCGACGCTTCCCGCGGGCGTGCGGGTGGCGTATGACGGGCTGAAGATCGAGACGTGATGGGATTTCAGATTTCAGATTTCAGATTTCAGATGTGCTGCGCGCTGGCGGGCGCGGTGCTGCTTTTTGGTGGGGAAAAAGGGCGGGCGCAGGCGGCGAAGGAGGACGCTTCGGATGCGGCGGCGACGCTGGTGATTTACAACCAGAACGACAAGGACTCGGCGGAGCTGGCGCGCTTCTATGCGGAGAAGCGGGGCATCGCCAAAGATCATGTGCTGGCGTTCAAATGCGCGAAGACCGAGGAGATCACGCGGGACGAATACGACCGCACCATCGCCGAGCCGCTGCGGCGGGAGATGACCGCGAATTTCTGGTGGAAGCTGCGCGAGCCGAATCATCCGCAGGGGCCGGTCGAGGCGAATAAGATCCGCTTCATCGCGCTGATGCGCGGGATGCCGCTGAAGATCGCCGAGCGTCCGAAGTATCCCGGTGATGCGCCGAACGGCGCGCCGCCCATCGGCACGGTGAACGCGGCGGCGGTGGACTCGGAGCTGGCGGTGCTCGGGCTGAATCAGCGGCAGATTTCCGGCGCGTTGGTGAACCCGTATTTTCGCGGCTTCGCGTCGGCGGAAGATTTTCGGCACCCGGAGATCATGCTCGTGTGCCGGCTCGACGGACCCACGCCGGAGATCGTGCGGCGCATGATTACGGATGCGCTGGCCGCGGAGAAAGAGGGGCTCGCCGGGCTGGCCTACATTGACGCCCGGAACATCGCGCAGGAAGGCTACGTCGAGGGGGACAAGTGGCTCTACGACCTGGCGAAGGAAGCGCGCCGCCGCGGCACGCCGGTGGTCATGGACAATGGCCCCGAGCTTTTTCCCGAGTCCTACCCGATGACGCAGGCGGCGCTCTATTTCGGCTGGTACACGGAGCACGCGGCAGGACCGTTCATCCGGCCAGGGTTTCGTTTCACGCGCGGCGCGGTCGCGGTGCACATCCATTCTTTCAGCGGAGCCACGGTGCGCGATCCGATCCGGCATTGGGTGGCGCCGCTGCTCTCGGCAGGCGCGGCGGCCACCATCGGCAACGTCTATGAGCCCTACCTCGCGCTCACTCCGCAGCTCGATATTTTCCACTCGCGGCTGCGCGCCGGCTTCACCTTTGCCGAGAGCGCCTACATGTCCATGCGCGCGCTTTCGTGGATGACCACCTTCGTCGGCGACCCGCTCTATCGTCCATATAAAGGCGTGCTCTCCCTCGAAGAGATGCCCGCCAAAGGCGAGTGGGCGGAGTATCGCAAAGGTGCCCAGCTCTGGCTTTCCGCGGACCGCGCGGCGGGCGACGCCTGGCTGCGTGAGGCGGGCAAGCGGCTGCGCAGCGGGATGATCATGGAAGGGCTCGGCCTGCTCCAGGGTTCGGTGAACGACGAGACCGCGGCGCTGGCGTCCTTGGCGCTGGCGCGCGAATTCTACGGAGCCACGGACGACGCGGTGCGCGTCGCGTTTCACGAGGTCTTCATCCTGCGCGCGGGCAAACGGTATCTCGAAGCCATGGCCATCGCGCACGGGACGGCCAACGCGGTGCCCAAGTCGCCCGCCGGCGAGTTGCTCAAATCGCTCGCCGCACCGCCCACACCGCTGGCTACACCGGCCCCGCCCGTCGCGCCCGTCGGACCGAAGCGGTAGTCCTAAAAGTCGGCGATGAGAGGTCCACGAAAAGCACGAAAGGCCACGAAAAGAAGACCTTCTGCGGCACTCCTCACGCACCTGTCTGATGAGGACAACTTTCATTCGCAGCATCCTCGCCTTTCGTGCTTTTCGTGTCTTTCGTGGACCTCCGTTCATGTTTTCAGGATCACCCCCGCTTTCTCCCCGTGAACGCCGCTGACCGCTACGCGAAGCTGCTCCCCGCCAGCGTGCGCGAGACGCCGTTGCTGCGGGTGCCGCGGGTGCTGACGGAGATGGAGCTGCAGGCGCATTGGTTCGCGGGGGATTTCGGGCGCGAGTTCCGCACGGTCGCCGGCGGGAGCGCGCGGGTGGTGCAGTTCGGCGTGTGGAACCGCGAGGCGGGGCCGGACTTCGCCGAGGCCGCGGTGGCGCTCGACGGCGGCCCGCCGGTGCGCGGCAGCATCGAGCTGGACCCCGAAGCGCGCGACTGGGAGCGGCACGGACACGCCGAGAATCCCGACTATGAAAACGTCGTCCTGCACGTTTTTACGCGCGCGGGAGCGGGCGAATTCTTCACCCGCACCGCGCAGCATCGCAACGTGCCGCAAGTGCTGCTCGACGTGACCAGCCTTACCTCCGAGCCGCCGAATCCTTTGCCCGCGGCCATCCCCGGGCGGTGCTGCGCGCCGTTGCGCGAGATGGCCGAGGAGCAGGCGCGCGAGGTTCTGCTCGGAGCCGCGCAGTTTCGTCTGCGGAAAAAAGCCGCGGCCCTCGCCACCCTCACCGAACTGCACGGCGCGGACGAAGCCCTTTACCAAGCCCTCGCCGCCACGCTCGGCTACAAAAGTAACAAGCTCCCTTTCACTCTCCTCGCCCAGCGCCTGCCGCTCCGGCTGCTGCGCAAAGGCGACGCCGCGGCGCTGCTCTTCGGCGTGAGCGGCTTCCTTCCCGCCACCGATCTCGCCGCCTTCGACGAGCCCACCCGCTCCTACCTGCGCGAGCTGTGGGAACGCTGGTGGCCGCGCCGCGCGGAATTCGAGCGCCTGGCCATCGCGCCGAAGTTTTGGCGCATGGCCGGCCAGCGGCCCGCGAACCACCCGCAGCGCCGTCTCGCCGCCCTCGCGGAAATCATCCGCCACTGGCCGAAAATCCGCGCCCTCCGCGACCGCTGCGAACCCGGCGCGATCCACGACTTCTTCGCCACGCTCCGCGACGAATATTGGGATCAGCACTACACCGTCAGCTCCCGGCCCTCCGCGAAACGCATGGCCCTCATCGGCGAATCGCGCGTCACCGAAATGCTCGCCAACGTCTTCTTTCCCCTCGCCGTCGCCGCCGATGAAACCCGCTGGGCCGGCTTCAAAAACCTGCGCGCCCCGCTCGCCAATCAGCGCGTCGAAGTCGCCGCCCTGCGCCTTTTCGGCGACAGCCCCCGCGGCCCCGAGTTCCTGAAACACGCCGCCCTCCAGCAAGGACTGCTGCAAGTGTACGAAGACTTCTGCCTCCGCGACGCCTCCGACTGCGCGCACTGCCCCTTCCCCCGCCAGCTCGCGCGGTGGTGAGGGGTGAAAGTCTGCCGCTTTCCCGCCAGCCGGGCGGGACGGGAGCGGCGGCCGCGCCGGCGCGTTGGTTTAGGATGAACGGTTGCCTGCTTCCGCGATTGCCCCGCGCCAGGCGGCACCGATTTCCTGGTCGGTGGGGGCGAGCCGGGCGGCTTCGCGGAGGTGCTGGCGGGCTTCTTCCGGCTGGCCTTGGGTTTGCAGGCTGAGGGCGAGGTGAAAGTGGGCGCGGGCGAAGCCGGGCAGGGCGCGGAGGATTTCCCGGAAGTGGGCGATGGCTTCGGCGGTGGCTCCGGTCCGGCGAAGCCCAGTGGCGAGATTGTAGCGGGCGGTGACGCTGGTGGCGTCGAACTGGAGGGCGGTGCGGAAGCAGGCGTTGGCGTCCGTCTGTTGGCCGATGCGGGTGAGGGCCGCGCCGAATTCGTTCCAGATGGCGGGCTGGTCCGGGGTGAGGCGGAGGGAGGTTTGGAAGTGGGCGATGGCGGCGGGGTGGTCGCCGCGGCGGCTGCGGGCGAGGCCGGCATTGGTGTGGGCGCAGGCGTTGTCCGCGGTGACGCGGGTGGCGTGTTCGAAGAGCGCGAGGCTGTCCATCCAGGGCGCGATGTTTCGCGCGGTAAGGAGCGCGCAGGCGGCGAGGGCGAGGGTGGCGCCAGCGGCGAGCGCCCGGCGCTGGGTGGCGGGCCAGAGGTCGGCGACGAGCCAGGTGAGGGCGCAGAAAAGACCGAGCTGCGGGAGGTAGGTGAAGCGGTCGGCGCGGGCTTGGGAGCCGATTTGCACGAGGCCGAGGACGGGGATGAGGACGCCGAGATACCAGCACCAGCCGGTGAGGAGATAGGGATGCTTTTTCCACCAGACCACGGCGAGCGCGGAGATGGCGAGGAGGAGCGCGGCGGCGGCTCCGGCGAGCATGGGCTGGGGGTCGATGGGATGCGGGTAAAAGACCGCCAGCCCGCTCGGCCACAGCATTGTGCCGAGGTAGGCGACGTAGGAGATGAGGGCGTTGCTCACGCGCGCGGCGAGCGGGAGGGTCTCGATGGTGACGAGCGCGGCGCGTTCCTGCGGGGCGTGGACGGCCATCCAGCAGGCGCCGGCGGCGAGCAGGGCGAAGGGGATTTTCTCCACGATGAGCCGTCGCCACGGGACGTGGCCCCAGCGGTCGAGCGGCCAGTGATCGAGGAGCAGCAGGGCGAACGGCAGGGTGACGGCCATGGGTTTCGCGAGGAGCGAAAGCGCGGCGCAGAGCACGGCGGCGAGGTAGAAAGAGGCGCGCCATCTTTCCGCGTAGCGGACGTAGGCGAGGAGCGCGGCGAGGCCGAAGAAGGTGGAGAGCACGTTCTTGCGCTCGGCGACCCAGGCGACGGATTCGACATTGATGGGGTGCAGGCCGAAGAGCGCGGCGACGAAGGCGCTGGCCCAGAGGCGTCCGGTGGCGCGGCGCAGGAGGACGAAAAGCACGAGGGTGCTGGCGACGTGGAAGGCGAGGTTCACGGCGTGCATGGCGCCGGGGTGGAGGCCGAAGAGGGAGATGTCGGCCATGAAGGAAATCCACGTGAGCGGAATCCAGAGGCTGGCGTGGAAATGGGTGAAGGCGTCGCGCACGCCGACCCAGCTCAGGCCGCCGAGGACGAGCGGGTTTTCATAGACGTGGCTGTTGTCGTCGAAGGCCACGAAATCGCACCGGACCACGAGCGCGTAGGCGCAGAGCACGGCGGCCGCGAGGGCCAGGGCGACGTAGGCGGCGAGGCGGTTTTCGGAAAGGCGCGGGCGGGCGGCGGACATGGGCCGCTCCCTGCCATGCACGCGGCATGCCAGTGGGCGCTACTCGCGGACGATCTGGCCGGGCGGCTCGGCTTCGTCGGGGCAAAGGGCGAGCCGGCCCTGGCGCTCGGCGAGGTGCTCGACGGGCGGGAGCTCCTCGCCGAGAAACCGCGCGCCATGCCGGGCGAAGCGGGCGACATCGCCACTCGAAAGCACGCGCAGCCGTCCGCGCCCGGCGGGTGCCAGCGCGGGATGGCGCGTGCGCCAGACGGCGAAGCGGCGCGCGACTTCGGGCGCGGGATTCAGCACCGCGACGCCCGCCGGCACCACCGCGCGAAAGGCGCGCTCGAGCAGCGGATAGTGCGTGCAGCCGAGCACCAGCGTGTCGATTTCCCCGAACTGCGCCACGTAGCGCGCCGCCGCCAGCCGGGCGATCTCCGTGTCCTCCCAGCCCTCCTCGACGAGCGGCGCGAGCAGCGGCGCGGCGACTTCGCTGACCTGCACGGTGGCGCTCAGCTTCCGCACTTCCGTGCGAAAGGTGTGCGATGCCACGGTGCGCGCCGTGCCGAGAAAGCCGATGTGCCCGCGGGTCGCCGCGACCGCCGCTTCGGCTGCCGGGATGGTCACGCCGAGCACGCGCCTTTCCGCCGAACCGTAACGCTGCTGCAGATGCCGGAGCGCCACACACGAGACGGTGTGGCAGGCCACGACGATCGCGCGGCAGCCTTCGCCGAAAAGCCGCTCGACGCACTGCTCGGCGAAATCCAGCACGGTATCCACATCGCGCCCGCCGTAGGGCGCGCGCCCGCTGTCGCCGAGATACAGGTAGTCGAGTTCCGGCAGCACCGCGCGGAGCTGGCGCAACACGGTCAGCCCGCCGAAGCCGCTGTCATAGACGCCCACGGGTGTGCCGGCGGAGGGCAGGGGAGAGGCGGAGGTCATGGGAATGTGACTGCTGCGCGGGCGGTCGCGGCGCGCTTGCGCTCAGCGACGGCGCGGCGGCTTGGCCGGCGGCTCGGCGGGCGCGGGCGGCAGTTTGTCGAGCGTCTTGTCGAGGGTCTCGTTGCCGTGGGATTGGAGTTTCTCGATGACGGCGGGCGTGAGGAGGGTGCGGGGGAGTGTCTTGGTGACGATGGCGGTGAGCAGGGCGAGGGCGTGCTGCGGGCGGGAGGCGAGCGCGGAGTAGAGGAGGCCGCGCTCGGGTTCGGCGAGCGCTTTGGCCTGGGTGAAAAGGGCGGCGGTGTCGCGCGGGTCGTCGAGGCTGGTGAGGACGAGGGCGGCGGGAAAGCGCATGACGAAGTCGGTGGCGAGCTGCGCGCAGAGGTCGCGGAGCGCGGGGGCTTTCGCTTCCATGAGCTGCTGGAGGGCGTCGCGGCGCTCTGCGGGGAGCATCTTCGGATCGATGACGGTGCGGGCGGCGTCGGTGAGGCGCTGGCCGGCGAGGAAGAGTTTGTCGAGCGCGGCGCGGGGGGCGTCGAGGGCGGGGTCGGGGATGTCGTTGAGCTTGGCGGCGAACTGCGCCCAGGCGACGGGCATGGGCACGGACGTGGCCTTTTTCAAACCGTCGGCGAGGCCAGACAGGATGGCGCTTTGCACCTCGGGCGTGTTGGCGAGCGCGCCGCCGAGGAGGACATCCACGGCCAGCGGTTCCTGCGCGATGCGCTCCGCGAGGCGGCGGGCGATGCAGCGGGCGGTAAGCGGGATGTTCGTGCGCCCGCCGAGCGTGGCGAGGACGGCGGGATCGCTTTCGCCGAGCGGGATGAGGCCATACCAGAGCATCAGCGGGAGGTTATGATCGGCGGCGTCTTCGGCGTGCTGGAGGAGCGGGCGGGCAAGCGGGGCGCGGGCTTCGACGGGGAATCGCTGGAGGGCGGAGGCGAGCGCGAGGCGGACGGCGGGGGAGGGGTCTTTTTCGGCGAGGCGGAGGAAGTCGGCGGGCACGGTTTTCAGCGCGCGGGTGTCCTCGGTGAGCAAGCGGATGGCCCAGATGCGGAGATGCTCGTCGGGATGCGCGAGCGTTTTGCGCAGCAGCGCATCGCTGGCTCCGCCGATGGCGCGCAGGGCCCAGAGGGCGCGGAGCTGGTGAAGGGGATCGGGGTCTTTTTGGAAAATGGCGAGCAGTGCCGCGGGCACGTCTTTCATTTTGCCGCTGGCGGTGGCGCGCTCGTTGAGGAGGCGGCGGGATTGGCGGACGAGCCAGTCGTTGGTCGAGAGCTGGAACTGGACGAGTTCGGCGCTGGTGAGCTGCGCGAGGTCGGGCGGAACCTCGGCGGGCGCGCCGGCACTGATTTTGTAAATCCGCCCGCTGGTGCGGTGGACGCCTTCGTTTTCGTGGCACTCGCCGGTGTCGCTCCAGTCCGCCATGAAGACGCCGCCATCGGGCGCGGCGAGGAGATCAACGCCGCGAAACCACGGGTCGCCGACGGTCAGAAAATCTGGGCCGTGTTTGGCCACGTAGCCGCTGCCGTCGCGCTCGAGTTTTTCCATGTTCACGCGGCGGCCGTAGAAGTTGATCGTGAAAAGCCGGTCGCGGTATTCCTCCGGCCAGGTGCCGCCCTGATAGATGAGGCAGCCCTCGTGCGAATGCCCGCCGCCGAGGGCGTCGGCGGCTTCTTTCATCCGGCCGGCCTTGCTCCATTTGCCGCTGGCGTCCCAGTGGTAGTGGTCGGCGTGCTGCGCGATGAGCTGGTAGGTGTGCGGCGCGAGTTCCTCGCCATACATGCGCTGGTAATGCGCGCCGGGGATGACGTGCCAGAGGTGCCCGATGACGGTGTTCGTGAAAAACGCCTCGCCGTGCTTGTCCCAGTCCAGGCCCCACGGGTTCGTCGTTCCGGTGGCGACGACCTCGAAGATTTTCCGCGTGGGGTGGAAGCGCCAGATCGCGCAGTTCATGGCGATGCGCTTCGCGGCAGGCGTGCCGGGTGCGCCGACGTGCGAGGTGGCCTGGATGCCGTGGCGTCCGTAGAGCCAGCCGTCCGGGCCCCAGCGGAGACCGTTGACGATGTTGTGGCGCACGGGGCCGAAGTCGAAACCGTCGAGCAGCACGACCGGTTTGCCGTCCGGGATGTCGTCGCCGTTTTTGTCCGGGATGAAAAGGAGCTGCGGCGCGCACAGCACCCACACGCCGCCGAAGCCGACCTCCACGCTGGTCAGCCGCTGGAGGTCATCGGCGAAGACGGTGCGCTGGTCGGCGCGTCCGTCGTGGTCGGTGTCTTCGAGGATGACGATGCGGTCGCGCTGCCGCAGATCGAAGCCGACCCTGGCCTCGCCATACGTGTAATTTTCCGCGACCCACAGCCGCCCGCGCGCGTCGGTGGCCATGCCGATGGGCTGCTGCACCTCGGGTTCACTGGCGAAAAGGGTGACGTGAAAACCGGGCGGCGCTTTGATCGTGGCGAGGGCGTCCGCCGCGGGCATGGGCTCGCCGGGCTGGGTGTTGACCGGCGCGGGGAAGTCGGCGGCGGGAGCGGCGGCGGCGAGGGAAAAGGCGAGGGAAAAGGCGAGGCTCGCGGCCCGCGCCGAACGGGCGGCGAAGGCGAAGGGGCGGACGAATAGGTGCATCGTTGTTGGGCGTTGGTTTAGGCGGGTGGACGTGGGGGAGTCGAGCAGCATCCGGGCAAGGCCGCGCACAAAGTTCACCCGCCATCCTTCGCCCGCGGCAAAGCTCCGCTCAGGACGACGGTCAGTCCGTCTCCGCGAGATTTTCATCCTGCTGCGTGACGCGGACGACTTCCTCGACGGTGGTCTGGCCGCGGAGGACGCGGCGCCAGCCGTCGGTGCGCAGCGTGTCCATGCCGTCGAGAATGGCGCGGGCTTTGAGCGCGGTGCCGGTTTCCTTGCGGATGACCATGCGGCGGAGTTGCTCGGTGACCGTGCAGATTTCGTAGATGGCGGTGCGGCCGCGGTAGCCGGTCTGGCGGCAGTGCTCGCAGCCGGCACCTTTGTAAAACTTGAAGTCCTTGGGAATCGGCGCGCCGATTTCAAGGAGGTATTCGATCGGGTAGGAGGTCTCGGTTTTGCAATCCGTGCAGATGGTGCGGAGGAGCCGCTGGGCGAGGAAACAGCGGACCACGCTGGCGAGCAGGAAGGGCTCGATGCCCATGTCGAGCAGGCGGGTGATGCCGCTCACGGCGTCGTTCGTGTGCAGGGTGGAAAAGACGAGGTGGCCGGTCATGGCGGCGCGGATGGAGATTTCGCTGGTCTCGAAGTCACGAATTTCGCCGACCATGACGATGTTCGGATCCTGGCGGAGGATGGCGCGGAGGCCGTTGGCGAAGGTCAGGCCGATCTCGCTTTTCACGTCGATCTGCGAGACGCCGGGGAGGCGGTATTCCACGGGCTCCTCGATGGTGATGATGCGGCGCGTGACCGCATTGATGGACGTGAGGAAGGAGTAAAGCGTGGTGCTTTTCCCCGAGCCGGTGGGGCCGGTGACGAGGATGATGCCATTCGGCTGGGCGAGGAGACCCTTCACGGTGGCGACCTGCTTTTCGCTCATGTCGAGGCGCTCGATGCCGAAGCTGAGCGACTCGCTGCGCGAAAGGAGGCGGAGGGAAATGGACTCGCCGTTGACCGTGGGGATGGTGGAAACGCGGACATCAATCGCGCCGGCGCCGGTGGTGAGATTGATGCGGCCATCCTGCGGCAGGCGGCGCTCGGCGATGTCCATGTGGGCCATCACTTTCAACCGCGAAATGATGGCGCTCTGGAGCAGGCGGAGCTGCGGGGGGACGGCGACTTCGTGGAGGATGCCGTCGATGCGGTAGCGGATGCGGAGGTCGTTTTCGAGTGGCTCGACGTGAATGTCGGTGGCGCGCTCGACGATGGCTTCGCGGATGATCTGGTTGACGAATTTGACGACGCTGGCCTCGGGGTCGTCGCTGGTGATGTCCTGCGCTTTGTCGTGCGGGTCGCCGTCGTAGGTGCGGGTGGAGGCGAGGATTTCGTCGAAGGTTTCCGCGCCGACGCCATAGACGGCCTTGATGGTGCGGAGCAGCGGGCCGCGCGGGACGATGACCCATTCGAGCTTCCGGCCAGGGAGCTGCTGGGCGACGAGGCGGCGGGCGACGGCGTTGAAGACATCGTAGGTGCCGAGGCGGACGGCGGTGTCGTTGCCGGCGATGGGCAGGATGTGGTGCTTGAAAACGAAGCGGCTGGGCAGGAGCTGGAGCGAGGTGCGCTCGACCTTGCCGGGCTCGACGGCCTCGCACGGCGATTTGAAAAGGCGGGCGAGTTCGGCCGCGAGCTTGTGTTCGTCCACCTTGCCGGTGTTCAGCACCTCGGCCGTCCAGCTCACGCCGGGCGCGGGCTGGAGGTCGGCGAGTGCGGTGGCGTCCTCGGCGGAGAGGCCGGAGGCGAGCAGGACGTCGCTGAGAACTTTGCGGGAGGTCATGGAGGTGTCAGTTGGCGGGTGTCAGGGGCACGTAGCGCAGGCGTCTCCGCCTGCCGTAGCGCAGGCGTCCCGCTTGCCCGGGGTGGTTTTCGGGGGCGGTGTCCGCGGCGAACGCTGCGGGCCGGACGCCTGCGCTACGGTGCGCGGCGACTCGCGGCGGGGACAGCCACATCTCACCTCCGCGCTTTCGTTGCCGTGGTCTTTTCCCGGAGCGGCACGGCGGGTTTGCGGAGCATTTCCTCG
>Ga0163144_10026900_pt1 | contig 11161 bp, 11 predicted proteins | sample OliLak19BULKMAT1_FD_123175 | JGI IMG/M metagenome (GOLD analysis project Ga0163144, IMG submission 123175) | Freshwater microbial mat bacterial communities from Lake Vanda, McMurdo Dry Valleys, Antarctica - Oligotrophic Lake LV.19.BULKMAT1 | ecosystem: Environmental > Aquatic > Freshwater >... | reverse complement strand
CTCGTCGTCGACGCGGTAGTGGAACGTGGGATCCTCCTGGTGCAGCGTCGCGAGGCCGACGGCCAGCTTGTCCTCGTCGCCCTTGGAGCGGAGGCGCAGCGCCCCGTGGATGTTGGGTCGCGGATATTCGACCGCGGGCAGCACGACGGGAAACTTGGGACTGCACAGGGTGTCGCCGGTGTGCGTGGCGCGCAGCTTCACCACCGCGCCGAGATCGCCGGCGCGAAGCTGGGGCACCGGCGCGCGATCGTGGCCGTTGAGCACGTAGAGTTGTCCCAGCCTTTCGGTGACGTCGCGGGAGGTGTTGACCAGCTCATCGCCGGATTTGACCGACCCCGAATAGACCCGAAAGAGCGACAGCTCGCCGAGGCCCGGTTCGTTCATCGTCTTGAATATAAACACCACCGGCTCCGGCTGCGAAAGCGGCACGGAGCCGGCGACTCCACTGGTATCCCGCGCCGGCACTTCGGCGCGGTCGAGAGGTGAGGAGCCATATTTGGCGATGAAGTCCATCAGGCGCGAGACGCCGACGTTGGTCTCGGCCGAGACGGCGAAGAGCGGCACGAAGACCTGGCTCTGGATCGCCTTGTGCAGGCCGGCGCGGAGTTCCTCCTCGGCGAGCGCGCCCTTCTCGAAGAATTTCTCCATCAGGGTGTCGTCCGATTCCGCGACGTATTCAATCAGCTCGCGGTGGTGCTGCTGCACGCGTTCGGTGAGCGCGCCCGCCGGGGCCTCGGTGTATTTCCCGCTGCCGCCCGGCGCGTAGTAAGTCACCTCGTTGCGCATCACGTCGAGCACGTGGCTGAAGCCGGGCCCGGCATTGAGGGGAATCGAGAGCGGAAAGACGTTCTTGCCGAAATGCGCGCGCGCCTCCTCGACGATCTGGTCGAAGCGGACGTTCGCCTTGTCGAGACCGTTGACGACGATCATCTTCGGCAGGCCGAAACGCGTGGCGTAGTCCCACACGGCGTCGGTGCCGACGCCGAGCCCGTGCGCGGCGTTGATTACGATGAGCGCAAAGTCGCCGACGCGCAGCGCGCCGAGGCCCTCGCTGATGAAGTCGCTGTAGCCCGGCGTATCCAGGATGTTGAACTTCCGGCCCATCCATTCCGCGTGCAGCAGCGAGCAATGCACGGAGATCTGGTGCTGTTTTTCGCTCGCGTGATAGTCGGAGGCGGTCGTGCCGGCGGCGATGCTGCCCATCCGGCCAATCCGGCCGGAACAGGCGAGCATCGCTTCACAGAGCAAGGTCTTGCCCGAGGAGGCGTGGCCGAGGACGGCGAAGCTTCTCAGGTCTGAAGAGGCGTAGTCTTTCATGAGCCGAGGGAGTTGGGGGTTGGGGCCGCGCGGGGCGCGGGATTCTCTTTGCCACAGCCTATCGGGAGTGGGGCGCGGATGCTCCGCGTCGGTTGCAAGAGTGTGCGCAGAGTTTGCTGATTCAGGAGCGAAAGCCAAGTCCTACGGCGGCGATGCGCGCGGCGGCGATGCGCGCTAACTTCCGCACCTGCGGGCGTGGCGCGCGGGGCACGCGACAATCCCGCGGCGACCCGGGAACGTGCCGCGGGACGCTCGGTCGGTGGACGACACATTCAACCAAGGAGCCAATCTTGAAATCAGGATTACGCGACCAAGCCGAAGGGACCGCCAAGGATATCAAGGGCGCGGCCAAGCAGCAGTGGGGGAAGGCCACGGGCGATCCGGTCAAGAAGGCCGAAGGCACGCTCGATCGCGCCGAGGGAAAACTGCAGCAGAAGACCGGACAGATTAAGCGCGATGTGACGCGCGATTAGCGTGCCGGCGGCGCGATCTTGGGCGGAAACGGTTTTTGGCGGGGAGGCCAAAACGTAGCGCCGGCTTCCGGCCGGCTTCGGGTGAAGCCCGGCGGAAGCTGGCGCTACATCCGCTCACGACCGTGCGGGGCGCTCAGATGCAGCTCCGGTCCCAACGGCACGATGCGGGTCGGATTGATCTCGGTGTGCGTGCCGTAGTAGTGCCGCTTGATGTGGTCGAAGTTCACCGTGTGGGCGATGCCCGGCGTCTGATAGAGATCCTGAAGATACGCCTGCAGATTCGGGTAATCGACGATCCGGCGGAGGTTGCACTTGAAGTGCCCGTGGTAAACGGAATCGAAGCGCACGAGCGTGCAGAAAAGCCGCCAGTCGGAGTCGACCGTTTCGCGGCCGAAGAGGAACCGGCGCGACGCCAGCCGTTGCTCGAGCGCGTCGAGCATCGCAAAGAGCTCGCGCACGGCGCGTTCGTAGGCGCGTTGCTGGGTGGCGAAGCCGGCGCGATACACGCCGTTGTTCACGCGCTCGTAGATCTCCGCGCTGAGTTCCTCCTGTTCCGCGGCGAGGGTATCGGGAAAAAGATCCGGCGTGGCCTCGCCGCCCGGCGCGAACTCGTCGTTGAACATCCGGCAGATGTCGTCTTCCGAATTGTTCACGATGCGCCGCTCCTGCCGGTCCCAGAGCACCGGCACCGTCCAGCGGCCGCGAAAGTCCGGCTTGGACGCAACATAGGCCTCGCTCAGGAACTTGAACGCGTTGACCAGATCCCGCGAATGCCCGGGCCCGTCGCGAAACGCCCAGCCGCGCTCGTCGCGCTCCGGATCGACGACCGTCACGCCGATGCTGTCCTCGAGTTTTCTCAGCCGGCGGACGATCAGCGTGCGATGCGCCCAGGGACAGGCCAGCGACACGTAGAGATGATAGCGACCGCGCGTCGGCGCAAACGGCGTCGAGCCGTCGGCCCGCACCCCGTCGCGGAACGCATCCTCCTGACGTTTGAAGTCGCCTTCCAGGGATTGCTCGGTGGGAAACTGGCCTCGGCTCATGCCAAATCCTTATGCGCCGCGGTGGCGGCTGCAAATCAACAGGCACGGTCGCGGTGCGCGTCCGGGCTAACGATAGAACGAGTGCGCGCCAATGGTGACGGTCTTGGCGAGACTGCGCGTCCAGGAAGTGCGTTCGGCGGAGCGGGTGTAGTGCGTCGCGCCGCCGGTCGGATCATCCCACGATTCGTGCAAGGCGTGGTCGACGAGCGCGAGGGCGCTGGGCCACATGCGATCGCGTTTGGCGCGGGCGATGATGCGGGCCATCGGCTCGCGGCCGGCGGTCACCGAGTTGAGGGCACTGAACTGTTTCGCGCGGAGGACGGTCGGGGCGAAGAGTTCGGGGAAGCCGCGGGCGCGGTTGCGGATGACCGCCATCACGCTGCGCATGCCGAATTCTCCCTGGTTAGCCGCCTCGAGCACGAGGCAGGCGGCGACCGTTTCGCGTTCGCTGGCGGTGAGCGTGTATTTGGGAATCGAAAACGAGATTGCCGCGGGAGCCGGTGGCACGGCCAGCATCGGCACCGGGCGTTCCAGGCGCACCATCAGCAAGCCATCCGCTTCCGTCCCCCGGGTCAGGTGCGGCAAGAACAGTGCGGAGAGCACGGCGAGCAATCGAAGCTCCGGATTCACAGGAGCATGGTGCCACGGTGCTTTTCGGGCCACCATGGGGTGAGGAACCAACGGAGGGTGGGGTGGCTTTTCCCAGAGCTCCTCCCTAATCCCCCTCCGATGTCTCCTCAATCGCGGACGATGACGTCGACCTGTTCTCCCGGCCGAAGATCGAGATCCGCCGGGGCGGTGATGTGCACGCGCAGCCCGAACTCCGTGGGAATAGCGGATACCGGCAACCGCATCGCGGCGAGCAAGGTCGGTGAAATCGGTTCCAGTTGCCGGCCGACCTGGGCAATCGTGGCGCTGCCGGATCGCCGCAGAAAGGTGCGGGTGCGGATCTCGACCCGCATGCCGGGCTTCGGCTCGACTGTCACCGGTTGACGCACAAAGCCGATGATCCGCTGGCTCTGCGTGGCGCTGATCTGGAGGATGGGCTCGCCCGTCGAGACGTTCTCCCCGGAGCGCCGGTAGATCAAAGAGACCACGCCATCGATCGGCGAGAGGAGGGGGAGCGGAGCGAGCTGCGACTCGATGAGCCGGAGTTGTTCTTCTTTCTGGCGGATGGAGGCGCGCAAGCCCTCCGTGACGGTCGGAATGCCGCGCGGATCGGGTGCGTTGATGTCCGCGTTCACCGCCGGCTCCAACCGGCTGATCAACTCCTGTTGTGCCTTCAGTTGCGCCTGCGCCGAGTCGCGGGCGTTCTTCGAGCGCTCGAGCTCCGCGTCGGTGACGAGGCTGCCGCGATGGAGCTCCGCCGTGCGGGCGAGGTTGGCCTCGGCTTGCACGAGCTGGCCTTGGAGCGCGACGAGTTGCACGCGCTTGTTGAGCCAGTCGAGCCGCACTTGTTCGATCGTGAGCCCGGTCGACGTGCGGAGCACCTCGATCTCGGCGCGAATGACGGCGAGCGAGGCTTCGAGAATCCGCGGATCGTTGACCACGACGCGGCCGATGGGCTGGCCTGCGGTGACGGTTGACAGAAGATCGACCGTCAGGCCGGTGAGCAGGCCCGCCTGCGAAGAGCGGATCTCCGTGCGGATCGCCTCGGCCTCGGCGACGAGCGTCGGCGGAGCGACCCAGCGAGTCCAGATCACGACCGCCGCCACAAGCCCGATGGCGAAAACCACGATCGGCAGATAGTGCAGGCGCACCTGCCGCCAGATTTGCGCGGGCGGGGTGGGAATGGGTGGAAGTCGATCGATCATGGCTTAGACCTCGGATTCATCCTCGGCCTTCATGCTCGAAACCTGATCCACGCCCTGCAGCATCGCGAGCTCGCGCAGCAGGTCCCCAACCCTCGAGGGATCGCGCATGAGCAGCCGGTAGGATAAATCCGTTCCGGCCGTGGCGGAATCGAAGTGGCGGTTGGCGCAGTGGGCCTTGAAGCTGTGGCGCTCCAGCACCCGTTCCAGTTGCGGCAACTCGGCTACGCCCCGCGCCCAGTGGAGGTTCAGGATGAGATCGTAGCGATGCCGGCTGCCAAAGGAGGTGAACCAGAGATAGAGCATGAGCCCGACGATCAGAAATGTGCCGACAATCGCGGTGGAGAATTTCTGCGTGCCACACGCCATTCCGAGCACGATCACGGCCAGCACGTAGGACGTATCGAGGGTGTCCCGGAGGATGTTACGGAAGCGGACGATGGCGAAAACCGCCATGAGACCGAACGCCGTCACGAGATTGTTCGAGAGCACCATCAGCACCAATGCGACAATCACCGGCATCAGGATCAGCGAGACGACAAACGAGCGGGAATACGAAATGCCCGAGTGCGTGAACATGTAGACCCACGCGATCAACTGCCCCATGAGGAACGCCAGCAGCATCGCCAGGAGGACCGTCTGAAAACTCGTGGGCGCGATCCCATAGTCGCCCTGCAACAGCGCGTTCATACGGCCCCCACCAACCCGAAAATTTTACGTCAGGCAACAGCAACCGCGCCCGAGCCCGCGAAGTGGGGCGAGCCGGCGGGAACCCGCGTCGTGCCGCGGACCTTGAACCCGATGCCGCGATTCGAGACGCGATGCTCGCCAAGGAGGAACACACCCTGGGCGTATTTCGGCGCGCCGCCGCGGACGAGACCGAAGAGTCGCACCATTTCCACACACCAGTTCGGCAGACGATCGACGAATTTCAGCTCGAGGATGACGTTGTTGTCGAACGGCGCGATGGCATCGCCGAGCCCGGTGGTCAGCGCACAGCTGAATTCCGGCTCGCATTGGACCTGACGATCGAACGTGACGCGGATGGAATTGCCACCCGGGCTCATCCACGCCTCGCGCTGGTAGGCGACGTGCGACTTCGGCGCCGCGCGCAGACTGTGCATCAGGCGGCAGAACTCCTGCAGGGCGACGAGCTGCTTGCCATCCGGGCTCGCGAGATGACGAAGCTGCGGGGGCTGACCGTTGAGCAACGGCTGAACCGCCTCGCGACACACCTTGGCGCGCATCTTCGAAATGACTTCGTTGGTCCGGCGCTTGATCTCGAAATAGACGGTTTTGTCGTCGTCCTTGTAATAGCGGATCCGCAGCTTGAAGCGGTTCTTCTCACCGCATTGCACCGCTTGATACGTCGCAAGATCTGGTGAATCCAAGTAGAGGGAATGGACGGGATACGAAAAATTCGGAAGGGTCGCCGCGAACTCGTCGGGCTTCAGATAGGTGCTCACGAACCGGCGGATCGCCAAGGCGGTCTCTTCTCGAACAATGTATTTCAGTTCGAATCTTTGGGTTTGTAGGCGGTCGGTTGCCATGATCGAGGGAGGAGACGCCAGTGTTACCTGATTGTTTCATTAGGCGAAAAAAACGTGCGGAACGGCTCAGTGATTAGAGCAAAGCCGGACGTATTGGGTCTTGGCTAATACCATTCTTACGTTGATGAGCAGCGGGTTATGCCAGTTTGTAAAAACCGGTTAAATCCCCCGCCGACCTCCGCTGCCGACCACCGAAACGCAACTGAGCGTTGGAGGCGCTGCGGAAGCGCACGCCACCACTCCGCGATCAGGGCGTTCTCTAACGTTTCCTATACATCAGCCCGCCCAAAAACATACGATCCGGCTTCGCCGACGTCTTCGCGTCATTGTAGGGAAACACAATTCCGCGAAAGACCGTGCCGTTGTCCGCCGTGAGAATGAGCGAAAAGTCGACGATTCCGAACAGGAGGAGACGACAGAAAAGGGAAAGCGGAAGATGCTTGGAGGAAATGCCGGCGCGGGCGCGCCGCGCAGGTTTGGCTCCACCGGCGCGGGCCCGCGACGAACGGGACTCATGCCCCAGTCATCCGCGAACCCAAATGCCGGAGCGCATCGCGGCCGGTGCATCGAAGAGGACCCCCTCCGATCACACCGGGGGAGAGGGACGGCGACCGCTGGCGGAACTTGCCGCGGCTCAGCGCGACGCTTTGTCCTGAATCTTCTCGCCGACGCGCTCGGTGTCCTTGCCGAGGCCCTTCATCGTATTGCAGCCGCTGGCGATCAGGAGACCGCCGACGGTCAGAACGAGAGCGAGAAGAGTGGAGGTGTGCAGACGTTTCATATGCGGAGGTGTTGAGGTTCGGCGTGTATCCTATGGTGATTCCGCTGGCCAAGCCATGGGGTCTAACCCGCGCTGCGCCGCAGGTCGCACCCCGCCGAAATGTGCAGTGGCGCCGTGAACGAAAAGCACGACGGCTGGTCTGCCAAACATGGCTGCGACCATGACATTTCGTTTTCGCGAACACTGGCACGAGATCAAACGCGGGCGCCCCGGACACCGGTTTCAGGCGCGCTACGCGAAGACGCAGCAGCAGAAGCGTCAGGCGCGCTTCGGCCACCGTATCATTTTTCTCATTGCAGGGCTGCTGGCGCTCGCAATCGGCGGACTGCTCGCCGTGTTTCCCGGTCCGGCCATCCCGTTCTTCTTTCTGGGAGGTGCCCTGCTGGCCACGGAATCGCGCGCCGTGGCCCACCTGATGGACTGGTCGGAACTGCGTCTCCGGGCGTTGGCAGCGTGGGTGGAAAAACGCTGGCGGCGACTCCCCGGCTTCGCGCGCATCGTGCTGGTCATCCTGGGAGCCTGCTGTTCCGCCGCGTCCGCCTATTTCGCGTTTCGGCTGATGCGCGGCTGACGTCGATGGATCTCATTTCGCCGCGTCCGTTCTGGCCGATGCGCGACGGCCTCCCTGCGACGTTTCCACCCCTCGTCTCGTCCACCTCGTGCGACGTCGCGATCATCGGCGGCGGGATCAGCGGGGCCTTGATCGCGGTCGCCCTGGTCGACGCCGGACTCGAGGTGGTGCTGCTCGATCGCCGCGAAGTCGCCCACGGCAGCACCGCCGGCAACACCGGGCTCATGCTTTATGAAACCGATGTGATGCTGCACCGGCTGGCACGACGCCTCGGCCGCGCGGCAGCGGAGCGGGCGTTCCGGCGGTGCCGCGCGGCGATCGACGCGCTGGAGCGCAATGTGCGACGAGCCCGGCTCGACTGCGGGTTCGAACGCAAGACGAGCCTCTATGTCGCGGCATCGGCGCGGCACGTGCCGCGGCTGCGGCGGGAATTCGCGGCGCGGCGCGCCGCGGGATTCGACGCCGCGTGGTGGCCACGGCGCCGGCTGGCCGCCGAGAGCACGCTGCCCCATGCGGCGGCGATCGCCTCCCCCGGCGCGGCCCAGCTCGACGCCTATCGTCTCGCCTACGGGCTGCTGCTCGCGGCGCAGCGCGCCGGTGCGCGTATTCACGATCGCACCACGGTGACGCGCCGGCACCTGCGCCGCACCGGCGTCGAGCTCGCGACCTCGCGCGGTTTCCGGGTGCGCGCCCGGCACGTGGTGGTGGCCACGGGTTACGAGGCGGAGGCGTTTCTCCCGCGGCGCTATGGCGCGCTGCACAGCACCTTCGCACTCGTGAGCGAGCCGGTGGCGGACGGGGCATTCCCCGGCTGGCCGGCGGAGCGCGCCCTGATTTGGGACACGGGCGATCCCTATCTCTACCTCCGCACCACGGACGACGGCCGCGCCATGATCGGCGGCGGTGATGAGCCGTTCCGTGACCCGGGCGCGCGTGACCGGCTGCTCGGGGCCAAGGCCGCGGCACTGCAGCGGCGGTTCCGGAAATTTTTCCCCCACGTTCCCTTCGAGCGGGCCACGGCCTGGGCGGGAACGTTTGGGGTGACGGACGACGGGCTGCCCTACATCGGTCAGCACCGCGGCATCCCGCACACCTGGTTCGCGCTGGGTTTCGGGGGCAACGGCACGACCTTCAGCGTCATCGCCGCCGAGATCATCCGGGAGGGAATCCTCGGGCGGAGCGATCCGGACGCGGAGCTGTTCGGTTTCGACCGCGCGGGCTGAAACGTTGGCTCGCCTCCGGCGCGGCGGCGCGTCGCAATCGCACTCCCGTCGTTTTCCCATGCGAATCCTGTTCTGCTGCGTGCTTGGTTTCCTGGCGGCGAGCGGCCCCGCCGCCGCCGCAGTGCCGTCGTCCCGCCCCAATATCGTGCTCATCCTCGCCGACGATCTCGGCAGCGAGGACGTGGGCGCCTTTGGCCATCCGACGGTGCGGACGCCTCACCTCGACCGGCTGGCGCGCGAAGGAATGCGCTTCGACCGCGCCTTCGTGACGGCGAGTTCCTGCAGTCCGAGTCGCTCCAGCCTGCTGACCGGCCGGTATCCGCATAACACGGACGCGGAGGAACTGCACTGGCCGCTGCCGGCGCGGCAGGCGACGTTCCTCGAACCGCTCCGCGCCGCAGGCTACTGGACCGGCGCCGCCGGCAAGTGGCACCTCGGCGAGGAGGCGAAGGCCCGTTTCGACCAGGTGCGTGAGGCGGATCCGGCCGGCTTCACCCTGGCGGTGGGCGCGCCGGCGGGCGAAACGAAGATGCTGACGGCGAAAGGCGGCGACGCGCAGAGTGGCTGCACCGACTGGGTGCCGCTCCTCCGCGAGCGGCCGCGCGACCGCCCGTTCTTCGTCTGGCTCGCGGCGCTCGATCCGCACCGCGATTACGAGGAGAAGATTTCCGCGCGCCCGACACCGCCCGAGGCGGTCGTGGTGCCGCGGCACCTGCCGGACACGCCGGCGGTGCGCCGCGAGCTGGCGCAGTATTACGACGAGATCGAGCGGCTGGATCGTTTTGTCGGCGACGTGCTGGCGGAGCTCGAGGCGCAGGGCGTGGCCGACCACACCCTCGTGGTGTTCCTGAGCGACAACGGCCGGCCGTTTCCGCGCGACAAGACCACGCTCTTCGAAACCGGGATCAAGACCCCGCTGATCGTGCGCTGGCCGGGACGCGTGGCGCCGGGCAGCACGTGTGCCCAGCTCGTGAGCACGATCGATCTGGCGCCGGGTTTTGCGGTGGCCGCGGGCTTGAAACCGACGTCCACGATGCAGGGCGTGAGTTTCCTGCCGCTGTTGGCCGAGGCGGGCACGCCGATCCGGCGCGAGGTTTGGGCGGAGCAGAACTGGCACGATTACGCCCAGCGCAGCCGGGCGGTGCGCACCGGGCACTTCAAGCTGATCGCGAACGACTATCCGGATTCGGCGCTGACGCCCGGGGCCGATGCGGTGCGGAGCGGCGGGTTCCGCGAGCTGTTGCGCTTGAGGACGGCGGGCCAACTGCCGCCGCATCAACAGCAGTGCTTCACGCTGCCGCGGCCGGCGGTGGAGCTCTACGATTTGCAGGCGGACCCGGGGGAGCTGCACAACGTGGCGGCCCTGCCCGCCTATGCGGCGGTGCTCGCGGATCTCAAGGCGCGGCTCGATCGTTGGAAAGTGGATACGCAGGACCTGGCGCCGGTGCGGCGCTCGGCGGATGAGTTCGATCGCGTCACGGGCGCGCCGCTGCCGAATCGAGTGAGGCCGCGGCCGGGCAAGGTCCCGGCGGCGCCGGCGAAGTAGATCGCCGGTCGAACGGCTCAGATCGCCGCGGCCATCGGCTGCTCGACGCCGAGCAACCGGCCGGTGTCGATATCGAGGCGCACAATGGCGCCGGCGGCCGAGACGGCCACGAGGACCGCGCCGTCCTCGCCCACAATCCCCGCGCAGGGATCCACGGCCGACGGCCACTCGGCCATCCATTGCAGCCGGAACGCGCCATCGAGACAGTAGAGATTGGGCAGGCCCGGCAGCAGGCCGAAGGGATGCTCGCGCACGTAGTAACGCAGCGGGCCCTGACGAAACTCCACGACCGCAGTCGCGAGCGGGGCGTGACCGCCCGCCCGGGCGCCTTCGCGCGTTAACTGGCAAAGGGTGCCGTCGATGACGGCAAGGGCGGGGGTTTCGTTTTCCATGCTCACAAGAAACTGGGAGGAAGACGCCAACAGGTCCGTTACGATCCGGCGACAAAAAATTTCCGCGCGTTCCGCCGTTGTTTTGCATGGACCGAACTGCGCGGGTGCGTGGAGGATGGTGCATGGCTCGCATTGCCATCATCGGTCCGGGCGCAATCGGCGGCATCATGGCCGCGTGGCTGGGGCGCACGGGAGAACACGAGGTTGTCGTGTGCGCGCGCCGGCCGCTCGGCGAGCTGATCGTCGAGACGCCCACCGAGACGATCATCGCGCGGCCGCGCGTGATCACCGAACCCGCGGCCGCGCCGGCGGTCGACTGGGTGCTCGTGGCGACGAAGACCTACGATTCGGCGTCGGCGGCGAAATGGTTCGGTGGCCTGCGCCTCAGCGGTGCGCCGGTCGCGGTGCTGCAGAACGGTGTCGAGCAACGCGAACTCTTCGCGCCGTGGGTGAG
>Ga0163144_10026899_pt1 | contig 11162 bp, 11 predicted proteins | sample OliLak19BULKMAT1_FD_123175 | JGI IMG/M metagenome (GOLD analysis project Ga0163144, IMG submission 123175) | Freshwater microbial mat bacterial communities from Lake Vanda, McMurdo Dry Valleys, Antarctica - Oligotrophic Lake LV.19.BULKMAT1 | ecosystem: Environmental > Aquatic > Freshwater >... | reverse complement strand
TCCAACCGTTACCGCGAATACAGCGACGAAGAGGTCGCACTCCTCCGTTTTGTGAAGGCCCAGATGGAACAAGGGGCCACAATCGGTTCACTCGCAGCGGAGGGACATGATCCGCTGGTCGCACGTATGCGCATCGCGACTCCAGTTTCTGCAGAGGATCAAAAGCCTCATGAGCGCCTGTTAGATGATTTGGTGGGATCGCTTGATCCGCTCGATAAGGCGGGATTCGAACGCAGGCTGAACGGCTCAGTGGCCGTCATTCCCTTTGAAGAAGCTGTCCAGCGGATTTTGCTTCCACTGCAACGACGAGTCGGTGAGCTGTGGCACCAAGGCCGATTGAATATCGCGGTCGAACACTATGTCACAAAGATCATCCAACAGAAGTTGTTTTCAGTGATGAATCAACTTTCGGTGAATGAATTCGGTCCACGAATTCTGATCGCCTGTCCGGAAGGCGAAACACATGAGATCGGTGCCCAAGCCGTGGCCTACATCGCAGCGACCAGAGGTTGCCACGTGTACTACCTCGGTCCGAACCTTCCCAGTTCAGATCTCGTGATCTTTGGTGAGACGATCACGCCCGATCTCATACTCCTCTCTCTCACTGAGGTAAAGTCCGAGGCCTCGGCGCTCCAACAACTCAAGGAGCTTGAGTTGTTGGCTACCCGCTGGCCTGTGGCCGTGGGTGGCCAGGGGGCCCGCGCCATTGGTGATCGCCTTCGTGATACCAAGATTGAACTGCTGGATGATCTCACCGCACTCCATAGCCGCCTGACGATTCTTCTTTCCACTCACACGCTCGCCGCTCGTTCACGCTAAGAAATTCGCGCAGCCATCTGAGGTATTCCGTTCATTCAGTGGGCGGGCAGAAGGGGATGGTGGGGAAGAGCGACATGGCCTAGAAGTCATTCATGGCGAGCGATCTGGAAGGGGAGGGAGTCGTGCCGAAGGCGAGATTTGATTGAGGATCCAATCAGCAAGGAAGATTTCACTAGGCTCTCAGGACAAAGTCACGGATTCGGGATCTGAGGAGCGATGAGATTGAGTGAAATGGAACGAACGGATGATCGCTCTGCTATAGGGCCGTTTTACGGCTGCTCATGAGATCTGAAATCCTGGCATCGTGCCCGTTTTCTATCAGATTAATTTTGAAAAGAGTATTCGCTTCTGAGGTACAACGATCCGAGTTGGTTTCGTCACTCCAGAACTCTATGCAGGTTAGTCACGAAGCCTGTCCGTGATGAAGAACAACATTCGTCTGCGCGTCTATTTCGATCTCTATCGCATCCTCCTTGGAAATCGGTAGGGAATCGGTGGAATACTCACTCGTTTGTCAGAAGTCCTGGAACAAGATCTACGACGTCGATCAAGAAGCCTCGCGTAGGAGCGGTATCGTGATGCAACTGCCGCATGCGAAACGCTTGAGTTCAACCTGCCAACATCAGGAGCCCCGCACAGCGCTTCAGAACACACTGGTTGCTGCGAAGGCCATGGACATGCCGCTGCAACGAGGCGAAGCGATAGAAGGAATTGGACAAGAAAAAAGTGTCCTAGGCCGGGACGAGCAGGCACGGGTCGCCTATACCGACGCGCGCGCTCTACCAAGCGGAACAGCATCGTTTAGGGGAAGCCACTATGCTCCGGGGCCTGGGATATCTAAAATCACAAGACAATCCTGATGTGGCCAGGCAGTATCTCTATCTCTCTGCTGGATTGTACGAAGCGATCGATATGAAGGTGCTGAGTGAACTGGCAAGGAAAGATGCGCATGCTCTCACACAAGAACAACCGTTCTGAGCTCGTGTTCAGATTAGGGGCCGAAGCATCTGATTCGCGGACGCAGAGCGGCTCGTTTTGGCAGGCTGAAATTCAAGGCGCGCGGGCCGCAATTCTTGAAGGACCTTGGAGCCTTGGTCGGTCCGGCCATCGAGGCCATGTGTGGCAAGCCGACTTGCCAATTCATGATCGATCGTAATATCGTCATACGCTCTGAGCCAAGGCAACTGTGTTTCTGTGCTGACGAACACGATGAAGGGTTCATTGCTCATCTGCCTTTCGGCTTCCACTCCCGATCCAGCTTCCGCGCCTCGCGCATAGACGCCCGCTCCTCTGCCAGTCCCCCTGGAAACTGAATGGTCTGACGGTTACGAGGGGTGCAGCCGTCTCATGGACTTGGTGGAGATTTTACAATCAGGAAGTCGTGATACGAGATAGCGGAATGTGTGGGTAGACGCAAGGAAAGAACAATCCGGGCGTTCTCACCGGTAACGTCTGTTTTGCCATAATCTTGCCTGTGGCCTGCTCATATGCGGCCCGTGGAAGAATCTCCTCTGCACCGTTCATCGTTCCGCTGGTACGGATGCCCCTTGATGATCTTTTCTGGGCAGACCGCGCATATCCCCTTGCGCTATGGGCGGAGACTTGCTACCTCACGAGCATGACAGGATCGCCAACGTGTACTGTCCCTGAGGTGCCAATGGAGGCCCAAACACCTATGTGATTGCGATGATGCTGGACGGCGGCACGGAGAATCCGTAGGTCCTGCACCAGATCGGATTGACGGTGTGATGTCATGACGCAGCGTAGCGTAGGCTGCATCTGCACAAGTTGGACGGACTCACCCACTTCGAGAGTGCCTTCAAGCCAGCCATCTTCGAGAAAGCCCTCGTTTTGGGGTATGGTGTCCACGAAAATGTTTGGACGAAATCGACGGGGATCGAGCTGCGCACCTTTGCCGATTAATGAGCGTAGGTGGGCAAGCGTGCCGCTCGCCAGGATGTGAATGGGTGCTGCGTCGAAGAACGTGCCAGGCGGAAGTGGGAAGGTGTCGGACATTGTTGCCGTGGTGCATCCCGGCAGTACATGTTCAACGGGGACATCGCCAAAGACGGTGGCAGGATCGATCTCCGCGTGGCTGAGCGGGTCGCTCCGCGCACGTTCCAGCACCACTGGTCGATTCAGCATTGTAGACAGGATGGCTGAGGCGTCGGTGGCCTGTGCCTGCAGGATCCTGCCGTCCGGCAGGGTAATGCAGAGTGGCGCCAATGCTCCGGGCACCGGTGACGTGTCATACCGAGCGCTGAACTCGAGCATAGCGGGCCACTTTTTGGCGGTCGCGATGCGACCGTTCGACTCACGCAGTGCGTAGGCACGGTCGCCGACGATGCCCTGCACACCAATGTCCACGGCATGGAGCCGCTCGCCCTGCATCGATTTGACCGGGTATCGAAAGAGATCTTGCACCACGCCGATCTGACGTCTTTCCATGAATCCGTCCATCTCCTCCCAGCCTGTGTCACAGCCATGGGGGATCGAGTCATTTGCTTATTTTCCTTTGGGCTTCCACTCCCGAGCCAGCTTTTTGGCTTCGTCGACCTGGTCAGGGTCCATCCGTTTGGCGAGCGCATCCCGCAGCCTGGCCCCGGCCTCCACTCCGTGTGCCGACCCAAGGCTGTACCACATGTGGGCTTTGACATAGTCTTGCTGCACGCCTTCCCCACGTTCATACAGCTCGCCAAGTCTTCGCTGCGCTAAATCGTTGCCTTTGTTGGAGGCCAGCCGTAAATAGTACACGGCCATTTTGTAATCCTGCTGGCCACCCCGAGCATACATCAACAATATTCCCAGATTGACTTGGGCTTCCGTATGCCCTTGGATCGCGGCTTTTTCGTACCACAGCCGCGCTTTGGCATCGTCTTTTGTGACACCTTTCCCGTTGCCATAGAGCAGGCCGAGTTGGTACTGCGCGCCAGCCTGGCCCTGCTCGGCCAGCGGTTGCCACTCACGCAAGGCTGTGGCGTAGTCCCCGCTTTGATAGGCCTTCTCGCCTGTTTTGAAGTCCGCCCATGCAGGGGCCGCGAGATACGCAATTGACAGGACCAGGGCGACGGAGATTCGAGGGGCTACGAGTCGGTGGTTACACATAAAAGCCAGGCGTGGCCAGATGTGACATGAGAGTCTGAGTTGAGAAAAGGTGAATGTGGTATGCCATGGTGCCTGTCCTCATGTGTTTTCTGCGCGCGTGATACTGCCGGTTCTTCGGTGGGCTGGGTCGCGTTTGGGTTGTTCGGCGCTCACTTGCCTTTCGGCTTCCACTCCCGTGCCCGCTTTTGCGCCTCGGTAATCTGGGCAGGCGTCATCTGCCTGCTGAGATCAGCGCGGTATCCTGGCGCGTGTGCATTTCCGTTTCCTGCAGCCAGGCTGTACCACATGTAGGCGTCGACGACGTCCATGGGTACGCCTTGGCCGAAGGAAGACTGTAGGCCGAGGTAGAGCTGCGCCTTGGCGTCTCCCTGAGCCGCGGCTTTCTCATACCACTGGCGTGCTTTCGTATAATCCAGTGGAACGCCGTCCCCATTTTCATACAGCAACCCGAAGTAGAACTGTGCACGTGCGTCTCCCTGCTCAGCCAGCGGCTGCCACTCACGCAAGGCTATTTTGAAGTCCCCGCGATTGTACGCCTCCATGCCGGCTTGAAAGTCCGCCCATGCCGGCGCAACGAGACAGACAATCGACAACGCAAGGGCGACAGGCAATCGAAGTGTGATGAACCGCCGACCTTCACGCATAAGACTCTCTCTGCTGGTTCCCGGATGAATCGATTGACGTCATGCTGAAGCGAGCCACACGTGTGTGGCTCGATCGCAAGATTTTCCCACACAAACTTCTGTCATCGTGACCATTTGGATAATAGCTTCATGGATCGTGATAGGTTGCTCATTCGAGAGCGTGCCTGTGAGTGCGAGGATTTCCTCCAGACGGATCGGTAGCTCTCTTGAGAGGCGTCTGCCAGATCGCAAGAGTTTCGGTACCGTACCGTGGTCTTGGAGTGCGCGTCTCGCTGGGAGGGATATTCTAGGATGGCTAGAGAGAAGAGGCAAGGGACGAAGTGGGATATTGTGGTGTTTTCACGGGAGTCGTCAAAAGAAAGTCTGATGAGAAGCGCCAGGTATACAAGGCGCTTGTCTTGAAACGTGAGAGTCCATTGATAGGAGCGTGGAAAAATGAGTGGCCTCAAAGATAGGATTTGAACCTGCATGCCCTGCAAGGGTGTGCGACAGAATGGCTTACCGGGTTTTTCTTATTTCCAATCCTCACTTAATGACGGATCAAGACCGTCGAGATTGGATACCATCGGTCTTGGCGCTTCCCTGAGATGGCGAGATCGACAAAGGGTGCGCGGCTTCCTTGATCCAGAATCGCAACATCCAGAACGTATGAACCCTCCGGTACATCTACTGGTACGGTGACCACGTCTGCGACTTCGTGCTGTGTGCCAGGAAGCCATCGTCGCAGCTGTGCAGTGCTAGTCCACCGAGCGACGACATCGTCCTCACCAGATCTCAAGCGATAGGCTAAGGGCCACTCGTGATAGATCGGAGCCACCCCGATGTTTTCCCATTGCGAACGCAGGGACAGTTTCCGGCCAGGTGGGGCTTCTGTGGCATGAGTCATCTCGCGGAGGACGAGTCGATAACCGATCTTGGTGAGGAATTCATCGATGCGCGATCGCCATTTGGGCGGAATCGGTGATGACTTCGCATTCAAGACTGAGACGTGCCACTCCAGCCCTTTTTTCAGAATCAGGTCGATATCGAAGTCTTTCTCATACCAGTCCTGCATCACGCCGCACACCTCGAATTGTACCGGAGCATTCTTCCACGCATTGCTGATTGCCGGATCCTGCAGCACTCGCGTGTACGCATGCTCCATATGGTTCCACGTGGGACTGAAGTACCCGTAATCTCCGAAGCAATCTCCACGCCAGCCGGCACCTTGAGAGACTGCGTACTTGAGTTGTCCCCCGTGAAGCATCACGAGGGGCGTGCCGGAAAAATACTTGAGGTACCAGTCTGTGATCTTGATCTGATTGTCCTCAACTGGGAAATATTGCTTGCACTGCGCTTCGACTCCCTGGCAACAGGCCATATTCCACTCGCCCCAACAACCGACTGAGCCGATATCAACATGATCGATATCCGGTGAACCGGCATAACGGTCCCCGAAAGCCTTGATGAGCTTTTCGTGGTACATAAGAAAGGTAGGGCTGTTGTAGTCAGGAAAGGCTCCTCCGCCTAGCTTCACACTCCCCACTCCCTTGCGGAGCAGCCATGCGGGCGAGCCGGCCTTGTACTCCGTCATGATACGAAAGGCCAAGGTCTCGCCCTTCGTCTTGGCTTGGTTGATGATTCGATCTACGACATCGAACGCATACCGCCCTTCCTCTGGTTCAAGATCTGACCAAGACCACCGGAAATAGGCCACCGTTTGTCGCGGGTACTCATCAGCCGACGGAGGATGTTCGAATCCGAAATGAAAGTCGGCTAGTCCCATCCCTGGGTTGTAGAGTACGTTCTTGATCTCTCTAGGATGGACCGTGACTGTTGGCTCGGCCTGCGCTGAGTCATCATGCACGATCGAGTCTAGATTACCGGCAAGGCTCCAGACGCCTTGGAGCATGATCACCACAAAGACCAATGAGGAGGGAAGTAATGTTCGCAGGGAATGGTTCAGCATCCGACGGATACCTCTTGCCAATTGATATTGCACATCATCTGGAAATTCCTGATTTCTGGCGGACACACATCAAATAAGGACGATTATCCCCCTCTTGACGCCTACTCTTAAACATGGCATACTCCGCCCACACCACGGGAGATTAGGCCATGCGGAACAAGCAAAAGAACTCGCTGCAAATTCATCAGATGTCGATTGGCCAGTTTGAGAAGCAATTCCCGCATGAGGATGCATGCAGGGAATATCTCAAAGGGAACCGTTGGCCAGGCGGTGTGACGTGTCCACGTTGTGGCAGCGAGAAGGTCCATGAGCTGCATCACATGGAGTGGCACTGGCAGTGTAAGCAGTGCGGTGATAACGCCTATCGCTTTTCGCTTCTGGTCGGGACGATTTTCGAGAACACCAACAAGCCATTGCGTGAATGGTTTCGCGTCATTCATCTGATGCTCACGAGCAAGAAGGGAATCAGCTCCTTGCAGGTCTGCCGGTATATGGGCTTCGGGTCCTACAAAACCGCCTGGCTCATGTGCAGCAAGATCCGCGTGGCTCTGGGCAACGTCGAATTCAAGAAGCTGGTGGGGTATGTCGAAATGGATGAAACCTATGTCGGCGGAAAGGCCAAGAACAAGCACAGAGGCAAGGGTGGACGTGGTGATTTCGGCGGAACAGGGGGCACTGGTAAGACGATTGTGGTCGGCGCTGTACAACGCAAGGGGAATGTGGTAGCTCGCGTGATAGAACGCACGGATGCCGAGACGTTGAATCGCTTCGTTCATGAAACCGTATCGCATCAGGTCAGCTTGCTTTCGACTGATGAACACAAAGGTTATCGGTATCTCGATAAGAGCTATCGTCACGGCATGGTCAATCATGGAGCTGGAGAGTATGTCTGCGGAGCCATTCATACCAACACCATTGAAGGATTCTGGTCCATCGTGAAGCGCGGGATTGTCGGCACCTTCCACAAAGTTAGCAAGAAGTACCTGCATCTGTACGTCAACGAGTTTGAGTTTCGGTACAACCAACGCAATAATTCCGACATCTTCGGCGCAGCGATCAAGGCATGCTGACCATGAAAGCCATTTTGGTATTGTTATTTGTAATCGCAATGGCATTAAACAGTTACGCTCAATCACCAAAACAAAAACAACCATTGCCCAAACCCAACGAGGCCCAGCAAAATACCAAGCCCGATGAGCGCGGAACCGATGAAATGCCTCTTATTATCAAGGTACTCCCACCCCCTGACGAGGCCGAAAAAACCGCCGCTAACAAGCAAGAGCGCCAGGACAAATCTAACTCCGACTGGTGGTTGGTTGCGCTGACCGGCGTTCTCGCCTTTATTGGCGTAGTTCAAATAATTGTTTTCAGTATTCAGGCCCGGCGTCTGCGACAGACCGTGGATGAAATGAGGAAATCCGCCGATGCCCAGTACCAAGCCCAGAGGGCGTTCGTGGCTTTTATTACCGTGGAGCCAGTAGCTTTTGCTGATCTTAAAACCCTCGATGTGACGCAATATGCGTTCGCCCCACAGTGGAAGAACACTGGAAACACCCCGACTCGTGATCTGACGACCCATGTCAGCTGTAGGATATTCGAAAATGAATTGTCGAATGACTGGGATTTCCCAGATATATGGTCTAAGGCTAGTCAAGGATTCAGGGTCAGAGGTAGATTTGGCATCTCTCCCCAAAACACTATTATTGGAGAAGCAATTGGGCTTTCCGTCCAAGATATTAATGATGTAATTGCGCGTAAGACTTGGCTGTATATGTGGGGATGGACGGCCTATTCTGACATATTCCCTGATACCAAGAGGCATATCACTCGCTTTGCCGTACAAATTCAGATTATAGGTAATTCTCGTGACCCCAAAGGGCTCACCTTCAAATATCCATTTGCTAAAAAATACAATTGTTCCGATGAGGAGTGCGATGCACAAGGCTATCCAGAGTCGTGGGTAGCCAGGACGCTTGAGGTCTAGCCACCTCATGATACCAAGCCTTTCGACTTGGCGTCAAGTTCGGTATAATCGCCCAAATAAGCCGGGAAGAGATCGGGCAGAGCAAGGTGACGAGCCGCCCTCTGAAGAGTGAAGAACTGAAGTGTGGTGGTGCTGAAATCGGGATTTGAATATGGACACCCTTACCGGTGCTAGACCCTGAAGGGAGTTCGGTGTAGGGGGTTGCCGTGTCTTCCTGTGCCTCATCTTTGCCTCTCCCCCTCTGTTCACTGAAGTCCAGGATACAGCGCGATACCGCAGAAACCAATGGGTCAGCGTCGGAGACCATGAAGCACGGTCAAAGTCCCAGCGGGATGAAAGCTATCGATTCGCACCGTGACCTTTGTGGAATGGAACCGGATTGGACCTTGTGAGATCTGCCGGGTACCGCCCAGATACCGTATCGTAGTGAATCCGGCCACGCCCCGCTTCTCATCCACGGCCTGCATAGGCGAAGAACCGGTCGACCATCCGCCAATGAAGCACCCTTCCTGGCCCTAGCTATGTCATACCGACCGATTCATGGTGGCAATGTCCGTTCCGTTACCCCGAGGGTCTCCTTTTTCTCCTCCAGTGTATGTTCCCGACCGTATCACCTCCCATATCAGCGATTCTAAAAGTCTCTCTCATGCTTTGCGTCGTACCTGCACCCCTGTCGTAGTAGCCATCCCAGAGGGCGCACCCTTAATCGGACCGGTCAGGTGTGACAAAAACGAACAGAGAATATGCGATCTATACACCACTAAAGTACTAGTTGCCCTGAACAGACTCTTATGGTATTAATGCCACCGTCAATTGGGCTTGCGAGATCAATAGATTCAGGGGAAACCGTAGCTAAATACACCATCAACTCAGGGAGGTTATCGTGGAAATTGCCATTGCGTTTGGCGCCTTTGTCGGTGTGTTTGTGCTAGGAGCGGCGATAATTCTGTGGTTTCCGTATGACAAACATTTGAACGCGCGAGATTAATAGATTCAGAGGAACCGTAGCTAAATATATCATCAACCCAAGGAGGTTATCGTGGAAATTGCCATTGCGTTTGGTGCATTTGTCGGTGTGTTCGTGCTAGGGGCGGCTATCATTCTGTGGTTCCCGTATGACAAATGATGGGATGCCGGAATGTGCGTTTTCCCATTCGTGCGAGTGAGCGTGGCGCGCCGTTGGAGTTGGTATCATTGCAGGAGGCAGATGTGTTCACGGTGGAAGAGAGTGCAAGACCTCTCTTATTTTACCGTCTTTGATACAGAAGTCCAAGCCGGATAAATCAGAGGCAAGGGTACTCCTGAAGAATCAAGTGAATGGTCCAAAAGCAGGGCGAGAAGCTAGGTGGCCGGACTGCTTTGGTGTATTCGTTCTTTACGAGAAGGGAAGAATTGCGAGAGCATGATAATTCTTCGACCCTGTGTCGCTGATGGGGTAATGCTTTGATTTTTTACTGTCTGCCAAGGTACCTCTAGAATAAGTTCCGAGCACCATTGTGAAATGGCCTCGTAGTGCATTGTCATTATATTTTTATTTAGGTGCTCGGGTATCGCTCGAAGCTTCTACCCATATCAAATATTTATTTCAGGTGCTGTGATAAATTTCGGCTGTCAACACAGAGCTGGGAACGGCGTGTGTTCAGTCGTGGTCTGCCATGAGTAAGGTAGGCTTGCAGGGCTGGAAGAGGTCTACCAGCATAGTCGGTATTCTCCTTCCTGCTTTTTGGTTGTGTGGTTCAGCAACCATCTGCGAAGCATAAATAGCATCTACCCATCCTGCCTATATTATAGTACGTATTTAGATCTACCTCCTCGCATGATTCATCGCCAATCACGAGTCTTTCGTCTCCACCCGCCTTGCTTGAACCCATCGCACTGTCTTAGCAGTTACCGGATGCGTGTGTGGTCGACAGGCTAGCCCTGAGGGACCACACTTATTCGAGCCGTAAGGGTGGATCACAAAAGAGTCGCCAGCAGGTACAAGAGAGACCCTCGATCGTATGTAACTCTTGAATGAGCATAGGTAACAGGTGACCTTCTCCCAATTCCGTGGACACCGGGTTAAGCAACAGCCGTCCTCACTTCGAACTCGGCTGGGGAGTCATAGCCGAGGGTCGAGTGACGGCGTCTCCGATTATAGAGCACCTCAATGTACTCGAAGATATCCTGTCTCGCGGCGTCACGTGTTTCGTAGTGCCGATGGTACACGAGCTCGCGCTTGAGTGTCCCGAATAAGCTTTCGACACAGGCATTGTCCCAGCAGTTGCCGGTGCGGCTCATGCTGGGAGTGATGCCGCGCTCGCCAAGCAGCCGCTGGTAGGGCGTGGCCGCATACTGACTACCGCGATCCGAATGGTGCAGAAGCCCGGCCTATGGGTTTCGGTTTGCCAGCGCCATCATGAGGTCCCCGGCCCAGACCCGGTTAGGCTGTGTCACCATGAACTGGCGATTGAGAGTGTTCTCGGCCACGGGCAACCGGTGATTCGACTGGGTGGTGGCCCGCCACCTCTTCACGGTCTTGGCCCGGATGCCGTCCTGGCGCATCAACCGGGCGACGCGATGCTCGCCGACGCCGTGCCCCTGCTTGATCAAGGCGTCCCAGATGCTAGGACTGCCGTAGGTCTCGCGGGACGCTCGGTGGATCACCCGGATCGTCGCGACG
>Ga0163144_10026898_pt1 | contig 11162 bp, 14 predicted proteins | sample OliLak19BULKMAT1_FD_123175 | JGI IMG/M metagenome (GOLD analysis project Ga0163144, IMG submission 123175) | Freshwater microbial mat bacterial communities from Lake Vanda, McMurdo Dry Valleys, Antarctica - Oligotrophic Lake LV.19.BULKMAT1 | ecosystem: Environmental > Aquatic > Freshwater >... | reverse complement strand
CGCCCATTCGCTTGCAAAAACCGAATTGTCAAAGAACAAAAAATGTTTCCTGGCCTCACGTTTCTTCCCGTGAAGCCGGGGGCAATTTTTCTTGCCACTTGGCCGCGTTTTCAAGCGCTGCCGTAGTGATGAAATATTAGCATTAGTTCCCAACAGTGTCAAGCTCTTAATGTAAACTATTTTTTTATCGCCGCGCAGAGAAGCGATTTCTCGACGAGAAATGATGCTCGCAGCGAAAATATTTTGTCAAAAAATATTCGCGCGCGCCGCGGAATTTCGCGCACGAGCCGCTTCAGTTTCCGCGCGCATGGAATTTTTCGCGCGCCCTGATCGCGTTGATTTTAACGAAAGCCGCGAAGTTCCAAGGAGCTCCGAAAAAATCGATCATTTTTCGTCTATTCGACACTGAATGATAGTGGATGGAACTCAACGCCGCCAGAAAACCAGTGCTCACTACGGAACGAGCAGAATGTCGGGGCGTGGCGACAATTTCAGCGTGGACAGGTCAAACGCCGGCAATATCACGAGCCGCGGCGCGGCCTCCGACGCTAAGCGCATAGCGCGCGTGTTCCACATAAAGCTCGAGATGTCCACCACGAATTTCTTGTCCGGAAGTGCATTATCGAAGATGTTGTCGTAAACGAACGCTCCCGGCCCGGTCAGCAGCACCGATCCCGCGTCCATGTTCACCCAGGCCCCGATACCGCCGGCTGCCCCCCCGTCCAAATCGATCAATATGACAGTACCGTCCTTAAACAGGTCGATTCCGTGGTCGAAGGTACCATAGGGGGGCGCTTGCGATAAATCAAGCAATTTTAATCGTTCTTCTGGTATATAGGCCCGGGGGTCGGGCATGTTCCTTTCCAGAGCCCTTCGTTTGGGGTTGGTCCAGGCCTGGGAGGACAGGATGATAGCGGCGTTGGGGAAGGCGCCAGTGCGCCCCGCCCATTCGGGGGCTAGGTCGGGAAGGATGATGGTGGTGATGTCTTCGGGCTTGATGCCGCGGGCGGCCAGGCGCGAGACGAGGTCCCGGCCGGGCCACTCCTTGAAGGGCGACAGTGCTGAGCCCCGCAGGCGCCGGGCTCCCAGGCCGCCCATGTCCTCGGGCAGGCCCGCGCCGAACAGCACGGCCCCTTCCTTGGGATGGCGGATCAAAACGGCCGTCAGAGGCGGCGTGAGCCTCGCCTCGGGGCTCTTGAGTTCGGACAGGAGATTCCCGCGGACCTTCCCTTCGCCCACGACGAAGATCTCCACGCGCAGGCCGTCGACTTTCCGGCGCGCGATCAGCATCGTGCCGAAGGTCGCCGACGCGGGGCGCGCGGCGCGCAGCGCCGGGCGAGGCGGCGGAGGCGGGGGCAGGCCGTTGGGCACGAGCCCGATCTCGGCACAGCCTATGAAGGAAAAGAGCGTGAGCGAAGCGAACGCGAGTCGCCTCAACGCGCTTCCTTCACCGTGATGTTCCAGAGAACCTCGCCGTCCGTGTCGCGCGCGACGGCCTCGATGGTGGTCAGGTGCTCGATCATCTCATCGACGGCCTCCGCGGCGGCGGGCGTCTGCGCAAGCGCACCCCACTTCTCGCTCTTCTCCTCCGTCAGCCGCTTGAGCTTCTCGCGTACCTCGTCGAGATTAACCTTCTCGGCGTGCGGCCGCACCGCAGGGTCGGCGGCCTTGCCTATCTTCCGCAGCGCGGCGAGCAAGGGCTTGGATTTTTTGAGCGGAACGACAAAGGAGAGTTGCTGCTCGTTCGCAGCACCTACGGAGTTGGCCAGCGGCTGCGTCAGCCGGCCGTCGACCTTCTCGACGGCGGCGACGATCTTCGGCAGCGACGCGTCGAGCTTCTTAACCGCGAGTTCGCCGCTCCAGGTCTCGCGATACGGCGCGAGCGAGTAGGTCTTGGTCCAATAGGGCTTCGCGCGCGGCGCGGGCGCGGCCATAGCTGAGAACGCGAGCAGCAGGAGTGCTGCGATCATTTCTCGACCGGCCCGCCGGCCTCGACCCAGACGCGCCAGCCTCCATCCATGGACACCACGCCGGTGTAGCCCATCTTCTGCAGATTATCTGCGGAGAGCGCGGAGCGGAAGCCACCGCCGCAATAAAGAATGATCTCCGTGTTTTTATCGGGGATCGCGGCCTCGATGTCGCGCTCGATGACGCCCTTGCCGAGGTGGACCGCGCCGGCAATGCGGCCCGCGGCCCACTCGTTGTCCTCGCGCGTGTCAACGAGGATCACCTTCTCGCCTTTCTTCACGCGCGCGAGCACGGCCGCGACGGTGGTCTGCTTCACGCGGGATTTCGCGTCGTCGACGATCTTTAGGAACTCAGGGGAGTGGCTCATGCCACCGTTCTACAAAATCCGGGTCAGGTGCGCGAGAGGGAGCGGGCGCGGCGGATGACGCCGCGCGCGTAGGCGCGGAAGCTCGCGGCGCGGATCGGCTCCTTCAGGCGCAGGAGGTCGCGCTCGACCCAGCCCCGGTTGACGGCGCCGTCGCGCAGGCTGCGCTCAAGCGGCTCGAGGTCCTCGCGCGCGTGCGCGGCGACGGCTTCCTCGGACATGCCGTTCTTGCGCATGCTCTCGAGCACGCGATGGATCGCGGCGATCTTTCGGCGCGTCTTCGCCTCGGCCTTCTTAGCGGCCGCGAGATTACTCTCCAGGCGCTCGGTGTAGGCGTCCATCGTGGAGCCGTACAGCGGGATGTTGTTCTTGTACTGCTCGCCGAGCCACTTCACGAAGCCGGGCAGGTCCTTGGAGAGGCGCTTGCGCGCATCGCGGGCGAAGGTGCCGGCGTCGGGCTCCACACCGAGCTCGGTCCAGACGCGGGACTCGACGGTGTAGGATTCGATTTCCAGCTCGAGGGCGTCGGCGGGGAGCTCGAGCGCGCGCTGGAGGACATGCTGGAGTTCGTGCGCGAGGATGGGAGCGCTCTGATAGGGATCGCGCTTGAGGTGGCCGAAATCCATGATGAGAAGGTCGGAATCGTAGCGGAACTCGCCGTTGTTGCCGATGGGCTTTACATCTAAGAGGATGGGGACGCCGCGGCGCAGGGCGAGGGCGTCGATGTCGCGCAGAACGCGGCGGCCGGTGCGGGTGATTTCGAGGAGGTCGACGACGGATTTAAGCCAGGCTTCGTGCTCCGCGCGGGCCATGCGGATGCCGGAGCCCAACGGGGCGACGGGAGGCGACGGAGGCGCGGGAACCGGCGGGGGAACGACGGCGGTGCCGTCGTAAAGAGCGTCGAGGGACGGGGTCTCGGGGGTGAGGGCGGCCGAGATGGTTGCGGGGAGGTCCACTTTCGCGGCGGGGACCGGCGCGGGGGCTGAAGCCGCCGCGGCTGATATGGGAGCAACGGAAATCGAGAGAATGGGCGCGGGCATTACGGCAACGGAGGGGGCGGACAAAGACAGCGCCGCGACGGGTGGGAAGGACAACGGATTATTTAACGGCATGGTTGGAGAGTGCAGAATGGGTATGGGCGCGGACGCGAGAGGAGAACTCACGGGCGCAAAATGAACTTGGGCGCTAAGTGAAAGCGCGTGGAACGCGACGATCATGGCGGCGAGAACGAGTCTCACGAGATGAACTATAGAAAAGAGCGGCGGGAAACCCCGTAGGACTTAGGGCCTACAGGGACATGCGTAAAGGGCCTAGGGCCGGAGCCCGCGTGTTGGTTGCCGAAGAGCTGGAGCGCTACGAGGTTCCCGACCACCCAAGCGCGCGTTCCCCAGAAGCTAGCGCAGGCGTTTGGCGTAAATATCAGGCGTCAGTTCCCGATAGCTGTTCAAGAGCCCACTTCTTTACTCTTTCGGCGATGTGAAGTGCTTCCGCCGCGTCCTGGCGCGTCGGCTCTTCATGAACACCGGGATAGCGAGCCGTCACCGCGTAGTTAGACAATTGAACCTGCTCTTGAATTGAGATTAAGGGTCTCTTTGTTTCGGGAAGCTGCTCAAGCAAAGCCCCGACATCATGGACTTTGCCAAATCGAATGCCACATTTCACAAGCACTGCTTTTACGCACTTTTCCACCGCTTGTTGGGCATGAAAGCAGACCGTATCGTAGGGGCAGTCGTCAACCAATGTCAGAACGTGCTTGGCGTTTACGAGATCATGCCCCGCTTTCTCCATCCACTGGCGCGCGACATCCTCCAGTTTCATGAAGAACGCAGATAAAGAACCTTGCCCTCCTTGGCTAAAATGTTTCCCATCGTGCCAATCAGGTCCTTCTGCTCCTCATAATCTTTCTGGGTGAGGACAATCACATCCTTGGGCACGCCCATGCCATGCAAAGCGACCCCAATCTCGACGGCCTTGTCCAGGCGTCTTCCTTGGATATCCGGAAAAATTACGGCCAAGTCCACGTCGCTGTCCGGACCCGCCTCGCCCCGGGCATACGAGCCGAATAGGATCACTTTCTCAGGATGAAATCCAGAGACGATCCGATTGACCATTTCATTGATCGCTTGTTGCTTTGTCATGAGTTGCCACGCTCGAATCCGTCTGCCATCGGGAAATAATACACCATCCAACCCAGATTGAGAGAATGCTTCTTGGGAACGCGCTCCCAATGAACGGGGCACGGTAAAAATGGACGACTTAGGCACTGCCACACCCTTCCGGTCTAGACGCCGAAGTTGAACCCGGCAACGCGCAAGTCACGTCAGGTCCCGCCCGCTTAACCGCATGCTGCACCGCTTCTAATATCTCGCCGCGCGTGGCGTCGACACCGGTCGGGAGCTTGGCGCTGGACTCTGCACCCACCACTACCGCCGCGTCATGCTCGCCGCCGCCCACCGCCCGCGCGGGCGACGACAAATCAGGCCACGGCCCCTCAGCCAGCGCCGGCGCGGCGCCCAGGATGGAAACAACGCACAAAGCCGTGAAAACGACCCCGCGGCAACAGCGGCCAATAATCGTCATAGGAATTTCTCTCTTTGGATCACTCGCAGATGCGGCAGACGCCCAGACCGTCAACTGACTTGGGCTTGTCACGATCGGAGTTCACCATGCACAGGAAGCCGAACGGTTCGGTCGCGTCCGCGAGGCAGCGGAACTGGTGGGGATCGGAGGGCGACACATAGACGACATCTCCCACTCCCACTGTCCATATGTAGCAGCCGGCCTGGGCTTCGCCTGTGCCTCGCATGGGAATGACGACATGCTCATGCTCGTGTTTCTCGAGTGTGGAGAAGCCGCCGGGCGCGATCTCGAAATACCTGACATGGAAGCGCGGGGTTTCCCCCCTCTTGCCGATCAGCTCGCGGCGCGTGATGCCTTTGTACTCGGCGGCGTCGGTCTTGTAGGGCTCAAGAGGAACATCCTTCCATTCGAACTTGCCGGGCTCGCGGCGGATGACCTTGGAATGGTTGCCCGAAAGCGGCGGCGGCGGGGGAGCCTTCACCCCGCCGCGCGTCCGGTCTTCCTCGGCGCTCACTGCCCGATGTGAGGCGGGGCCGACGGAGCCGAGGAGCGGCGCGCGACGCGCACGCGCACCTGCGCGCGGCGGATCGCGGCTTCCATCGCGGCGAGCTGCATGGGATCAAGCCCGGAGTGGACGACGGCCTTCGCCTTCTCAAGCGCCTGGTGGGCCCGCTCGGCGTCGATCTGGCCCGCGTCCTCGGCGGTCTCGGCGAACAGCGAGACGGTGTCGTTCTTGATTTCCGCGAAGCCGCCCGAGATGGCGAAGTGCTTCACATCCTTGCCGGCCGTCACGCGCACCTCGCCCGCTCCGAGCTGGACGAGGAAGGACTGATGGCCCGGCAGGACGCCCATCTCACCGTTGTACGCCGGCAAGACGACGAAATCCGCGGGAGCGGACCACGCCACCTTTTCCGGCGTCACGAGCTCGAGCGTCAGATGCTTGTCGGCCATAAATCCTCTTTACTTCATCGTCTCCGCGTTGGCGACGGCCTCTTCGATGCCGCCGCACATGTAGAACGCCTGCTCGGGCAGCGCATCGTACTTGCCCTCAATCAACCCCTTGAAGCTCGCGATGGTGTCCTTGAGCTTCACATACTTCCCGGGGCGGCCCGTGAACTGCTGCGCCACGAAGAAGGGCTGGGACAGGAACTTCTGGATCTTGCGGGCGCGGGACACGACCAGCTTGTCGTCCTCGGACAGCTCGTCGATGCCCAGGATGGCGATGATGTCCTGGAGCTCGCGGTAGCGCTGCAGAACCTTCTGCACGCCGCGGGCGACATCGTAATGCTCGGCGCCGACGATGTTCGGGTCCAGGATGCGGGAGGTGGACTCGAGCGGGTCGACCGACGGGAAGATGCCCAGCTCGGCGATCTGGCGCGACAAGACGGTCGTCGCGTCCAAGTGGGTGAAGGTGTTCGCCACACCGGGGTCGGTCAGGTCGTCGGCGGGAACATAGACGGCCTGGATCGAGGTGATCGAGCCCTTATTGGTCGATGTGATCCGTTCCTGAAGAGCGCCGATCTCGGTCGTCAAAGTCGGCTGATAGCCGACGGCCGACGGCATGCGGCCGAGCAGCGCCGAGACTTCGGCGCCGGCAAGGACATAGCGGAACACATTGTCAATGAAGAGCAGGACATCCTGGCCTTCCGCGTCGCGGAAGTACTCGGCCTGGGTCAGCGCGGTGAGGCCGACGCGCGCGCGGGCCCCGGGCGGCTCGTTCATCTGGCCGAACACCAGCACGGTCTTGGACAGGACGGGCGCGCCGTCGGAGAGCTTGGCCTCTTCCATCTCGCGGTACAGGTCGTTACCCTCGCGCGAGCGCTCGCCGACGCCGCCGAACACGGAGACGCCGCCGTGCTCCTTGGCGACATTGTTGATGAGCTCGAGGATGGTGACGGTCTTGCCGACACCGGCGCCGCCGAAGAGGCCGACCTTGCCGCCCTTCATGTACGGGGCGAGGAGGTCGACGACCTTGATGCCGGTCTCGAAAATCTCGGGCTTGGTGACGAGCTCGGTGAGCTTCGGCGCCTCGCGGTGGATCGGGAGCGTCGTCGCGGACTTAATCTCGGGCAGGTTGTCCTTGGCCTCGCCGAGGACATTCATCAGTCGGCCGAGGCACGCCTTGCCGACGGGCACGGTGATCGGCGCGCCGGTGTCCTCGACGGCGGTCCCGCGCGTCAGGCCTTCGGTCGCGGCCATCGCGATCGTGCGCACGATGTTGTCGCCCAGGTGGCTGGCGACCTCGACGGTCAAGGTCGCGCCGTTGCCGTTCTCGCCGGGCATCTTGATCTTGAGCGCGTTGTAGTTGGCGGGGAGCTTACCTGACGGGAACTCCACGTCGACGACGGGGCCGATGACTTGGACGATTTTTCCGATGTTCATGTTATAGCTCTCTTAGTTGGTCGCGATCGGGGAAAGCCCGACCTTATGGAATCGCACGCCGTAGCGCCGCTGGCCGCCCGTGGCGCCGTGGACGCTGCGGACTTCGCCGCGAATCTGGATGTCGGTGACGCGCAGGTGCAAGGTCATGCCCTTCTCGAGGTCGGCGTCGGTCTTGAAGGTCATGCCGCCGGCGGAAAGGTCGGTGATCGTCGCGCGGCACTTCGCCGCGGACGGGCCCTGCATGCTGATGTCGAAGGTGGCACCCACGGCGGTGCGCGGATGCCGTCGCTGTTCGCTTCCGATGTTCTGGGTCAAAGAGTTCTCCATGATTAAGCGGCCAAGGCCTCGGCCCCGCCGACCAGCTCCGCGATTTCCTTCGTGATCATCGCCTGACGCGTGCGGTTCGCGTCGAGCACATATCCTTCGCGCATCTCCTTCGCGTTCTTGGAAGCGGAGTCCATCGCGTTCATGCGCGACGCGAGCTCCGCCGCCTGGGACTCAAGGAGGATGCGGTAAAATTGGGCCTTCACATGGCGCGGCAGCAGCGAAGCGAGCAGCTCCTGGCGGCTGGGCTCGAAGCCGTAATCCGGCAGCGCGACAGTCTCTGTCACGATTTCCGGCACGGGAATCGGGAGGATCTCCGCAGCGATCAGGCGCTGGGTCGCAACCGACTTAAACTCGTTGTAGAGGACGGTGACCTTAGACACGCCCTTATTGAGGTAGGCGTCGAGCACGGCCGAGCCGAGAAGTTCGGCGTGGACGAAGGTGATCTTGGGGAAGATGCCGACGAGCTCGAAGGCCAACTCGTTCTGCTGGCCCTTGAGGCGCGCGACCACATCGCGCCCCTTGCGGCCGACGGCGATGCAGTAGGTCTTGCGATCGCGGCGCTGGCGGAACCACTCGAGCGAGGCGCGGATCACATTGGAGTTGAAGGCGCCGCACAGTCCCTTGTCGCCGGTGACGAGGACGAGCAGCTCGGGGCCTTCCGTCCGCTTGTCGAAGAAGGGATGGATCTGGATGGCCTGCTTGGCGGCGAGATCGGCGCGGACCTCGAGCAACGCGAGCTCGCGGACCATGCGCTCCATCTTGACGGCGAACGGGCGGGCGGCGAGGATCGCGAGCTGCGACTTGCGCATGCGCGCGGCCGCGACCATCTTCATGGCCTTGGTGATCTGCTCGGTGGACTTGGTCGACTTGATCTTGCTGCGAAGCTCTCTAAGCGAGGCCATGTCTAAACTCCGACGGGGACTTTTTGTCCACCGATGTAATCCTGAATCGCGCGCTCGGTCGTCCACTGTGAGCGGAAGCCAAACGCCTTCTGCGCCTTCGCGGGATCGCCGAGCGTCTCGTTCTGGTAGAAGCTGTAAGGGTTCTTTATATACTCAGGCTGCAGATTCGTACCGAGCGTCGCGTTGAGCGAGGCGATGACGCCGTTGAAATCGGTTTTGCGGCCGGTACAGGCGTTGTAGACGCCGGGCGCCCCTTTCTCGAAGGCGCGCAGGTTCGCATCCACCACATCCTTCACATAGACGAAGTCGCGGTACTGCTCGCCCATCTCGAAGATGCGCGGGCGCCGGCCCGCCTTCATCTGGAGCGCGAGCTGCCAGATCATGCTGGCCGTCTTGTTCTTGTGCGCCTCGCGCGGTCCGTAGACATTGAAGTAGCGCAGGCCGACGGCCTTGACGCCCTTGGCGTTCGCGGCGACGGTCTCCATGACTGACTTCGAGAAGCCGTAGATATTCAGCGGCCGGGGCTCGGCGTCCTCGCGTTGCGGCACGGGAGCGTCCCCGTAGGTTGCGGCGGAGGAGGCGTAGACGACCTTCTTGACCTTGGCCTTGGCGGCCCAGGCGAGCAGATCCCTGAATTTCTCGACATTGACCGACATCATGAGCGCCTGGTCCATGACGGTCGTGTCGGAAATCGCGGCCTGATGGAACACCGCGTCGATCTTGCCGACGCGCGGGGCCCAGTAGGCGGTGTCGCCGAAGTCCGCGGCGACGACCTCGCCCGGGAAGCCGCGCAGGTTCTCGAAGGAGCCGGCGGAGAAATTATCGAGGCCGACGACCTGCCAGCCGCGCGCGGCGAGCTCCCAGCAAATGTTCGAGCCGACGAAGCCCGCGGCGCCGGTGACAAGCGCGCGATAATGCGCGCGGGTGCCGCCTCCACTCGCCGTTTGAAAGCGGCCGAGAGCGCGGGGGCTCACTTGTCCCTCCGCTGCACGATCTCCTGCAGCTCCAACACGACGGACAGCACGCAGTCGTTGAGGGCCTTCAGGCGTTTTTTGTCGGGGCGCTTCAGGCCCGGCATCGCGGCGCCACCGGCGTAGTAATTGACGAGCGTGGCGCAGACCTGATGATCCCAGGCGGTGAGGCCGTTTGCGGCCTTGCGGTCAACCTCGAGCTTAGCGGTGTAGCGCTTCATCGCCTTCGCGTCGCGCGCGATGAGATCGGCGAACGCAACCGGCGCGTTTTTGTCACCGACATAGGTGAACACGCCGCCTAGCTCCGGCTTCTCGACCGCCTTCAGCGCCTCGATGAGCGAGCCGCTGAGGATTTCTTGCGCGCGCGCCGCCGTGCCCGCGAGAAGCGGGAAGGCGAGCAAGGCGGCGGCGAGCAAGAAGCGCGTCATTTAAATTACTTGAACTGAGCCTTGAATTCCTTAAGGAGCGCTTCGATCTTGGGCTTAAGTTCGTCGCTGATGACCTTCTTGTCGCCGAGCTCCTTCATCGTCGCGGCGTGGCGGGACTCCGCGTACGCGTGCAGCTCCGCCTCGTAGCGGCGCACATCCTTGACGGGAACCTCGTCGACGAAGCCGTTGGTGCCGGCGAAGATCGAGAGCACCTGGCGCTCGACGGACAGCGGCACATACTGGCCCTGCTTCAGGAGCTCGACGAGGCGCTCGCCGCGCGCGAGCTGCTTTTGCGACGACGCGTCGAGCTCGGAGCCGAACTGCGCGAACGCAGCCAACGCGTTGTACTGCGCCATGTCCAGGCGCAGGCGTCCGGCCACGCCCTTCATGGCTTTCGTCTGCGCCGCGCCGCCGACGCGCGACACGGACAGGCCGACATTGACGGCGGGGCGGATGCCCGAGTAGAACAGGTTCGACTCGAGGTAGATCTGGCCGTCGGTGATGGAGATCACATTGGTCGGGATGAAGGCCGAGACATCGTTGGCCTGCGTCTCGATGATGGGCAGCGCGGTGAGCGAGCCGCCGCCGTTCTCCTTGGACAGCTTACAGGCGCGCTCCAGCAGGCGGCTGTGCAGATAGAACACATCGCCGGGGTAGGCTTCGCGACCCGGGGGGCGGCGCAGCAGCAGCGAGAGCTGGCGATAGGCCGCGGCGTGCTTGGACAGGTCGTCGTAGATCACAAGCACGGCCTTGCCCTGCCACAGGAACTCTTCGCCGATAGAGCAGCCGGCGTAGGGGGCGATGTAGAGCATGGGCGCCGGTTCGGAAGCCCCGGCCATGACGACGATCGTGTAGTCCATGGCGCCCGCGTCCTGCAGCTTCTGCACGACGGCGGCGACGGTGGACTGCTTCTGGCCGACGGCGACATAGATGCAGATCGGGCGGTTGGACTGGTTCTTCTGGTTGATGATCGTGTCGATGGCGATCGCGGTCTTGCCGGTCTGGCGATCGCCGATGATCAGCTCACGCTGGCCGCGTCCGATCGGGATCATCGCGTCGATGGCCTTCACGCCGGTCTGAAGAGGTTCGTTTACGGGGGAACGCTCCATGACGCCGGGTGCTACGATATCGAGCGGGCGGGACTTGGTCGTCTTGATGGCGCCCTTTCCGTCGAGGGGACGACCGAGGGCGTCCACGACGCGGCCGATCATGGCGTCGCCGACGGGAACCTGGGCGACCT
>Ga0163144_10026896_pt1 | contig 11162 bp, 7 predicted proteins | sample OliLak19BULKMAT1_FD_123175 | JGI IMG/M metagenome (GOLD analysis project Ga0163144, IMG submission 123175) | Freshwater microbial mat bacterial communities from Lake Vanda, McMurdo Dry Valleys, Antarctica - Oligotrophic Lake LV.19.BULKMAT1 | ecosystem: Environmental > Aquatic > Freshwater > Lake... | reverse complement strand
CTGTCTATGCGGCCTTTCGGATCGCGCAGGCTGTCAAGGCACTTCATCCGGCGATCATCACGGTACTCGGCGGCGGATTCGTCAACACGGAGCTTCGCGAGCTGACCGAACCCAGGGTGTTCGACTATTTCGACTATGTCACGCTGGACGCGGGCGAGCGCCCTCTGCTCGCTCTGCTGGAACATCTGCGAGGTGAGCGGTCACAGAGTGGTTTGGTGCGAACGTTTACCTGCATCGATGGTTCCACGTGTCTTGCCGAAGCCTGCGCAGGAATTCCCGCCCTCCCGGCGCGCCGGGATCGGGGCACAGTGAAATACATCGACTGTGCTGAACCGGATGTGCCATTTGCGGAAGTCGGGACACCCACCTGGGACGGGCTGCCGCTGGGCAGCTATCTTTCGCTGCTGGATATGCTGAATCCGATGCACCGGATGTGGTCGGACGGACGCTGGAACAAGCTGACGGTGGCTCACGGCTGCTACTGGAAGAAATGCAGCTTCTGTGACGTGACACTGGACTACATTTCCCGGTACGACGCCGTCGCCGCAACGACACTCGTGGACCGGATTGAAACCATCGTCGCCGAGACGGGACAGACAGGGTTTCATTTCGTCGATGAAGCCGCACCGCCGAAGGGATTGAAGGCACTCGCCGAAGAACTTCTGAAACGCAGGGTGGAAGTCTCGTGGTGGGGCAACATCCGTTTTGAAAAATCCTTCACTCCGGAACTCTGCCAGCAATTGGCCGACAGCGGCTGTATCGCGATCTCCGGCGGTCTGGAAGTCGCATCGGATCGCCTGCTGGAGCTGATGAAAAAGGGCGTTTCCGTGGCTCAGGTCGCTCAAGTCACCCGGGCGTTCAGTGACGCGGGTGTGCTCGTTCACGCCTATCTGATGTACGGTTTTCCGACGCAGACTGTCCAGGACACGGTCGACGCGCTCGAATATGTCCGGCAGCTGTTTGAGGCCGGATGCATTCAGTCAGGATTCTTTCATCGGTTCACATGCACGGTCCACTCCCCGGTCGGCAGGAACCCTGAGGAATACGGCGTGACACTCATTCCGCTGCCGCCGATTTCTTTCGCGAAAAACGACATCGGATTCGTCGATCCGACCGGAGTCGATCATGAGTCGCTCGGTGTTGCGCTGAATAAAGCTCTGTACAATTTCATGCACGGCATCGGACTGGATGCGGATGTCCGCAGCTGGTTCACCGGCAAAGTCCCTCGCACAACTGTCCCGCGTAACGACATTGCGAGGGCACTGACTCTTAACGCCTCTAACGCCAGCCGCAGGCGCTAGCGTCGAACCAGCGCCCTGAGATTTCTCGTACAGCTCGTGCAGCACTTTCCAATCAGGAGTTTCGGAATGCCGGTTCAGCCAAGCCTTCATTACATGAGTGGGAACGGTCTTGCAGCGGTCGCTTTCCTGCTTGGTCTGATCGGCCAGCAATCCGTTGCCGAAGATCTGCCGATCCGGATCGCGCATCCCTTGCCTTATCAGGTCATTCAACGGGTCGGATTTGATCCGGCAACGGCGATGACTGCAGAGCCGGGGTCTGCCGCGTACGGGTCGGCGGAAGTTGTGGTGTCCGGAACACTTCCGAAAGCAACGCCTCGTCCCAATGTCCTTGAATTCCGTGTCGTTTTTGCAGACGGCAGTGAAAGGCTGGCACTGGATTGGGGAACGGTTGGATCGGGATCGACCGAACTCAATGAACGCGAATTTCGATTCACCGTGACGGTCCCTGCAGGCGGCTGGTATCGCCTGGAAGTCCGCGGAGTCGTTGACGTGAACAACCGACACGCTGTTGGTTCGGTTGAGCCCTTTGGCGTCGGCGAAGTGTTTTTGGTTGCCGGGCAGTCTTACGCGACCAATACGAATGATGATCGACTGCAGGTGGCAGACAAGGCCGGGCGAGTCACCGCGTTTGACAAGACTCGATCGACGTGGGCCGTGGCAAATGATCCGCAGCCGGCTCCGGATGGCAGTGACGGTGGTTCCATCTGGCCACCGCTGGGGGACGCACTGTACAACGAACTGCACGTGCCGATCGGATTTGCCAACGTCGCCGTCGGCGGAACATCGTCGGCACAGTGGATGCCGGGCGGTGAGCTTCACCAGGGTCTGATCGCCGGCGGAAAATCGCTCGGTCGGTTTCGCGCTGTGCTGTGGCAACAGGGCGAATCCGACGTGATCGCGAAGACGCCGACTGACACTTACATTGCGAATCTGAAGTCGATCCGAAAGGCAGCCGTACGAGAATGGGGATTTGAGCCTGTCTGGCTGGCCGCGAAGTCGACTCTTCATCCGACTGTCTACAACGATCCGGAAGGCGAAAGCCGCATTCGCGATGCGATCGAACGAGTCTCGCAACTGCCTGGATTCGGTGCAGGGCCGGACACGGATACACTGACGGGCGACAGCCGCGGCGATGCGAAATCCCGTCGACATTTCAGTGCGATTGGCCAGCGTCGTGCGGCAGAGATGTGGCAAAGCGTGCTGCTGGATCGTTTGCGGAAAACACCGACAGGGATTGAAGCTGCCAGTTTTCTGCTACTGGATTTGCACCTGCTGGAACCTGCATGGACCTCAGAGACTGTCTACCGGGAGAGTGCCATTCTGAGACGCAGTTCAACCGATGATTTAGTCGAGGCATCACTGGCGTTTCCGCCGTCGGATATTCTGAGTATTACAGCCGCAGGCCGACAATTGCCGCTTGAGCCCCACTCGGCGCTGATTTCGCCAGCGTCGACGACGATCCGTTTCGAACATCCCGAACCAATTGCACTCATTGACGATACAGACCTGTTTCCTCCCGCCGATTCACCAAACAGCTACAAGCACCGAGTTGGCCATCCCGATCAGAACCTGCTCTATCGTCCCGGACGATGGTTCCACGATCGCAATGTTGAGATCACCTACCGCCGAGTTCCTGAGCATGAATCCGATGCGTTCGCAAGTCCGCTGCATGGCAGTCTGCCGAAGACGATCGCGAGGCTGAAAGCAGGTGTGCCCGTGACTCTGGGCATCAGCGGTGACAGCATTTCAACCGGACTGGATTCGTCGGTCATGGCGGCGGCGGCACCGTTTCAGCCAGGATATCCGGAATTGGTTGCGGCTCAGCTGCAGGTTCTGTCCGACAGCGACATCACTCTGAAAAACCGTGCCGTCAGTGGCTGGAGTGTGACCAACGGTGTTGCCGATCTGGACTCACTGCTGGCAGAGAAACCCAATCTGATCATCTGTGCCTACGGAATGAACGACGTGGGGCGGCGCGATCCGAAGTGGTTTGGCGAGCAGACACGCACGATTGTTGAGCGAGTCAAAGCCGTTGATGCGGAAACGGAGATCCTCCTGGTCTCACCGATGCTGGGCAACAGGGAGTGGATTCACACGCCACGTGAAATGTTCCCGCTGTATCGTGATGAGCTCAAGGCTCTCGTCGCGCCGGGAGTTGCACTGGCCGATGTCACGGCCATCTGGGAACTGATGCTGCAGGGAAAGCACGATCTCGATCTGACCGGCAACGGACTGAATCATCCCAACGACTTCGGCCATCGGCTGTATGCTCAGGCCGTGCTGGGGCTGCTGCATCCGAAGCCCTGAACGTCGAATCCTCGTCGTCCCCGACACAAGCACGACGCGCCAGCGAGTGGTGCTGCGTTGGCCACTCGCAGGCGCGTCGTGCTGGTGAGTGCAGCCTCAGACAGGTTTCGCTGCCAGACCGCAGGCGGAGCGAACTCGTTCGACCACTTCGATTGCTTTTGTGCGAGCGCGGCGGGCTCCCTGTTTCAGGATGTCTTCGACTTCGTCCGGGGAAGTCTCCAGTCGGGCACGGCGTTCGAAGGATTCCCCGAAGTGGCTCATTGCGGCCTGATACAAAGCCTCTTTTGCTTCGCCGTAGCCCATGCCGCCCGCACGATAGCGATCGGCCAGAGTCTGCTGTTCTTCAGGAGCCGCGAACAGACGATAGAGTTCAAAGACGGAGCAAGTCTCCGGATTCTTCGGAGCTTCCATCGGTGTCGAATCCGTCTTGATCGACATGATGAGCTTGCGGAGCTTCTTCGGAGTTTCAAAGATCGGAATTGTATTGTTGTAGCTCTTCGACATCTTCTCACCGTCGGTTCCGGGTACTTTTGCTGAGGCATCCAGAACATAGGCGTCCGGCAGATGCAGGGTCTCCCCGTACATCGTGTTGAACCGCTGCGCCAGATCCCGAGTTACCTCAACATGCTGCACCTGATCGGCACCGACCGGCACAGTGGTGCTGTCGTAAATCAGAATATCGGCGGCCATCAGCACCGGGTAAGTGAACAGCCCGGCGTCGGCGGCAATGCCCTTTGCTTTCTTGTCCTTGAAGGCATGGCATTTTTCGAGAAGATGCATCTGAGTGATCGTCATCAGCAGCCACATCAGCTCTGTTACTTCGGGAACATCCGACTGCCGGAACAGAGTCGCCTTCGCCGGATCTAATCCCAGCGCCAGCAGATCGATAGCCGAATCATTGACGTTCTGTTTCAGCACCGCCGGCTCACGAACAGTAGTCAGCGCGTGCAGATCGGCGATGAAGTAAAACGACTGTTCGTGACCCTGCAGCTCGATGTACTGACGGATGGCACCAAAATAGTTACCCCAGTGAAACCGGCCTGTGGGCTGAATGCCGGAGAGAACTTTCATGCGTTTTGTGTTTCGGTGAATAGTTCCGCAGGTCAGGCGAGCCGTCTCAGAGAAGGAAATCAGAGCCGCGGAATCTGCAGCGTGCCCACAACAGAAGCGACGGTGTCAGCTCCCAGAGACTGTAACGCTGCCGGAAGTTCGGTGATGAGCTGGTTCGCGAGTCCGGGATTGTAGAAATTTGCCGTGCCGACCTGAATGGCTGTGGCACCGGCGAGCAGGAATTCCATGACATCGTCGATCGACTGAATTCCGCCGACGCCTATGATCGGAATCGAGACCTGCTGAGCGACCTGCCAGACGATCCGTAGCGCCAGTGGCTTGATCGCAGGACCGCTGAGTCCTCCCAGCACATTGCCGAGCACCGGACGTCGGCGTTTCCAGTCGATTGCCATCCCCGGAAATGTATTGATCAGTGACACGGCATCGCAGCCGGCATCTGCGACCGCTCTTGCAATCGGGACAACGCTGGTAACGTTGGGTGTCAGTTTCGCGATGACGGGAATTGCGCATTCACCGCGAACTGCAGCGACGACTTCTGCGGCGAGCGTGGGATCCGTCCCGAAGTCGACTCCTCCCGAGACATTCGGGCAGGAGATATTCAGCTCAATTGCGGCGACTCCGTCCGCGTCGTTCAGACGGGCGGCCATCCGGCGAAACTCGTCGTTTGTCCTGGCCGCGATGTTGACGATGATCGCAGTGCCCAGCCCGGCGAGATAAGGCAGTTTCTCGGCCACGAACTGATCGAATCCGTCGTTGTCCAGACCGATGGAATTCAGCATTCCGCTGGCGGTCTCCACGGTCCTTGGCGGCGGATTTCCTGGCCGAGGCTGAGGCGTGACGGTCTTTGGAATGATGCCGCCCAGCTGAGCGAAATCCACAAAGGCCGTCATTTCTTTCGCATAGCCGAAAGTTCCGGAAGCGACGAGGATCGGATTTTTCAGCGTCAGGCGATTGAGCCTGACATCAAGGGCCGTCATACGCAGTCTGTCTCTCTGTACCGAAGCCGTCATGCAAGCGGTCGAGAGTTTAGTCCTGGTTCGGCCGTGTTTACAGGATGTCGCAGTAATTCGCCGATGCACTGAACGAGCAATGCCGGATACGGCGATCAGAACAGTCCGCCGAACATCTGCAGCAGGCCGGAGGGGGTCGCATCGGAGCCGGGCTGTGTCCACATCCACATTGTGCGAACCAGTTCAATTCCCACGACGGCACAGAGAATCGAGAGGAGAGTCGAGACGCTGATCAGTGACTTGGTGAGAATTCCCCAATCGGCATCCGCGCGCGTGCCGACTCGTGTTCCCGTCGGGAATCCGCCGACCTGGCTCTGTCCGGCTTCAAAATCCTCGTCGCCAAAGTCTTCGGCGTCATGCACGTCGTCGAGGTCTTCGCTGTCCTCGTAGCTGTCTTCCGGGCCTTCGTCGTCAGGATCTTCTTCGAATTCATCGTCAGCGCCCGCGCTGGAAATTGCTTTGCCAGCGCCCGCGCTGGAAATTGCTTTCGCAATGACGCGGGAGGAATCTGCGTCGTCATCTTCGAATGTCAGGACGCTCGTGTTGCTGCCGGAGTCGTCATCGTCATCGTCCAGGCCAGCCAGTTCGAACTCACTGTCCTTCCCGACAGGTTTTGCCGGGACATCGAACTGAGTGGTCATGGCGCTGGAGTCTGACAGCAACGCTTTGGCGGCCGGGACGGCCTGCATCGGCATCGTGCGGCCCATGTCTTCGGGCTGCATCGAAATCCCGCTGTCGTCGGCGATATCGAGCGAAATCCCGCTGTCGCCGACATTCAGCGAAATGCCGCTGTCTTCTGACAGCATGGCTCCGCTGTCAAAGCTTTCAAGGCTGATCCCGCTGTCGTCGGCGTCCAGACTGATCCCGCTGTCCATCTCGAGCGAAATCCCGCTCTCGTCGGCATCAAGCCCGATTCCGCTCCCTCGCACTTCAAGGCTGATGCCGCTGTCCGGAACCCGAGGGCGGGATCCCGCACCTTTTTTGAGCAATTTCAGGTCGCTGTCGTCCGGAATCGGCGGCAATGCCTTCGCTTTCGCCTTTGGCTTCGGCACCGGAGACGGCTCCGCCAGGCGGATATCACTGTCTGTCCGATCCAGCCCGGTCGACAACTTCACGTCGCTGTCGCTGTCGTCGCGGAGCAGTGCGTCACTGCCCATGAGTTTGACGTCACTGTCAGAATCGACTTCCGTAAGATTCATCGGCCCGGTTGCACTGAGGTCGTCGGCTTCCGACAACCGCACGTCGCTGTCCGAATCCGAAAGCCGCAGATCGGAGTCATCCGCCATCAGAACGTCGCTGTCGGAATCAGACATTTTTGATGTCGTGGACAAGTCCATTTCCGCTTCCGTACCAGCGCCGACGAGCTTGACGTCGCTGTCGGAATCGGACCGTTTGACATCGCTGCCCCAGCCGCTCAGGTTGAGCGACTCATCGTCGCTTTCTGCTTCGAGATTTGGACCTGAGTCTCCAGTCAGCCGGACGTCGCTGCCGGAATCTGCCAGGCTTTTGGCATCGTCGTTATCATCAAAAAGTGTCTCGTCAAAAAATAGCCTGACATCGCTGTCGGACGACGAAAGTTCGTCGGCATCAAGCTCTTCCAGGACTGACGACGATGAGCTGTCTCGAACAGATGAACCGCTGTCCCGCATGATCGGGATGTCCGGTGATGAATCGGCCTGCTGAGAACGCAGGAACTCTTCGATGTCCTGTTCACGGAATTTCCAGCTGCCGCGATCCGCAAATCCCCGGATATCATTCCGTTCGCGGAGTTTCATGAGTTGTTCTGCGGTCAGTCCAAGCTGGCCAGCCGCTTCTTCAAGGCTCAAGTATCGTTTCGCCATGTCTCACGAATCTCCCGGATGGGGATTTCCAGAACCGACTGAAAGGCCGAAGTGTTGTGTGGAACAGTGATATGCCCCACGCACGACCAGCCACCGTCATAAAGCATCATCCTGACGCGAATACAGTATCCTGCGCAGTTTGACTGTTCAGTCAAATTCTAAAACCTGGCTCTTGTGATGCAAGTTCTTTGTTGAGGCGGTTGTGCGGAACATGACAGACGTTCAGGCAGGTGGGGCTTTTGCTGTGTCCCTCACACCTTCCAATGACTGGGTCGATGCGGACAATTGTACTCTTCGGCGCAACCGGAACACACGTCGGCGATCCGAATCGCATATCCCACCGTCCGATTCGACGTGTCCGGCACAGGTTCTTAAGGAAAACCCGCCAGTGCCACAGATCAGGGAATTTTTGGGTTCTGCGGGCCAAAGAAAGCGATTTCGCAGGGTGAAATCCTGTGTGCCCGGAGGCCGGCGTGTCCCGGACTGCCGCCAGGTGAAACCTTCGTCATCCGTGCGGCGACTGGCTGTTTGCAGATCAGTGGCAACACTGACAGAATGCAGTTTCCAGGTCCAAAAGCACTGGTTTGCTGTTCCAACTCAATGGTAGTGCTTGCATGTCGTCCGCCGAACAGTATCTCAAGCCCGCAGTGATCCAGAGCATCGCTCGTCTGGATCTGCGCGCAAAGTTCATCGTCGAGGGACTGCTGGCGGGACTGCACACCAGCCCTTTTCAGGGTTTTAGCGTCGAGTTCAGCGAGCACCGCCGCTACGAACCAGGAGACGATCCGAAGGACATTGACTGGCAGGTCTTCGCCCGTACTGATCGGATTTATATCAAACGGTATCAGGCTGAGACCAACATCACCGGCTATTTGCTGATGGATCTGTCGCGCAGCATGGCCTACACCTACCGCCAGAATCTCACGAAATTCGATTACGCAATCTGCCTTGCCGCGGCGATCAGTTATCTCATGATTCATCAGCAGGACCCGGTTGGGCTGATGACGTTTGATGACGAACTCCGGGCCAGTCTCCCCGCCCGCAGCCGCAGGTCACAGCTGGGCGCGATCCTGTCAGTGCTTCAGCGCTGTAAGCCGACGGGCAGAACGAACATTGCCGGAAACCTGCGGCGAGCGGGTGCCATGATCCGCCATCGAAGTCTGATGATGCTGATGTCCGATCTGCTGGCAGACCCCGATGAGATCATCGACGCCGTTCGCATGCTTCGTTTCCGCGGCCACGATGTCATCCTGTTTCATATCCTGGACGAGGCAGAAGTCACGTTTCCTTTTTCCGGCAGCGTTGATCTGCTGGAACCGGAAACCGACGACCACGAAATCGTGGATGCCGCGGGAATCCGTTCCGAGTACCTGCAGGCACTGAGCGATCTTCGCGAACGATTCCGTTCGACCTGCCTCGCGATTGGTGCGGATTATGTGCCGCTGGACACGAGTATGCCGTTTGATAAGGCTCTGGTTGAATACCTGTCGCAGAGGCAGGCTCGGTTCTGAGGAAGCGACGAAGGTCATCAAACACACATGAATCCCCTCACCCCGAAATCGTCAGTCGTGTCAACGGAAGACAGACTTGAGCGCATAGAATCCGTGCTGGCTCATCTGCAGCACGACGTCGACAGCCTGAATGCTTCGTTGTTGAACCAGTATCGCAGGCTGCAGGAATTCGAAGCCCGGTTTGTGCGGCTGGAGAGCGAACTGCAGGTCGAAACCGATTCGGCGGATCGCCGTGATGCCGCGTCCGAGCGACCGCCGCACTATTGAAACCGCGGCGGCAGGCTGCGGCCTGCCGTGCGGCGGCTGAAGCAACACACCAGAATCCCGTCACCGTAAGTCGTAGTGTCGTCGAACATTGCATTGAACGTTCAAACCGGGTTCCGTTCGGCAGAAAAGGCCGATTGCAGCCGGGAAGATGCTGCGGAAACCTGTCTTGACCGGTCAGAACTGCCCGCCGCCGGTGAGTTGCTGTTGACGCAGTCCCGTGAATCCGCAGAATTCCGTCAACATTCTCTCAAGTCGCGAAGTCTCTCTCCTCTCCTCCACCCGATCACCGGGTTTCGCGACTCAAGAAAACGGCTCACCTGTGAGCCTCCCGCCTGAAAACTGCTCCTACTCCTATCCCAGCAGGTGTTCCTGTGAAGAAATCCGTGTCCACAGTGATCGCGATGACCTCGCTGCTGACGCTCATGCCCATGTGTTCCGGGCAGAGCGGCTATGACAGAAATCATTTGGGTTCGGTCGCTCCATCGATGTACCAGCCCGCGATGACCAGCGTACTGTTCCAGACGACCGACGACGGCGTCCCGATTCCTCCGGATTCCGGCACATCGCCCGTGGTGACGTCTCCGACCGTGGATGCCGGGACGATCATGCCGATGGAGTCCATCCCGTTCGGCAGCGGCGACGTGTATTCGTCACCGGACATGTCGATGCCGATGTACCAGGATACCACGACCTGGAACGCATTTTCTCCGGTGGCCCCGCAGGACCCGTTCCTGACTCAACCGGGCTATGCCGACCCGAACACTCCGTACGCGCCCTACAACGGCTATCAATCGGCGGTTCCACAGCAGGGAGCATACGGCTATGGCGCGAACACGCCGCAGCCGTATCGCTTCGGCTGGCAGAATCGCGTTGATGTTTCCTGGCTGCCCGGCGGCGGCGTGACGGCTCCTGCCGGAGGTGCCACTGGAGATCAGGGTATCTTCGGCGTGGATTATGAACTGGCTTATGGTTCGCCGTTTGTACCCGGTTGGGTGATGAACTGGACGAATCAGTTTTCCTATCGAAACTGGGACGGGCCGAGTGGCGGGATCGGTCTGCCCAGCGACCTGTTTCGATTCGGTGCGGATCTGGAACTTGAGACACCGCGGTCCGGCCCTTACAGCATCAGCTTAGGTGTGACGCCGTCGATCAACACGGATTTCGATGGCGATACCTGGGGCGATGGCTTTCAGCTGGATGGTCGGGGAATCTTCTTTGTACAGCTCGATCAATACTGGACCCTCGGGCTGGGTGCCATGTTCTGGGATCGCGTCAATGATCAGGTTATCCCCTATGCAGGTTTAATCTATCGCGACGACTACTGGGAATGGCAGCTGATGTATCCGGAAGCAAAAGTGAGCCTGTTTCTCGGCAACGAAGCGTACTGGTCCAAATGGGTTTACGTCCGGGCGGAGTACCATGTCGAGGCTTATGGCGTGAATCGCTCGTTCGGCGGAGTCTCGCAGGATGATGAGGTCGAGATCGAGGATTACCGGATTCTGCTCGGTATGAAGATGGATGCTGGTCTTCACAGCTGGTTCTTCGAGGGCGGCTGGGTGCTGGACCGAAATGTTGAGTTTGACAGCAATATCCCCGGCTACAGTCTGGATTCCGGCTTCATCGGCCAGATCGGGCTGCGGTACTGAGACGGCCCCTGTCGTACCTGGCAATCACCACGCAGCTGACACTGCGGTCGGATCGCAATCGATTGATGCCTCGTAAGGCCGGTTGGTCGAGCGCTAGTTCGACTGTCCCAAGTTCGACCCCATCCAGGCGAGCGGTCTGTTGATTGAGTGAGCCGCAAGGCGCTAGCCGCGGGTGAATGTGTAAAAACACTGGGAAGAACCCGCGGCT
>Ga0163144_10026895_pt1 | contig 11163 bp, 10 predicted proteins | sample OliLak19BULKMAT1_FD_123175 | JGI IMG/M metagenome (GOLD analysis project Ga0163144, IMG submission 123175) | Freshwater microbial mat bacterial communities from Lake Vanda, McMurdo Dry Valleys, Antarctica - Oligotrophic Lake LV.19.BULKMAT1 | ecosystem: Environmental > Aquatic > Freshwater >... | reverse complement strand
CCTCTCGAGCAGGGCCATCACAGGCGATGGCCCTGACCGTAAACGGGAGAGAGGTTGAGGTTGTGATTGGGGGCGACCTGTCAGGTCCGGACGGTGCCCTTCACGGTGCGGCCGTTGCGTTCGATTTCGATTTCCCACTCGCGGCCGCCTTTGGACAGGACGCCTTCGAGCTCCTTGACCGTCTTGGTGGTCTTACCGTTCACGGCGCGGATGATGTCGCCCGGTTTGAAATAGTTGCGCGAGATGGTGCCGCGGGTGACCGAGTGGACATAGATGCCCGAGCCCTTCGAGAACGGGTCGAGGCCATTTTCTTCCGCGAGGCGCGGCGAGAGTTCGATGACGCGGGCGCCGTTGAAGATCGAGCCATCGGCGAGGAGGACGACGTCGGCTTCGGTGGCGCCGGGTGGCGGCTCGACCTGCACATCGATCGTTTGGGCATTGCCGGCGCGCAGGACGGTGAGACTGGCCCGCTCGCCCGGATTGCGGACGGCGGCCAGGAATTTCAGACCTTTCTCGTCAAACACTTCGCGGCCGTCGATGGCCGTCACGAGATCGCCGCGGCGCAGGCCGGCCTTGGCAGCCGGGCCGTCCGGAAAGACTTCGGTGACGATGACGCCGATGGGGCGGGTCAGGCCTTGGGTCTTGGCGATGTCGAAGCTGACCGACTGAGCGGCGAGGCCCAGCCAGGGGCGCACGAAGGTGCCGCCGTTGACGGCCGCATCGACGACGCGCTTGACCATTTCGGATGGGATCGCGAAACCGATGCCGACCGAGCCGCCGGTGCGGGAAAAGATGGCCGTGTTGACGCCCACGAGCTCGCCCTTGGTGTTGATCAGGGCGCCGCCGGAGTTGCCGGGGTTCACGGCTGCATCCGTCTGCAGGAAGAAGGAGTAGTCGGACACGCCCACGTCGGTGCGGGCGGTGGCCGAGATAATACCGTTGGTGACGGTCTGGCCGACACCGAAGGGGTTGCCGATGGCGAGCACGAGATCACCTACCTGCACAGCGCGGGTGTCGGCGAAATTCAGCGTCGGAAGAGGCTCACCGCCGGTATCTATTTTCAGGACGGCGAGGTCGGTGCGCTCGTCGGCGAGCAGAAGTTCGGCCGGGTATTCGCGCCGGTCGCTGAGGACAACGCGGAAACTGTCGGCGCCCTGGATGACGTGGTTGTTGGTGACGACGATGCCTTCGGCGGCGACGATCACGCCCGAGCCGAGCGAGTTCTGGACGCTGCTGCCCTGGGCGGGCACGCCGTAGAGCAGCTGCTCCATGGTGGACGCGCGGCTTTTCACGGTCTTGGCGGTGTACACGTTGACCACGGCGGGTGAGGCGTCTTTCACCAGCGGGGCGAAGCTGAGGTAAATCTGTTCCTGCGATTGCGGGATCACGGGCTGCACATCGGCCAGCGTCGGCGATTCGGCGGGCAGCGTGACGGCGGCCGGGAGGGTCTCGCCGGGATCGCGCTCGGCCTGCGAGAACATCGGGGCGAGCGCCACGGTGAGCAGCATCAGCACAGCCACGCTGAGGAAGGCGAGGAGTTTGGAGACGTGTTTGGTCATGGTGCGTGGATCGGTCATGAGTATGGCTCTATTGCGGCGCGAAATGCGGCGCAATTCGTACCTTCATGACATTTCAGTCAGGGGGCGTCTGAGGCCGTCGCAGCCGCGTCCCGCTCGCGCAGAAGCCGCAGGTTTTCACCATGCGATTCACGACTGATCCTGTAGAAACTGACGCAGATGAGCATCAAGGTCCACGCGGCGAGTACCGACACGCCGTAACCGAACCCAAGCGCACGGATGGACTCCTCGCTGGCCCCTGCCCCACCGCCCCCGGTGGAAAACCCGGAAACCCAGAGCACTGCAGAGGCGGTCATGACGCCGACACCCTGCGAGAGCTTCCGAATGAAGCTGATGCCGGCAAAGAAAATCCCTTCGGAGCGGCGGCCGGTCTGCAATTCGCTGTCCTCGACGATGTCAGCGACCATAGAGGCCATCAGCATCTGGGTGGCGATGATCAGCGCCAGGTCGAAGATCGTGATGAAGAAGATGACGTTGAAAAGCGCTTCCGTGCCGTTTGGCGGCAGGAGGCCGAGAAGGCGCAGGAAGACCGGCATTGGCGCGATGGTGAAGGCGAGCGCGCCGATCACGATGGCGCCGCGCTTCTTGCCGAAGGTCTTGCCAACCAGCGGGGCAATGATCAGGGCGAGGATGGCCGAGATGTAAACGGCGGCCGTGATAGCGGCGATCTGCGCGTTGGTGAAGCCCCAGAAGATCGTGTTGATGTACTGGTTGAGCGTTGCCGAGATACCCGAGGCGATCAGGCCGCAAAGCGTGGCGAGGAACAGTGCCCGGAAAGAAGGATTTGAAACCGTCTCGAAGATTTCCCTGAAGACCATGCCGAGCGTGATCTTGCGGGCGGCTGGCGGAGCCTTGAGGTGGGGGATGTGGTTGTGTGTGCCAGCTGTACAGATCAGCGCGCAGATGAAAATGCAGACTGAAGCGACAAGGCCGTAGGTATTCCAGCCATCGACATTGAACACGCCGATTTCAATCTCTTCCGTGGGCACCAGCAGAAAGCGGAAAAGAAGGATCTGGATCGTCAGGCCGCCAAACCAGCCGAAGAAGGTGCGCAGGGACAGAAGCGAGGTGCGGGCGTCGTAATCCTGCGTCAACTCGGCCGCCAGCGCGGTGCCGGGCACGTCAAAGAAGGTAAAGGACAGGCGGACGAGAATGGTAAGCGCCACCAGCCACAGAAACAGATCATTGCCGGTCATTCCGGCCGGCGGGTTCCAAGTGAAGTAGTAGGTGACCGCAATCGGAATCAGCGCCCCATACATGAAAGGATGCCGGCGCCCGAGCCGGGTGCGCATATTGTCTGACCAGTAGCCGACGATCGGATCCGAAAAGGCATCGACGACAAGGGCGATCAGGAGCGCCATGGCGACCAGCCCTGCTTCTACCCCAAGGATGTTGGAATAGAAGAAAAGCAGCACATACTCGAACCCGTTGTTCTTGACGCCTTCCGCAGCGCCTCCGATGCCAAACGAAACACGTGTCAGCAGGTTGGGCGCGGCGGCAGTAGCTGTCGTCATCGATGCAATCCTAGGATGGTTCGGTGATTGGCCTCAGAGGCCGAGCACGGCTTTCGCCATGATGTTGCGCTGGATTTCGTTGGAGCCCGCATAGATCGAGGTCTTGCGGTAGTTGAAATAGCTCGGCGCGGCGGTAAGGGCGTATTCCGGCGTGGGGGACTCCACGTTCGAGCCGGGTTCTGCGAGGGCGACCGTGTCCTGCACGAAGGGGTTGGCGTGGAGGCCGACCGCTTCGAGTGTAAGCTCGGTAATCGCCTGCTGCGCCTCTGAGCCCGCGCATTTCAGCATCGAGCTTTCGGGGCCGACATTCTGGCCAGCTGACAGCGATGACAGGACGCGGCGTTCGGTGGCATCCAGCGTGTCGATGCGCATTTCGAGGAGGGCGAGCTTGCGGGCGAAATCCGGGTTGCGGATGACCGGCTCGTTGCCGTCATATTCCTTGGAGGCCACCTTGCGCGTCTTGTTGAGCATGTGGCGCAGGCCGGGAGCATAGGCATTGCCGCGTTCGAATTCGAGGAGGTACTTGGCGTAGGTCCAGCCGGCATTCTCCTGGCCGATCAGGGCGTCGCTTATCTTTACGCGGACGTTCTCGAAGAAGACCTGGTTGATCTCGTGCTGGCCTTCGGCAGGGCCGTCGAGGGTCGGCAGGGCGCGGACGGTGATACCGGGCAGCGACATCGGGAAGACGATGAAGGAGATGCCTTCCTGCGGCTTGCCCTCTTTCGAGGTGCGCACGAGGCAGAAGATCATGTCGGCCCACTGGGCGAGCGTGGTCCAGATTTTCGAGCCGTTGAGGATGTAGTCGTCGCCGTCGCGCACGGCGCTCATCTGCAGGCCGGCTAGGTCGGAGCCCGCGCCGGGCTCGGAATAGCCCTGGCACCACCAGACCTCGGAGGAGAGGATGCTCGGCAGGTGCTGCTTCTTCTGCGCCTCATTACCGAACGCCATGATCACTGGGGCGACCATCGAGACGCCGAAGGGGGCAACGTTCGGCGTGCCGGCGCCCGAGAGTTCGGAATGCAAGATGTAGCGTTCGGTGGTGGAGAGGCCGGGGCCGCCATATTCCTTCGGCCAGTTCGGCGCGATCCAGCCTTTGGAGGCCAGCTTCTTCTGCCAGGCGACCTGGCTGGTCTTGTCGATATAGCCATTCTTCGACAGCGCCATCCGGGCGCGCAGGTCCTTGTCGAAGTTCACCGCGATCCAGTCGCGGACTTCTTTCTGGAACTTCAGGTCAGACGGCGAAAGCGAGAGATCCATGGCCGCCGCTCCGACTATTCGACGATGTCGTAATAGGCGATCTCGGGCGCGCCGCCGAGGACAGCGCCCAGCTTGGGGCCGGCCGCCTTGAAGTACTCGGTCTGGCCGTGGCTCTTGAGCGCGTCCTGCGAGGCGTACTGTTCCATGAAGATGTATTCGGTGGTCGAGCCCTTGGTCTTGTAAAGCTGGTAGGTCAGGCATCCGGGCTCGTTGGCCTTCACTTTGGCCATCAGGTCCTTGGCGACCTGCTCGAACTCAGCCTGCTTGCCGTCCTGGATCTTCAGCTTTGCGACAACACCGATCATGTTCATTCCTCCCGGGGATCTGGTTTTCTGACACAGTATGTAGTCCGTGACATCCGGCAAGCCCGTCCCCTAGGGTATGGGATCAATTCAGCGTGGGTTAATCTGCGAAAGCCCAGCAGGACCGGGGCGAGGCGGGCCGATCTCGTTCTGGAACAATAATTGCTGACTGGCCGGGTATCCTCCGGAGCCCGAAAGACTGATGCTCGACATGACCCCGATCGCCCCCCTCTCGAATGCCCTCCGGCCCGCCGCGGTGGAGCCGTCGACGATTCTGGCGGTCATCCCGGCGCTCAACGAGGCGCGGCATATCGAAATCTGCATCCGTTCGCTGATGGCGGGCTCACCCGCGCTGCGCACAGTGCCGATGCTTGTGGCCGATGGCGGCAGCTCGGATGACACGGTGGCGATTGTTGAACGCTTGCGCGCCGAGTTTCCCAATCTCGGCGTGCTGCACAATCCGAGACGGTTGCAATCAGCGGCGCTGAACCTCGCCGCCGGCGGGGCGCCGGACAGAGCCACGATCCTCGTGCGCTGCGATGCGCATTCGATCTATCCCGAGAACTTCATTCTGGATGTGGCCCAATCGCTTTTGGACAACGGCGCAGCGTCGCTGGTGATCCCGATGGACGCGGTGGGCGAGACCTGTTTCGAGAAAGCCAATGCCTGGATCGTCGATACCCCGCTCGGCTCGGGCGGCGCGGCGCACCGGGGCGGCAAGGCCTCCGGCTGGGTCGACCACGGCCACCATGCCGGGTTTGACCTCGGCTGGTATCGGCGTATCGGCGGCTATGACGAAAGCTTCTCTCACAACGAGGACGCGGAATACGATGTTCGCCTCGCTAAGGCAGGCGGACGCGTTTACCTGGATGCCGGTATCCGCATTCAGTACATCCCGCGCGGGAGTGTCCGGCGGCTGTGGAAACAGTATGAGGGATATGGCCGCGGGCGGGCGAAGAATGTTCGCAAGCACGGCTCTCGCCTGAAGCTGCGCCAGACTGTGCCAATCCTGGCAATGCTCGGCTCCGCTTTCGGGTTAGTCGCCTCTTTGGTGTATTGGCCGGCGATCATACTCCCATTGGGGTATGTGGCTATTCTGGCGCTCGCCTCTGGAGTGATTGCGCTGCAGCAGAGGTCCCTATGCGGATTGTATGCAGGACTTGCCGCCGGAACCATGCACCTGAGCTGGGCGTTTGGTTACTTGAAAGAGGCGGCGCGGCCAAAAAGTTAACCGCGCAGCTCTTGCGTCTTGGTTTTGGCTCGCAAATTGCCTATTATGATTGATGTTTAGGACGGTTTCCATGGCCAGCTCGAACAACTCTGTGTTGTCGGCCGCGCGTGAACGGCTCGGTTTTTTCGGCCGAACAGCCAACGCGCTGCGCCAGCGGATTCAGCGAGGCCTCGGCCGCGGCCCTGAACGCGAACCCGAAGATCGCGGCAGCGCGGCCGGCCATGAAGCGCCGCATGCGCCTGTCAGCCGGGTCACGGCGGCGCCGGAAGGCGTTTGTCTGTACGCCGTCGGCGACATTCATGGCCGCCGGGACCTGCTCGATCAGCTGCTCGTTCTGATCGAAGAAGACGCCGCGACGTTGCCGGAAGGTATCAAGCCGCAAATCGTCTTCCTGGGCGATTACATCGACCGGGGGCTCAAATCCCGCGATGTGATCGAATTGTTCGCCAGCGGCGCGCTCGACAGGTTCGACCCGATCTACCTGCTCGGGAACCATGAAGAGGCCCTCCTCCGGTTCCTGCAGCAAGCCTCGTTCGGCAGCCAGTGGGCGCGCTATGGCGGGGCCGAGACGCTTTATTCCTACGGGCTGGCACCGCCCAACCAGCGGGCGAGCCTTAACTCGCATGAGGAAATGTCGGCCGCGCGGGATGCCTGGACGCGGGTGTGGAATGAATTCCGGGTCCGCCTGCCGGACGAACACCTGAATTTCCTGCAATCGCTGAAAACCTATTATACGGCGGGCGACTACCTGTTCGTGCACGCTGGCCTGCGGCCGGGGGTTAACCTTGAAGAGCAGACGAACCGCGACATGCTTTGGATTCGCGAGGAATTTCTCGAAGATACCGCGCCGTTCGAGCAGATGATCGTTCACGGGCACACGCCGATGGACGCCGTCCACTATGACGACCGCAGGATCGGGCTCGATACCGGTGCCTTCCTGACGGGTCGGCTGACGGCCGCCCGCCTGATCGGCACAGATGTTGCTTTCCTGAGCACCTGAGTCATCTATGCGTCGCCTTGACAGGCTATGGCGTTAACACACCGGGAGACATTCGCAGCCATGATCGCGCTTCGTCCATTACATGTCCTTTTCCTCTCAGCCCTGACACTGGTGCTGGCCGCGTGCGGCTCGACAGGCGGCCAGACGGCCGGCGCCAGAGAGGCCACGCCTGACGCGCTTACCCAGGTCGCCTCGGCCTACCAGCTCGGATCAAGCGACCGCCTGCGCCTTACTGTCTTCGGCCACCCGGACCTTTCCGGTGAATTCGAAGTCGACGGCACCGGCTCGATCTCGCTTCCCCTGATTGGCCAGAAGAAAGCCGTCGGCCTGTCGACCGCGCAGCTCGAAAACTCCATCAAGGAAACCCTTGCCGCCGGATACATCCTGGACCCGCGCGTCAGCGTCGAGGTGATCAACTACCGGCCGTTCTACATTCTGGGCGAAGTCGGGACCCCGGGCGAGTATCCCTATACCAACGGCCTGACCGTGCAGAACGCGGTCGCGGCTGCGGGCGGGTTCACCTACCGGGCGAACAAGCGGTTGATCTACATCAAGAGCATCGATTCCGACCGAGAGATTGCCTACGACCTGACCCCCGGCACGGTGGTCAAGCCTGGCGACACGCTGCGGATTGGCGAGCGTATTTTCTGATCTGACCGGGCCCCTGAGGCAATATGTATCGAGGCGCTGCAGGACCCTGCGGCGCCTCTTTTAATTGGTCTCGCGACTCGCTGCGGGGCCAACCCGGTGAGCGGAATGCCGTGCCCACCGCTCAAATCCCTATTCTGCACAGTAGGGGGGCACATGTGGCACTACGTTGCCGCAATATTTAACGAATACTTCTCGTCACAGGTGAAACTTTTAATTTTCGCTTAATTCGCAAGCGCAGCAGTGGTATACAGATTGCAATTGCCAAGTTCAGGACAAGGGAAGGCTTTGGGCCGGCTGCCGTGGGGGCGCCTCCAAAGCTTGAACTGAACGCGGCCCAGTAGACTTGAAGGGGAACTCAATGGAATTCCGGTTCGGCGAGCAGACAGGAAGTCTGCCAGACGATGCGTACTCGGATGACGCCAACGAAGGCTCGCCGAACGGCGGTGACTTCAGCGCGAAACGTATTTTCGACATCGTGGCAGCATCGCTCGGGCTTTTGTTCCTGGCTCCGCTGCTGCTCCTCGTTGCCTTGCTGATCCGCCTTCAGGATGGCCAGAAAGCGCTCTATTCGCAGCCGCGCTGGGGTTACAAGGGCGAGTCCTTTCAGTGTTTCAAACTGCGCACCATGGTGCCGGACGCCGACAAGAAACTTCAGGCCGTGCTGGAAAGCAGCGCCGAAGCCCGTCTGGAATGGGACCTCACCCAGAAGCTGACCAATGACCCGCGCATCACGCCGATGGGCAAGTTCATCCGCGCCACCTCGATCGACGAGCTGCCACAGCTGCTGAACATCATTCGCGGCGACATGTCGATCGTCGGCCCGCGCCCGATCCCACTGTATGAGCGCCCCAAGTATGGCGAAGGGTTCGTGCACTACGCCCGCGTCCGTCCCGGCCTTACAGGCCTGTGGCAGACCAGCGGCCGCAGCAACACGACCTATGCCGAGCGGATCGAACTCGACACCAAGTACGTGAAGACCCGCACCTTCTGGGGTGATGTCTGGATCATCGTGAAAACCGTTCCGGCCGTGCTCCTCTCCGTCGGCGCAAAGTAAGGGACAAGGGCCCGGCGCGCCGGGCCGGTTTCCGGTCATCGCTCTGCGGCCGCCAGAGCCCGCGGCTTACCCAGACCTGGGATAATTTGCATGGCCCGAAGTGGAACAGTCCGGACATTCGACGTCTGGCGGATTGGTGCCTTCGCGGTCATTGCGACCCTTGTCCTTGCCGGCCTGGCGGCGCTGGTGACCCCGCCGCGGGACGCAGACGCCCCGACCGCAGATGCCCTGCAGGACAAACCGCAACGCACGCTGGCCAGCTCCTTCGAGCATCATTTCGGCGGTCCGCATGATGAGGCAAAGTGGTACAAGTCGGACTTCTACTACCCGAACTCAGACCATCCGGCGTGGAAGGCTGACCTGATTCACTTCGAAAAAGACCGGATCGAGCTGGAAGTCCGGCGCCAGAGGACGGCCTACAAGAAAATCGCCGGCGCCGAGTATCACCGCCGCGGTTTTCACCATTTTGGCCGGTATGAAGTCGTCATGCAGGCAGCGCCCGGTTCAGGCACGGTCTCTGCAATGTTTACGCATACACATCAGCAGTTCGGTGACCCCCATGACGAGATCGATATCGAGTTTCTCGGCAAGGACCTCACCCAGCTGCATGCGAACTATTTTACCAACGGACGGCAACATGGCGGAATCTACATCCCGCTGGGTTTCGATGCGAGCAAGGAAGTCCACCTTTATGCGTTCGAATGGGAGCCTGACGAGATCCGCTGGTATGTCGATGACCGGCTGGCGCACACCGCCCGGGCCTCAGACATGCCCATTCCGCAAGCGCCCGGCCGGCTCATGCTGCACCTCTGGAGCGGGGGCCGCGATCAGGTCGGCTGGCATGGCAAACCGACCTTCAAGGACGGCGCGAGGGCCAAGTATTTCTGTCTCAGCTACCAGGCGGCGGGCGACGATACGGCTCAATGCTCCGACACGTTCAGCGCCAAGCGTTCCAGCCATTGAAAAGCATACGCGCCGCCTCTCAGCCCTTGCCATAGCGCAGGCCAACAGACCAAACCGGCTTCATGACTGAACCACGCACAGACCTTTCAGCCACCGACCAGGCTTCGGAACGTCACCAGTCGCGGCTGGAGCGGGCGTTCGGCTCGTCGATGCTTTGGAACATTGCCAACAATCTCGCCACCAGCGGCATCACGATGGTGGTGTTCATCTTTCTCACCTACCGCCTGGACGCCGCCGTGTTTGGCCTGTTCGCGCTGGGCGTGATCATCGTTGATTACTTCAATTTCCAGGCACGGTCCGCCTGCCTCGACACGGCCGTGCTGCGGCGTGCCTATTCCAAGCCCGAGATGGACACGATCTTCTGGGCGATGACGGGCGTGACAGTCTGCGTGATCATCCTGTGCGGGTTTGCCGGCAGCTGGCTGGCAGCGGCGAACAACGAACCGAGCCTTTCCTTGATGATGCCCGTGCTGGCGCTGACCCTCCTGCCGGTGCCGCTGTCGATTCCGCCGAATGCCATCATGCTGCGCGACCACGACTTCAAAGGCGGCGCCATACGCGGAATCATTGGCGCGGTCGCCGGCGGTGCGGCCGCCCTGATCGTCGTGTTCAGCCCGTATGCCGAGTGGGCATTGGTTGCGCAGCGCGGGACGCAAGTCACCGTTTCGGCCCTCATCATGGCCTGGCGGGTGCGCTGGTGGCCAGGCCTGCACTTCTCCGCGCCGCTGGCCAGGGGCTTCCTGAAGGACGCCGCCAAGATCTTTGCGGGACAGGGCATCGCCTCGTCCTACATGCGGGTGCTCGATCTGATCGTCGCGTTCAGTTTCGGCGCGGCGGCCGTTGGCTTCATGCGCATAGCCAGCCGGTTCGTGGACATCATTTACGGCACGTTCGTCGCGCCGATCAGCTCTCTTTGGGTTGTGCTGCTGTCGGAAGGCACACAGACCAAGGGCGACCGCGACATGCTGTATCGCCGTCTTTCCCAGATGTCGGCGCTGATCGTGCTGCCCATTTTTGCCGGACTGGCTTTGACCAGCCGCGATGTCGTCGCCGTAACCTTGAGCGCAGAATATGCTCCGACGGCGGACATGCTGTTGATCCTCTGCCTCGTCGGCCTGTTTGCGCCGCTCACGTATTTCCGCAATGCAGCTTTCGTCGCGGTCAAGCGGCTGAACCTGCTGATCACATTCTCCCTCATCGATCTGCTCATTCTCACCACAGCGGCTCTGGCCCTGTCGCAGTATTCCGCCGAAGCCGTCATCACGTCGTTGTTGATCACGGAGGCGGTAAGACTGGCCCTGACTGTGCCGGTCCTTGTCAAGGACATGCATACGAAGCCGATGAGCCTGCTGCTTTCGGTGCTGCCCGCTTACATCGGCTGCATCGTGATGGCGGGGACTGTCATGCTGATCGACTACCAGACGCTGGGCCTTGATCCCTGGCCGAGACTGGGGCTCAAGATTTCTGTGGGCGCACTGACCTATGTCAGCTACCTGCTGATCTTCCATCGCAACTGGTCGATGGCGGCTACACGGATGATGCGCGTCGGGGGACGCGGCGCCGAAACGCCTGAAACAGTCAGCGCAGCTATAACGCCTTAGCGACGCCCCCCGG
>Ga0163144_10026894_pt1 | contig 11163 bp, 9 predicted proteins | sample OliLak19BULKMAT1_FD_123175 | JGI IMG/M metagenome (GOLD analysis project Ga0163144, IMG submission 123175) | Freshwater microbial mat bacterial communities from Lake Vanda, McMurdo Dry Valleys, Antarctica - Oligotrophic Lake LV.19.BULKMAT1 | ecosystem: Environmental > Aquatic > Freshwater > Lake... | reverse complement strand
GCGCGCTCGCGCACGACGGCCGCGCCGGGCTCGCGGCGTTCGCGATCGCGCCGCTGCGCCCGCTCTTGCCGATGCTCGCGCACGTCGCCGACGACGTCGACGACGCGCTCGCCCGCCTCGGCGAGGCCGCGTTCGAGCACAAGCTCGACGGCGCGCGCGTCCAGATCCACCGCGACGGCGACGAGGTCCGGGTGTTCAGCCGCGGCGGCCTCGACTTCACCGCCGCGGTCCCCGAGGCGGTCGCGATCGCCCGCGCGCTGCCGCACCGCCGCGCGATCCTCGACGGCGAGGCGATCGCGCTCAAGCCGGACCGCCGCCCCCATCCGTTCCAGACCACGATGAGCCGGTTCAGCCGCGCCGAGCCGGCGGCGGAGCCGCTGTCGGTGTTCGTGTTCGACTGCCTGCTCCTCGACGACGACCTCGTCCTCGACCGCCCCACACGCGAGCGGTTCGCCGCGCTCGACGCGATCGTCGCGGGGGCGCACCGCGTGCCGCGGCTGATCACCGCCGATCCCGCCGCCGCCGCCGCGTTCCTAGGCGCCGCGTTCGCCGCCGGGCACGAGGGCGTGATGGCCAAGGCGCTCGACGCGCCGTACGACGCGGGCAACCGCGGCGCGGCGTGGCTCAAGCTCAAGAAGGTGCACACGCTCGACCTGGTGATCCTCGCGGTCGAGTGGGGCTCGGGCCGACGCAAGGGCCTGCTGTCCAACCTGCACCTCGGCGCGCGCGACCCGGTCCACGGCGGGTTCGTGATGCTCGGCAAGACGTTCAAGGGCCTCACCGACGAGATCCTCGCGTGGCAGACCCGCGAGCTGCTCGCCCGCGAGCTGGGCCGCGACGGGCACGTCGTCCACGTGCGGCCGGAGCTGGTCGCGGAGATCGCGTTCTCCGATGTGCAGATCAGCAGCCAGTACCCGGGCGGGCTGTCGCTGCGGCTCGCGCGGCTGATCCGCTACCGGCCCGATCGCCGCGCCGCGGACGCCGACACCATCGATGCGGTCCGCGCGATCGCGGTCCAGGACGGCGTCCTCGACGGGTGAGATCCGCTACGTTCGCGCGATGAAGCTCGTCATCGCGCTCGTGTGCGTCCTCGGCGCTGTCGCCTGCAAGTCGAAGTCGGCGGGGGACGACAAGGGCAAGGGATCCGCGTCGGCGTCCGCCTCCGGCACCGGCACCGCCTCCGGCTCCGGCACCGCGATGGGCACCGCCATGGTCGAGACCGACGTTGGCTCCGGCTCGGCGGGTACCGCGCCGACCGCGCCGACCGCGCCGACCGCGCCGACCGCGGACGAGACCAAGCTGTTCGCCGACGCGACCGCGCTCAAGGACCAGATGTGCGCGTGCGCGGACGTCGCGTGCCTCGAGAAGACCGAGGTGAAGATGAAGACGCTCGGCGAAGGCATCGACCCCTCCAAGCTGTCCGCCGCCGCGATGCCGAAGCTGGCCTCGCTCGAGGAGGAGGTGCAGGTCTGCGCGATCAAGATCGCGGAGACGACGCCGCTCACCGGCGCGAACGCCGCCGAGGGCGGGAAGGTCCTCGCCGAGTTCCGCGCGCTCCGCGACACCATCTGCAAGTGCACCGACCTGCCGTGCGCCGAGACCGGCGCGAAGGCCGGCGAGGCGCTCGACGCGAAGCTGCAGACGCTCTACCCGCCGGACGAGCAGGGTGCCTACCCGCCGGCGTTCGAAGCTGTGATGAAGAGCGCGTCGATGTGCTTCGGCAAGCTCGTCCAGCGCCCTTAGGCTCCGAGATCGAGTAGGGTGGCCCGCGTGGCGCTCGGCACGATCCTGGTGGGAGTGGACTTCTCGGAGACGTCTGACCAGACCTGTGCGCATGCGCTCACCGTCGCCCGCGGCACCGGCGCCCGGATCGTCCTCGCCCACGCGACCGCGCTGCCACAGCAGCCGCCCAACCTGCCCGCGTCGATGCAGGACACCGCCGACGCCTACCTCGGCATCCTCCGCGGACGCGCTGGCGAGGCGGAGCGCGAGCTGGACGCGGCGCGTGCACGCCTGTCCGGCCAAGGCGTCGACGTCACGCAGCTGCTCGTCGACGGATTCCCCGACGACGCGCTCATTCACGCTGCCAACGAGACCAAGGCGGATCTGATCGTCACCGGCTCGCACGGGCGCCGCGGCCTCGGCCGCCTGCTCGGGTCGGTCGCCGAGCGCGTGGTCCGCGGCGCGACCTGCCCGGTGCTGGTCACGCGCGGCGCGGCGCGGCCGTACCGATCGATCTGCGTCGCCACCGACTTCTCCGCGGCTGCCGAGCGCGGCGTCGACGTCGCGCTCCAGCTCGCGCCCGAAGACGGCGCGATCGACCTGATCCACTTCTGGGACGCGCCTCCGATGATCCGCGCGCACGCCACCGACGAGGTCGACGCCACGGTGGCCGAGATCCGCGACGGGATGCAGACGCACGGCCAGGACCGCGGCGCCGCGGCGCTCGCCGCCCGCGGTGACGGTCGCCTCCGCTACCACCTGCGCGAAGGCGATCCCGGCGATGGTCTGATCTCCTGGGCCGCCGAGGCCCACACCGACCTCATCGTCCTCGGCAGCCACGGCCATCGCGGCCTGCGCCGCTTGCTGCTCGGCTCGGTCGCCGAAGCCACCGTTCGCCATGCACCATGCTCGGTGCTGGTGGTTCACTGAAACGAAAGAGAAGAAGGATACCGCTATGAAGCTCCTGCACATCGTCCCGCTCGCGTTCATGCTCGCTGTTGGCGCCTCCGCCTGTGGCAAGGCCAAGGAGAAGTCGGCTGGCGAGAAGCTCGTCGACGAGATGGAGGCGAACGCGACCGCGTTCTGCAAGTGCGCGAAGGAAGATGCGAAGTGCATCGAGACCGCGTCGACCACGGGCGAGGCCAACGAGACCAAGTTCGAGAAGGAGTTCCCGGACAAGGCGAAGATCCCCGCCGACCTCCAGAAGCGCCTCACCTCGATCGAGGCGAAGGTCGTGGCGTGCGCCGCGGGCGAGGTGCCCGTCGACGGCAACGGCAGCGCGAGCGGCACCGGCACGGCCGCGGTGATGACCCTCACCGCCGACCAGGAGAAGCTGCTCGTCGATCTCGCCGCCGTGAAGGACAAGGTCTGCGCCTGCACCGACCAGGCGTGCGTCGAGAAGACGATCACCGAGGGCGGGGCGCTCGACGAGCGGCTCAACACGATGTACGCCGACGAGTCGAAGGTGCCGATGGAGGTGAAGGTCAAGGTCGACGCGATCCAGAAGGGCGTCGAGGAGTGCGCCGCGAAGATCGGCGGCGGCGCCCCGGTCACGCAGCTCAGCGACGCGTCCAAGGCGGTGCTCACCGAGTTCGACGCGCTCATGGAGGAGGTCTGCAAGTGCGCCGACCGCGCGTGCGCCAACGCCGCGATGGAGAAGGGCGACGGGCTCGAGAACAAGCTCAAGGCGACGTTCGAGCCGAGCGGCAACATCCCCGAGGAGGCGATGTCGCGCCTCGAGGCCATCGAGACCGGCGCGAAGGACTGCGTCGAGAAGCTCGCCAACTAGCGAGCGGGCGCTGGTCCGGCCTGGTCCGGATCACCCGCCCAGGCCCGGGTGGGCCAGCAATGGCACCACCCGCGCCGGGTCGCCGCCGGTCTCGCGCCAGACGGCGAGGATCTCGTCGGACTGTGTGCGGCCGGTGGCGGCGATCAGCTCCACCGGCGCGAGCAGCGGCACGGCGTGCGGCGCGAGCCGCTCGAGGCCACCGCGCGCGATCGCGACGAGCTCGCGCGACAGGTCGCGGATGCTGCCCGCAGCGCAGGTCGCGCCGAGGCCAGCCTTCGCGACGTCGTCGGCGAGGCGCTCGCGCTCCGCGAACGACAGCGACGCGGTCAGCGCCGTCGCGGCCGCGCACGCATCGGCGTCGTAGAGCAGGCCGCGGCACAGCGGCGCGAGCGCGGCGATCATCCCGATCGAGCCGCAGTCACAGCCGCGGACCTCGAGGTACTTCTTGATCCGCGCCTCGGGGAACAGCGTCGACAGGTGCAGCGCCCAATCGGACCGGGTCGCGTGCTCGCCCTGCCAGCCCTCGCGCAGGAACCGGCGGAACGTCAGGTCGGCCGCGACCGTGCGGTAGCCGCCGCGGTAGACGAAGTACATCGGCACGTCGAGCGCCCACTCGGTGTACGCGCGGAACACGTCGCCGTCGTCGAACACGAACGGCAGCAGGCCCGACCGCGCGTTGTCGGTGTCGCGCCAGATCCACGCGCGGTAGCTCTGGAACCCGGAGTCCGTGTCCTCCGCGATCGGCGAGCTCGCGTACAGCGCGGTCAGCAGCGACGTCACGCTCATCAGGCAGCGCATCTTCGCGCCCGCGTCGGCCGAGCTCTCGAAGTCGAGGTTGACCTGCACCGTCGCGGTGCGGAGCATCATGTCGAGGCCGCGCGAGCCCACCGTCGGCATGTACGCGCGCATCACCGCGTAGCGATCCTTGGGCATCCACGGGACGTCGGCGCGGCCGCCGAACGGGCGCAGCCCGGTCGCGAGCCAGGCGAGCCCGAGGTCGCCGGAGATCGTCCCGAGGTCGCGCAGGTGGTCCGCGAGCTGGGTCGCGAACACCCGATCGTCATCGAGCGGCGGGCCGGCGAGCTCGAGCTGGCCGCCCGGCTCGATCGTGATCTGCGCGTCGCCGCGGGTCAGCGCGATCGCGTGCCCGCGCTCGATCACCGGCGTCCAGCCGCGAGCGGCGAACTGCGCGAGCACGGCGCCGATCCCGTCCGGGCCGTCGTACGCAGGCGGCGTGGCGACCTGGTCGCCCCGGGCACGGACGCCGATCAGCTCGTGCTCGGTGCCCACCCGCCACGCCTCGCGGGGCTTGCCCGCGTCGTGGAAGTAGGCCACGAGCTCCTCGACGGACGACAGGGGTACGGCATCGGCTTCGTCGACGAGGTGCACTGGGCAGGGACTCTAGCAGGACTCGGCGCGCAGGCGACCGAGCCGGCCTATGATCCCCGCGTGCCCCGCGCGGTCCTCCCGATCGTCCTCGCCGTCACGGCGATCGCCGGGCCCGCGCGCGCCGATCGCGATCGCGCGCTCGCCGTCGGCGCGGCGATCGTGCCCGGCGTCGTGGTCCACGGCAGCGGTCACTGGGTCGCGGAGGATCGCGCGATGGCCAGGCGGCTCGCGCTCGCCGAGCTGATCGGGCTCGGCATGATCGCGCTCGGCGCGCTCCCGGTCGGGATCACCGGCGGCGCGCCCGAGACCCTGCCCGGCCTCGCGATCGCGATCCCGGGCGCGGGCCTGTTCCTCACCTCGTGGTTCGCGGACATCTACGGCGCCGCGGGCGGCGCGCGCCTCGACGGGCGTTCGCGAACCGCGCCCGCGCTCGTCGAGGTCGAGGCTGGCTACCTCGTCGTCACCGACGCGCGGGCCGGCGCCACCCACGCGGGCGCGTTCGCCGCGAGCGCGTGGCTCGATCGTGGCCACGTCGCGATCACCGGCTGGGTCGGGGCGGACGCCCGCGAGCTCGGCGGCGAGGTCGGCGTCCGCGTCCTCGGCGGGGTCCGTGGCCGCCCGGCGCGCGACGGCAGCGCCGTCGAGCTCGCGATCGCGGGCTACGACCGCCGGTTCGATGACGACGGCCTCCGCGCGACCGTGCTCGCGATCGCCGCGCGCGGCCGCTACGAGCTCGCGCGCGTCGGCCCCAGCCTCGCCGGCAGCTTCGCGACGCTCGAGGTCGGCGTCGGCCACGAGCGCCTGCACTTCGACGCCGGCGTCGACGCCGCGTCACTCCTGCTCGCGCGCTTCGGCTGGGGCGTCGAGCTCGGCGATGACGCCGAGGTCGAGCTGTTCTACGACCACCGCCGCGACGCGCTGGCCGGCCGGCTGGTCCTCGACGCCGGCGCCAACGGGTTCGCCGGTCACGTCGGCGTCGAGGGCGCGGCGTTCCGCGGGCGGTGGGGCGTCACCGGGTCGATCGAGGCCGGCGCCCACTGGGTCGCGCGGCTCGCCGTCGCGGCGAGGCTGCCGTGAGACGCGCCGCGCTCTTGCTCGCGCTCGCCGCGTGCGGTCGCCCCGCGGAGGATCGCGCGCTCGCCGAGCTCAGCGTCGGTGAGGCCGAGGCCGGCGGCGTCGCGTTCGCCGTCGAGGGCGGGCTCGCGTGCATCCGCGCGATCGAGCCGGGCGCGATCACGCTGTGGGCGCAGGCGCCGGCGCTGCGGATCGAGCTCGCGATCGCGGCGCAGGCCGAGACGGCGTGGACGATCACCGTCGAGAACGCGCTGTTCGACGCCGAGCTGACCGGCGCCACGGCGATCGACGTCGGCGGCGACCACCGCACGCAGCGGGTCTGGCAGGTCACGCTGCCGCCGGGCGGCGACGTCACGCTCGAGCTCGCGCCGAGCGATCTCGACGACCCCGCGCCGTGGCGGTTCGCGGCGCTCGCCGACATCCAGACCGCGCTGCCCGAGGTCGACGAGGTGTTCGCCGCGGTCAACGAGGTGCCCGACGTGCGGTTCGTGATCGTGATGGGCGACCTCACCCAGCGCGGCGAGCCGTGGGAGTACGAGCAGCTCGACGAGCAGCTCCGGTCCCTCGACGTGCCGTTCTACGCCACGCTCGGCAACCACGAGCTGTTCGGCGACGCCGACGAGTGGCTGCGCCGGTTCGGGCGCGCCGACGTCCACTTCGAGTTCCGCGGCGTCGCGTTCAGCCTGATCGACTCCGGCAACGCGACGATCGACCCGCTGGTCCACGACCTGCTCGACGGCTGGCTCGCCGACGACGTCGACCGGATCCACGTGTTCGCGACCCACTACCCGCTGCTCGATCCGATCGGCGCGCGCGCCGCCGGGTTCGCCAGCCGCCGCGAGGCCGCGGCGCTCCTCCAGCGCCTGGCCGCGGGGAACGTCGATCTGACGCTCTACGGCCACGTCCACACCCACGAGACGTTCGACAACGCCGGGATCCCCGCGCACATCTCCGGCGGCGGCGGCGCCGACCCGATGCTGCTCGACGGCATCGACCGCCACTTCCTCGTCGTCGAGGTCGACCCCGCGGGGTCGACGGTCACCGACGTCGAGGTCGTGCGCGTCGACGATCCCTACGAGTGGTAGGCGTCAGCGGCCGCTCAGCGGCTTGCCCACCACAGCTCGATGCCGCCGCGCGTGCTCGACAGGCGCAGGCCGATCTTGTCGACGCCGGGGCCCAGGACGCGCGCCTCCTTCGGGAACCGCGCGATGTACGCCTCCGAGAAGTCGCCGAACCCGGGGAACTCGGAGCGGATGATGTTGTTGGGCCGACGATCGCGCTCGATCTCGATCGGCGCGAGCTCCTTGCCGTCGGCGTCGACGAGCGTGACCCGCCACACCGAGCGATCGCCGCGATCGAGATCGTTCTCGCGCTTGTCCCAGGTGGTCAGCACGAGCTCGACCTCCCACGCCTCCGCGTCGTCGGCACGCTCGGCCTCGAGCAGCTCGGCGCGCGACGCGTCGGAGAGCTTGCCGCGGCTGGCGCGTCGCGCGACCCACGCCGAGCGCCACGCCGGTGACTTGAACGTCGCGAACACCTCGGCGACCTGCTGGTAGTCGGCGCGGATCTGGCCGCGCCGCGTCCACGCTGCCGTCGTGTCGTCGTAGTCGCCGGCGGTCGCCGGCCACTCGCCGCCGAGCGGGACCGGCCCCGGCGGCTTCGGACAGCCGGCGAGCACGAGCGCGATGGCGAGGACGAGCGGCCTCACCGGAGGAAGTCCGACTTCGAGAACAGCGAGGTGAGTGGCACGTGCGCCTCGATCGCCGCTCGCCCGCCCTCGAGCCGATCGACCAGCGCGAGCGCGTGCTTGACGTCGAGGCCCGCGCCGCGCGCCCGCTCGATCGCGCGCAGCGTCGAGGCGCCGGTGGTCACGACGTCCTCGACGATCACGACCGGCGCGCCGGGCTCGAGCCGCTGCGGCTTCTCGACCCACTGCTCGGTGCCGTGCGCCTTGGGCTCCTTGCGGACGAGGAACGTGTGGAGCGGCTTGCCGGCGAGAAAGCTCATCACCGAGGTCGACGACGCGAGCGGATCGGCGCCCATCGTGATGCCCCCGACCCCGCGCGCGTCGGGCACGACGGCGTCGATCACCGCGCGGAACAGCTGGCCGATCAGGAACTGCCCCTCGGCGTCGAGCGCGACCTGCTTGCAGTCGATGTAGAAGTTCGACTTCGCGCCCGACGACAGCGTCACCTCGCGCTCCTGGAACGACATCGTCTTCAGGAGGTGGAGCAGGCGCTGGTGCTGCTGGGCGAAGACCGGCTGCGAACGGAGGGCGTCGAGCACGACGTCACCTTACTACGGCTTCTTCGTGTCGCGCTTCCCGCGAAACCGGGACCAGAACGTCTCGGGCTGGTAGCCCTCGTCGAGATCGGCGAACGACTCCGACGGCGGCGCCTTCTTGACCTGCTGCTCGAGGGTCTTGCCGGCGTTGAAGAACGCCTCCTCGTCGTCGCTGAACGTCGTCGCGACGGCGACCGCGTCGAGGCGCACCGCCGAGATCTCGGCGCTGGTCGCGGGATCGTGGGTGTCGCGCGGCGGCGGGGTCGACGCGCGCTGGGCCTCGCGCTCCGCGACGACCGCGACCGCGGCCTGGGCGAACGCGAGATCGACCGCGAGCATCGCCGGCTCGGCGGGCATCGCTTGATCCGCGGGCGGCGCGATCAGCTCGGGTGCGACCACCACCACCGGCGACCTCAGCTCGTCGTTCAGCTCGTCTTTCGGGATCCGCTCGGTCGACTCGGGGCGATACGCCTCGCCGTCGATCCCGGCGTCGGCTGACGGCTCGGGCACGTGGGGCATCTCGGGCTTCGGCAGCTCGGGCTCGGGGATCTCGGGCTGGCGCGGCTCTGGCGGGATCACCTCGGGCTCGGGATCGACCGGCGTCGACCCGGGGATCTCGGGCTGGTGCGCGGGCTCGGGCTGGTCGATCTCGGGCTGTTTCGGCGGCTCGGGGACGATCGCCTCGGTCGTCGGTTTGGCCGTCGTTCGGGCGTGGATCGCCGCCGCGGCGGCGACCGCGTCGGCGAGCGACTCCTGCGTCGCCACGCGCGGCAGCGTCAGCACCGCGGGCTCGGGCGCGATCGCGGCCGCGACGACGGGCGCGAGCATCGGCGCGGGCGGCGTCGCGTCCGGGTCCGGCCCGAGATCCACGGTCACCGTCGCCGGGAACATCCGCGACCGCTCGTCGGGATCGGTCAGCGCCTCGAGCCCCTCGCGGCCCTCGCGTCGCGCGGCGATCGCCGCGCCCCGCTCCCCGATGACGATCTCGCCGCTCACCTCCGCCGCGGGGACCACGCCGGTGACGGCGCTCATGTCGACGGTCTGCGACCGCGGGATCAGCGACGTCCAGTCGACCTCGGGCGCGAGCGCGCGGCTCGGCCCGCTGTCGTTGCCGTCCTTGCCGCGCTTGCGGCCCTTGTTCTTCTTCTTCCCGGAAGAGCCCGACCCCGCCTTGCCCACCGTCTCGGGCGGCACCTTGGGCGTCGGTGCCGAGTCGGGGATCGACTCCATCGTCCGGTCGATCACGGCGTCCTTCGACTCGCCGCCGACCAGCCACTCCTCGACCGCGAGGACCGCGCGCATGGCGGCCTTGGGCTTCGACACCTCGACCTGCTCGAGCAGGCCCGACTCGACCGCGCGCAGCGCGACCCGCAGCGTCTCGAACACGCGGAACGAGCTGTCCTCGAGGACGTCCGCGAGGGTGCGATTCCCGTCGAAGAGCCGGAGCACGCCGTGGACCTCCGTGGGTAGCTTGCGGGCCATCGCCTGGATCTTGGTCGCGCTCTGCGCGTACACCGCCGCCGGCGACAGCCCGCCCGACACCACGCGGATCTCGTCCAGGAACCGCTCGGCCTGGCCGATCACCTCGTCGTGGGGCATCGGGATCTGCTGGCGCCGCACCACGCGCTCGTGCCGCCACTCGAACCGCGCCTCGGTCCAGAGCAGGAGCTGGTGGAACCCAGCCTGCCCGTGCATCCCGCCCATGTGCGCCGAGGTCACCTCGCCCTCGAACAGGCGGATCTCGCCGCGCCTCAGGCCGCGAACCAGGGTCAGCACGCCGCTGCGACCGGTCGCCGCGAGCGCGCGCACCATATAGATGACGCCGAAGTAGTCGCCGAGATCGCCGTTGAACGTGGACCGGTGCCCACGCTTGCGACCGGCGAGCAGCTTGCCGATCGTGACCACGTCGCGCAGGAACGCCGGCTGCGGCAGGACCTCGTCGGCGCCCGCGGCCCAGGCCTCCTCGCGCACGACGCCGTTGCCCACCCACAGGATCGGCGCGTCCTTCGTGGCCAGGGTCCTGAGCAGCGCTCGCGCCGGCTCGGCCCCCTCGGCGCCGGCCACCACCAGCGCGGTGTCGTCGTCGATGGCCCCCGCGTCCTCGGCGGTGACCACGGTTGCGCCCTCGCGCTCGAAACCGAGGCGGACGGCGCTGGAGGCGCGCGGATCGTGCTGCACCACCACGACTTTGGAAATCGACGACATGACGACGAAAACCGGGCTGGAGTATAACCGTTCCTCGCTTGATCGTTCTGGAGATCGTCAATGGTTCGTCGCCGCGTGCGCTCTATGAGCTGCGCGACGGCATCGTCACGCTCGGCAGAGCCCCGACGAACCGGATCATCATCAGCGACTACCACCTGTCCGGCGAGCACGCACAGATCGCCCGGGAGGGTGAGGCCTGGGTGTTCCGGGACCTCCGCTCCACGAACGGCTCCGCGGTCGACCGCGCGGGCCGCCGCCTCGCGGTGGACGCCACCCGCCGCCACGAGCTCGGCCTCGAGCACGGCGACCTGATCCTGCTCGGCGATCCCAAGAACCCGGTCACCGTTAAGGTGCGGATCCCCGCGCTGATGGCGGTCCGCGGTGCCAACGGTCTCGAAGGCGTCGACGACCTCGGCGACCGGTTGATCGCGTCGCGGTCGATCGTCGACCTGCCCGCGGTCGCCGACCAGCTGGAGCACGATCCCGCCGGCGCGCTGCAGATCTACAAGATCCTGCAGAAGCTGGGCGGTCGCCTCGATCAGGGCGCCACCCTCGAGGCCTGCGTCGAGGCGGTGTTCGAGCTGCTCCCGCGCGCCACGCACGTCGCCGTCCTGCTCCGCGCCGAGAGCGACAAGGACCGGTTCCAGCTCGCGATGTCGCGCGAGCGCCTGCCCGGCGGCAAGACCCGCGACCTGCGCCAG
>Ga0163144_10026893_pt1 | contig 11164 bp, 8 predicted proteins | sample OliLak19BULKMAT1_FD_123175 | JGI IMG/M metagenome (GOLD analysis project Ga0163144, IMG submission 123175) | Freshwater microbial mat bacterial communities from Lake Vanda, McMurdo Dry Valleys, Antarctica - Oligotrophic Lake LV.19.BULKMAT1 | ecosystem: Environmental > Aquatic > Freshwater > Lake... | reverse complement strand
TTGTACTTCCACACAATGGATTTTCTACATAAACTCCAATGTTATAGACAACGGCGATCAATTTGCCGAGATGAATAGTTGATCCAGCACCAGCGGCCCCATCATTTATACTCCATGTGTATGTTTCTGCATGCTCTTGCTCTGCCGAAAGCAAAGCGTTATCACCTTCGCAAAACTCAAGGTCTCCGGTGGTGCCGGTAAAGCTGGCGCAATCAAAAATGGTATGATAGGTCGTGTTTGTTACAATGGCTGGATTTTCATCAAAGTGTATTTCGGCTGTATTGTTGATCACAGATCCGGGAGGAAGGTTGTCAAGGGGGTTCAATGCTGAAGGATACTAACCCATGACTTTCGGGTTCGTTGGAAACGCTATCAGGTAAGTTAATATCGAAAAACATAAATTCCAAAAGCCCATCGTCGTGCAAACAGGTGTAAAACTGAGCCGTTCCATAGCCAACCTCAAACGTTGATAGATCAAGGAGATTTGTGTCGAGGGTGTCAATTATTAAAACATCAGTTGCCGCTGCATTACTTGTGTTTTGAAAGCGTGTAGAGTATTGAATCCGCTCACCTCCTAAGATGTAATGTGGCTCTGCATAACCTATCGGATCGGCTTGTTTGTCATTTGGGTCGTATGCACATGACACCAAAAGAGACTCTACCCACGATAAATTGGCCGGATCTCCTGTCTCAGGGGTAAGCGTCATTGCCGATGCAAAATCAAAGGTGTCGCCAACATATTCTACACCCTGGCCATCGATATGCAAAACAAGGAAATGGTATTCACCGGGTTGAATGGAGCTTATAGTCCACGTTGCCTGTCCGGGCAATATCTCCGAAGGAGCTTCGCCCCAAGAAGTGTTTTCTGCTGTTAGAAGGGGATCAAAATTCAATGTATAAGTAAGGTCAAAAGGCACATTACCCTTATTCATTAAAGTAAGCCCCATGTCTGCGCCCGCAACACAGGGCAAAATACTTGCAGAGGAATACATAAAATATTGCAAATTGCAAATCATCAAAAGCCGGGACTAACCCAAATTGCACATTAATGTTTCCCGAAGGAACCGTGAGAGTTTGACTGATTGAATTGGTGGGAAGCCAATTCGGGTCTGTTGACAACAAATCAAGTGTATAAACACCCGGCGCTAAACCATTGAGATAAAGGTAACCACATTGATCGCTAAACAACGTTACCCCGATTTCCTCAACATGTACGGAATGGCCAAATAGTCCCGTTTCCCAGAAGTTATAAGCTCCATCCTCATTGGAGACATAAAAAATAAGAGCTGTAGTATTGTAAGAACACGTTCCGTCATCATAAAGGGCAAAGGGGTCGTAGTTCCCGGCCTCTTCATCAATACAGCCAAAACAGGCCCCGCCGTATAAGCAGGACCCGTCATCAATCGTTGACAATGCGCTGTAATTGCATGCGGCGTCGTACACGCACCCCGAGCTTCCCACCGAAAGCGGGTTATAATTGCAAGCCAATGGATCGTCGCAAGGCGAGCAAGTTGGTGGGGGCGGCAGCACCAGCCCGAAGCAAGTAAAATCTTCTGCCAACTCCCCATCTATTTCACCCAAGGGTCCCTCCATCGTATGCGCGTAGCAAAGCGGATCGCTTCCATTGCCGCCATTGATGACTTGTATATTGAGAGCATACGAAAGGGTCCCTGTGGGCACGGTCATTTGAAGAATTAATACCCGGTTGTCGGGCAATGTGGGATAACCATTGATATCGCCGGAAAGGGCGAACCAAGCACCGTCATTTACTGCGGTAGGCGAGCCAACAGGGAATGCGTTGCCAAAGGTTTGATTAAATAAGCCGGTTGGAGTTGTTAATATATTGATCGAACCACCGGGTGAAGCGCTGTTGCCGCGCCCTATTGTCAAAAATGAATCGAAACAGACTTCAGGGAAGATGCCGCAGAAGGCCGTATTAATATCGGCCCCCGTTAGCCCACCAAAGGGAGAGTTCCAAAGGGTTGTAGCATATTGTTCGTTGGGCGATTGTGCAATGGTTAGGGTGTGGTCGGTGTCAAAATTAGATGCACCAATGCCATATACGGCACTTAAAAAGTCTCCAGGGTCTTGTAACCTGGCAAACACCCGATACGTGGTGTGCCCGGATGGATAGCCTGCCCCAAAGTTGGTTCCACACTCCTCCACGATCACATCTACCAATTGTGCCTGTGTTTGTGAAAGCCCCGCTAGCAATAGCGCAAAAAAAGTAATAGTGTATTCATGATTCGTATGTTTTAATCAAGGCCTATAAAAATCGAGGATACTTTTTTCAAGATTGACCTACTCTTGTTTACGTCCTTTTCTGATCTCGATTTAATTCTCAAACAAATGTGCATCTACTTCTCCTTAAAGTGGATGCACCAATTAGATTTCGGGCTAGTTGAATGAGAATTCGTATGCATTTGAGCCATTTGGCCTTTCTCTTGGGGTGAAAATGCTGTGACAATCATCATCCATCATCCTACCTTTGCACCCATGAAAACCGAGAATTCCATTGTCGCCTCGCTCAAAAGATTCAGTGTTATAGCGCTGGCAGAAGGAGTGTCTTTTATATTGCTGATGTTTGTGGCCATGCCCCTAAAATATTTTGCCGATTTGCCCGAAGCCGTGAAGTATACCGGATGGGCGCATGGGCTGCTTTTCATAGCCTATTTTGTGTTCCTTGCCGAAGTGAAAAGCACTGCCAAATGGTCTTTAGGCAAATTGGCACTCGCCTCCATCGCTTCTCTACTTCCTTTCGGAACTTTTGTTTTCGATAAGAAAGTGGTAAAGCCCGAAATTGCCCATAATCTGAAGGGCATATAAAGAGCGCCTTTATAGCCTTTGTCGACTAAATTATTCGACCTTTTGTATATTGCTTCTTTTTTATCTGATGAAAAATTCTCTTCTTCTTATAGTGATCGGCCTTATGGCTCTCACTTCTCGCCTCAATGCGCAATGCCCCACCTGTGTTCCGGATTTGGGTTGCGTAAGCCCCGACGGGCTTCCAACCATTTGTCCGGCCGAGCTACCCGCAGCTACTGCTGGCATCTATTACGAGGAATACCTCACGTTTTTTTTGCCCGCCGAAGTCGTCGACCCTGAATCGGGAATTGAGGCTACTCTTCAAGAAATAGTTATCACTTCCGTCACAGGACTTCCCTTTGGGATGACATTTACAATGAATGATCCAGACAACACTTATTACCCGGGTGAGGGAGAAAATCACGGATGCGCCACACTTTGCGGAACACCTATTCTCGAGGGTGTTTACGACATTATAATTAATGTTCACGTATTGGCCGTTGCATTTGGTTTTGAAATCGAACAGAATCAACAGTTCATTTTTAACTTTGTAGTAAATCCTGGTGAAGTGGGCAACGCATCGTTTGCTATGACAGGCGGACCGGCCGCTTGCGGTGAATTAACCGTAAATTGTGAGGCACTTATCGACGGGTCACCCAGCATTACCTCTTACGTATGGAATTTTGGAAATGGCGAGACAAGTTATGACCAATCCCCCGGACCGATCACATTCGACCAAGCGGGCGATTACACTATTTCGTTGACAACCACAATCTCTGATTTTGTGCTTTCCGCGGTATCTGTGTCAGCCCTAAACGGAAATTGGGGTGGTGATATAGATGATTTATTCTCAGACTCCGACACTTTTTTTGTGCTATACGATGGCGACGGAAACGCGGTATATTCGAGTTCAACTATTGACAACAACAATACACCTTCTTGGAGCGGGTTTGCCGTAGCGCTCAACAATCCGCCCTATACCATTTCTTTCACCGACGATGATGATATTACTGGCGACGATGCCCTCGGCACGGCGTCTATTACCGTGGAAGAAGGGATCTCTTTTTTTGATGCGGGCAATGGAACCTTTGGACAGTCTACCGTTGGCTTAATGGTTTCGAGCACATTCAACAACGAAGAGTCTGTTACTGTTTTTCCCATTCCTGATCCTACATTCAATATTGCCGATAATGTGCTGTCATATACAGACCCCGACCTCTCCGTTTTTGTGTGGATGGTAAACGGCACTCCGATTAATGGAGAGTTTGGCCCGAGTCTTACCATGATGGACGGCGGTTTGTATTCATGTCAGGTGACCAACATTTACGGATGTTCTGCCACCAGCGGAACACAATTGTATTGCCCGGAAATAGTGCCGCAGTATAACGAAGCAGACCAAATGGTTTTTGTAAATGATATTTATAGTTCCTATCAATGGTTTTTCAATGGGCTGCCAGTCGATGGAGAAGAATCTGCTTTTATAGATGCTTCTGTGCCCGGAAATTATGCGGTCGAAATTTCAACTTCGTATGGCTGCACAACAATGAGCAACGTGACTATCGTAACAGTTGGCATCGACGAATCGAGTGATCTAAATCTTTCATTTTGGCCCAATCCGACAGACAACGAACTGAATTTTTCAGGCAATGATTTTGGAAAAATTCAAATCAATTTCTACGATCTTTCAGGGAAACTTTGCAAGAGCGAAGTAATTCTTTCCCCCTCGGGAACATTAGACACATCTTCACTTATCGGAGGCACATACTCTTTGGAAATAACCTCAGGAAACAATCGCCAGACTGCAAAACTCATTATAAAGTGATGATCCAAAGCAAAGAAGATGGCCATCTTTCAAAAAACGAAGCGCTACATCACATAGAAGAATTAAGAAAGAACAAGACCCCCATTCACGGCATAGAAATTTCTCGCGAAATAAGCGGCATTCGTGAAACAAACATGCTGAAATCCACTTGGTACAGCACCCAAAGAGCGGTTTATAAAAAGGCCCGTGATTTCGTAATGAAGCAAATGAACGGGGAGTGGCATTCTGTAGAAATAAAGACGACCTGAGTTCCCCTCAGGGGTCGCCATGTTAATTTTCTTAAACAAGTGTCAAATCTCTCAGGGGCACGAGCAGAGGCACTATATTTGGTCGATGCGCTTATTGGAGGTTTCCCCAATGTTTTGTTGAAACCGAGAAACTCAAAGCAACAAAATTCGAAATATTTTGTTGAACTTTGCTGGAGAATAAGCGTACTGAGCTAATAATTTTTGGAAAGAAGGAGAGAAACGAAAAATGAGCGACTCACAAGCATATCAATCACTGATTTCGAGACTAGACGAATTCATTAGGAAGTATTACAAAAACCGAATGATTCGTGGCGCTATGTATACCGTAGCCCTCGTGGTGGGCACATATCTTTTGGTAACATTGCTCGAATATTTTGGCCGATTCAATATCGCCATGCGAACCTTTTTGTTCTACAGTTTTTTGGCAGGTACCGCATTTGTGATCGTGAAGTATTTCATGATTCCGCTATTCAAAATGTTTCGGCTCGGTAAAACCATTTCGCACGAACAGGCAGCACACATCATAGGCACTCACTTCCCAAATGTGCAAGACAAGTTGCTCAACACTTTGCAACTGCGAAACGAGGAAACTTCTGGGAAAAATGATCCGCTGATGGAAGCGGCCATCAATCAAAAGATATTGACGTTAAAGCCGATTTCTTTCGCCTCGGCCATCGACTTGCGCCAAAATCGGAAGTATCTGAAATATGCATTGCCCCCACTTGCCGTAGTGCTCATCCTCCTGTTTGCCGCGCCAAGTGTGCTCACCAAGCCTACTGAACGCCTTATAAAACATGGACAGCTTTTGGCAGAAGAAGCCCCTTTTACAATCAAGGTTCTCAATTCATCACTCGAAACTCCTGAGAATACCGATTTCGATGTTCAAATTGAAATCTTAGGAAATCAAATCCCGGATAAGGTTTATGTGGTAGTTGGCGGACAACCATATCTGCTTGAAAAAGAAAATAACTTTCGCCATCATTATACCTTTAGAAATGTTCAGAAGGAACAAGCGTTTTTCTTTCAAGCCTCTGGGTTCAATAGCGATGAATATTTGTTGGAAGTCCTTCCTATGCCAGCCCTCATCGATTTTTCGATCGACCTGAAGTTTCCCTCGTACATCAAAAGAGATGCAGAAGCTGTTCAAAATTCAGGCGATTTGACCGTTCCTCAAGGAACACGGATTCAATGGAATTTTGTTACACGCAATGCCGATCAAATGAGCTTCCGTTTGGCTGATAGCACTTTCGTAATGAGAAGTGGAAGCAATAGTTTTTCGTACGCTGATGTTGCACGTGAAACAACGAGCTACAGCGTGCATACCGCCAACGAAAGAGTGAGAAGCACCGATAGTGTGGTTTATCAAATTCGTGTTATTCCCGACTTGCACCCAGCCATTAATACAAGCGAAGAAAGAGATTCGGGCTCTTATAAACAGTTGTATTTTACCGGAGATGTGAAAGACGACTATGGATTCAAACGCCTGACATTTAATTACCAATACACCTTTAGCGAAACTAACGGAGATAGAGCTCTGCACATGGTTGAAATACCTGTAAGCAGAGACATGACCACAGATGTGTTTTTCTACAATTGGAATTTGAGCCAGATAGATCTTGTGCCCGGCGATAAACTCAATTATTATTTTGAAGTTTGGGACAATGATGGTGTAAATGGAAGCAAGAGTACCCGTTCTGTTATTCGCGAATTTGCGGCTCCTACAGATGAAGAGCTGAACGAATTGGCCGATCAACAAAATGAAGACATCAAAGACAAATTAGAAGAGAGCATTAAAGATGCTGAAAAATTGCAAAAAGAATTGGATGAGTTGCAACGTCAGTTGATGGATAAAAAGGAACTCACATGGCAGGATAAAAAGAAACTTGAGGACTTGTTGAAAAAGCAAAACGAGCTGAAGAATCAAGTGGAGCAAATTCAAAAACAGAATCAGGAAAAAAATCAAAAGCAATCGGAGTTCAAACAGCAAGATGAAAGCCTGCTCGAAAAGCAGAAGCAACTTGAAAACCTCATGGATCAGGTGATGACTCCTGAATTGGAAAAAATGATGGAGGAACTTCAGAAGCTCATGGAGGAACTCAACAAAGATGAAATTGAGGAGCAGCTCGAAAAAATGGATCTTTCCAATGAAGACATGGAAAAGGAATTGGACCGTGCCCTGGAGCAATTTAAGCAACTTGAGTGGGAACAGAAGATGGAGGAGGCCATCACGGAGTTAGAAAAATTAGCTGAGCAAGAAGAAAAGCTTTCAGAGGAAGCGGAGGACAAAAACTCCAATCCAGATGAAATTAAGGAGAAGCAAGATCAGTTAAATGAGGACTTCAAAAAACTGGAAGAAGAGCTGAAGGAAATTGAAAAGCTCAACAAAGAATTGGAAACCCCAAATGAAACACCTCAAACCGGAGAGAAGCAGGAGGAGATAAAACAAGACATGAATAAGAGCTCTGAGGAGCTTCAAAAGCAACAAAAGAGCAAAGCGTCGAAGTCACAGAAAAGTGCTGCAAAAAAGATGCAGGAGATGGCCCAGCAAATGGAAAGCTCTATGGCGTCCAACGAACAAGAAAAACAAGAGGAAGACATGGAGGCTTTGAGGGCATTGTTGGAGAATATTATAACACTGAGTTTTGATCAGGAGTTGCTGATGGACGAGTTTAAAAGCGTGGATACGAAGGACCCAAAATTCAACAAGTATGCGCAAACTCAACGCAAACTAAAGGACGACGCCAAGATGGTGGAAGACTCCCTGTTTGCTCTCTCCAAAAGGGTTCCGCAATTGTCGGCCATGGTAAACCATGAAATTAATTTGGTGAACCAAAACATGGATGGGTCTTTAGTGGAAATTGCTGAGCGAAAACTGCCTCAGATTACCACCCATCAGCAATACGTAATGACATCTTTCAATAACCTTGCTCTGATGTTAGACGAGGCGTTGAAGCAGATGCAACAACAGTCTAGTTGCAACAAACCCGGAACGGGCAATTGTGAAAAACCGGGTGGAATGGGCAAAAAGCCGAGCGCCAGCAAAATGAAGTCCATGCAAGAATCGATGAGCAAACAGTTGGAAGAACTCAAGAAGCAGGGCAAAAACAAAGGCGAAAGCAAGGGCCGCGATGGAAAGATGAGTCAACAATTGGCTGAGATGGCAGCGAAGCAAGCAATGATCCGAAAGGCCGTGGAAGAAAAGGCTGCAGAGCTAAATCAAGACGGATCTGGCAACGGAAATGATTTGAAGCAAATTGCCAAAGAGATGGAACAACTTCAGAAGGATTTGGTGAACGATCAGGTGAATGAAGAGTCCATGCGCCGACAACAAGATATCATGACGAGGTTGTTGAAAGCCGAAAACGCCGAACGAATTCGCGAGCAAGAAGAACAACGTAAAAGCAATGAAGCGCGCGATTATCCTTCATCGGACCCAATGCGTTATGAAGAGTATCTCCGAAGAAAAAATCAAGAGGTAGAACTGCTTAAAACAGTCCCTGTTAACTTAAATCCATATTACAAAGAACGAGTGAACGCATATTTTAATAAATTAGGCGCTCGTTAGAATTATATATTTTCCTGCCCTATGTCGCATCAGCAAGTCATAGAATTTGAGTCGGTTATCGACAACATCAACACAGTAGAAAAGCTGGTTGACGATGTTTGTGAAAGGTTCCACGTGAAAGAAGACTTTTATGGAGAAATACTTATCTCCATGACCGAAGCCGTTAATAACGCTATTGTTCACGGAAACAAATTGGAGCCGAGCCGAAAGGTGAAGGTTACTTTTGAAGTGATCGAAGAAAAAGTTCTACGTTTCACCGTTGAAGACGAAGGTCCCGGATTTGACTATGAGCACCTCCCCGACCCCACTGCTCCGGAAAACATCGAGAAACCTCACGGAAGAGGGGTTTTTCTCATGCGCCAACTTTCCGATCGCTGCGAGTTTGTGGACGAAGGCCGTGTTGTCGTTTTAGACTTTGCCGTTCTTGAGGAACAGCCAGCCTAAGAGTTTACCCCGCATCAATTGGCTTCTATTTCTTTCCATAATGAGGACATTGTTTTTAATCTGTCTTCTAAACAAGAACTAAAGAATTGGATTGGTAAGGTTATCGCATTTCACGTGAAAAAGCCAGGCCCGATCCATTACATTTTTTGTTCAGATCATTTTCTATTGGGCATGAATCAGATGTATCTATTTCATGACGAATACACAGATGTCATAACATTCGATTATTCGGAGGGCGACCTTATTTCAGGCGATATTTTTATCTCTATTGACCGTGTTAGGGAAAACGCGTTGGAAAACCAGATAGACTTTTTGATTGAGCTGAATAGGGTGATGATTCACGGTGTTTTGCACCTTTTGGGCATGAAAGACAAAACGCCTGACGAGGGCCGCCTGATGCGTGAAGCTGAGGACACGGCTCTGAAGATGAGATAGACAAGAGGTATCGTCTTCTGGTTTTGGAATTGGTCCATCGACCACCTTTCTTGTCCTCCTCTCCCCTTTTGCCATAGCTTTGCAGAGCCATAGACCTAATCAGGCTTTATAAATAAAATGGAAGCGTATTACGACGTTATAGTAGTAGGTGCCGGTCATGCCGGAAACGAAGCGGCTGCCTCTGCGGCTAATTTGGGCTCCAAAACCTTACTTATTACTATGGATATGAATAAGATAGGTCAAATGAGCTGCAATCCCGCCATGGGCGGTATAGCCAAAGGGCAGATTGTGCGTGAGATAGACGCCTTGGGAGGTTATAGTGGTATCGTTTCAGATAGATCTGCTATTCAGTTTAGAATGCTTAATCGTTCGAAGGGCCCTGCTATGTGGAGTCCCAGAACGCAGAATGATAGAATGATGTTTGCCGAGGAATGGAGATTGATGTTGGAGCAAACGCCCAATGTCGACTTCTGGCAAGACATGGTAAAAGAAGTGATCGTAGAGAATTATGAGGTGAAAGGCGTAGTCACGGGCATGGGAATTCGCTTTGCTTGCAAGGCTGTTATTATCACCAGCGGCACTTTTTTGAATGGCGTAATTCACATTGGAGAAAAGCAGTTTGGGGGAGGCCGCATTGGAGAAAAGCGTGCCGAAGGCTTAACGGAGCAGTTGAACTCTCTTGGATTTAGAAGTGGCCGAATGAAAACGGGCACCCCTCCCCGACTTGACGGTCGATCTTTGGATTATTCTAAAATGGAAGAGCAACTCGGCGACGAAGTTCCAGGCAAGTTTTCTTACATCCCCGGAACACCTATCACCAAACAAAGAAGTTGTTGGATTACCTATACCAATCAATTGGTGCACGAAGCTCTGCAAGAAGGATTCGAACAGAGCCCCATGTTTGCCGGACGTATTCAAGGTGTGGGCCCCAGGTATTGTCCGAGCATTGAGGACAAGATTACTCGTTTTGCTGATAAGGATCGACATCAGTTGTTTGTAGAACCTGAAGGCTGGAAGACGGTTGAGATATACCTGAACGGTTTTTCTACGAGTCTTCCCGAGGATGTGCAGTACAAAGCAATGAGATTGATTCCGGGTTTGGAGAACGCCAGAATGTTCAGACCGGGATATGCCATCGAATACGACTACTTCCCGCCGGAGCAGCTCAAGCATTCATTGGAAACAAAGGATGTCAAAAACCTTTTTCTGGCAGGGCAAATAAATGGAACCACGGGTTATGAAGAGGCGGCATGCCAGGGATTGATAGCCGGAATAAACGCTGCTCAGGGTGTTAAAGGGTCCCCAGAATTCGTTTTAAACAGGGATCAGGCCTACATAGGTGTTCTTATCGACGATCTCATCACCAAGGGCACCGACGAGCCTTATAGAATGTTTACAAGCCGGGCGGAATATCGCACCTTACTCAGACAGGACAACGCCGATCATAGGCTTACCCCTTTAGCGCACGCCATTGGTTTGGCCTCTGATGAGAGATTGTTCCACGTGGAAAGAAAACATCTTGAGAGCAATGAGCTGCTGAAATTCTTCGAAAAGACCTCTGTTGATCCGGCCGACATCAATCCATTTCTATCAGAAGCCGGTACCGCTAGCATTAGCCAAAAGGTTCGGTTGGATACCCTCTTGGGTCGTCCGCAGGTAGATCTTTATCAAATGGCCCAGGCGCTGCCCTATCTGGCGGAGCGTATTGAGTCCATAGGCTTATTGGGACGCGAAATTGCAGAACAGGCAGAGATCCATGTTAAATACGATGGTTATCTAGAGAAGGAAAAGGATCTGGCGGAGAAAATGAATCGCTTAGAGCACGTTAAACTTCCTTTGGAATTC